>Ga0065711_1007922_pt1 | contig 15335 bp, 10 predicted proteins | sample Hoacrofraction12_FD_59098 | JGI IMG/M metagenome (GOLD analysis project Ga0065711, IMG submission 59098) | Hoatzin crop microbial communities from Cojedes, Venezuela - Epithelial fraction 12 v2 (version 2) | ecosystem: Host-associated > Birds > Digestive system > Esophagus > Crop | place... | reverse complement strand
AAGTACAGCAGTTTTAGGGCCCATCTGGAGAACGTGCTATATTCACTTTCAACAGCTTCATTATTGCAATGATTTTGGTGATTTAGCAGTGTAGCAAAACATTTGTTACTGCTTTGCTAAATCAGCTTGAAAGAAAACAGAAGTAATTCTTCCGTGAGTGGAATCTGAGGCATCTTTTAGGTCTACATACGAAGGTTTACTTACAATTATCCCTGCTGTAATCTTCTTAGTCAGCAATTAACAGATGTGTATTTGCTCAGGAATTTAAGTGCATCAGAACTTATCTGTACTTTTGATTAAAATTAGATGAAAATTTCAAAATGAACAAATTTGCTCTTTAATTGAAAATCTCCTACACAACTGGAAGTTTCTTATAAGATGGGAGTACTGAAATTGCAAAAGGAAAATCTACATTTTAAGGTAGTTTAGCACAACAGAAATACATGCCAACTAAATAGCATTTTTAGACTTACTAGCAAGGCACATGCATCTGCCACCATGAGCATGTAAAACACGTTGTTCCAACCAGATGGGGAAATCAGACCAGCCAAGAGAGGCCCCAAAGCCGCACCTAAAACATAATATTGATATTATCAGAATGATGCAATGTAACAATTACTATGCTGAAAGACAGTTGTTCTGAGTTAGAATAGCAGTTTCTCCACCTACTTAATTCAGTATTACCTTATGTATTAACAGGTCCCAGAAAATTACTGGTGCAGCTGCAAGCCAATGGGAAATCTAACACAGGGCAAGCTGGAAGACTAGAAGTTTGAGAAATGCCTCCCTTTGGCTCAACAAAATGCCCATCCAATATTAAGCTGAATCCTACTCAATGTTCCCTCCCACATACCAGCGTGGAGGGCATGAGCAAAATATCCCTGATCTCAGAAACAGCCTGACGGCATCTACTTTTGCTGTCTGTGCCCAGTATCAGTCTACCACACCCTTCTTTCTTTCCTCCCTCCCTCAGGTGTGGGACCACAGAGAGGTTTAAGGCAAAATTTGCTCTACTCCCCGTTTCCAAAGCTCTACCGAGTCCTGGCAAAATGTGACCTGGAGAGAGCCTAGTTTCTCAAGGAGCCTTTGTTTTAACCTCCCACAGCTAAGGCAGGCTACCTTACAGCTCTGGCTTACCTACAGATCCTGTTCCGTCGATGATCGCTGTCACTGTGGACAAGGCTCTTGCATTCCCTTTCAGGCTTTTATGGGTACCCTAAAGTGACAATGACAGCTTAGATCCATCCTGAGCTGAACTCTGAAAAAGTGCTTAATTCGTCATGTAGCTCACCCCCCACACACATTTGATGTACTTTGTGAAGATGCCTTAAATATTCTAGCTCAGACCCTTTTATCACTACCTAAAGAAGCCTTCCACCCCATCAACCTGTTGCCTACAGCGTTATCCTTTCTTAAGTCATGTTATTTAAACCACAGGAGCCAAGAAGCTTTGTTCTGCATACTGTGGATTCAAGCCACAAGGATGGCACTTCAGCTTTGCATTGCGCTGCAAGGCTGTTTCCATGGCCATCTTTTGCTGTGCTAATACAGCAAAGCTCTGCGGAACAACAACAACAAAAAAACAAACAACATCACTGCTGTGACAGGAATACTAGAGTACCAGAATTATGGATATACACTGAAATGCTAATGAAGAGAATTCTTTAGCCAAAAGAAGCTTTTCAGTCCCAATTTTAGAAGCCTGGTCTTCAGAACAAAACAACTGATAAAGGGAGTGACTTTGTAGAAAGACAGAAAAAATGAATAGTTCAGAGAACTGCAAATCAGAGACAGTCTTTTATCTCCAGCACACTGAGAAAAATCCAGTCAGGTAATCAGCAATTTACAGTTGCTTGTGTCAGATGTTTGACTGTTCACATCCTAGGAACTGGTTGGCAGTTTCAACCCTCTTCCAAGTGCCAGGTAGGGATCTTGCAACGTCAAGATCTTCTTTCTAGCTAGTAGCCCCTTCAACAAGGCTAAGGATAAAACGGCCAATGTATGGTGGCCTTCTTTGTCTAGCCAAGGCCTCCAGGCCGAGGAAAGGGCTCCAGAGGACGTCTGGAGATATCTGTCCTGCTCCCTTTCCTACATTTAATGCATTTGCTGTTAGAGGACATTCGCCTCTTGCTTGGTACGTTAAGGAACCAACACCTTTGAAGGCAACCTTCCAACGCCTATCTAATGAAAGATGCCAGGGTCAACATTCTCACATGGCATTTTTGACTTGACTGATGCAGCTGGAAGTGCTGGCAACCAGAGCAACTGTCCAACAAAGGGCAGAGGGTAGCATGGACAAAAGTAAAAGTATGTGCCAGGTATAGCTTTCTACACTGATGGGAATTAAGTCCCCAGCTCACCTCTCGCACAGATGCAGCTCCTCCCCTCATTTAAAGATGCCAAGTATAAAAGGAAAACGCACTTGCACAGAGACCTGGCTTTGCATGTAACCTTCACATCCACTTTGGGCTGTCATTCACTCTGTCTTGTTGGTAGGCAAGAATAATTTAGAAGCCTCTCACAAGCATGACATTAATTCATACTAGTACACAAACTCTAAAACAATCTCAATGGCTGAGTTCGGGACTGCCTATCTGGCTCCTTATCCCTTTGCTCTGGGACAACGCAGCCCCTTCACTGATGACCCTGCAGAAGTCAAAAGGGCTCTCTCTGGAGGCCAAAGATGCTACACCGGAAGCAGAGGGGGAAGTCAAACTCACCAAGTCAGCAGAGACAGCAGTGGTGATCAGCGCGTAAGGGCCATTCACCAGGGCACCACTGATAAGCAGCATCACTGTTGCAGGTTGGACAAAAAATGGAAAATGTGAGTTGCCTGAAAGACTCTTAACTGTAACAACAGGAGACATTGTAGCCTACGGTTCTCAAAAGGTTTAATCCTTTCTTGGCTCCCCTGATCCCACCACGGAACCGGGAGTGAAGGAAAAGCAAGATACATTCCTATCCCCCTGCAACGGTTACTCTGTGACGTAAATTCTCAAATATAACAGGAGATGAGGTTGATTCAAAAGGCACTTCCCAGGGCCTTTACTGATCCTGGTGGGTCAGAGAAAGTGGAAAATCTGACCAAACTGACCCACAGAGCAGGGGATGCTCACAGGATCCACCCATAGGCCCCTTCTCTGCTCGTACAGCACCAAGCACCAGATGGCCCTAAAACTTAACACGGCCTTAGGTAGGCGAGACACTACTGCCAGCACTTGTATTCCAACTTCTGTTTTGAGCTAACAGACAGAAAGCCACAAGTGAATTCATTCCTACATAAGTAAAGTTAACGTTGCTGTCAAAAGTACGACCAGTAGTCTTTCAACACCTCTGACCTTTGGGATAAGGAACATAATAAAGCCTGTGCTGACACAACAAGCTCCAGAAAGAAGACTAATGATATTAACTAAATCACTGTTATCATGCGACCCTCCACTCAGTTCCTAGCCCCTCCTTCCTTACCCTGTAAACAGCCTGCAAGACAAACCTAGGGAATTTGATTCCATACTTCCTCCTCTCAGGGAAAATATGATATAAAAATAAAAAATAAAGAGCATCAAAGGATCATAAATAAGAAGCTCACAGAAATCCAGGCAGAAAATAATTTAAAAATACTCACCTACAGTAGCCTCAAGCCCCATTTTACTGACTGCAGAGAACATGTACAACTGTAAAGACAAAAAAACAAACATGTTGAATACCAACATATGGACTAATCCTAGGTTCCCCATTTTCCCCATGTTAACTACAAAACTACCAACTAAGGTTGGTATTATGTGAAAGCTAGTTCTAGGTTTTACTAAACCTTTTTAGACCACAGCAGAACAATTGTTTGATTGGACACAGGAGAGAAATAGGGTGTATGCTCCTGCTCCCCAGTATGTCCTTTCAAAAAAAGGGCTGTGTTACGAGACCACTCAGTTTTAAACTCTCATATTGCCAGCTTCAACACAGCACAGAATACTGTTCACAAAAGAATCAAAGAAAAATGCATCTCATATGTCCACTGTCCACTTCCCAAGGAATGCTGTCAAAGTCTCAGCCACAGCTTTGAGAGAGGGGCCAACTCTTACTGTGGGTGCTGCAAGCAATAGCATCATTCCACAGGTTGAAGCCCTCTTCTGCAGCCTGTCTGAAATCAGGCCTGCCAAAATGCCACCTGAAAGAAGAGACAGCTGTGTGAGGAAAAAACTGTGCATGTTTTACACAAAAGACGTCCGTTATACTTAATGAAATCCAACCCAGATTAAAACAATAGGATACGGCTTTTAATGTACAGTTAGACAGAGCAGCACGGAGCAGGAGACTGACAACGTAATTTGCACTTAGCAACATCCTATTAACCCAACTGGTTTTGACTTGGAAGATAACAAAAGCAGACAGTTGTTCTTCCTCATCTTATTCCAACCAAATATTCAAGATGACAAGGGTGGGGGCAGAATAGAGATGGAACAAGTACTTAGAAATCACTGTTCTGCTGCTTTTGAATGCAAAAAACCCTGTGTCGACAGGTGCCACATGACCTCACTGCTGGCCTTCTGGAATCCAGCTGTGACCAGCTACTCACTGCTCTTAACTCCTCACCTGCAACAGCAAACATGGCTGTCAAGTGCTCTGACCATGCTGATGGTCTAGAATAACTCAATTGAGCTATTCTAGATCTTGGGGCAAATGAAATATTTGGTTTTCTCTCCAGGTAGTCACTCCAGGCTCTTCAATCTTCCCTACTTCTTGTGTTTGCCAATGACTGTACACAGAAGTACTAATCAGAGCGTGTGGCAGGAGGGGGGCTGGAAGGCCAGAGGGTAGGAGCTGCCAAAATGATACAAAGGGAACTTGGTACAGGGAGAAGGAAAGCAAGTTCTCCGGATTCTCCAGATTCCTAAATATTGCTGGGCCTGCCTCTCTCTTCCCAGCTGCCCACCCACCTCCAAAGTGCTCACAACCCACCTGAATTTAAATGTCAATGCCAAAGGCCCAAGCAGCACTGGCACATTGTTAAGCTTGTACTCACAGTGCAATAAGATGCTGCTGAAAGATGTCACCCACATCTCTAAGGTACTACTGACTCTGGTTTCTAGCTATCTGGATGAAATGAGCAGTGAAAAATGGCAGAAGTCACATCCAGCACATGACTAGAACAGTAACTGCAACACACCTTGACATGCATCTTGAACTACCAGGGTCTACATAGCTTGCGATCCAGTGAAAATTCTCCATCAGGAGCATCATTTTCAAGAGACTGATACAGAGCTTGTTTCCATAAGTGAATGGGGGAGGTGGAGAGGGGATGGGTGTGGGGGTGAGTGTGATAAATCAGCCGGGCATGAAAAAGATGATGATGATGCTTGTTTTATTGTAAGCTATGCTGTCTGCACTCACATGAAAATTTCATTATTCAGTGGCCACCTCACAGATTCCAAAGGAATAGTCTGATCCTTATTATTATAACAATCTCCTTATTTTATCACATACAGTTTATATGAGGCATCAAGAAAAAAAAAACCACAACAAACACCTATGGCCATTCACCTCTGTACCTACAAAAAATACAAAACTGTACAAGCTGAGATAGTTTTGTTTTGTTAGAATGACAAAAGGAAGATATTTTGAGAGGTGGAGTGACCAAGACTCATGGGCCAAAGCTGATGGAGCTAAAAGATTCCACAGTATTTGGCTATTACAATCCGTACTGGACAATATCATTGGCTCTGTGAGTTACTCAATCTCAAAGATATTTTGCTAGGTTTTCAATGTCCAACCCAGCTCTCAGCTTAGTACCTTTACTAGCACTCTTCTTCAATGGGCATAAGGCACAAGGACTAACAATACATTAGCTGTGTGTACCACAGCTTTTCCTAAACTAGTGCAATTAAGGATGAAATATTAATATTAAAACTTACCAAAGATTCCACCCACATCAAACAGTGTAGAAAGATCCCCTGCTCTTCTGGCATCAAGATGCTCTAGAGGGAGAAGTAAAACATTTGTCTCATTTCCAGACTATAAAACATAGAAACCTCACCACAGTCTTCTCATACTAGGGTAAAGGCATCTTACAGCAGTATTGTTCATTCACAGGAATAAGCTACCATAAGGTGTCACTATGTAAGACAAATAAGAATGTATCAGAACTGGGTATTCAGGGACACAGACTTTTGAATGCAATTACACTCATAGCAAGAGACATCATACCACTTTAACAACCATAGAACAGTTTAGGTTGGAAGGGACTTTTAAAGATCATCCAGTCCAACCCGCCCTGCAATAAGCAGGGACATCTTCAACCAGACCAGGTTGCTCAGAGCCCCGTCCAACTTGGCCTGGAATGTTTCCAAGGATGGGGCTTCTATAACCTCTCTGGGCAACCTCTTCCAGTGTTTCACCACCCTCACTGTAAAAAAAATTTCTTCCTTATAACCAGTCTAAATCTACCCTCTTTTAAGTTTAAAACCATTACCCCTTGTCCTATCACTACAGGCCCTATTAAAAAATTTGTCCCCATCCTTCTTATTAGCTCCCTTTAAGTACTGAAAGACTGCAACAAGGCCTCCCCACAGCCTTCTCTTCTCTGGGCTGAACAGCCCCAACTCTCTCAGCCTGTCCTCACAGGAGAGGTGCTCCAGCCCTCGGATCATTTTTGTGGCCCTCCTCTGGACCTGCTCCAACATATCCATGTCTTTCCTATGCTGAGGACTCCAGAGCTGGATGCAGGACTCCAGGAGGGGTCTCACCAGAGCAGAGGGGCAGAATCCCCTCCCTCACCCTGCTGGCCACGCTGCTTTTGATGCAGCCCAGCATACAGTTGGCCTGGGCTGAGAGCGCACATTGCTGGATCATGCCCAGCTTTTCATCCACCAGTACCCCTAAGTCCTTCTTGTCAGGGCTGCTCTCAATACCTTCATCCCCCAGTCTGTATTGATAACAGCGGTTGCCCCGACCCAGGTGCAAGACCTTGCACTTCACCTTGTTGAACCTCATGAAGTTCACATGGGCCCACTTCTCAGGCTTGTGCAAGTCCCTCTGGATGGCATCCCATCCCTCAGGTGTGTCGACTGTATCACTCAGCTTGCTGTCATCTGCAAACTTGCTGAGGGTGCACTCCATCCCACTATCTATGTCACTGATGAAGATATTAAACAGCACTGGTCCCAGCACAGACCCCTGAGGGACACCACTTGTCACTGATCTCCATTTGGACATCGAGCTGTTGACCACGACTGCCTGGATGCGACATCCAACCAATTCCTTATCCACTGAATAGTCCACCCATCAAATCCATGCCCTTAGTGAAGCCATGCTGGCTGTCTTGAATCACCTCTCTGTCCTCCATGGGCCTTAACAGAGCTTCCAGGAGGATCTGTTCCATCATCTTCTCAGGCATAGAGGGGAGGCTGACAGGTCAGTAGCTCCCAGGGTCCTCCTTCCTACCCTTTTTAAAAATGGGTGCAATGTTTCGCTTCCTTCAGTCACCAGGGACTTCGCCTGACTGCCACAACTTTTCAAATATCATGGAGAGTGACTTGACAACTACCCCTCATGACTCCGTGATGCATATCATCAGGTCCCTTAGACTTCTGTATGTTCAGGTTCCTCAGGTGGTCCCAAACCTGATCTTCCCTTACAGTAGGAGGAGCTTTGCTCCCCCAGTCCCTGCCTTGTGGTCCATCCACTCAAGAGATGTAGGAAGAGAGGTTGCCAGTGAAGACTGAGGCAAAAAAGTTGTTGAGTACCTCAGCCGTCTCCTCATCTGTGGTCACCAGTTTTCCAATTGTGTTCATCGGAGGGGGGTATGCTGTCTTTGACCTTCCTCTTCTGGCTGACCTACCTGTAGGAGCCCTTCTTGTTATTCTTCACGTTCCTTGCGAAGTTCTGCTCCAGCCACACCTTGGCCTTCCTGACCCCATCCCTACACAACTGGGTAGCGTCCCTATACTCTTCCCAGGATACTCGTCCCTGCTTCCACAGTCTGTGCATCTCGTTCTCGCCCTTTAGTTTGACCAGCAGGTCTTGACTCCTCCATGCCAGTCTCTTGCCTTCCTTTCCTGATTTCTCACACCTGGAGACTGAGAGCTCTTATGCCCTATGGAAAGCGTCCTTAAAGATCTGCCAGCTCTGTTCAGCTCCTTTATCACTGAGGGCACTTTCCCAGGGGTTCCTATTGACTAATTCCCTGAGGAGCCAGAATTTTGCTTTCCTAAAACTCAGGGTCCTGACTTTACTCTTTGCCTGACCCACATCCCTCGGGACTGCAAACTCCACCAGTGCGTGATCACTGCAACCCAGGCTGCCTTGAATCTTAAGGTCACCGATTAGCTCACTTGCGCTGGTGACCATCAACAGCTCTATTGCTCGGATTGCATCTATGTTAAAGTTTGGTCTAACAATATTCCCATTTGTGAATAGCCACAGATTCATAAACGGTTAACAAATGCTCGTAAGTGAGCCTCTTTGATCTAAAAGCATGATTAGGGTACATTTGGATCACTTCTAGAGCCTCATGCTGCAGGCATCCATCACATGACCAGTAATATTCATCATTAAATTACATCTGGCCATCCTGCTTGGCACAACATGTCCTGTGCAGTTTAGGGGGACTACAAAGAGAGAGTGATTTCCTCAACTCCACTGTTTGGCAGCGAGGACCACTGTTTGCATATGCTTACATTTAATCTAATGTAGTTACTGATACACTACAGGGTCAGATTTCCAGAAGTACACAAAGCTGGGCAATCCAGTCCTACTGTGTGAAGGGTGAAGTTTCAAAAGTAGATGAATTTCTAAACCACGTTGGTATTTACTTTTATTAAAGTCTCTGAAATGCAAAGAACAGTATGTGCTAAAACACTGTTGTCAGTGGCACTACCATAACTTCACCAACACCTGCCACGGCACAGATAGCAGTACTGTAGTAAATATCAGTAACCTTTCTACTAAACATCCGCTGCTTTCAAGGTACCCAGTCCTACAGGAGCTCTTGCTATTTGGAGTCCACACACAACAGCCTTTAGCTCTAGGATTTGCAGCTCTCTGTATTTTCATGGGGTGTTTAGCCTGCCTCTCTGCTGGTTGCTGCTGCCATACTTGTCCAGCACAGCCTTTTTGTTAGCTGGGGGTTGAACGGTCACATCATGACTCACAAGAACATGAATTTCTCTGGCTAGGGAGAATGCCCTTCTCTGCACTCTACAGCACAAAACAAAACAACAGTACTTAACAGATAGAGAAGTTAATTTAGACTTTTTGTGTATGTTTTAACAAGGCACTTCAATTATGTAAAAACATTATTAGAAAGTAAACCTTTTTGATTGGTTTGCAAGAGCCAAAGACACAGCGTTTGAGCTTGGAATCGTCGAAAATAAGCCAGATTATTTTTTTGTTTGTTTTGAAAATACTCTCTCATAATACTGAATTCACAAAACTGAGAAATATGTTAGTTAGTGAGTTACAACTCTCCTGCTACTGTAGCAAAGACAGCCTATTTCAGAAGCAGTAATGTTTATTTTCTTATCTATTTCAAGCTCATATTTTCAGACACTTCGTAGTCATAATTCTGTATCCCTTCACCGTGATACTTACCTACATTTGTGATATAGAGGGGAAGCCAGAAGAGGAAGGTATAGCTCACCAGCTTTGCAAACAGAAGACAAAGGGAGAACTCTATGACTCCCTGAGAGAATAAAGAAAACAGGAAGTTAGTATCTTGACAGAGCTGCTATTTGCTTTCAAAGATCATTATGAAAATGGTTTCTAAGCAGCATTTAGGCTTTTCTTTTTCTCTCCATAATTCCTAAGAAGCATTCTTCCCCTGAGAGCACAAAGCTTATAATCAGAGCAGACTGTGGTATTTTACTTACGTGTTTTCTCTTCTCTTAATTGTACTGAATTGACCAAAGAGAGAACACTAAAATGAACAGGAAGGACTTGATACCGTCTGGAACACCTGCACCACTTATCTTGCTCAGGTAAAGAGGTTTTAATATAGCATTATAGCAGGTTTGGAGTGTATTCCAGAGAAATTGGCATATCTTTGTGTTCTTTAGATCCTTCCTTCACATGGGTCTAAGATTTCTCCCTTATTGTCTAACTCTTCACAAAAAGCCAGTAAACCAGTATGACACAGTTCAAATCATTATGTGGTAACAGCACACTACAGACAGGACATATGCCTATCTAAAACACTAATTTGTTTCATCCTCTTTTCTGCTGGGTACATGAAAAGTATACTTATTGCATAGAGCTGCAACTAAACTGCCAAATTAACCTACCTTCATTCCCCTCACCATCAGATGTCTTTTTGTTTGAAACCAGATTTCCTAAATCCCTGGTATGGAGTACTGCAGTTATCTGCACAGACAACACACATACACACCTGGCTCTACTTCGCATACAGCTGTGACTCGTCCCAACAACAGGAAGGGAAAAATACCACAGAGTGACAGAGATTCCAGGTGGCAGGAGCACCAATTTTTCTACCCATCACTTTCACTCTGCCACACAAAAACCGTCTGCGACAGACGATCAGACTGGACAGGATGAGAAGATGCAGGAATACAGTGGTCAGGTGCTGGGGATTTCCTCCCCTACCTTCACACCTGGTCCAAATCCATCTGTATATAATCTACTTGTGCAACCTACTGAAGCTGCTAGGCTTTAAGCTGAGAGGACAATCAATGATGGTCCTTGATCTAAAGGAAACTTTCTTTCCTTTTATGAGCAGTCCAAATGTCTGGACTGTCTGAAACTTCTCAATATAAACCATACAAGAGATTTTAAAACTAAAGCTTCTAAAAACAACGTTGAGGAGAGTAAAAGGGAAGCCATGGAAGGAAGTTCTGACGCAGAGAAGTGCTTATAGACTCAGCCTGCTATTCCACTCTTAATACCCGTTGTGTCATTAACTAAGACCAGTATTACATTATAGGCTGCTCTAGTATTAGTTACAATGAAGGTGGGGGGAAGCCATTCATAGGGATACTGGAGCCTAGATGCTTGTAGTTTCTAAGATGCAACCAATGAGCTTATGCCATCTGCTTACTGGGGGAAGAGACCACTCTAATCAATTTTCACTCCTCCTCTGAGATGGGCACACCTTATGTTCTGTACCAGAATCTGCTTTAGCCTATATACACCAGAGATGCCAATGAAAACTTCTGATGCAAAGTTCATGTCGTCTGCCACTCCACGGCAATATGAATCCTGAGGCAAAACTTAATTCTTAGAGGAACAGGCAAGAACAGCACATGTACTCACAGGTATTTGCAAGGCCCCAAGGAAGCTGATAGCTGATGTCCCATGTCTGCCTCCCCCAGTCACTGCAGTGCTGGAGTTCAGTGACACACTGCAATTTTCACTGTCCGTAAGTAAATGCTGTGTCTCTGGATCCTGCAATTTTCCCCAGCAACACCATATGAAAAAGAAAGGAACAACGCATCAAACCACTTATCAAGGAACCATGTAATTCAATAATTTTTTTTGTTTAGTTTTATCTATTTTATCACAGAAAGTTACAGCTTTTACAAATCCCTTGGTTTGGATATACAGAGTATATATAGAGAGTATAATACAGAATGTCAGGTGAAACAAGCCTGGTTGTTTATGCCCGAGTGCATATACTCCATCATGAAATCAAGTTTCTGTTCTATGGTGGAACAACTTCAAGTTGCAAAAAACACATATTAAGAGTACGATTTAATGGAATAAACCATTTTCCAGTCTTCCCTTACCCCACTACGTAAATATGGTCTAATTAAAACTGACAATCCACTGAGTATTACAACACATTTCTGTATAAAAGCATGTATCATATTCTTTCTGTACAAATATTAAGCCCATTTTTCAGATTCTGTAACACTATCTTATTCACCAATTTAAATACAGATACCAAGTGCTTTATGTTAAGCATTCACTTATTTTTTTCATGTCTGTTTCATTTGAGCATTGCAATCCAGAAATCATAAAAGCCTGGAGTTTACCAATATTACCTAAGTTACAGAATCACAGAATGGTAGGGGTTGGAAGGGACCTCTGTGGGTCATCTAGTCCAACCCCCCTGCCGAAGCAGGGTCACCCATAGCAGGCTGCACAGGACCGCGTCCAGGCGGGTCTTGAATATCTCCAGAGAAAGAGACTCCACAGCCTCCCTGGGCAGCCCTCTGAGGGCTCCGTCACCCTCAGAGTGAAAATTGTGAGTTCTGTGAATTTTTTTGTGAATTCTGAGTTCTGTTCTAGCACTAAGAAGGATTTTACTCTAGTAATTCCACTGACTGCTAAGAATACTTGTGGAGCAAGTTAATCACTCAACAAGAACAAGCCATCCCAGTTTAGCCATGAGGACATGTTGTTATTTTTATCCCTCCATCACACTGAAGAGAACTCTCAGAATAGAACTGGGAATTTGCACCTTACAGTTGTACAAAGAAAAAGAAATTCCAGGTATAAATAGACCTCAATATTTCTTTCCAACTCAGAAAAAGGACAGTATGTAGCTATCCTCACTTTCACGGGCTCCCTGAGAAGCTTACTTAGCTGTGTACTTTTACTAGCTACAGATGCATTCTACATACTGTCTTCTTTCTCCCAATTCTTGTGCATTTGAATAAAGCCTTAGTGAAGAATGACGCCTCAAATACAAATTTGGCTGTAGGTTAGTAAGGATAAAATGGCAGACCATCCAGTTTCCAGTGGTTATTACAAAGATGAAAACTTTCCGATTAATGTTCAGTAAACTGATGGAGGAAGAAAGAAAAAAAAAAAAAATCAAGTGCTGGACACATTCAATTCTGCTATTTTACACTCAGTGATTCTAAATAAATTCTCTATTTAAAGGACTTCATTTAGGAGAAGACACTAGGCAACCACCTGGGCACCTGAGACCAGACACTTCGCATAATTTTAGAAGCTACCATGCAGCATCCAAAACATTTGCACAGGGTTAGTAGATAGGATGCAGGATTCACAGGAGACCCTGCACCCTAACTAAGCATTAACTAGAAGACAGGAAAAACATCTAGGGACCTCTGACATGGCACTGTAAACCTATGCTATGGCATATGAATCGCTATCATCGTCACAAGTATTTATCTTCTGAATTACTGGAGCAACTTCAAAACTTGAACAGCAGCAATTCAAACCACCAGCTATTAATATAAAAAAAAAAAAAAAAGATAAAAGAAGGGCTTAAGCAGTGAAGGTCCCCACTGGATTCAATGAAAGACACATCTAGATAGTGTCTTAAGTGACACTCTCTTGCACAGTTTGCACAGCAACCCTAACCAGGATTGTCTGAGGTAATGCTGCTCATTTCTCAGACAGGTAGCTCCAAGTCTGTTTAAGAAGAGCAGGTTAAATATTGAAGTGCAAGTGACCAAAGTCCAAATAACTTCTTTAGAAACTCATACTGGAAACTTTTATTGACAATAGGGGATTTTTATACTGCACATAGCTAAATGATAAATACAAACAGCAGTTTGTGCTTGGCAGAGATAACATTGTTCAGCCTTGCCAGCTTGTCAGAGAGCGTGATTAAGCACATGGCAGACTCTTGATCTCTGGGGAAGGATCCATTATCCCTCGATTTTGTGCAATTTTCAAGGGGCCAACCTGACACAAGCAGTAATGCACACACAGAGGTATTCGGGTCACACAGTGAAAAACACATTCTGCTTTCAGTCATTGCCTATCCTGAATATTTGCTTTGTTTTCACAGTAATTGAAGAGGTCAATGAAAAATCAGTAAAAGCTGCCATCCCAGTGTGCTTGGAGGAGACCAGCTCATAAATGAAAAACATCTGTTGTTTGTACAGGCACAAAAGCTGACAGGCACAAAAGCTGGCTGTGATAATCAGCTCAGCATAACTGTCACACAACCACTGTAAAAAGGAAAGATGTGTAACAAAACTCGGCTTTGACAGGAGCAGCATTATCTTTTGTCACTGGTAGAAGATCAGAGGGTCCCAAACAGTGACAAAAAAGGAATTTTACTTATTGTATTAATTTCTTTTTAAAGCTTTGTTAGTACTACATACTACAAACATAAAACCCAGCTGGCATGGGGAGGGGGGTCCAGGGAGAAAGAATATTGACAGGATTGCCAGCAAGTGTTGCCCATGTTGTCCCTCTGTCCTGCTCACAAGGGAGCACCGGTCAGTGTGACAGGGGCTACATTCCCCTTGCCCACTCGCTATGCAGACTCTTTGCACAGGCTGACAAGAGAGGTACGAGCCCAGTTAGAAGATAAGTCTTTGTCTACTGATTTGCTGACTGTATTTTAGCTGTCTTCATGACTTGTCTAAAGACACTGCTGATACTCTTACATTTTCTCCCCTTATCTTCCAGCTGGCTGTGAAATAATACTGAGAAGTGGTTTCTGGGCTGAAGACTGTTCTTGGGCAGCTCAAAAAAACCCATGAATAAACTCAGTACAGAGGGGGTTTAAGCTGGACTGATCAAAATCATGAGTAAAGTGCTTCCTTAACAAAAATTTCAAAACCTTTACATCAACACTGATCATTATACCCGGTGAATACTGACTATTATTCTATGGGCAAAGGTGAAAAGAACAGGAAGTTTCTTTTTTCCTGTAAAAATGGAAAAAGAAGTTCTCCCCTTAGGATATGATGTGCCAAGTGTACTGAACACAAATACGACATTTCAAATGGAAATCTTAAGTTAACGTCCACCACAAGATGGTATCTCTTTTTGCCCACAAATGGGCAAATCCAGAATTCAGTTTCCAGTGAGGACTACCAGCACTTATGGTTACAATTTTAAGCAGGATTTGTGCGAACAAGTGCTTATATTTCAAACTCTGTCTCCATGTATCATATTCTAAGTACATACTTCTATTACATTAAAAGAGAGAGAAGTGAGACTGCAAGAAAGGGACAAACATGATATAAGTAGTTTAAACATTCCAAATGGGCTATCTTTAAAACATTTTGAAGTGCATTACTTTTGCTGGAATTGTATGAAGATCACAAGATAAGAGCAATTGAGTAAGCATGGTATCTTATTCAGCTCAGTTTGCAGTATTTCTGCTAGATAACACTTCGTTCCCTCACCTGAAGTTACATTTGTGTATGAAGATGGAAGTAGATTGCAGCACAATAAAAGGAAGAGCAATCTTTGCCAACACTAAATCGACTGTAAATATTCCATGTGAGCTTTAGGAAGTCTTCTATACTATTTTACAGCTATACATTAAATTTTACCTGATTACCTGAGGTTTGCTGGTTTCCTTAGCATTTAAGGCTGGCATCTGAACTCTGAATCGAGATGCACCATTCAGGAAGGTTTTAGAACTCTGAAAAAAAAACCACAGACAAAACAAA
>Ga0065711_1042515_pt1 | contig 15336 bp, 7 predicted proteins | sample Hoacrofraction12_FD_59098 | JGI IMG/M metagenome (GOLD analysis project Ga0065711, IMG submission 59098) | Hoatzin crop microbial communities from Cojedes, Venezuela - Epithelial fraction 12 v2 (version 2) | ecosystem: Host-associated > Birds > Digestive system > Esophagus > Crop | place... | reverse complement strand
AGGCAACCCTTAGAAGTTCTACTTCCTCCAAGAACTACTGTCTGCTTCTGACACTTTCCATACTTCTGACAGATGGGGACAGTTTTTTCCACAGCTGGGAATGTTTTACTTGGATGTGCTTATTTTTCCTCAGCCTCTGGCTGACTCACAGATATCTCCATTTATTTTAGTTTTCTGCGCTCTCAGAAACAGCAAGAGGGTTTTTCTGTAACCAACTCCAGGTACACTGTTAATGACCCTACTCGATTTATGGAAAGCACTCTGCTCACCAAGAAACTCACCCACATGTTCCCAGCAAAGCCTTATTTTGGGAATTACTTTCATTAAAATAAACTTATTTGTAACATATCAATAGAATGGTTGTCTCCGAGTTGTCTCTTTCAGCCTGAAGGTGATAAAAAAATTATACTTTTCATTTTGCAGAATTCTTCTGTGGAACAGAGATGACAATAGAACAGTTACCCAGGCATCTACGCTATACTCAGTTCTCCGAGTGTCTGTATACTTTGTTAAGATCAGCTAACTGTATTTAAGATGAGAATTTTCCCTGAATCACAAGCCCACATGCCAAAATTATTCTCCTAAGGGCAGGAGAGGAATTCTGAAGCTACATTCAGAAATATTCACAAAATGACATAAGATCCTCAGCCAAATGGTTATGACGGTTCTTCATTATTATCGTTACTAAAGAAAATATTCCCTAACACATTCCACGGTAAGCTTTGCCCTTTTCCCTGCCCTAAACTGGCGATGCACATAAACTATATCTGAAAAGGCAGTATCCCAGCTGGACTTAGCAAGACTGCCTGACGACAGAAGCCATTATTTGTTACTCCTAGCTTCCAGTCAGAATTCCAGCTTCTGAACATAATGATTTTGTGCAGAATCCTAGAAGTAGTCCAATACACTGAAAATGCATATTTAAAATAGAAAGCCTTTGTGAGTAGCCAAGTGGAATATCTGAGGAAAAAAAAATTATCATTAAAGAAGGTGTACAGGATTTACAACCCTGTTTGGTTTGGATCTGTAGTCTGGCCCATAAATAGAAACCAGTTTTGGTTTTTTTTACATTTGCTTTGCTTTATTTGAGAGTTGTGGGAATGACAGTAACCAAGCAACAGCACAAAGCTGGAAAGCCCTGGCTAAGACAATTGCTGATGCCCTGATGAGCTAGGATATGTTCAGTGCCTAAAGGAGCTATAGAATCTCTATTTTTATACACTTCAGGGGCCACGAGATCCTAAGCAGAATGAGAAAAAGATTCCATTTGTGGACTCTCCATGCCTCTGGGTGGAACCCACCTCCTCCAAATTGAATTCAGCTGCCACTGAGTCCACTACGAGTTTTACTCACCATTTTTGCACACTTAAAGGCGAATCTGCCAGGCAAGCTTCCTCTTACTGAGACCAGGGAACTCAAAAACACTGTCTCAGACAGTGTAAGTGTTAAGAAGTTTAAAATAACCTCCACAGATTTAATAGAAAATTCAGTGTGGATCCAAGCAAGTTTGAGTATGTTAGTTTACACAGAACATAACCTTATAATCCATTGTACAAGACGATCGCAAAAAGTATAACTAAGCTCAAAAATAATATCCACAATTTCATTTTATGGGCAAAACCTATCCTCCTATTCATCTCTAGCAAATCAGAACAATTAGGTATTTTACAGCTTCTATGATTAATGACAGCTGAAATACCTCATTTTCAACTAAAGTGCAGTCATCACTATTTTCGAACTAGCACACCCTCCATGTATCTGTCTTCAGTCTCCCAACAGGAGGACAGAAGCTTCTGAAGCAAGCAGCACTTCGTATTTCGCACGCTTAAGCAAAATCAGTTGTGCCCTCACTGTCAAATGTTTTTTATTCAGCACTTTATAAAGCAAATTTTTCAACAGTTCCAAAACCAAAACAGACATTTTCTTAATAACAAAGTCAATGTATATATTCTTGTATATACATTTCAAGACATAATCATCTTCTGAGAAAGAAAAGTATCAAAATGGTGCTTTTTAAAAAGTTAAAGTTATTTGCTTATACAAATAAGCAGTAGCAGTAGGCAGAGAAAATAAGTGTGAGTGCATATGCTTTTATCTAAATGAGGGATTATTTTAGGAGACGAAGGGTATCTGCTGAACATAATCAATGTGTGGTGGATAATGCAAAGCTGCAGATGCTGAATTTATGCTGCAATTTAGTAGACAGCGTTACAGCAGCTTAATATCACAGGTAAGGCAGCGAGATCAGTACCAAACGCAACACAGCATAGCTACGGCAGACATGTCCTAAATACATGGAATATGTAGATGTTGTGAACTCTACAGGGTGCATTAAAAAGCTCAATCCTGAGGAACAGGTTTACAGCTTTTCCTGATACTGATACGCAGTCGATACTGGGTTTTACTGTGTACTACTCATCAGAGACTATGATAAATAAGAATTAAAATCTCAAAAAAGCCCCAGCTAGACACCACATCTAAAGATGTCCCCTCCAAGTTACACTGGGACACAGAGATAAGGGGGCTTCAGCAGACTTGGTCTACTGCCAACCTCATTGTGCTTGTGAAAAAAACGTCACACCATGAATGTGAAAAGCAGGACTTTTCATCAACACGAAGCCTTTACGACAACTTCAGTGGACCGGAAGCCCAAAGAAGGAGACAGCATCTCCTGGGACTCCTTACTGGAAGGTAGCACAGCAGAGGGACGTATGCTCTCCCTCACCCGTTGCAGCAGGTACCGCATCCTGTTGGGAGAGCCCCCACCCCATCCCAGGCCCAGTGCCGCAGGGGCAACAGGATCCTCAGGTCGGATGTCACCTCAGTGAACACCTAGTGCCACCTAGCTGGCCTGATCTCTGGAAAGGTGGACAGCTGAGAACTCCCAGCCAGCTACCGTCTAAGCCTCTTCGCACTCTGCTCTTTCCTGGTGGTCCAACAAGAGCCAAACACAACTATGAAGCATGTTTTGTAGTATAGAGCTCCTGGGATTACATATATTGCTTCTCATATAAAACTCCAATCCTTATTTCTCTCCATTTAGAATGGGGAAATACCCTCTTGTGGCATACAAATTCTAAGAACTGGATCATAACAAGCAAAAATGAATAATGAAACCACTTTACAAATGTAAATATAACTCTAGCCTCTTCTGAAGTTTTAACAGAAAGGGGGAGCAAAATTACCCAGGGGATCTTGGTCAGACTCATTCATGGGTGTAAATGAGATCTCATTCCCATGTGGTATTTCACATCACAAAGGAAAGCACATAGAGCTCTCACAGCCCTCAGACAGAAGGTTCCACAAAACACTAATTTGTACGTCAAAGCAGCCTTTTCATGGGAACGACGAAAATAACGTACAAATAACAAAATAACCCCCAAAGTTTTGAAGCAAACTTCTCACGCTAGAACTTACTGTTTCTTTGATGATTTAAAATGTTTTGGGCTGGGCTTCAGCTGAAACGCTTGTGTCAGTCTTACTTATGAAGGAATTTGGCTAAAATAAGGCAAAAACACAGCTTGGTTTTCTGCTAATGAGTTTGGATAAAAGTGAGTGTTGGTGCAAATCTGGAATTCCTTCAATGAACTCACATACACCCTGTGCTAAAGCAAATCAGAGTTTGCCTCAGTTTATTGGCATAGCACCTTCCGTATGGATCACTTGTTCTGAATTCCTGTCTCTATTTACTTTCCTAGGAACAAACACATATTTACTGCTGACACCAAGTCTCGGCAACTGACTGACAACTTGGCACCTCTGCTCCAAGTGCCTTTGAGATACCAAGAGCAAAGTTTGTTCCAGTAATATCCACTCACCCACAAGACACAGTCTGCGTATTTTATGGTACACTAAAAAAAGTAACATGCTACAGTGAATGACAGAAAGTTGCACAGAAAACATTACGTGCATGTAACGTGGCCAAGCCACCATCTCTCACCTAACCTTTTCTTTGCGAACTATGAGACTTCTGTGTGTTTTAGCTTCGCATACTCACAGTACAATGATGTTATTTATTTTCCCATTTTATTTCCTATGATTTTTGCTGCTTAAGTAGAAGGGGTAGGGACATTATAAAAACAAATATGGCTGCAACCTACCTTTCTTGCTTCCAAGGTCTCCTGACTCTCGCAGATAGACCTGCATGGTATGGACTCTGCTCATACCACCCATTAAATCAGCTCGGCATCATCCTTTTAACTCTAGTCCTCAGTATGAACGACTGAAGCTTTCACATATCAACAAACACCTTAACATCCATACCTGCAGATTTCAAACATACATGTTGCCTGACCAGCCCATATTCACCTTGATGACCAAGATGTTAAGAATTAAAATTTATCTCAGCCACCTCAGTACATAAGCACATCTCTTCTCCGAGTGAATTACTGCAGTCAATGAACTCAAGAAGCCATACAAGCAACTCCTGGTGTATATTCAGGATTACAGTGCATTTTAAAACCTGGCCATTAAAAGCAGAATTACCAAGTTACAAAAAAAGAGGGAAATTATTATATCTTTTCACATCTTGTACATAATGAAATGTCTCATTTAACACAAATCATACTAACAGTGAACAATTAGTATTCATGCCAGTCCTGAAGCATGGCTGAAAATCCATGGCTGTCCCTCCTCACACTTGCTTCCTGCCAGCAGTACCCGATTAGGGTGCTGACACGCCTAAAGGGCCATGAGACCCCCTAGATCAGAAATGCACGCTACTATGCATGCCGAATTGACTGCAGGCATGACATGATTTCCAGGAATGAGCTTAGAAGGAAGAAAAAAGAAAAAAAGAAGGAAAAAATGCAGACTTTTAAAATTTTAATTTAAATTCCTATTTAGAGTAGAAGACTTTCAAAATATGATATGCTTTAATTACATCTTCTCTAAAAAGAAAGTAAAGGGAGATGAGAAGAAATTATTTTTTTCTAAGAATTTTTTTAAGGCAATACAAATCCTTTTCATATAGGAAAGGCATTTTATACATGGGGGTGACAGGTGGAAAAGAATTATTTTAATCTCTCATATTAAAAAAAAAAGAGTAGCAGATAAAAACAAAACAGCCACACTTCATTGTATCAGAGGCCAATCTTTTACCCAGTTCCCTATGGTTGCTGTCAGAACTTCCAGCATAAGGGAAGGAATAAAGAAAAAACTCAGTGCACAAAAAAGAAACATGAACTATCACAGAACACAGTACATAACATTAGCCCACTAAGGAACAAACACTACAGTGCTGAATCCATATTCCTTCAGCACTAGTGCCTTATGGTCAAGTAAAAAAAGCACAGAAATTTAAGGAAAACCTTCAAACTTTAGTTATGTCTAAATATATCAGTATACAGATATTTTATATTATTTATTATGCAAAATAAAAAATATTTTTAAATCATTCAAAAGCCTGAAGACAGAACTAGAATACAAAGTCTGGAACTAGAATATGAAGTCCAACAGTTTACCAGAAATACCATTAGCTGGTCACTCTCACATGCCTGGCATTGAAGTAAGAGAAGACTTCTTGAAACATAGCCTCTCCTTAGGATACTACTTTGACCCATATTTAACTACTATGATATCATGGGAGGTTAAGTGATAGAGCCATTAGGAAAAAAAACCAAACCAGAAACCCAACAATGAATCAGATAACTATTCAGACCCTGACCAAGGTAAAGCACCAGCAAGGAAGCTGCGATGAGGGAGGCCACGTAGCCAGGCCTGGGCAGGACCTGCGAACCAGGCTGCTTAATAAACATCACTTAAATCAATAGAACAGAGTGCTGTTCAGTCATGTATTTTTTCCATGTTTTCTGTAAGAGACAAACTTAGAAACTGGCGAATCAATTCTCCTACAACTAGAATGGGAATTCCAAAGAATTAATGCTGCAAGCGAAATTGTTACTAAGTAACTAACACTTATCAGCGACACAGACAAGTTTCCCAAGATGGAGGTGTTGCTCTGGTCCTACTCTTTACGTGCACACTGCATGTGAAACAGAATTGCAGAGCCATTTTTGTAACAGTTCTGAAAAACGCACCGTGTGTTTTTCTGCTGATGGCCTGCCACTGTAGCGACGAGAGGTTCAGTACGCTTAAGCACTTTATGTTTCTCACAGAGGAATGCTCACATCTGTCAGTAATCACACGAATATTATCACACGGCTGTTAACACATAATGGTTAGGACCTTATTAGCAGTTCTCCTCTTGGCTTCTCCTTTCAACAAATTATGAGAACTCATTTACTTCGTGTAATTTGTGTAGAAGATTTGGCCTGAAGTTATCAGCCTAGATTCATTAGCCACTTCGAGGCAAAAATTAACAATATGTTGTATTTTCCTATTTTGTTTTAAGAACAAAACAAAAAAAATCCCAGATTCTAATCAAAAGCAAATACACTCCTGGATGGCTCCAGGTTTCAGCCTACATCCTTAACATGGAAAGAGTGCTCTAAACAAACTGGGGAGACAGCTAGAAACAGGCAAGGGTTGGGCCCCATTCCTCCTTCTAGGTTGATCCTGAGGCAGGATCAAGCTGTGGGAAGGCAAATCTGGGAGACTCTTTCAATGAAGAAGCTACAAGATGATTTAAAACTCTGACATATGAAAGCATACAGAGTTCGACCACAGTAAATCATACTGTCTTCATCTTCTTGGAGAGTGACTTTTTACAAGGGCATGGAGTGATAAGATAAGGGGTCATGGCTTTAAAGTGAAAGAGGGTAGATTAAGATTAGATACAAGGCAGAAATTCTTTACTGTGAGGGTGGTGAGGTCCTGGCACAGGTCGCCCAGGGAAGCTGTGGCTGCCCCCTCCCTGCCAGTGCTGAAGGCCAGGTTGGCTGGGACTTGGAGCAACCTTGTCTGGTGAAAGGGGTCCCTGCCCATGGCAGAGCTGTTGGAACTGGATGGGGTCTGTAAGCTCCCTTCCAACCCAAACCATTCTATCACCTCTGTATGTATAACAAGACAGATCACACACTACTTAGACTTCTTTGTACTACATGACATGTGCTGGAAATCTTGCACAGCAGAGTTCAAATAGTGCTGAGTGTGAGTGGGTGATATATTCCACTTCCATCACCACCATCTGACTGCTCTTTAGATGTTTCCTTTAGTGACACACAGTTTTTTTGTATACTTTTGTGTGCGTGTGGTTTTCTGATGTTTTTTTGGTTTTTGGGGGGTTTTTTTGGGGGGTGGGGGCGGGTTGGTTGGTTGTGGGTTTGGGGTGGTGTTTCTCATTTATTTGTTTTTTAACTTTAATCCATGAACAGGTACCCTTCTACACTTGAATTAACATGGCAGGTTAAATAATTTATGGCCTGTCTCTTAAGGAGTCCACCTGCTGTTCAAGAGCCTATGTAGTGTATCCCTATATTTTCCATTTCAATTAACAGCAGATTCCTTCCCAAAGCTCTTATCTGTGGCCAGTACTGCAATCTGAAAATGTCCAGAAATGTAGTGTGTAACAGCCCGGGAGGTACCTCCCAGAAAAATCCTAAACTAGCAAAATGCAAAGGTTTTTATGGAGCCTGGTACCCAATCTGCTTAAGGACAAAATCCAGCAAACCCAGCCCACCCAGCAGCAGTCATCCAGAGCACTCCGGCTGCCCCGTGGCGCCCGTTGCAGCAGATCCCGTGCCTGGGGAATGCAGGAATGCAGCTTTGCAAGAGACCGCTCTCACACACGTGTGGCGAAGCACCCTCATCACACTCCTGCCTTACAGCTCAGAACAGCCCTTGCTACAACGTTGTTTGATCATCTTCTCTTAAACCGCTTCTGAAGAGCTGGGCTCCAGCTTCACACAGGCAGCTCAGTGAGGATGCAGAGCGTGGCAGGCCAAGTTCAGCCCAGAATGAACAACATACCATGATACAAAATGTCTGGGTTTTGTCATAAGTAACAGCAATCTTGACTATTTTTTGTTTTACAGAAGAGGAATTTTTGCTATCAGGCTGAGCTACTCTCCAAAAGGAAGAATGTACGATAATTTAAAGGTGTACTATTCAGTTTAATTAATGATTGCATTTACATTTCTTCATTCCTTTAATATGATGCAACAGTGGTAATGCCTAACTATTTTGCAGTTCAATAGAGTGTGCAACTGCAAGATGATCCCTCTTCCATTTAACAAGTCCCTTGTTATAGCTGAATATATCTGGTTTTGCTTTTTGGCAATTTTCACTCAAACGCTTTGTAGAGTACCACCATTCACCTACAGCCTGATTTTCAGAGGATCTGACTGTACACAGTTCGAATTAAAGCTTTCTGCACTCAACATCTCTGAAAATCCAACACCAGCCAGACAAAAGTTTCCAGCCTTTCCTCATCTACGGGGTATTATGCAAAATAATCAGGGTCGGACACAGTGTAACTTGAGGGAATCACGTGTTAAAATGCTGACACGGGAACCTCAGCTCACTCCGTTCGCACAGAGAAAGGCAGTCCATCATTCTTTGTCAAGGGATGGCAGTGCAATGGATGAATTTACGTACATAACCACTTGTTGCCAGATTAAGCAACAGCAGAGTGACTTTCCAGACTGTCAAATACCTGCCCTTGTTCAGAACTTCCTTGGGTTTGTAGGCTTACTCTCTTTGCTAGTAAATAAAATACAACACTTCTAGAGTACCCTTCAACCCAAAACACTCTGTGGACTGTGAACCATCTTACAGAAAGGCCAGAATTTTCAGGACTGAGCACTACACAAATACGGGACCAGTGGAGTGAAAGGCAGCACACTGCTGCAGCTGCTCCACAGCTGTGTCTCTCACGCCGTATTCTCGGCTAAGGACATAAAGCCAGACTCCTACTCACATCAAAAGGGCTGCAAAACTTTCAATACATACAGAGCTCTGACAGGACCATAGTTTGAAATATCCCATCCCCAGAAACTAAGCTGCACAGGACCTAGACTGCACCTATTTGAGACATGTGAAAGGCTTGTGTTTCTCGTGACATGAAAAAAATGTGACGTTACAGGCCATGTTGTGATGCAGACCCAACAGCACACCATTAGTACCATCTCGTATCAAAAAGCCCAGTCAGCTTCATGTAAAAAATAACTACACAACAAAAAAGATAATTTAATGTAAATATTAAAAAGATCATAAGGCAAGATACCGACTTTACCCCAGTATCACAAAAGTGTAACTCCACTGATGTTGAGGACTTCCTGTCTTCAGCACATGGCAGAAAAATTACACCATTTTCCATAGTCCTCTTTCACACAAAGATAAACAGTAGGGAGTCAGAGCCCTTCTGATGTAAAGCTGGTTGCTCAGGCTCAAGGTTTCCCCAAAACATCAGTTTTGATATTTATTTTACTTCCTTTAGGATTAAATAATAATTAACACACTAAAAAAAGTCAGTGCGGCTATCATTTTCAACTCTGTGCCAATCACTTTCTCTAGCCACCTGTAAAACCTTCCAATCCACCAGCAATTCAGTAAAGAATCAGCATACGTAGGATCAACAAGGCACAAGAGCACGGATATTAAAGACAGGTGTGTGGTTTTAGCAACTGATAACAAAAGGGAAAATTGTTTTTACTGAGTGACAAGGAGGCAATGATAATGGGCCAAACTCTGTGCTTGTGGATGTCAGTGAGCATAAGCCCCAAGACGATCTAGCTCTAAATCAGTAACATACGAACTGCTGCAAGCCCATCATTTCCATTAGATCCTTAACCAAATGGCCAAACTCCAGGAAACCCCCACCAGGTCCAGGGAACCACTCATCTTGTATTACCCCGACCCTCCTCCCTCTGCAGGGCTCCTGCCAACCACCATCTTCTGCTCTCTTCACTACTGTGAGCACCCAGGCACTCTCCTTGCACAGCCACAGTGGCTCCTCTAGCCCACCTCGTGCTGCAGACCTCTTTGGGGCGCCACCAGCAGACACACCTCTTGCCCTACCCATGCTACAGCTCTGTGCATCCGAGAGCATACCTGATCTGCCGACTCCTTTCTGCTGTCCCTTCCTGATGTTTCAGACCTGGCTGCCTCTCTGTTGGCCAGATGAATCATTCAATCCTTTCAGGCTCCCACAGGCTTTGTACACAACAAAATTTGGCTACTGTGGAGGAAGAAACCCTCAAGTTCTTTGAGGATTTTAATGAGAAGTAGGTTTTCTTCTTTGACTCTGGTAACGAAGCGGCTGCAGTCCACGCGAAACCTCAGGAGCTGCAGGAACAGATGGGGAAGCCTCCCTCCACCGGAGTGCTGTGCACTCAGTCTATCTCCGCACCATCCCTTCCCTCAACAACTCCAGAGCAAGGAGCATAAGCTCTGATCCTAACACCAAAGCACAGCTTCATGCCAGCAGCTTAACAAACCAGCCAACTCAAAACAATTTCTAGCCAGCACTAAGTTATTATTGGAAAACAGAATTACAAAAAAAGGCAACATTTCATTCAGAGTCCTAAAGATCAGTAAATCAAATTCTTCACAGGCTAGTATTCCTGCACGAGATAGTTATTCCCTCCCTCAACACAGAAAGAAGTCTCCCAGTGCTGACATTTTGGGACTTGTAGGTTTTTCCACTGCTAGCAGAAACCACAATCTGAATACATTCCCACTCAGAAGTACCACCACACCCAGACTGCACGTGCAAGGCTTTTACTGAATTTCATTTTACACAGAGAACCATACACAGCACTGTAATTTAAATACTAAAAGAGGGTAGTTTAAGCACAGTGCTCAAGTGGAATCCACAAACTAGATGTGCATAGGACAGTACATACTGAAAGCTGGTTTTATATATTACTAAGGAAGTAATTCAGTCTGAAACAACCATTTGAGTCCATGCTTGAGCTTAGAGTCATCTGAAGACCAAATACTCTTTCTTGGCAGTTGTACCTAAACCAGTAAGAAAGCCTCGAGTCCTGACTGCCACCTCATTAGCTGTCAGCATGCATCAGTCTTCGGCAGCGACAGAAGCCACGTGCCACAGAGAGCACTCGGGCAGACACCTCAGCGCTGAACAGGTTTCTGACAAAACCAAGCAGGATCCTGAAGAGCTACCATCATTCAGAAATGTCTCATAGCACAAACACTGTATTTGGGTGCTGTTCCAGCTAAGATTCAGTCAAACACCGTAAATCCTTGCATGGAGTTTCCATAAGGTTGGGACAACAAACACCAGCCTACCTGCCCTGGATGTGGGGTGTTTATTTTGAAATGCTGCCAGGCAGGTTGGCCTTACCAGCACCGAAGGATAACAGCTCAGCGAGACTGCGCTGGCAACACAACAGTGGTAGCAGCTTCTTCAATCCTAACTCAAAACACACCCACAATTTTCAAGGATAGTCACCTCCGAAGAAATCACACTCACAGTCTGCTGGGCCATGCACAGCACAGATAACATTGCTCGACGCCCCTCGGAAGATAAAATGGCATCAGCCCTCTTAAAAGCACAGTTCACAGAAGCTCCAGGTTTAAGTCACCACTTTTAAAAAACAGAAATAGAACAAACCTGCAGTCAATGAACACCAAATAAAACCGTACCGGTTTACACAGGCCAAGATCTGTCCCAAATTCTGGGCAGCAGCACACTGGTATTCACAAACAGGTGAGGCTTCTTTGCCATTTGAACTCCTACCTTTTCAACACTTGGGAGATTCAATTCATCAGTAATTTAAACACCGGACACAGTATGCAGCCATAAGCATTTTTTCAGCCGACAAACCACTAGAGAGAGTACTGAAAGGCCTATTATGAAGGCAAATCACTATCTTTTTCTTGAATAACCACATGAAAATCGGTGACTGTTCCACAATGGATTGAAAGGGCCTTTTGTCTGAAGGAAAAGGACAAGGAGCCACAAAGTATTGCAGATTCATTTGTAACTCATGGCTTTTGAAGAAACTGTATAGCTTCAGTTAAGAGCAAACCAAGAAAAGAACAGGCTTTAAAAATGTTATGCCACAACCCTTTCCTACTATGTATACGCAGAGCATGTTTTTAGATTAGTCTCCGTCGTATTACAAACAGATCATCACGCATTCTATATTATTGTTGTTTTACGAGAAGTTTAAACACATGCAGAGTTTCGACTTTATTCCAGAACCATAATTAGGGTCTGTGGCACTATTTGCCTTGTCTAAACAGAAAATCATCAGAAACTTTTTTGGTGCAAGATCTAGTAAATCTATAATTGCACTGGGATAATAAATGAAGGCGTTGTCACTGCTGCTTAATAACCTCTTTAGTAATTGAGCAAACTCACCATCATCCACAAAATATATGGAGGCCTACTCAACAAAAAGATATTCTTTTATATTGAGAAACCAGCATTTGACTTTTTAATTTTGAATTCTGTTTCTGAAGTCTCTCACAAAAAAGGGCTGATCACATCTGCCGACGACTTCTCAGCAGTAAGAAATGTTTCACTTCTCCAGCAGCCCCAATCACATTTTCATTTCTCAGGTTTTACACGCAAATGCACACACACCCAAAATAGGATTTGCGCACATGATTTCATTACAGAGTTTCCAAACAAACTTCACGTGGACAAGCTTTCAGCAGGAAAGACAGTAGGGGCTAATTAGCAAAACCAGGTTACTTCTAATCCATATCCAGAACCAGGGAATTACTGCATTTCCACTCAGAAACAAAAGTCACAGCTGTCAGACTTGCCCTCTTTGCCCATCTGTTCCACCCACGTGCTGTGAAACTAAACAGTCAAAAAATGTCAGTTTTCACTCTCCAGCTTCTTGCCACATCCCAGAATTTATATTCCTTGTGCTCCCACAACCCCTCCTGAAATTAAGAAAGATATTCTGCACACACCATTGGTCAGGGTACCAGCTGGATGACAACGCCACCAGGCAAGTAGCTGGTCTTCGGCCTGTTGCGAGACAGCACTGCCAGGGCCAAAGTCTGCGCTGCGGGAATCACCCACGACGCCACTTTCAGATACGTACCAGAAGTAAGAGTCCTGCTGCGCCAAATACACCCCCCAGGGTAACTACACACCCCACCATCTCACACTGTAAAACACAAGCTTATCGTCCTTGCGACTGTAAAGAGAATCCTGCAGACGCAAAGCAGAGGCAAAACAAGGCTGGACCGTCTTCTTGAAGCTCGAGGTGCTCAGAAACTAACAGGGCAGAGATGTGAACTGCACAGACCCCTGCTAATCTCAGTGAAGTTCAAGGCCAAATTCTTTGATACAACCACACTACAGAGCGTTACTTTCAAACAGCATTTAGCAGAGGAAGGTGCCTAGTCTAAAATAAAAGCACTTTGCTATCGAAGTTAACAATGACTACTGTTCCTTTTTTCACACGAAGGAGAAAACTGCAAGGGAAAGCTGGTGAAGCATGCGAGGGGGGACGAAAAGGCAGGAGGAAGAAGACAGAAACTGAAGGCTTGGGACAGTGCAGAAAAACACGGACGACAGAGGAGACAGTAGCACCAGCCATAGGTATGGAGTCTTATTTCCCCAGAATAACATGGACAATAAAATCCTTAATTGTAATTAACTTGTAGTTAATATTAACACTTAACTATAAGTTATTTTCCTTCCCTTGATCTTTGTGCAAAGCCTCACTGCTCCTGGGTCTTCTGCTCCAAATCGTTACGCAACTTTACTTTTATCCTCCAGTGCAGAGTGAAAAGTGGAGTTTGACCTTTCCTTTGGATGTGTAAAGCACCACACCAGATTGTTTTGAGGAAGTGACTGAGGATTTTTTTTGTATTCTGCACAACCAGCAATACTTGACAGTGTCCAAAGACCTGTAAGACGTGGGCCCTGAAAACATGCTAGGAAATATAGTCCCTAGAACAACAACAGAGGCAACACAAAGGAACACAAGTGTAACAGTCTAATACCAAACACGGGTCACCTACAACCACTGGCTTCAGCGGTCACAGCTTCAGTATTTCCACCATTGCCAGAAGCAAGCTCAAAGAAAATATAAAACACACTGCAGGTCGCTGGAACCTTGCTGTGCTTTCTCTTAAAAACAGGCCCAAACTGATTTCTATTCCAGACAGCTATTTCCTCAAAATTTGAGAAACGGCAGGAAGGTGTCCTGACATAGCCTCATTTCCGTTTCTCTGAGCAAGAAAGACTAGATAAGAAAAACCGACCTATATTTGGAACCAAACCTCCCTCAACACAGCAAGTACTTGCAGACGCTTGCGTTCAGTTTTCAGGCTCATTCTTATATGTCAGACAAAACAGTAACTCTCAAGCATATGTTCCTCCTCAGACATCAACCTGGGCATATGGACTGTGGAAAGAGACCCTTCATTTAAGGACAACCCTGAGAACGCTTTGAAGGGTACTTAATTCACTTCATCTTAATCCTAACACTGTCTTACACAGTAAATTTCCCAGAGTTGTGACCTTACCTCCTTAAAGATTTGCACAGCACCTGACACAGGACAAGCCTTATCTTGATTGGCGTCTCCTTGCATTTAACAGATCCTGCTGTTCTCATAAAGGGCGAACCCACTTCAGCTCCCATCACCCAGCTAGCAGGAGAACGCTCCCAGCTCAGCAGCAGCGCTCAGCTCCCGCAGGCCACGATGGCGCCTCGCAAACTTCATCAACCTGTCCTGACCTGGAAATCGTTCTGCTTTTACACGGTTTGACTGCGTTCAGGGAAACAATCACGGCAAGGGCGCGGCGCCCTGCTCACAGCAGCTGCAAGACTCCAGTTAGTGGCATTCAACAGGTTAGCACCCAGGGTTTTTTTTCCTCGGCCAGTGCAAACACGTCGCTGGTTAACCTTGACGTTCTACGCACAGCAGCCTTTTCCACTTTCTGTTGGGGAAGTTTTTAGTTTGCCTCCCTCGAATCATCACATCTTGGAAAACACTTTATGACTGCATCAAGGAGCTCACAGAAACAGAAGAAAGATGCTTTATGCAGACAGCGGTAACTCAAACTTAAAAGCAGGAAAGAATTCCGACGGAAGATCACTGGTTGCCTTGAAGCACCTTGTCAAGCTGAAACCAACCAAATCTGTCCGGGGGAACGTGACCCTGAATGAAACGGATGGATTTTCCGCGGTGCCTCTTAGCTCTGCTAAAGGAAACAAATCCGGTAGCGCAGGCGATTCACACCTCAGGGCGGCGAGGCTGAGGGCGAGGAAGGAGCTTACACTCTTCCTCTGCAGCCCAACAAAAGCAGCACTGTGCGCTCCCACCGAGAATAAAAGAAGGTTGCCAGCTGCCGCTGCTTATCAACGGATTCCACACCGGAAGATTAAATTTCTCACGCACGGTAAAAGACAGCAACAAACGTTAAAAACGCCCCCAAAACAGAACCTCGTCCCTGCCCCCCCGCAGCCCCCCACCCGGCGCGGACAAACGCCGGGACGC
>Ga0065711_1042513_pt1 | contig 15336 bp, 10 predicted proteins | sample Hoacrofraction12_FD_59098 | JGI IMG/M metagenome (GOLD analysis project Ga0065711, IMG submission 59098) | Hoatzin crop microbial communities from Cojedes, Venezuela - Epithelial fraction 12 v2 (version 2) | ecosystem: Host-associated > Birds > Digestive system > Esophagus > Crop | place... | reverse complement strand
GGTCCTGTGCAGCCTGCTGTAGGTGACCCTGCTTCGGCGGGGGGGTTGGACTAGATGACCCACAGAGGTCCCTTCCAACCCCTACTATTCTGTGATTCTGTGATTCTGTGATTTCTGATCCCAAGCATCTCATGAGCACACACGAGAATCCCATTCCTTAGCCTCTGGGTCAAACATTTGCCATTATAATACTCCAGGCTTAATTCATTTATAGCCAATACTGCAGACACCAAAATCAGCAGAAATATATGGAGTTTAATGGGCTTTAGATTCAGGTCATGCCAAAGGAAGCGTTTTTCTAAGAGCCATGCACTGCTTTGGACTCCGTATGCTGCTGTAAGCACATGCATATATCTCTATTAACTGGCGGTTTTTTTACGAGCTACCAAACAATCCCACGTGTCTTAGATTGACTGGATCTCCTTGTTTAAAAAATGTTGAAATCTACAGAGAGTCAATATAATCTGAGTCCTTTAGACAAACTGCAGTGGAAGAAACTGCCGTGATTTCATTTCCCAATATTTTATCTTCATATTGCATTAAATGACCCATGACTTTGATTAAATAGAAAATTTAATGTATTGGCATTTTCAATGCTATAAGATTTATATTTTTCATGGTTTCAATTTATGTTCCAGTTTTACTTTATTATATTTCTTGGAAAAACTCACTTCAGAAATGTCTACCAGCTGCCATACAATGAAATCCAAATATCAGAGAAGCCAGGGTTCTTTTGCTCCCCTAAGCCAGGTGGGACCAGTTATGGTACCTTACTAATCCAAGGCATTCAGAAGGTTTTGGCCCATCTTCCTCTTGAGCTAGGCTTTTTTCTTTTCCATACACAGCAAGAGAGATATATCAATTTAATTTGCAGAAAAAGGTGTTTGTATGGGAGGAGTCAGATGCTTTCAGGGAGATCAGGGTTTCATTGTGCTGTGTGGCAAGGCATGGAAGGAGCCACGGCCACCATTAAGGCTGCTAAAAAAAATAATTTGTTTTACCAGCATGTTAAATAATTGCCAGAATTGCTGATTTCTGTTGATATTTCCCTATGCCTGCACAAGCCTACCCCTCAAGCTGATTTTTCTAAAGAAGGTTCATTAAAAATAATTCAAGTGTTAACAAAGGAAAGAGAATAGTACAGGATTTTGCCAATCCGAAAATGCAACCAAACTGAAAGTTTCCACAGTTGCACCAAGAATTCTTGCAGGATTCAAAATTTGGGGTGTGTGTGATTTTGGGGGGGATCCTATGTAATACTCTGAGCATACTTCTTAGCCTTCCCTTGACAAACCCAGCAAAATTAACCATGGTTTAAACTTCCAGAGTTCTTATTTGGATGATCTTCTTTATTAAGGTTGAGTTTAATGCTGAATTTTTTGCAAAGGGTGATTTAACCTGCTGTAGGGTTTGTCCCCATCAGCTGGCTGAACCTGATCTGTGCAGAGTATCTTACAGCAAAGCCTGACTTTCACGTGAGGTTATTTCTCCTTCAGGGGCTTTTCACATGGCAAGCTCCAGGAGTGAGAAGATGAAACTGCCTCTCCTGTGCTTTCAGTGCTTCCTGCAGCTGGCAATCTGACAGGGAGGGAAAGTGCAGAAGACAGCCTAGCTCCAACACAGAATGGAATTCCCACTCCAACCGGGAGTGAAAAGCAAAATAAATGCAAAGTAAGGGGTGGGAAAGCAGGACAGGTAAAGGCCTGGGAAAAGGAAGGATGGACAAAACCAGAAAAAAATATGAGGAAGAAGTCAGAATAAAGAAAATGGCACAAAAATGGTGGAGAGAGTGCAGGAAAGAACGGAAGAGGCTGAAGAGACATGTTTCTCACCAGGGAAACACCCTTTCCTTTATAATTTGTAACCAGTGCCAAATTTTGGCATTCTTTTGCTTTCCAGGAAACCACTGTGAGAAGTTCAGTGAGGGCATCTGTATGTACATGTATGCATAATTTTTCCCTCTGCAGTGGAACAGTTGTGCGTTGTGTGTATGCGGGTGTACCTATTGCCCCTAAAATGAGGCTGGGTAACTGGGATCCATACGTTCCTTACCCTTTCGGCACTGGACATTACAACCTTCAAGCTAAAACAATTTATTTTTAGTACAAAAGAGAGAGAGCTACTCCTCTTCTCCTCCTCCGGGGAAAAGCAATGAGGTGTACCTTCAATGCAAGCACGAATGGGACACTAAAAGGTAGACAACAAAATAAAAATAGCTGTGCTGTACCATGAAAGGAAACAAATGGAGTTTGAACCTTAATTAACTCCTTCCTTAAGTATCAGACAGCAATCAGCACAAATTATGGAGCAGGAGCTTTTCGCTCTTGAAAACATGGAGTCTTTGCTCTCCTGCCTCCTCCCCTCCCCGCAGCTGCAAGAATCCAGCTGAGATCGAGAATGTTTTTTTTTAATAGCACTTGTAAAAATCAAGTCCACAATCAACTAGACAAAGCAAAGCCATCATGAGAGGAAGTAAACATCCGTCCTCGGCGCGCGTGTTGCACGCTGGCTAGAATCTGGCCTCTCCAGCGCAGCTGAAAGCCTGCTCAGCAGTCTGTGCAGAAGGAGCTGGCAGCCTTCAACTTAGCCCCTAATGAGCCTCATCAAACAAACAAACAAAAAAAAGAGACTTCACAAATTAGCACCGAACGGAAGTGTTAGATGATTCTTCTGGTTTTATACAGTGCATACATCCCCATTGCCTCTGGGGATGGAAGGAATCCGTCTTAATATGTGGGGCATCTATTTCAAGAAAGGCATCTACCCATCTTCTGGACCCAATAGTGTAAAACAGGTGTTCCTAGGGGATAAGTCCCTTGACTCTTTGGATAAGATAAACCACCCCTTGAAGTGTTGCTCACCCCTGATGGTAAAGACCTGTCAAAATTCTTTGTACTGTTCCTGTCTTCTGCTGATGGGTTCTGAGAAGACCACCAGTTAACAGGGCCGTTGCAAGGAAGAGCAGCACAGCCCATGAAGTTAGGCTTCATGGCCACTATCCCACGTGCCTTACATTTCATTGACCTAATTGATGAGCAGCTTTGTTCTGTAGATCTGCATGAAGTGTGCCTCTTTCTTCCAGCACAGCATCTCATGTCAGAAAAAAAACGTTATCTCATTAGCTTGCAACACAGCTAGGGTTACCTATTACTCGCTCAGCACAGGACCATATTCCTCAGTAAAATTTGCATATGAGCTGAAAATATAGAAGGAACATTATATTCTTTAGCATGCCAAAGTTTCTGCAAATGAGGCAGGAACAGCAAAAGCTGCTTACTGTATTCTCTTTTTTCCCCCATAGAGCTCTGATCTATAATAAGAGCACAGCCTAGAGAATGGTTCTTACATAAAACCAAACTGCACAATTCTGCCTAATTATTTGCCCTTGAAAGATGACTTTCTAATCTATCTCCTGATGCACTTTTTTTCCTCACCTTGATTCTTTGCACAACTGTCCTCATGATAAAATAATACGAATGGGGGACAGTTCTGTCTAGAGTACGTGCATCAGGGGCTTTTTCCAAGAATAAGAGCCTTATGACAACTCCAGGGCTTTCAATAGCAAATACGCCTTCAGTGCAACATACTCAAGCTTCCACTTACTGAGGAATGAATTGTCAAATGGAATAAACTGTCAAATTTTACTTCCCTTTAGTTAAACAATAGCCCAAATGCTGCAGTGTTGGCATAGAGGGACAAGGCTTGGTTTTAGTCTTGGGTCCTTTCTCAAGAAGAAGGAATGCTGAGGAGGCTTCTGTGAAGGCATCTACACTGGCATTTTGGTTATCCTACACTGCAAAGGGGTTCAAGAGCACCCAAAGGGTTTTGTTATTCTGTCTGAGACTGAACAAGAAGACGCAATGCCAAGATACTGCCAACAGTATGAGCGAGCACTTTGGACACCACAGAAATCATGTGAATTCTCAACTGATTTTAGCTTTTACAAATCCAAACCTGGACAGATGACGCTGCAGAAAAACAGGATGGTCCCAATTTCCCAAAGCCTATTTGCATCCTGATTGCAGAATAAACTCAGAAGCACTTTCCTGGATACTTGTCGTAAGCTAGTTTCACATATCGAAATGACAACCAAGAATCATGGTTACAGAGGTTATGGAAAAACCTAGCTGTTTTTGGTGAGTCCTTAGCCAAAATTAGAATCACCTTTTCTGAAGTGGATATCACTGTTCTGAAAGAAATCTGAGGAACAATAGATGGTGTCTAAAGGCAGCGACCAGTGAATCATAGTGAATTGCTGATGGAAACACAACTTGGTATTGTTTGGCATGGCACATCCAGTGAAGCCAGCCGAGTGCAGCAAAATAGAAATGATTGATCTTATCCTGCTTCTCTTGCTGAAGCAGACGGTTGGAATGAAGTTGTGCAAAGGGAAAATTTTGCTTTTTGTTGCTTGTGTTAATTCATGGACTAGCAGTGTTAAGGTGTTTTCACTTTTCTAAGGACTTAATTCTGAAAATGTTGAGATGAAACCTTGTGATTTTGGAATACTTTCTCTTTATAAAAATCTTCTGTTGGATTAAACATGATTTCATGAGCTGTTTTGTGAGTCTCACTTCATGTGTTTTGGTAACAAGAAAAAAAAAACCTTTTAATGACAAATTTTGTCCTCTAGCTCTATCTATGATTGACATGTAAATTTGGAAGAATGATTCATGAGAAATAATCTGTCTGGTGGAGTACAGCCACTCTGCTAGGCACTGAGGGCAGCAGCCAGAGTTGGGTTCTGTTTCAAGGGCTGACGATAAACACCAGCCTGAGCCTCCTCTTACAAAAGTGGAAAAATTCAAGTCTCTGCACATTCAGAGAGTGATATTTCCCTCCTTCCAACTCTCAAGAAAAGTATCATTCTGAGGGAACAGCGAAAATGAAGCCAAGGAAATACATAAAATAACCCGCTACCTACCCTTTCCTTTCCATACAACACCACCATAAGACATTGGTCCCATCTTCTTTCTCGATGGAGGAACTTCAAAGGCAGCAGGATGTTTGCCACCCTCAGACATCACAGATACCCTTCAGACCCCACTGACATCCAAACGCTCTCAGGTTTCTGGTTCATCTCACACTTCGATACAGAGCATCCGTGTTGCGTGCATCTCTCCACTCCTTCTTCGCCAACCTCCCTCCTTCAGCTGTTACTGTTTCTAGCCCATCCTTTTTCCTTTTTTCCTTGGTAGCTTCTATTCTGCAACCAGACATCACACCACATCGAAATGCAACTTGTTACCCAGAAAAAACTTCTCAGATAATTTCGAACTTTCACTTTATAAGACCTTAAGTAATTGCACTACATCATGCAGGCAATTCAACACAGTGTGTTTAGCTGTAGCTTGGGACCTCAGATTATCCCACTTTATTTCAGTCATACATTTTACTCCACCTTATGTCATGAATTTTTAAATTCTTTAACAAGAATACCTCTATTTCTGATAAATTCAAAAATGAAAATTGAGCCCTGTTCATTGGTTCTTTCCCTGCAATCCCCTTCTCTATGCCAATGCCAATGGAGTTTTCCTCTTCCTGATTCTTTCATCCTTCTTTAGGAAACAGTTCCTTTTTTCAGTCCACACCAATGGGATTGCAAACATTTAGCCTCAAGTACTTTTTCAGTTTCATGAGGAACACATTGCAGCTTCCCTAAGACTTAGCCAATATTGCAAGTAGTCATATAATATTTGTTTATCTCCAGACTTCTTCACTTGTGCCAAAACTGGACAAGTGCAAGATGCCATGTAGTATATGGATATATAATTTTAGCAGAGAATCCACCATACTATATTGTTTTGTCAGTTACACCACCTTAATTCCAGAGCACACAAGAGCCAGAGCAGAATCCAGCTCTTTTTAGCTGAATAAGCCAGTTCGACAGTGCATGCTGGCTTCACTGATTAATGACAGCGGCTCATGCTCTATTAATTCATTAACCATTTCTGCTTCCTCCTGTCTCTCTCACTCATTAATTGTATAAGAAAATATTCAGGCCTTGATGGCAGCCTCTCTACAGGAACACTCCAGCATGGGAAGCTGTGTTTAGAACCTTTTCTCTTATGTAAAATAGTTAAAACATTCCTTAATTTTCCACTGAAACGTAAGAAATAACTTTTACTGCGAGGATGATCAAACATTGGGACAGGTTACCCAGAAACCCTCTGGAGTCCCCATCCTTGAAGATGTTCAAAAACTCACTGAACACAGCCCCTAAGCTATGTTTCAAGCTGACCATGGTCTGAGCAGGGGGCTAGACCAGATGACCTCCAGAAGTGTCTTCCAACCTCAACCATTCTGCGATTCTGTGAATTCTACGCAGTATGTGTACAATGCAAAAAAAAGTGCTTTAGTTTGTTTTCTGGGTTCCAGAGCATTCATCTCTAGATTGAGTCTTCAACAGTGACAGGCAGAGACATCTAATCTGACTAAGGATGTATCTACAGCACAACATTAATTAGAAATACTTTGGCTAGCATGGGAATCACTGCATTGTAGCTGTAGAAGTGCTAGGCTCAGGCTGGGGTTTTCTAGAAATGGAAAGCAATGCTGTAATCAATGGCCTTGCTGGACTTGTCAAACGCAAGACAAAAGACATGTTCGGACTCAGACGTCAAGAGTTGAACAGTTAACAAAGGGAGCTATTGACTTGCGCTTGTCTTCTCAGACAGAAGTAAGGGGGGATAGCCCATCATTGTAAACCAAGTGATCTGTGGGGTGCGGCAGAGGCTACACAGCCAGAGATTGCTTTGGATAAAGTACAGATGGCCCCCGGAAGCACATACCAAGATGCCCACTCTATAGTCGTGTCAAACTGCTGAGTCCCGCTGCTGACGACACGACATTCCATGCCAAGAGCCAATCGACACATAAGAATTGACTTAGTCCCACCTCGCAAAAAGATTTTCAAATGTATAAAAATTGGCACCTGAAAATCTCTCTTTGGGAGGAGGAGGCAAGTGAGAACTTTACCTGATGGATGGGTCGCTGAGCCTGAACCTCTCTTCCGCTCAAAGAAGGGACACCTTTTTGGTACGAGTCGCGTCTCTGACTTTGTCAGATGTATCCCCAGGAACACATTGTTAACTAGAGCCCTAAACCATTACTTTGAGCTCAGCTTTTGTAGACAGTGCATTTATCAATGGCAATCCTGAATCTGTGATAACTGTCGCTTGAATAAATTACCTATTGTTTTTACTTTGCAAAACTGTTTCAGTGAAAGTCCTTGGAAGGGCTCTGACAGGCAAGTTGAATCTGATAAGTGGCTACACACTTAACCCTTTAGACATAATCTGTTGACCAAGTCTGGGACTACAAGTAGAACCAGCCGCACCTAGACTCTGAGAGAGAGTTTAGAATGCAAGGGGGTCTGTTCTGAACCTCGTGACTCAATGGGAGGGCTCTCCTTTTGCTGCTAATCAGACTCCCTTACCCCTTTTAATGCAATCAATGTTAATTTAGGTGCTGAAGCTAGAACAGACTATGCAGAACCTTTTGTTACACCTCCAGACCATCTTCTGTTTGACTGCAGTACACACAGAAGGTGTACGCACAGGGAGGTTCTGGGCAGAGGAGAAGCGTTATCCCGCAGATATAAACCACAGTAATGGATTGACGTGGCACCTTGGTTAACACCTGTGTGTATGAGTTACAAGGTACCAAGAGCTGGATTCTTCTGTAGGTGACCCTACATGTTTGCATAATACACTTCTCCTTGTAAGAGGAACTCTGTTGTCTGTCTCAGGATTTAGTAATTCAGTAATTTTGAAAAGGTCAGCTCTGGAATTTAGCCTATTAATCAAAATGCAGGCAATTCATTGCAGGCTAAGTGGTAATTTCAATTTAGCGTCAACCTGAGGGCACATGCCTCATCCTTTTAGTTGGCTAAATTATCATTAATAGAAACATTGAAGTAAACGATGTCATTGCTGGCAGTGTACAGATCTACCATTAGGACCAGATGATGTGTATAATTCCTGAGCTGCAGAGAGGAAGGGCAATCAATTTAACATGGACTTGTAAATAAATGCAATGGGTTACCTTTTCAGACATTTGTATAATGGAGAGTGTTAGCTTTGCCTTAGGAAGCAAGTGAGGACAGAAAAAAGTAATTCCAGTTGAACAATTTTGAGATCTCTCTTACAAATTATAATGGCATGACTTAAAGGTTAATGTTACGCGCACACACATGCCTTTTTATTTTTTTCAGGTATTTTCATATCACCATTTTCTGCCTAAGTTCAGAGACAGAAGTGTTGACTTACAAAAACGCAGGGAAAGAGTCTATACTTGCAGAACTCATGAAAGAATGGAAATGGCTTCCTTCTGCAAGTGCATAATCAAGATATGAAGGGCTAGATTTGCCCTGCTTAATCAGAAAAACAGTGGAGGTCCCTCTGCAGGCAACAGAGAGAGGTAGGTGCATCCCAAAATCAGATTTTAGTTGGGTTCAGCCACCTTCTGAATCCTCTCTGCTTCTCACTGTTGACTACAGGGGTGACAACAGAATAGCTAGTCTGCCAGCATAGGCACCTCAGGTAGATACTGAAGTGAGGTGGGGGTGAATCTCCATCTAAATGATTTGCTCCAGTTGTCACAGCTTGGGATAGAAGAGTAATTAAACCAGGTTTTCTAGAATCCTGGTTAACATGTCACCCACAAAAGAGGCTTCCTGACTCTACAATAAATGAAAGACTTCTCTATAACAGACACAAAGACATCACTTCTCATACCCATCAGTCATCTCACATGGTATATTCACCATTTTCGCCTCAAAGTTGTAACACAAGAGCCAACAGTACTCTTTAGCACTTAGATGTAGGCATCCACTATGGTCATATACATTTTGCTCCTGAAATCCACTCTGTAGCACATAATCAAGAACTGGATCTTTGTATTATACTGATAGTGAGGTATTTAATGAAAAAAAATGATATGCCTTGACTGGATATATTTTTGTACTTTTTCTCATCCTGAAACAGAAAAAAAGATATTGAAGGCATCAGTCACGTTTGCAAAAACCAACAAACAGGTTCTTTTTTTTTTGTGAGAACTGTGAAAATGCAGTTATAATGACAAGCCTTTTTAAATGCATTGTTTGGAGTTCCCCTGGACTCCCCCTAAGGGCATTCTGCCTAAACTGACATCCTGTCTCTGGAAAATTTTAAAGGAAATGAAGCTTCACAAATCTCAACAGGAGAATGATTCTGTTGAGCAAATGCAAGCAGATTCACAGTCTAAGATTTCAGTGGAAATACCTGTGATAATTATACAGCAAGTCCTGTCCCTTCAAACAGGTTTTGTACCAGTTTGTCAGTATAAAAACTATGCTCACAAAAATTGCTAAGATTGTGTAAAAAGATAGATGTCTACATTTTAAATTTTCAATTTTTTTCATTCTAGACTTCAAGATAAGCTGTTAAATCTTCACTTAATGTAGAGTTTCTTATAATATTTAGATTTAATATTCAGTCCCTCCTGTTATTTGTAAATATGGAAATGACAGGCAAATACATCTCTAGGGTACATAGCTGAATTTACTTTTATACTTTTCGTCTGAATAGTGCTTCCACAGGCCTTCATCTTCACCTAATCTTCACCTGTTAATGAACATGAAGCCACTACTGACACTGCCAAATGTGCTTGGAGCATAGGGATAACACACAAAACTGAGCAGGCAATGGGATTGGAAGGGAAATAAGAATGGTGACAACAGAGGACTTGACCAGGACGTTGGGTCATTCATTAGGGTAAGTAAGTACAGTGAACTTGAACCTTCTCTTGGGCACCAAGAGAATATTTATTTTCCCCAAATGGAAGAGGGGGAAAGGAAAGAAAAAGAAAAGAGCCAGCAACAGTGCTGTAATGAGCAGTACCAAAATTTGAGAGGATATAGGGACAAAGATTATTTCCAGTTCTTAATTGTTGACCTCGTACAGTAGAAAGACACACAAATGGGAGTGGTCCTGAGGGGAGATATGTCTGGACAGAACCAGCCAGTTGTATGCCACACTGAGGTTAGTTCTGAAGTCTGTTCAAAATTTATTCAGGCTAAGAGTAGTTACTTTAATTGTGTTAAGAGATTTCTACCCAAATGAGTCAACATTCCCGGTTACAAAAGGCTTTCTACTTCTGTTTGCATCAGGGCTGTGCACCAGAATTGACACTATTGAGAAACTTTTTTTTCCCCAAACACAACATTTAGCAGAAACCACAATATGAGAAAACTGATTTGTTAAGGCTTTAGCCATATATACTTGAACCCATGGGTTGAACATTATGCCAGACTATTTCCATACCAGAATGTCCTATTTTATTTATCTGCTGTAAGATATACGATGAGTATCAGTGAGAACTGTCAGTTTTCTGATACTTACTGGCTTTCACACTCCACCTTTACTATCGTTTACGTTTGTACAGGGCACAGTCCACCTTCCAGACAAACCTTCCATCACAGAAGTTGTGCCCCTGCAAAAAAATCAGAAATAGTATTTTGTTCCAAGCATGATGTAATGAAGCTATTCCTTCAATAGATTTTATTTTTTGTTTTTATCTTTTTAATGGCAACATGCATGGATGTGCCTTCAGTGCAGGACTATGAAAAAACTTCATTTCCTAAACCATACTTAGCAAAATCTCCCATGAAATTGCAGCCAGGATATTACTCATCATAGCCCATTTTCCATTTTCCAGAAAGACTTTGATTAAGACAGATTTATTACTGGATCCTGATAATGCCTGCAACAGTAGGAACTGAATGTTAATGACTGCCAGCCTGTTTGAATTAAACTGTCTTGGAGGGACCTGAGTCAGTTAGGATCTCAGTTTATACGTTGACTTGATGGTAATGGATTTGGGTTTAAAATCATCATCTAATATGCTGGTACTTGGATACTGGAGGAATGGAGCTCTCTAAAAAATTCTGATTGGATCTCAGTAATTTTAGTACATTAAGAAACTACATGTAAAAAACTACACTGACACCACAGATACAGGGAAGAATTTAAAGACATTTGAGCTGCCCTCAGGTATTCCTGATCTCCCACATCTGGTCCAAAGGGGTGCTTGTCTCCCATGGGCTCTGCTAGCCCTATGTGAACAGCTAAAGGCTCCATTGCTGATAACTACCTACATGAAATCAAATGAATCAAGCCTTGTTTATTTACTGAAGTCATGTGGGCAAACACTGTAACATTCACTCATTTGTGAAATAAGCATTAATTGGACAGCAGAAGTAAGCTGAAGAAGAGCTGTTCTCCTGTGGTCTCCACAAGCATCTCGTCTTTTTGTGTCTCTGCCTTTCCTTTGTTGTTGTCCGTTTCATTTACAGATACATAACATTTTATACCTCATGAGGAGTCTGATATCAAAACACAACAAAATCTGAAATGCTCTATCAGAATGGATCATTCAAGTGAAAAATAATCATATTTTTTTTAAGGTAATGGCAGGAGATTAGCAGTTTTTCAGTGTATAAGATTTCCTAAGAAGCATTGCTAGGCAAAGCTCAGTCTATCTCCACATCTGTTTAGAACAAGCACACAAAACCCTGCCATCCCTCATTTTCCACCTCATCACAACATCCTTCAGACATTTCACCTAGTCTTAGCCAACTCCAAAACCACTGCTAAGTTACTTAGTGTACCCCATGATGACAGTACGCACATCTCACCTCATTCTAGTGACCAGATCAAACTCAGAAAGTGGACTGAAGGTGAAGAAGTAGGATGTTGTCCAATACGACGTTGAATTTAATGAATTTTTTCTATTCCAACCCCTTGATCTACTTTTATCCATTCTAATTACAGCAGCAGGATTGTTATAAAAAGGGCACCTGTAATTTCAACACTGTCTACTCTGCTGCTTTACTGAAGGCCAGTTTTGGGACAACAGTGTTTGGCATTATATGTAGGTGAAGCATGTTAAGACACCAGTCTGTCCTCAAAGCAGTATTGAGCTGACCATATACACCCATATACCAAGGGTCTCAATCTATGTGAAATGTTGAAATACTGTCTACAATATGAAATTCACTTTGCTTTTCATCAGTGTCTGCCTGATATATTAGTTGGCATGGTTTGTGAAGATGAAGGAATGCCTCTGTAACCACAGCAGTAGCCGTTATAAAACAAGATTCACAGTTTTTAATGGGAAAAGAGTTTAAAAAACACACTTCAATATCACAGAAGAAGTGATCCAACTTGGCATACCATCTGCTAAGTGCCTTGTTACCAAATATCAGCTGGGGAAAAAAATTGCAATAGCTTTATGTATAAACAGAAGATGTCAGTTTGGAAGCTTGTCAAACCAGCAGCTTTTAGAGGAACTATTTGTAAAAGAAAGATGTCAGCTTCAGATTCTATTTCTGTTCTTCTGTTGAAGACGCGTCTTAGAACTGATGCTAGTGATTTTTTTATTCTTTGTAATTAGAGAGTAATCAGAGTCTTTTTATGAGTGTGTTTTTTCCTCCTTAGTAGAAGTTTAGTTGTAAATGACCTATTTTTTTACATAATTTTCACAGCTGAAAAGAGATAATCCTATATAAAATAGGTTTTAATTGACTTATTTTTATATGGTTTACACAGAAGAACAGAGATAGCCCTACAGAAAACAAACCCCTACTGGTAGTATTCTTCCTTTTTCTCATATAAAGAAGATATCCCATTCTTTCTTTTAGTCATATAAACCCCACTGGCAATAAGGCAATCACACCACAGATGGTAGAGTTCAAACAAATTAGATTCTACTGTCTCTTCACAAATAGCTTCAGTGCACAAACTTCTCCAATGCACGTATCTGCCGAGCCCTCATCTTGCCACTTAGTTGCTTGTGTAACATCACCAAAATGCTCTTTTATCTGTATTTCATCTTATCCTCACTGCCTTTTCACTGGCTCCTTCTCTTGCCTTATTTGACTCCTCACAGCCATACGCCCTTCCCAATTATTGCCCTCAAAATGCAAGTGAAGGACAAACATCATGTACTCAACTCTCAGACTGCTTTTCCCTTATTTTGCATCTCTTCTTTCCGATTGCTTATTCACTCTCCCACCTGTGCTCCATGTGTCTATATGCATGTGCCTTCTATATCCTATATCCCTCAGAACACAGACTGTGTCTCCTTGCATGTCCGTGTAATTTATTTTACAAGCAGAATTCAGGTCTGCTTCACTGAGGATTCCACTGGTCTGTATTACAAAGAATTAGTATCCTCATTAATATGGCAAAATCTGCTCCCCTGCAGATTTTAGATAGATAGATAGATTTATTCTTATCTCACCAACTCAGATCATCTTGACTGCTGCTATAAGTAAAAGGAGCCTTGACTTGGCGTGAAGAAGTGCTAAGGCAGCCTCTTTAAATATGGAATAGATGATGATAAATTTTGAGGAGCTGGATAGCCACCACACCATCAAATGAAATTTTGGAGCACTGCAAAGCCAGAAGGGTCCCGACATGATGTTCCTCTGATGAAATTGCCTCAATACACATTGACGAAACAAAAGTAGCTGAATCGCTATTGCTAATTGTCTATGCCTCCCGGTTTGGGTAACCTGGAGTTTTGGGTCACTTCCATCCAATTTCAGCCACAGCAGATGCCTAGTCCTCTGTGGGATGGGAGTGGTCCAAGGTGAATGTGTCTTTGGACAGTCTGTCTATAGTGTTTGTTACCTAAATTCATAGGACAGGCATCCTCAGAGTGTAAAGGGCACCTTTAGCTATAGTTATGAAAGTCCAAGGAAGAAAGAATGACACCGGACCTGCATATTTCAGCTGAATCAGAAAAGAGGTGGACGGAGGACAGAAAAAATATTCAGGAGCTCCAACTTCAGGTCAGGCATCACAGAGTAGAAGCATGAAAATCCAAAACCAATATTTGATTGTAGTTTTAAACAAATCTTAAATCTTCAGCATATCCTTACACATAGTTTTAAACTTAGTGGCTATAGAAATTCTTCCCTGCAACCAAAAGACTTCTCATTTAATGGCAACATCAAACATTCATAACATTAAGACCCAAGAGAATTTTTAACTGACTACACTTTACAGATGTTTTCTACTTTTCACATGACTAGACTGGTGTTTCCTGCATTTTGTGTGTGAACTTTTTTCTCATTAATTAAATTTAGCACTAACTCTTCTTTCTGTAAAAGGGGAGAGTTTCTCTTATTGACAGAAACAGCTTTCAAGGCCCACTTCTAGAAACTTCTTGCTACTAAAGGCATTAAGTTATGTATTCTAAATACTAAAAAAATCTCTCACTGGCGAGTAGCTTCTGTAATCAAGTCTCCTTTTATTTACACAGAAATTTTGGTAAAGAAACCCAGAGAAGGTGAATATCTGTCTCCAAGGTTTGGATATGGAAACTAAGCTCTATCCACAGCCCTATTGTAAGCTTTTTTGCTTAAAGAAGCTATAGCATCTACCTTCCCCCAGCTGGAAGGTATTTGCAGTGCTCTGACTGCTGTATACAACCAGCTGTGAAGGCAATCCTGAAAGATTAACGGGTACAAAAAGATAGAGAATTCGGGACTCAGTTGTAACACACCCAAGTAGCAAACACTGAGAACAATGAATAAAACTTGCCTGCTCTAGAAGTTGAAGAACTTTTAGTTGAGGTAAAATAAAATTTTAAAAAAAATTAGTTAAGGTTTTACAGGTAAAAATTACATTGTGAAAGAGATATAAATAAAGAAAAAATGAAAATAGGCAGAAGCAGAAGAAAAGTTTGACGTAGATAATCTTTTTACAAAATAAGATTTTAAAATGAGGTTACTGAATAGACGAAGTGCCATATTTCTGTTATGCCCTGGACATAGCTTTGCTACTGTTTTTTCCCAGTTTGAAGTGAATTTCTCTCTTTTTTGTTTGCTTGTTTTTCTCTTTGTTTCTTTATTTGTTCCTTTGTTTCAAGTTTACTTCTTGGCTACTAGTTAGATTTGCATCCAATTACTTCTAGTTGCTTTTTACACACTTAGCTTTGGAGTAGCCTTGTAGCAGCCAACCATGAATACACTCCTTTGAGATGTACAGTTAAGTGAATTAAAGATGGGAAGAAGACAGCACCAAATGTCTAATGTGAAATATTCCAGGTAAGCTTGTATTTGACTTAGAATCATAGAATAGAATCATAGAATGGCAAGGGTTGGAAGGGACCTTAAAGATCATTGGGTTCCAACCCCCCTGCCATGAGAAGGGACACCTTCCACCAGACCAGGTTGCTCAGAGCTCCATCCAACCTGGCCTTGAACACTGCCAGGGAGGGGGCAGCCACAGCTTCTCTGGGCAACCTGGGCCAGTGTTTCACCACCCTCATGGGGAAGAATTTCTT
>Ga0065711_1042507_pt1 | contig 15336 bp, 6 predicted proteins | sample Hoacrofraction12_FD_59098 | JGI IMG/M metagenome (GOLD analysis project Ga0065711, IMG submission 59098) | Hoatzin crop microbial communities from Cojedes, Venezuela - Epithelial fraction 12 v2 (version 2) | ecosystem: Host-associated > Birds > Digestive system > Esophagus > Crop | place... | reverse complement strand
TACCTGAAGGGTGGGTGTCAGGAGGATGGGGCCAAGCTCTTTTCAGTGGTGCCCAGTGACAGGACAAGGGGCAATGGGCACAAACTGAGGCACAGGAAGTTCTGTTTGAACATGAGGAAGAACTTCTTCACTCTGAGAGTGACGGAGCACTGGAACAGGCTGCCCAGAGAGATTGTGGAGTGTCCTTCTCTGGAGATATTCAAGACCCGCCTGGACAAGGTCCTGTGCAGCCTGCTCTAGGTGACCCTGCTTTGGCAGGAGAGTTGGACTAGATGACCCACAGAAGTCCCTTCCAACCCCTACCATTCTATGATTCTGTGATTCTGTGAAAACAAACACCATGACTCCAAATGTTCCCCCTTCCTCCTTTTTTCCATCTTTTTATTGTTAAGCGTGATGTCATAAGGCGTGAAACATCCCTTTGGTCAGTTGATGTCAGCTGTCCTGGCGGTGTCCCCTCCCCGATTCTTGTGCACCCCCAGCCTCCCTGCTGATGGGGTGATGTGAGAAGCAGAAAAGACCTTGACTCTGTGTAAACACTGCTAGCAGTAACAAAAACATCCCTGTATTATCAAGACTGTTTTCAGCAAAAATGCGAAACGTACCCCATACTAGCTACTATGGCGAAAATTAACTCTATGCCAGCCTAAAACAACGCATGGGAAAAGTCACTTTCCTCAGCCTACAGGTTCCACTTTCCCTAATGCAGCCCAGGAGGCAGGTGGATTTCCTTCCTAGTAAAGGCACATTGCAGGAAAATATTTAACTCGTGCTCCTGGACCCGTAGGTCCTTCTCTGCAAAGGATCTTTCCAGTGATTTGCCCTCCCTGCACAGCTGGTCAATGTCTGTCTGTCCTTTCAGGGTAGTCCATCTCTGCTTCCAACTCTTGTACTTACTTCTGCATTTAGGCTCAGGTAGGCATTCCCTGCCCACCCATGCTGGTCTTCTTACAATAGGAAAGGACTGTTTTATGCTTTGAGCAGGTTATTTTTTGAGGTGAAATGACTTTCCTAGGCCTCTGATAACCAAGGCAGCCTCCCAGGTTATTCTGCTGAGCAGACTCCCTGAACAAATTGAACTCTGCTCTCCTGAAGTCCATGACTGTGGTTCTACTAATTGTCTTGCTTACATCTCTCAGGATTTTAACTCCATAATCTCACAGTCACTGCAGCCAAGGCTCCCCTCAACCTTCACATCTGCTGTCATTTTTTCAGTGTTTGTGCATAAGTCCTGCAGAATAATTATCAAGGCCTTACTTTAATAAAGAACTTACCAGATCTAGGTCATAAGTACAGAAGTAGCCTACAGTTATCTTCATCATATTGCTATCCACTAGAGAGAAGTTACTAGTCTTTATTGTGTTACTAGCAGAACATTGTAGCCAGGATACTCTAAATGTACAAGAGAATAAAAGTTTGGAGGAATGATTCATTTAGATGGAGAAAATAGTTATGTGTTTTAGCTGTAGTCTTTTCAGTAAGTCAGAAAAGAAAATATTTTCTACTAAATATAAGATGCAAACATTCTTCTTAGTTTAATATAATCAAATCAGATGATACTAAAACACCAGTATTTAGTACCTGTGAAACAGAGAGAGATAAATGATAAGAAAGGGAAGATCAAGAAATAATCAGATATCAAACTTATTTCTGTTATAGTCTCTATAGTATTTACGTCTCCTGTGTGCCAGTTTATCCACAGGTAGACAACCTACTTTGTTTACTCTCAAGTTGGAATGAATGTGATGGTGACCTCTGGTGTCAGAGAAATACAATTCAGCTAGAAAACGTGTGGAGAAAACATTATTTCTTTCATCTCACTTTGGTAGATGTTTGCATAATAGGAATTAACATTGTAATTAAAGGGTATGGCTATATGATGTCAACGGTAAATCCACAATGCAATTCCTTCTAGTCTTCTGAAAAGTAATTTACATATGTTGCAAATAGAATGGTAGAATGGTTTGAGTTGGAAAGGACCTTTAAAGATCATCTAGTCCAACCTCCCCTGCGGTGGGCAGGGACATCTTTCACTAGATCAGGTGATCCCCATCCAACCTGATATTCTGATATTAAGATCAGTTATGATAATGTAAAAAAAAAAGAGCAAAATTCACCGTGTCATTTCAGAATCTTGAATAAAAGCTACTTCATTTGTGCTTTTTTGAGACGTGTCTACTTTTTAGAAGATAAGTAGCTACAGATGTGTAGACATGATATTTCTTGATGTCACAAATAACTTTGCATTAAATTTTAGCACCTATGGGACATGAAATTCCACAGCATTTTGATAGCAAACGATTTTTTAAAAGATTACAAGTGTGATGTATCTAAACATCTGAAAAGGGAGATGATGAGATTTAGTTCAAAGCTAGACACCGAAATGAGGGGTTTACATGTATACATAGTCTGAAAAATCCTTTTGTACTTAGTGAAGATCTGGGGCTATTTCAGGTGCTTAAACAAAGGTGTCTATGACTAATTGAAATGCACAAGGTTATTCCACTTGGTCTGCAGCTGCTGTTTCAAAAGAATGGAGAATATCTAGTAGGTCTGCTGTAAGTCCGTCAGAACAAACCTAAATTCAACAGAAGCAGTTGATGCTAGACAGTCGTTCAGCTCAGCTTGGAGTAGACACCTTGGGCTTAATTCAGTTGCACATATGTAGATATACATTATGTTTCCATAACATAGCAGGATTTAAAGTGAACCTCCCAGCTGTTCCACTTAAAGTGTGAATCAGTCTACAGAGACACAAAAGAAAAAATCCTCCCATGAGATGTGTATAATGGGGAAATCAGACCCTCAGCACTACCACTTTTGTTCTACAGATCCATTCTTATTGATTCACACTAACTGTTAATGAAGAGATACCTAATCTGATTTTAGGTGCTATGGGATAACCTGTGTGAACTCCAGCTGCTGCTCCAGAAGAAAAGAGGTTTTCCTCTTTTTTTTTTTTACAGTTTAAACTTCCAGAGCCACGTGGACACCCTGGGTACTCAAAAGCCTCTCTCTCAGACTGCATTACATGCCTGTTTAGACAACTGGATTGAAAATTAGTCAAGTCAGCTTGGTGAACTAAAGAGCCCTTCAGGCTTCAGTAACCAGTTTATGTTGATATCTTCAACAACTGTAATAACTGTCATGTACACTCTTAAATGTGGGAGTTTCATCTTGAACAGAAACTCACCCACATTTTTTAGAACTCAAAATTCAGTTCATACATGAAAGTTATGCAGACATGTTGTTAAATGTAGTGACTGATTATGCCTGATGTTTTTTCTGAAGACATAAGGTTCTTAAGGAAAGCTCAGCTTAGTATGCAAATGTTTTCAAGGATGAATTTTGTATACCTTTCTAAACATTGAATTTACTACTGTATTGATACATCTCTGCTCTCCAGAACTTGATTTTGGGATGCCTGAATATATATTTTTTCTCAGGCAACAATGAATTCATATCTGAACATGAACTGATGAAAGAAATGACACCAAATCTTCATAGGAATAAATTCTTCATTTTTAATCCTTCCCAGACTGTTAACCCTGATTAACAAGCAAAGCAAAATGTACTAACTTTAAACAATTCTTAGTTTCTCTCACGTGATCATTGATAAAAGGATTGTGGAAGTATATGTTCTTTTTTATCAATATATTGGGCAAAGGCTATGGCTTACTGAAGTATTACTCAATGTGTGGTTGCAAGAAATGAACATCCTCAGATGGCAATATCCCACCCGTTCAATAACAGATCTGCCGGAATGCCTATGTAGATAATTGGTGTTATATGGGACTGAATAATGGAGAGTGAAATGGAAAAACAAAACCTTCTCTGCAAGTTTGTGGCAAACTAAAATAATCTGCTATTTTTCCTGGTGACGTTTTTCTATTTTATGAATGGGACACACTCTACGCCAGAATGACAGACGATCTCCATTACCACTCTCAGGACTCATTCTTAAAGGTGCAAAGGAAGATCCAAGTACAATAGAGATATATACTTTTTATTTCTTCTGTACTGTTTTGTGTTGTGTAGGTCATATATTTTCCATTACACAGGAGAGGAAATCAAGGTAAGAAAGTTAATGCCAGCATTATCACAATTTATACTACTTTAAGATATGTCCAGATACGAATAACAAAGTAAAATACTTAATTCATTGCTTTCAGATTTACTTTTAATCATCTTACATTGTATATTTATTTCTAGGAGTGATTAATGTATCTGGACATTTATTTTTAAAGCATTCGTTAGTGATTTGCTCTTGTCAAGGAACGAGCCTGAGGCAGGACCTCAAAATAAATCAGTTGTGAAATCTGTCGTGGGATGACTTGCTTAGACCTTCTCTCAATATCACATTAACTCTATGTTTACATGCAATTTTTTCCACACTGTTGAAGCAGCAGCATATGTGATTGTGGAGGTACACCATCAAAATATACCATAGTGAAAATTTGTCTTCTTTTTCAGGACATGCTGCAAAAGAAAGATAAAACTGATTTTGAAAAATTTCTTAGAAACAAAAATTAAGTGATGGAGATTTTTCTATTATTTTCTTTACTGAGGAATTCTTGGGTAATCTAGACTCAAGCTGTCTGACTCAGCATTATACAAACTATATTTATTTGAATTTATGAATTTGACTTTCTATAGCAAGGTTTAACACTATCGATTATAAATATTATTAATGATTATGGTGTCTGCCTTTTAACAATATTTTGAACAACTATAGCTGTAAACCACTTAGAGTTCTTCTGCTGGAAGTTATATGCCTTTTTGTCATTCTACAGTCAGACCTCCAACGAATAAATAAAATGAAGTCCTACATAATGCAAACCTCATGTTCACATGAATAACTATTTGGAGATTCTTACTTGGGCTATATAGGTGTATGAACAAAAAATCTACAGATCAAGTGATTTATTTGACCATGTAACAGATTTTGCTGTCTTTTTGTTTTTTGCCAGGAAAATCCAAATGTTCAGGAAAACAGATTGCCAGTCCCTTGGTTGTAGTCACTGTTAAGTATATTGGAAATGACAGTAAAATAATACAACCATATTACAGATTTATCATAAATTTTCTAGTGATCACCAGTTATTTGTTGCAGTCTTGTAGGAAAAAGATATGCCGACCAAAATGGGACATTCTGACTGAAAAGTTGTAGTTGTGCATTAGCAGAAAAGAGAATTAGTTTGAAATTACTTCACACTCTTTTCACATCTTCAGGATTCTTCTCCCTTAGCCCTTTTTTAAAGATGAAGAGAATTGCTAATGGAAGCTAGTTTTTTTTTTCTGTATAATCTCTACTTTCTTAAACAAATAAAAAACTTCTATTGTATTGCTTTAATGTCATAAGTTTAGAACTGTTTTAATAGCTCTGTTTGTAAGTTTTCTTAAACAAAAAATGTCAAAATAAAAAAGCAAAATCCCGAACATATTTTAAGAACAACCTTAAAGTTTACTTCCACTTATCATCCTCTTCATATGAACTTTGAAAATATGTTCCTATGTACCAGTTTTACATAAAATACATTTCCTTATAATCACAAAGATGCACCAAACTGTGAATTCAATAGACCAAGATTTAATTCACTTTTCATTCGATAGAAAATGCTGTGAGTTCATTGCTGAAATTACTACACTGGTAATAAGTTCATCTTTTTGACAATTTCTGTATTAATACTATTACCATTTGCTATTCAGGAAAACTAATAAACTTTTTGTATGTAAAAGAGATTAATATTCTTATTGGAATAAAATTGATGCCCAAGATTCTGCAATAATTTTGAATAGTAATATTTGAATCAAAAGGCCTTCTTAACGTTACTAAAATTATTTGTAGTTCTGTAACTTAGAATTTTTTTAAAGGTGCTATATATATATATTGCAGTATTGCTTGTTGCAAAATGCACTCATTTTCGAGAATATTTTCTATCCTGTACAGTAACAGCAGTATTCTGGAAAATCATCTTTACTAAAGTTAGTTGCTTTTTTATATTATTTTCTTTGTCCTTGGAACTGTTTCTGCCCATTAGATAATATACCAGCTGTTAACAGATAGCAACAGATTTTGAGAAGCAATTTCTTAAGAAAGGAACTAAAAATTAATTAATTTACATATTTCTTAAGTATCTGAATGTTCTTTTTGTATTGACATTTATTATCATCAACTTTTAATCTTAGGTTACATAATGAGGCAATTACATTGCAATTGTCTGTGTAGCAGAGGACCTGATAAGAATTCTAGAACCATGTTTATTTTTCAGACCACATATGCTCTCCAGTGTGGTTTTAGAGTGTTGAAAGGTCAATTTAAAAAAACACAGATCAGAAGAACTTTTCAGTAGTTCTTTCTTTCCATGTAAAAGGAGAACATAAGAAATACTTTTTGAACAATTTTTTAATATTTACAGCAAAAGTCTTTCAAATCTTTTTCAATTTTTTTCTGAATCCACTGTTCAATATTAACTGTACAGGCCAGATAAATAATTCCTAACACAGAGATGGCTTGCAAACTAATAATTTAGATTTGCCATCACCTAGAGTTTGCATAATTTTTGATCATTTATGTATATTTGTGCATCCTGCTTGAGTAGCTAGAATATTTGAAATAAAAATGCAATTATAACAATGACTTGTCAATAAACACAGCTCTTTTGCGTCTAGACTCTGAAACTTGGTGGATTCAAAAAATAATTTCCTGATTTTTCCAAGGTGGCTAAGAGCTATTGATTCACAAATGAAATTCTGTTTTACATCCTATATAAACCTGTGCAATGATGTTTTTCAATGATTGCTCTACATTTATAGTGGGCTGTTAAGTTCATAATATATGAAAATACATACCAAATAGATGTTAAAATTTCTTTACACGATTTAGACACTTTAGTATTTTCATTGTTGTTTAGATGCTTCTGCTGCTTAGGTAACATAAAGATCATATTGTGCCATTTGGTTAAGTGTCTAATTCTTACCAATTTTGGAACAATTTCAATGTGTAAAATTTTTGTTGTAGGTACAATTAATCTATGTAAATTTCCAAATATTAAAATTCTTTCAAAAAATGCAACTTAAAACTCTATTTAACTTGAATGGGTTTATAACCTTTAGATGACTTTTGAAAGTGAAAACAAGGTCCAAATCCAAAAGCAATATAAATAGTGTAATATTGAGCATCACAATATTAAGTATTAGTTGCCTGACTGTTGTACAGGTTTCTCACAAAAACATGGTAAGAACAAGAAATGGAAGATCAGCAAAAGGTCAGAAATTGAACAAGATCTTGTTGTGGGAATCCAAAGGCAAAATAATAATGACAGGGTCTCTCTTGAACCTTGTCCTTCTTTTTGGATTAGGTATTTTTCCCACTGGATATTTAGCATCTCCTTCCATTTGTTGTTACAGTTTACAGTCTTCTTTCAAAGCAAAAGCCTAAATTTTTCTTTAAAAAATTGGAGAGTTATCTTTAGTTTTGCATAATCAAAATCTTAGTGTGGACAGTAGATGTATGCCCATGTATAGGTAGGCAAGACTTTATTGTCAATCTCTTTACTATTTTTGCAGTCTGATAAAAAATTCAACAGTTAGTTACACTAGTTCAGGCACAGTAACACTAAAAGTCGTAGTCCAGATTATCACATAAGAGCTGTTTATAGTTAAAACTGTTACACAGAACAACCTACTGTGTCTTCTTTTATCTCTGGTATTAGGCTCACCCTTACAAAGGCTACCCTAATCTTAAGGTCAGTGGTGACTGCCTTCCTCGGGAAGAGAAGTGGGCCAACAAAATACGTCAGCAGCATCCAAAGACATTTGGCTGCAGAAGCCCAGTACTGGTCCTGAGAGCCCATTCCACTGCAATCTTGGGTCTGCCTGGATGATTTTTAATATATTTTTCTAAAACAGTCTGCTTTCTTCCCATGAACTGCCTGCTTCCTTCTCATTAGCTGCTGGCTAAACTCTGAAAGCTGCAGAATAGCTTCGTTAGCTCTTTCCTAGCACAATGGGCTCTGTTACTCAGTGACTGTCAGCCAATGGGCTCTGTTACTCAGTGACTGCCAGGCTTTTACCGCATCTAAGACATAGTTTAAGCTAAAACAGCTCAGGCAATAGGCATAGACTAAAACTCTCTCAGCCCAAGAGAAACCAAGCAAGTCCTGAAACATTGCGCTGCCTGGTGAGAGCAGCCTGTGGGCTGCAGTTTTTTTACACAGTGATCTGGACCTCTAGAGCTGGGTAACAGTGAGTTAGGCTTAGGAATGAGGATTGAGTGTGTGAGGAGCCCTAGCTGCACTGTCTGAAGTTTTTCCACTTGGTCTAAATCAATTCTGGACTAACTGTGTTGGAGAAGAGGAGATAGGACAAAGAAAAAGTGAGTGAACAAGGGCTGTAATTTAGTGCTTACTACTTTCCTCTAGGATATCGGGAGTCTGGATTCTGCTCTGAGGGCTGATTAAGTATTTGAAGTGTAAAGTGCATAAATAGAAGCTCTGGTTTTAAGTCTCCTCACGCAGGAAAGAAATTAAATTAAGAATATCTTATGTCCTGGATGAAAGCCCTAAGCACTAAATCCTTATCTAAAGGACACTGACAGCTCTTCTGGCCTCCTTCTTCAGAAAAATGGTAGTTTATTCTGCTTTTTTGATGGTGCTCATTCAATAAATGTATTCTGTGAACACCCTCTTGCCTGTGCTCTTCTCAATCCTCTGACCTTGAAAGTGAAAAAAGTACAAAAAAAACCCCCAGCTTTTGTGGATTCTTGTGGAAGACAGGCTTGATCTAGAAGGCAGTAAATCATTACTGCCAAGTTTGAAGTGCCTTTAGAAAAAAAGTTAAGCAGAATTTATGGTACCTGAGGAATCTGACTGTCCCAAGGTTTCATATTCTTATGAGTGCTTGAGGGTCACAACACAGATTCAGTTATCCATAAGCCATTTAAATTTGGCTCTGGACATTTTTTTTCAAATTGCTTGAGCATTCAAATGTTAAGCCTTTGGTATGGCCAAAGATTTTTTGATATCTGTGTGGCTGTATCTGGGGCCTGATCATCTAGGAAAATGGTACTGTCACTTTTTCTTTTTTCTTTAATTTTTTTTTACAGTTGCTACATGAATGTGAAGACTATTGTGGGTGCCATTAAAGGAACAGTATTCTTTTACAGTGTAATACACATACAAAGTGATTCATATTAAATGGGAAGCAAAGTGGCAAGTGGAAATAGTACCTAGTGGTCTATTATATATATATGCACCATTTCAGGACTATATGCACTGATAACTTTTTTCATTTGAGGGACATGATGACTATGCAGCCTCTTTCAGAGGCTTGTAGTTGTGGATTTAACTAGTATGTTGCCTTAAATGTGCAGGAACCCTAGCCATCACCATAGCAAACTTTGACAATTGCCAAAGAAACTTACAATATAAACAATTCTTTCTTTTTTCATTTTTATTCTATTCATTTTTGAATCATAGACTCATAGAATCATAGAATGGTTTGGGTTGGAAGGGACCTTGAAAGGTCATCTAGTTCCGGCCCCTCTGCTGTGGGCAGGGACACCTTCCACTAAACTATATTTCTCAAAGCCCCGTCCAACCTGGCCCTGAATACTTCCAGGCAGGGGCATCCACAGCTCCTCTGGGCAACCTGTTCCAGTGCTTCACTACCCTCATAGTAAAGAATTTCCTTCTTATATCTAATCTATCCTCTTTCAGTTTAGAGCCATTACCCCTTGTCCTATCACTCCAGGCCCTTGTGAAAAGTCCCTCTCCAGCTTTCTTGTAGGCCCCCTTCAGGTCCTGGAAGGCTACAACAAGGTCTCCCCAGAGCCTTCTCTTCTCCAGGCTGAACAGCCCCAACTCTCTGAGCCTTTCCTCACAGAAGGGGTGTTCTGTCCCTTTGATAATTTTTGTGGCCCTCCTCTGGACCCACTCCAACAGGTCCATGTCTTCCCTGTGCTGAGGGCTCCAGAGCTGGATGCAGTACTCCAGGTTGGGTCTCACAAGAGTAGGGTTAGAATCACCTCTCTTGCCTTGCTTATCCAACTGTATCTAGAATTTTATGTTCATGAGCGAACTGCCTGCTCTGTCTAGATTGATCAGGGTCAATCTAAGAAGCATTAAAGTGTCTGTTCACTGAGAACACCGAAATTTAATAAAGACTAACTTATCAAGCACACATCTAGCCCATTTTATGTTTTCTATAGTGTTCACACCCTTCATTTCATGATCCTAGAACTTACATGGGAAAAGACAGAGAATAGTCGGTTCTTGTCCATGCTCTTTAAATCACTCGTTCTGCATTTTTTTATAGTATGCCCTCAGATTAAGTTAATTCTTGTAGCCCTTTGAAACTCTTGAAGTTCTGCTGTATCCTTTTCAGTGCTGAGGGGACAAGAACTGCACACATGTGGGCAAACCATTAGTTTACACAGTGGCATAATGTTGTGGTTTATGTTCCTAATTTCTTTCATAATAATTCCTTACACTTCACTAGTTTTATTTTGGCTTCTACCAAGCACTGAGCTGATGTTTTTATGATACTCCCTGTCTTGCTTCTGTCTAGTAAAGGTCATCACCCAGCACAGCTTTTAATATATGAAGCTACAATAGTTTCTCCATGTGTGCTACATTTTAGATTAATCTACAGTCAAATTCATTTTCCGTTTTAGTGCCTTATAATGTCTAATAACATCCTTCATAATCTGCCGAGTCCTTACTTCCTGAAATAACTTTATAAAATCAGCTGACTTTCCATTCTTTATTGACTTTTCTATATATTTATATATTTACATACACACATATATAAAATACAGATATTTATATATATATACTCAGCTATTTAAATATATATGTATCTATAAATATATTTTAAAATAGCTTTGAAGTTCCATAGGTAAATTCTCTATTCATTCACAGCTGGTAGCAATGACACTAGCTCTGTGACTGTAATCTTTATAACATGTGGGAGCAAAATGTTGCTGCCAAGTGCAGTCCTGGTCTTGGGTGAGACTCAAGCATGGGTGACGTAGCTAATTAATCTTCCAAAATCTCTGCCAAGATCTGATTGTTCTGCCTCACGCCAGAGAGTCACCCCAGCCTAGTTCAGAATGCCTCAGAGAAAGTAGTTTATTGTACAGTATGGAACTATCCTTAGATTGCTCAAAGTACTTTCACAGTAACTTTAAATTCTTTAGTTTGCTACTGACTTCTCCCTTTATGAAAATTTAACTTATCGATTATAATCAAGTCCAAGCATTAAATCAGTTGTATAATTTATATAATGAGCCCGTTTTTCACAATAAGGGTTTGCTTATTGTGAGATAATTCTTAATTGAAATGATTTATGAAGTCTAGCATACACACAACAAAATAAGATACTTCAATGTAACATGGTATAATAATGCAAGGTACTGAAAGTCACAGTTTAGTTTATTGGCATATAAATGTTGGTTTCGCTTGGTTTATATGCTAACATTATTTCATTTTGGCACAGATAAAGTAACAGATGCAGTTGTTTTGCCTCCCTTACTTCCAGATACGGGCATGGTCAACAGTAAAATTGTACCAATGTGGAATTCTACAGTTACAAACATTTTAGCAGGATAGTTCCCATTGTACAGAAGAACAACAATAGAAATTCAGGAACTGACTATGGTTCATATATCAATCGTTCTTTATCTCTAGGAGTATTTATTTTTAATTTCTATTCTGCTTTTCAAAGCATATGTTTCCTGTACATGACAGTACATGCTCTATGCCAAGTTTGAAAAGGAAACTATTTTTGAATCATCACATCGCCAAAAAAAATCTTATTTAGGTGTGAAAAACACATTTTCATGCAGGTAACTCCAAAGTAGTCAACTCATATTATCCTACACTTTCAAAAAATTCACCTTTAAGTTGAAAATGAACATGCGAAAATTTAGCTCAAAGGCTTTCTGGTCTGTTTTGAAATCTATAAACCACAGCAAAAAATGTTTAAAAGTCTCCATTCAGGATTATACTTTTTGTATCATATTGCTATATGCACTAATTCTACGTTTTTGTCTGTAGACATTTCTAGCCCATTTTTTCAAAAATCTGTTATGGACAACAGAACCCATTTCTAAAATACACTTTAATCCTTTGTCCTAAATATTATAAGCACCTGAAAATTGTATGCACTGGGTACAAATGATCTTATTAAAGTCTCATTAATCCCAAATAAATGCCATGCTTTGGAAACTGAATTCATCATATTGCTTTGTATGTTTTTATACAATACCCTTTTTCCCATTCATTCGTGGGTTGTCAGGTTTTCTACTGTCTGTTTAGCTTTGTCCAGCTGGAAACTTCCCTTTTCTGTCTTCTTTTTTATTCTCATTTATGGAAGTTTTATTTTCTTTGTGAAACTGATGACACCAGAACACTTTTTAGTATTTACTTGGATTTATTCTTTAAAGTTATTCTTCAAAAGTAACTTTTGGTTGGATGCTAACTCTGTGTCAGTGCTAAGTTGACTAGTGTTGGGAAGATAATTTCATTTTTACTCTTCTCACTGCAAAGTATTTAGTATCATTGAAATTTCTCAATAGATATCAGATAATGTGCTTCTAGATATAAAGAGTAAAATACTGGAATTTAGTAAAGAACTCACTAGATGTATGAACTCTTTTCTTACATGTCCCTGCTTGCAGAGTTCTCCCACGTATTACGTCTCACTGCTATCCTGATATAGCCCAGCTGATGCAGAAAGGAATCTGTGTGTATCATAAGAGTATTACATAGGAAAGATACTGCATTTCTTCAACTCCTTTGTGGAGAGGTGAACTTTCCCGTTAGAATATGGCAGCAGCAGTTTGGGAAGAGTATTTGGCCTTCACTCTGCCATGCACTGCGTGTGCCCATTGTCTAAGAGATTTTTTTAGCAGACACAGACCAAAATATGACTATACTAGTGATTAAATAGTACAGATAACTGTGTACCTGTGTTTTCAACAATGTCTTTAATCTGTTTTCTTTGCTAGTACAGATGTAACCAGGCTAAACACTAAACGCAAACACTCAAAATTTCTTAAGCATCCAAAAATTTGTGGATGTGCAAAAGTTAACCAGTTTGTGTAGATAAAGTCCTAGGTTCTTTAACACTGTTGTGACTCAGACACTAAAAAAGGTCTCTGAAATGGTGGTATTACTTAGTCTTGCTCTGACTGGTCAGCGCACATAGGTTATGTTTGCATTAGCAAGCAGTATGGTAGAATGGTAGTAGACCCACAGAGTAAAAAAGTTGGTGCTGAGGACCTTCTATCCCCACTGCACAGTTCAAGTGTTTAATTTTGAAGTACCTCTTGTCTGGTCCCATGAGCTGAATGTCTGCTCACAACAGGACCACATTAAGTATCCTTCTGGAGTATATTTTCTTGTTTCATTTCCAAAAACATCTCGTTTCTGTGATACAAAATACAGTAAGTGGGGGAAGTTAGGAGATTTGCTTCAAAATAATCTTGATGGGAACTAAAACTCCAATGTAGATGTTCACACAGCAGACAGCAGTGAGTTCGGTGCATAACAGCTGCATTGGCTGTCAGTGCAAAATGAAGACGGATGAAATGCTACTATGTGACTCTTGGTAAAAATGTTTTCCTGGGAAGAGAAACAGCTTGATTCTACTCCCACGTCATTTGTTGCCATCCTCTGACAAAGCCCCCTGGCAGCTAAAGGCTAGTCCTGTGCACTACAAAATAGCCTCCTGCCTTTCTTCCATCATGAGTAATAGTAGAGTTGCAAATATAAGAATAATATTATAAAAATGAGAACAGGAGATCAGATATATTGATCTATAGTCCTAGAAGTTAAGGTACAGCTAGTGGGAAACGTTTTGAGTCCTCCTTCCAGGTGTACCTCTCTTTTTCAGTCAGAGACTATGGCTCTGGGGGCCACCTGTGAAAGATGTACATACATTTGTTCAAAATATTATCGTGTGCAGTGCTTGTAACTTTGTGGGCAGCATAAATGCTTTGGAAATTACCAAAGTTCTGTTAGGTGTGTAATATCTGTACCTGGTACTCAGATGAGTACATTTTTGCAAACTCAGGTCAGCCTCAGAGGTAGAAGATCAAATCTCTTGCCTCTATTCTCTATTTGAATTGCATTAATGTTTGAGAAAGCTTACAGATATGTTCTCTTCCTAGAAGTTTAGAATGAAAGAAAATAGAATATGAAACAAAAATGAAGATGGAAAGTGGTTTGTGCACCTGTCAGAAATGTTTACCATCTCATTCTGGAGTAATCCATCACCTCAGTGTCACAAAGCAGATTTTATTTCATTAGTCTGAACTGTTTTTCTTCTGCTCTGAAAAACCACTAACACAAGAGACAGCTGGTTCCACAACAACCTCTAGAATACCCTGCTGTCATCCTACTGTGTTGCCCATTCTTTTGTCATCATAAGTTTCAATTTACTTATGATTCAGGATTCAGCCATACACCATGAATAGAATATAAGTTCAATCATGTGCAAAAAGAAATCTGTCAACAAATGACTGCATAAGTCTGCTAGCTTATTAACAGTATAGATATTTTTATTTCAGTTTAATATACTAATACATAGAAGTAGGCAGAAGAGTAAAAAATATTTCTAATATTAGTGAATTTATTTTATTTCATGTTATATCATATTTTCAAGTCTGACAGCAAGATGAATCTGCATGTAATATTCATTGTTAGTGCCTCAAAAAGTAGATGATACTTATTATTTAGGATTCAAGAACATCTGCATTTCTCTGTAGTAAAAAGTTTCCAACATTGTTCTGAAAGCTCAATTTTTCTGTAGAATGGAATTGATATACTCAGTAACTGAGAGACTGGTCTGGAGAGTATATTAGTTCTAATTTGGAAGTATAATTACAAATGCTGCTGGGAAGGTCATATTTCAGAAATAATGATGTTAAATCTCTCCGTAGGAAAGGTCTTAAGGTTTGAGAATCTCTTTCCTTCTACCTAACTGATTGGTAATTCCTTACTGTCATTAACAAATAAACGAGCATTGCCTGGTAGCAGCATAAAATATTCAAGGCTTTTGGAATCAACAACTTTCTGTTACTTTCCTTCTGATCTAAAACATAAAGTTGATGAACGTCAGTTCTTCAACATAGAGAGGTTTAAACAAAAAAGAGATAACGAGACAATATGTCCTGGGTTCGGCCAGGACAGGGTTAATTTTCACTGGAATCCAGGAAGGGACACAGCCGGGCGGGCTGACCCAACCTGGCCAAACAGAGCAGGTTATTCCATACCATGTGCCGTCATGCCGGGTTCCGGCTGGGGGGGAGCTGGGCGGTGGGAACTCAGT
>Ga0065711_1007227_pt1 | contig 15336 bp, 14 predicted proteins | sample Hoacrofraction12_FD_59098 | JGI IMG/M metagenome (GOLD analysis project Ga0065711, IMG submission 59098) | Hoatzin crop microbial communities from Cojedes, Venezuela - Epithelial fraction 12 v2 (version 2) | ecosystem: Host-associated > Birds > Digestive system > Esophagus > Crop | place... | reverse complement strand
GGGGGGGGGGGGGGAAAAATCCAGAAGATTTCAGAAGAAATATGGAGACCTGTATTTAAGTGCCATCCCAGTATCAGCCACAAATATAGCTGCAGCTAGGGCAATTCAGACTGCCTGCTGTTGCAAATTCTGAGTTTTTTCCAGGGAAATGGGTTCCATGAGACATAGCTAAAGACGCGTTTCAAGCTGCTATGTTCTTTCTGTTGGGACAGCACCCATTTTGATAACATTTGCCACAGCACTCTCTAGTAAAGGTCCCTAACAGCATTTCCATCCATCCTGCCAGTCAGCTAATATACACTCTCTCCAACTTCGCAAATGATCACTAGGGGAACTGAGATGAATGTCATCCTTTCATTGCTTGCATCCCTCTGGAAAAGTCATGATGAAAACCTTTTCAGGCTTCTCCAAAGGGCAAATAAATAATAACTGAAAATCATCCAAGCAAAATAAGGAATGAGAAATTCTTCATATTTTGACAGTCATTAGCTTTCAAACTTATCACACTGGAAACGCTGTGGTGTTATGCAAACCCTTTTCACACCCTCCACATGCCTAAAATAATACACATGGGACACTTCCATCATATTCCTCCAAGGCTGAAGAATACATAGGCACTAAAGTCACATGTGGGTCATTTAGCATAAATCTACACAGTCCTTCACAGTCAAACCTGTGGTTGCTTTGCCTGCATTCATAATCCATTCAGCACAAGACAAGCCCAAAACAGAAGCTCATGAACTTCACAGCTTGAGCACAGCACTGCTGCTGACCAAACAGAGAAATTTCTGGTTATGCACTTATTTTTTCTCCTGCCTCTTGCCTAGGCCTGCCTGCAAAGAGCCATATCAATCTATCTTTAGTCAGTCAGACTGGAAACAACATCAACTAATCTAGCCCAGTGAGCACATGATAATCTGCAGAGCGGCAGACATTTTAAGTGCCCAACACCTGCACTCCCCTTAATCCAAGAGCCTTCTTTGGGAAGGCTCCCTCCTTGTGCATCAGATTTCTTCTTGTTTGCATTGTACACTTTTGAAAACTCCTTGAAAGGGAAAATTAGAAAATGAGAAATTAGTTAATTGCACAACAGAATTCCTAAAGAAGGAATATCTTCAGTATAACAAGTACACTGATACTCTGCGCAGTTCATTTCTCTTCCTTTATTCTGCATCATAAGAGAAGTCACAAGAAAGTGAACCGAGATGAAACCTTATTCCTGCAAGGTGGGAAGCATGAGGTTGAAAATACAGTGAGGAAACCACCCCTTTGCTTTGAGCCACATTATGAGTTGGCAAAATATTTTCAATCCTTAATAGTTAAGCTTTAAAAAGCCCTTCTGAGAACAAAAATAAGGCAAAATATATAAAAGACAAGGAGAGCAAGAAACTCTCTGGCACACAGCAAGCTCTGTTCCTGTGTCCCAGGCAGTGACCCATCAAGAGATGTCACTCTCTGGAGAAGAAAGTGAGGCACTGTCTCCTGGCACTGCTAGCATGACTTGTGGCTGAGTGACAGGCAGCTGTGCTGGCCGCGTGCTAGCCGGGATGAGTCCTCCCCCTGAAAGCCTCAGCAGAGCAGCTTGCTTTTTTTAAAGATAAAAAAACCCATGCAGCGTTAGGGACACATCCAGGTTATGAAACAGCATTCTCTAAGGTCAGGTGCACATCCAAGCCTGCATTTTTACAGTTGTTTTAGTCAGGGGCAGCTCTTTCCCTGGGGACAGTGAGGTCCAGCCTCAGCAGAGCTGTATGAGGGTCACCTGGCAGAACCCCTGCTCATCTGTTTTCTTTTTCTGCTATGCATAAACCTCAGGGGTGCAAACAGCAGCACCACAGGCGAGGAAGAGGACCTTCACCACACCTGCCTGTTGAGATACCCACTAGCTACAAAGACTTCTTACCACCGTTTCTAGGATGTTAATGACTGATTAACGTTCCAGTCCCTGTTCAGTCATAAAACTGTAATCACCATTAAATAAGTGTCAGAAAGGATGATCTGACCACCTTCACCCTCTACATTCAAGGTAAGTATGAACCCAGCTTCACACCAAGAAGCACCCAGCTGCATTCAAGGCATACCAGACACTGGAAATCTTTGCTAAGAGCCATTCTGAACATCTGAAACCATGAGAAAAATAGTTTAATAGAAGTTCACTGCTTATTAGCCTCTGGAGTATTCAACAGGAGACAAAAATCTATAGGAAATTAGGTTTATTAGGTGGCATTACACATTATAGGAGGCAGGATTTAAAGCAGTTCATTTAGAAGCTGTCTCGGGGCTTCTATGTACCGTAAAGATGGACGTGAAGAACGAATATCAAGAGACTGGCACAGGTGCCAAAGCTGGATCAGAATAGACCCTGCAATACTGCGTGGGTGTCCCAACTGCTGTTCATATAGTCACTTGAGATTGAAGATCCTTTAAAAACATGACACCGAAGTTTCCCAGAAAAACATTTGCACACGCTGAGCAACAGCAGATTTCATTAGAAGGAAGGGGCATAAGGTACCTTCACAGGGTACCAAATGAAACAACAGGGTCCTTTCAGTGCCCCTCGGAGTCCTTAGATCACCTGTAAAGCCTAACTTTATTGCTCAGTGTCATGGAGACCCTGGTCACTGCCACCTCAAACTGCTCACATAGCTAAGCAAACAAGTCAACAGTCATGCTTGTGCACTGCTCAACCTGTAGACGTGCAAAGGTGAACGCAGGGGCAGACGGATGTCAAATACAGAGTCAGGCTGAGCCATCAGCCATACCCACATTGTGTTTTCATTGGCAATCACGTCTAATCCTCACACTGAACTTTAAAGGCAGCATTAAGGACGCAAGTGCCCTACGCAGAACTGCTTCAGTCAGTACAGAAAAGCAAAAGAAATCTGACTTGACATCAGTCTTGTCCAGGGATCAAAGTCTATCAAACCCTCAGCAAAACCTACTGTCTTCCAGACGACCTCATCACCAAAACAGAGTGCTTCATCCCACTCTCAGCAGTTTCCTGTCTGGTTTTCTTTGCTCCTGCCCATAGGTAGCCCTTACCGATCTCTTCTCAACCAGGTCTGCTCTCTTTCATTTGCTAAGAATGGATGGATTCCCACTGCATTGGGGGTCGGTATGTTATGGTCCACTAAGAGAAGAAAATGGCAAAATGCCACAGAGGACTGCTACATGCACTTCTCCAAAGAGTTCTGGCCTGATGCACAGGACCACTGATCTCTGCTCATTTGTCACGACAGGAAAGAGCCACACGGCCCAACGAGAGCAGTGCACCGCTCCGGCTTCTTGCTTGTGGGACAGGGGCATCTAGTGGCCGAGTCCCAGAAGAGCAGGGTGAAGCCACCGCAACACGAGTTGCAGCTACGCTGTAATCAGGGCAATGTCGGCAGCTCAAGTGCGAAGCAGCTGCTGCCGACACGCAGATAGATCATTACAAAACTGTTAGGCTGTTAACTGCTCTAGCCAGGCTAGCATGTTGTAAAGCAAAATATAAACCCATTGTATCAGGCTCACCAGTTCAGATGAAATCTTCCAACAGGATTTCATGTCTGATGCTCAGGCAGTATACTAGCAAACACATGCAGCAACATCCCCTAACGCAGTCTCGTAACTCCGAGAAGTCAGTGGCTCAGGCATCTCCCGTGCACAAGCACACCAGTGTCCTTTTACTTCACAACCTGTCACAGCCTGATTATGTGAATAATCTCCTTCACCTTTGAATGCTGCCCCAGTCATTTCAGTTGATGTCTGCCAGCTTTGAAAGCCACTGTGTCACCTTCCCCTGTTCACATTTGTGATGCTGTTCAAGACTTTACAGACATCTACTACAGCCGGCTTTAGATATCTCTTTTCCAGCCTGAATAGTCCTAGCACATAAGCCATTCCGTGCAGCTGATCAGCTTTTTTTTGGCCTGATTAGTTCCATAACTTGCACCCCTGCTAGTTCTGCTACCCTGTTTGAGCTGATATCAGAACTCAACACAGTATCGGAGATGCAGGTGAGCTATGGACATACATAGCAGCATTCTTAGTTTTGTGCTCTTTTCACTTGCTAGTGGAAAATGACTTTCTTTCGCCTGCTAGTGACCAGTGAGCTGGTGTTTTCACAGAATCACCCACTACATCTCTGAGATCTGAATGGCAATCGCTATCTCAAAGCCTACCACTGTGTGTGTATATACAGTCAGGATGGGCTTTTACTGAATACTTAGCTTAACATCTGGCCACAACAAATGCAAGCAGGATATAGGTGACCTGTGCCCCAGATACACTGTCAGTACAATCTACTAGCTTAGTTCAGCTTCCATGGCCAATACACAGGCTTCGATCTCTTCATAGAAGGTGCTGAAAGAAAAACAATCAATGGTATCTGCAATCATCCTTACTGTGAATTGGAAAAAAAATGCAATAAAATAAGACACTTTTTCCCTCTTCTGGAGATCCTTCTAAAATGAAAAATTTTACCACTATAACACCAAGACATAGCACTTGCTTTACGTTCCAAAACCAAGTCTACTTAGCTTCAGAATGGTGCTAAGATCTTCAGTCTCTTAATACAGGTTTGACTTTTTACTGAGATCAAATACAGCGAGTCATGGCTCTAATATTAAAGAATAGCAAAGCTTCTAGAATTATCAGTGGTTTATACATAGCATTACAGCTGAAACAACATCCGATATTTGAAACTGTTGTTTTAAAAGAGGAAAAGGACATCTTTGATCTTTCATGTGTCTTAGGACATTTTGGACATCAATACTAAATATGCAGTATCTTTAGCCATGCTGTTCCTGACTAAATAATGTGTAAGACAGGCTAATAAATACAGCTGGGAAGCTTCTTGCTTTTACTCTTTGCTGTCTGAAGCTTGAACACAAAGAAGCCAACACAAAAAAGGAACAAAACAAAGCAGAGATGGGGAGATAAATACCACAATTTGGTTTACATCTCTTAATCATCCAAAACATTTTGTATTGCAGTAGTTCTTTGAATAATGCTGAGACATCCCTGGGTCAATTTTTCAGCAGCTGAAAACTCTCCCACCACCTAAGTGCGTTGCGTGTACAGTTTTCCAGGACATTCTCATACACAGCGAGGGTGACCATGCTCTGTGGAGCACCTCCCCACGCAGCCTCCCAAATTCCCTTTTCTATCTGACAAGGCTATGAAGGACACCTTATCCTTTCCCCCTGTAGTCCCCCACATACAGCATGCAGTCACAAAGGCAGAACAAGCAACCCTCACACTTGCTATTATGGGATTACTATGTCAAGGTCATCTGGTCTACAGCATGGAGGCCACAGTCTGAGGTCAAACCAACCCTGAGAGGAGGCTATGCAGAGGGGTAGATACCAAACCACAGTTTTGGAAAGGCCACTTCCAAGTCCTCATCTACACTGCCCAACTTGGGCACCTGCTGACTGGAGATCAGTGGTAGGTGAGATTACAGAACTGACTGATGCCTACAGCCAGTGAAGGGCAGTGACCCCAGCAGGAGGCATCTCCTTTCAGGTAGGAGGTGTTTCAGTAAGTCTTCAGGCAGGATCCCAAGTGGCCTGTAGGCAGCTGTAACATCTGACAGAGATCTGAGATTCACTTCCTCACTGTAATGAGGAGGGAGGAGGCACCCAGGCATCCTACGGTTTTCTTCAGGAAGGACTGTGATTTTAATTTTATCTGTGTAACTACAAGACGCACAGACATGGCACCAGTCCAGCAGGGACCACCAACAGCCAGGATCCTTATGCTTCTAAAATTCGTTCAGGATTTGCCTTTTAGACAATGCCGTGGAGCAGAAAATGTTACACACTGTTCTTTTCTCACCAGTAGAAAGGTTTTGGGACGGCTTTTCAACCACTGACTGTGAGCCATTTCAGAAACTGAGACTTTTCTAGGGCTAACTTTGTGATGGGACTGCCAGGAAGGCTACTGGGGCGTGTTTTCTCACCATTTTCTCTGTCTACTCTGACAGCTGCTTGCACACAAAATTAGTCTCTAGACATGTTCTGAACAGATTTGCTTTCATTGCTTTTTTTCAGTGAATCCAGCATGACTCTTTTCAGACAAAGCAAACAAACAAGCCCTCCACCCCCAAACACCTCAGAGTGACTGGGACTGCCATGAGAACACAGAAGCAGCTTCCCTCTCAGGCTCTTATCCATCTTTCATTCCCTATTCCACATAGACAGATTACTAAGAACAAATCATGAGTCACTTACCTGGGCCCTGGGAGACAGCCACTGTGAGCTGGTGTGTCTTATGCTGGAAGTTAATACTGAACTGTGCCTGAGGGAAGGAGGGCAGTGAATATTGTTTTGACCTGCAGATGGAAGGGAAGACCATAATACAGGGCTGTGAATTTGGCCGTAAGCAGAAGACCCCGTGTTATCTTTGCTGATGCCAGAGCTGCGTCTGAATATTAAAGCTGCACGGTCCACCTCCCTGCCTTGAGTGCAAGGCAATGTTGACATGATTGAAATTCACCAAACAAGGAACAGCTGAGTGAAAGAGGAACTGAAAGCGAACATAATTGGGATTCCCTCTTTTCTGCTTGTTTCTCACCATCTCCTGCAATATTTTTTTTTCTTTTCTTTGAGCTCTGGTTTTACAGATTATAACAAAGAATGGACACATGGACAGAAAACCAGATTCCCTTATATAATTGTCCCAAGCATGAACACAGCAGCATAATGTATTCCCATGCACGTTCTCAGTCACCACCAGAAGGTATATTCTTAGAGCTGCTATTTTCACTAAACCCACCCAGATGGATTCAGCTCCTACATGGGCAGTGCTGCTGTACTTAGACCTGTAAAAGCCACCAAAAGCTTCAAGCTCAGCCCCATTTATTCATGTTTCCCAAAGAGACATGCAGGCAAGCCTGCAGACCTAGAATTGCTGGGGAGCCCCACAGCTATGCCTGTCATGCACTTCAGCGAGCCAGACCCCAAGCAGGGACGCCACAACCCGCCTCAGGCCTACAGGGTCAGGCAAAGGTGAGCTGGGCACAGCATTACAGCATTACATCAGGTAGAAAGGCAGCAAGGCCTGGATTCAGAATTACAGCACACAAAGAGAACTCAGCCCAACGAATGCTACACCCTAGCCAAAGGTACACTGTACACAGCTGGCCGCACAGGGGCACACCACCACAGCAGGACTGCAGGGAGACCGTCACCAGGGCATCACAGTCACCTGGCATTTGGGATAAAAAGCAGGAGTACAAGTTACATTGCCTGGAGCTATGAGTCGCAAGGGCTTACTTTCCAGTCATGAGGAAGATGTGTCTCAGCTGGCACGGGCAAGACACAGCGGCATGGCAGGGGACAGCAAGGAAATGCCTGTCGCTTGTCCAGGCCTGGCCCCAACCTGGGTGACAATCTACAGCTGCTGGAGGGGAGCAGGACTCAACACAAGCTCCTCGGACTGACCTTCTGCCACCATCTGCACCAGCTGGGCACTGCACCCATGGGGCAACCAGCCCTGCGGGGCTGACCACGTGGTGCTCATCCTCACAAGACCCCAAAATCCACAGGGCCAGCTGCAAGGGGCCTGCAAGCCCTATAGGGCCAGCTGAAACAAACTGCACAGGGCCCCTAAACCCCACAGGGACAGCCACAGGGGACCCCTAGACCCCACAGGGCTTCCCAAACCCCACAAGGCCGGTTGTAAGGGACCCTAAACCCCACAGGGCTCCCTAAACAACACATAGCCAGCCGTAGGGGACCCCTCAACCCCACCAGAACCCTAAACCCCACAGGACCAGCCACAAGGGGCCCCTCAAGCCTACATGGCTCCCTAAACCCCACAGGGTCAGCTGCAATGGGGACCCCTAAACCCCACAGGGCTCTCTCAGCCCCACAGCTGCCAGGGAGACCCAAATCCTACAGGGCTCCCCAAACCGCACAGAGCCAGCTGCAAGGGGCCCTGAAATCCTAAAGCGCTCCCTAAACCCCACTGAGCCAGCTGCAAGGGGCCTTTAACCCCTAGAACGCTCCCTACACCCCTCAAGCCCCCGAAGCGGCACGGCGGGACTCGAACCCGCGAGTCGGGGCGGCGGGCGCAGCGGGATGGTTACACCGACACCCGCTCCCTTCCGGGGCGGAGCGGGGGCGGGTCGCGGCGGAGCGAAGTGGGGAGGGTGGCGACCATGATGGCGCAGCGGGCGTTTCCTAACCTCTACGCGGACTACGATAAGTCCTTGGCCACCAGCTACTTCGACACCGCCGGGAGGGTGAGTGGGGTCGGCGGGAGGCGGCCGGGGCGGGAAGCTAAGGCGCGGTGGCCGTCCCCGGGAAGGGCCCGCTCCCGCCCCGGCCGCGAAGCCGAGCTAGGCAGCCAGGAGCCGAGCCCTGTCTTGAGGTACTCGAGGTTAAAAACCTCCCGGTTCCCTGGTTGTGCTCCCTGCGGGTACCTCCATCTTACCAAACCCCCATCCGCCTGCTGGTGTTTCCTTCACATTTGGTGTTTTTTGTTTTGTTTTGTTTTTTTCCTGCTCTCCACAGCTGACTCCCGAATTCACGCAGCGGCTGAATAACAAGATCAGGGAGCTGCTCCAGCAGATGGAGAGGGGCCTCAAGTCCACGGACCCGCAGGACTGCACCACATACACTGGCTGGGCAGGTAGGGTGGCGGATTGGATTGGATGGAGCAGGAGCTCTCTGGAGCGGGCTTCTAGGTCAGGCTAAGGCAGACTGTGGGGTTTTTGGCTCTTTGAATGATCACAGTAGACCCATGTTGGGAACAGAGTTTCTTGCGTGTGTTTTAATCCATTAAAACAGGGGGCTTTCTTGGGACTCCCTTTTTTTGGACTAGGTTTCAAGCTGCAGAGGGAAGACAGTGGCGTTGCAAGGCAAGAATGGGTCTGCTCTTGGTTAATAGTGCCAAACTTGTGCAATAGAGAAAGCCAGCACCTGTTTGAGAGCAAACGTGGGAAGCATTGAAGGAACGGGCTCCAAATCTGGCCACAGTGGGGTTGGTGACAAGTATCCAATGCTCCATCAAGTAGGCAGATGCACGTGGTAGGTCATTTACCTGCAAGGAGTCCTTGCATATGGCAGCGGTGAGCTTATGGCCTGCGATAATGGCTGTCTTTTCCATTTGGGCTGAATTTTATCTTATGACATTGTCTGATTGGCAGGTTGCTCCATTCCTGTTCCCCAGGTAGTGCCCCTTCACTTAGCCAGGGCTAGTTCTGCTCCAGTACCTGCTGGAAGGAGCAGAAATGCAAATGTGAGTATAAGGAAGGATGGAAGCCTTCCTCACACTAACTCTTGTGTGCAAAGCTACCAGGAGCTTGTCTTTCTCCTGTTCTGCATTTTCAACCTGGATTTCCTTTCTTGGGAGCATGCCCTGCCTTCCTCACACTATTCCTACCCACTGGAGCTAGGGAAGATGCACGTTTCTCTGCTGCCTCATCCTTGGCTACTGCTGTGTGCTTGGTCAGCTTTCCTGCCTGCTGCACTGTGCCAGGCCCTAGGGAGGGACCCTGGAGTAGTTGCAATTAATCTCATGCTTACTGCAAGACTTTTTGCTGCTGCTCATTTTTTTTTTTTTGGCAATACACTGCAGTCCTAAATGGCAGCTTTCCTCATTATAATCTGGGTGCGGCTGGTTTGGGCTTGGATGCTGTGGAACTTGCTGCCAACAGTCTGTTTGGGAGAATGGTGTTCAGTGTGTTGGTGCTGACCTAATGTTGCAGCTTGATGACAGCAGTGTCAGAAATGCCTGCTTAACGATTTTAGTAAGGTAGACGAACACTGAGAGCACTCTAGAGCAATTCACAAGAAATGCTAGGATGCCTGTATTAAATTCCTGCGTGGGAGAACATTGATTTCATCAGTTGCTGCCTGGCAGCACTCTGCTGCTACCGCCAGTGAATTTATGCATTTTTATTCAGTGCTGGCTGGTTTCACCTTGGGAGACAAGTTCAATCTTCCAATCTGTGTGACCCTGCTCTGAGGTCCCCTCAGATGAAAAGCGCTCCACAGGTAAAGATGGTCTTCAGTCATGAGCATCCTGCTTGGCATGATGGTAGAGTCTGTCTCTGGCCAGAATAATTCAGGAGATAAAGGAGGAGGACAATTAGCTGATGTTAGGAGTACTCTGAAAGTCTGCGGGGAGAAGGTAAAGACCTTTCCCCAGAGACCACGTTCCCTTCCTTAGGGTGACCTTAAAGAGCCTCATGTTGGAAAGTGACTGCAGTTGTGAAACAGTGGCTGAGAGCCCTGGTAGGATTTCAGTTTGCTTTTATTTGGAAGTGAGTTTCTCAAAAGGGATTCTTCTCTTTTGCTTCCAGGGATCATACCTCATTGGGCACACAACCTTCTTGCCTTGGCTAATAGGATTAGAAAAAAACTAGGCAAATTTCCCGCAGGTCACAGCCAGCGAAGTGAAGGTTGCAGATACTACATTGTATCTCTATCACTCTCCCTTCTTTTCTAATTCTAGCTGTATTAATTTATTCAGTGCTGGTTTCCAGAGATAAAATTAATTGGGCCAAGACAGCAACTTTTTCCTGTAATTGCTTATATAGCAAAGGCTTGTTGAGTATCTTCTCATGTAAATCATTGCCCAGCAGTCTGAAAGTCTGAAACCACCTCGCACTCTTGTGGCTACTAATAAGGGAGATTTGAAATGTGGGTCTCTTAGCACAAACTCTGTGTGAAATGTAACATATTTCAGTGTACTGCGTTACACCCAGTAATACACAGCATATGCTGGCATTTTACTTTGGTGCCTGTTTCTTTCCCAACACACTTGACAGAGCCCGGTTCCCCTGGCCTGCATTTGTGCCAGGGAAGCAATGGCACGTGAAGTTGGAGCAGAGGGAGGGAAAGACTTCTATTTTCAGCTCAGAGGCAGTGAAAACACACTTTGGATCAAGATTATCCAGTGTAAGGCTGAATGCCCTCAAAACACATTTGAAGCGGCTCGTTACAGTTTCATTCAGTGCCCCATAGACAACACCTGGTACGTGCCTGAGTATACACCACATTCGGCTGTTGTGTTCTGTTTCATTTTTATTTAGCTAGACTGCTGTAAGAGCTTTTGTGGTCTTAATCTGTTTCACTGGTATCAAAGTGTGGCTGAGGGAAGGTAAACTGCCATAAGCTAATTCTGATTCAGAAGCAGTTCAAATCATGGCAGGAGTACAACTGCCTTCCCATTTTCAAATAGATTAGCATGAGGATGCCAAAGAGTATGTACATGTGTATTGGTATCTCTCCAAAGACTACCTTGACTGGGAGCATAGATGATGAAAGGGGAATGAAAGGAGACTGATTTCACTGCTGTCACCTCTTAGCTGAATGCAGAAGCTAGGAAGCGCTGAGTCTGGTGCCTGCTGGACTGTTGTGTCCTTCCAAGATGATGAGGTGATCTGCCACCTGAAATGGTATATAAGGGAGAGATTTACCCTTCCTCCAGATTATGGAAGTGCCTTCGGAATTTGTTTTCCATGCGGGCATTCCCTTCTCTAGCAATGTCATAGTTGCAGCTTTCAGAGCTCAACGGCCTCTGAAACAGACCAGTGAGTCCAGCTGGCATGCCCCACCCACAGCTTTTGGCCAGGCTGTTGGCAAGTGGAGACCAGGAGCAGGGCTGAGTTACCTTCTGAAAGGACTCTTCAAAAGACACACCAGATGAAAAAAAAGCCATTTAAGAATGGCTTTAAATAAGAGTGTACCAGTTCAGGAAAGCTTCTGGAAATTCAGTTAATCGTGATGTCTTAGTTTTAATCTCAGAACCCAGAGAACTTGCATCTCTTTAAGAGAGTTCTGTTCAGAAAAACAGCAATCCTCAGATAACCCCTGCAGAATAAGAGGCAGTGAGGCTGCATTTGATGAGAGAGAATAAAGTGCCTTGTGTCACCCACAGAAATCACATTCCTGCCAAGTGCTTGATGGGTAGTTTTTGTGAAACGTCCGTTCTTGGAGATAGTCAGCATTTGACTGGACAACGCTTACAGCAATAGGGTGTACATTTGAAGTTGGCCTTACTCTTGGAGGGATTGATCAGATCACCTCCATGGATCCCTTCTAACCTGTTGTAGGATTCTGTGATGGGGTAACGGGTAGTTTTGGTTTGTTTGTTTTTTTTTGGGGGGGGAAACTGCTTTTGTAAAAAGTTTTACAAAAGAAGCTTTGTTAGTCAAGTTTTAAGGCTGGAGAAGCTGAGGCATCCTGAGAAATGCCCCATGTCCCACAGTGCACTAGGAAGGCAAGCTGTAGTAGAATACACCTGTGGCTCCCCAGACAGTTCTGAACATGGGATGATACAGCCCTGTGGAGAAGATGTCCCATTCAGCATAGCTTTGGCGTGCATTTGTGAGCACAAGCTCACATCCCATGTATCTGCACCAGAAAAGGTCCTTGTTATCCTTTGAACTGGGCAGCAAAACTATGCCACCCCCTCTGTAACTTTTACCCTATGCCTGGCTCATTAAAATGACATCAGGTTTCTCACCTAGAAACCATCAGGCATGAGCATTGCGTGCAGAGATGGGTTTCTGCTTCTTCCCTCTGTGTTTGACATCCTGCTTTGAGGGTGCTGGCTGGCTTACTGTCCTGGGTCAACCCAAGATCTCTGAGCTCTTTATTACTGTAGGTGTCAGGTTTAGAACTGGTCCAGATTAGGTCAAGAAATCTCTTGTTGCAACCTAGCGTCCTCTGTGAAAGGACCACATTGCAGCTCAGCTCCTGGTGGATAAGGAGGCATGTTCAGAACAGTCTAATGGGCATCCCTGCTGGTGGTGTCAGCAAGAGGACTGCAGTGGAGCTGACACCAAGCAGTGCTTCCTCTCAATTTTGTCCGCTCTATTCAGCCTGAAGGGGAAGCTTTGTCTCACTGCTGTTGTTCTCCCACCAGTAGAACTGTTTGCAATGGTAGTGCAATTCAACATAAAGAACATGTCTAAACTTGCGGGGAGGTTGAGCCACAGCTTTACTTCTCTTTGATAACAGAATGGTCGTATAGATGAGACATTCTTTCAGCCTGCATTAGTGCTTTAGCTCTCGAGAAAGAATTTTTCTGGTATCTCCAGCAATGTCTGCTCTGTTGAAAGCAATGGTTGCTGAAGTCAGGGTCATCAGCACTAGCCAACTGGTGCAGCTGTTGCATACAATTTCATTTCTAGTATGTACGTTTAAGTCTCCTCCTCTGCGCCCCTCAAAAGTAATCTGTAATGCAAAGCACCCCTCTGCATCTACAATACTGCCCATACAGGATGGCAAGAGGAGGGGGATGATGTTTACTGACCTAATGAAGGTGTTAAATAAACAGACTTTGAGAGAGACATGCAGAATCGATTTTTGGCTCCTGATTCTCTGCAATAAGCAAGCATCTCTGGCGTTAATTCTGCAGTGTATTGGCTTCCTACACACTAGAGATGGCAGTCTCAGTCATCAGAGCCCTGCTAAAGGATATGCTGTCAGTAGCTCATGTGTTCACTGCAGTTGTGCACTATCAAGTGGTCTGGTGCGTTTTCCATCATGTGGTTATGCAGCAGGTCTTACATTGCAAGGAGCAAAAAACTTGGAAGTCTGGAGAAACTACAGAGAAGGCAGCCCAGTAGTAACCTGTCAAGGGGATCCCGGAGACAAAGACGAAACTCTCATGGAGATATAGTCAAGGCTCTCTTTATTGCAAAAACCCATCACATTATATAGACGCTTAGAGTGTTCACGTGCATAGATACAACTTATGATTGGTTATGGCCTACTGTTTACACGCCACTAAGCAAAAGCTGATTGGACTCTACTATCTGTCCACGTACTGCCTTGCGGTTAGCTCAGCTTCATCCAGTTCCGTAAAAGTTGTTTACCACTTATTCTCCGGCTTCCTCATAATCGTTCAAGGACACTCCGTCCTTGCCGTTTGGCACGTACGCAGGGTTGTGCATACAGGCCTCAAGCAGGACAGAATGACCATTGTCTCTCAAGATGCTTTCTACAGTAACCAGTAAACAGAACAAAGCCGCTACATCTTCGGCAGTAGCAGGCCACAGGCAGCCACTGCACGGCAGTTCTGGAAATAATCAGAAGTCTCAGAGGTCACAAAATAGGTGACATTTCCAAGTGGGGCACTGAACACGGACCTCCAGGGCACACAGGAATGGAGCAGATCCACTGCTTACTTATTCCCATTTGACTGATGATGCCATGTTTGTATTGCACTTAAAGCATGCCCAACAAACACCCAGTCAGTTGGCAAACCCCACCTGGTCAGTTGGGGTGAGGAAGATAGTATTGGAGAGAGCTGTGGAGTAGCTTCTGCAGAGCAACACTGCCTAGTTTAGCCAAATTCATCAGGTGGAAACTCTTGTCTCCAAACTGCTCTGCCTCTGAAATGCTGCCTACATTTTGGCACACAGGTCAATATAGGATAGTACCCAGCCAGGTGATTGCATTTTGTATTCCTTTACATACATCTGTAAACTTTGCCTCTATGCATGGGCCTGCCCATCTCTGCTGGCCTGCCTTACTTTTGGGCTAACAGATTGCAACAGAGCAAGCACCAGGCTGAAGGCAGCACTGTTTTGTGCCCTTCTGATCAGCTTGGGAGTATGAATTCCTGAGGAATGAGGTGAGAAAATTTGCTTTAGATTCAGTTTGTAAGGCATTTGGGTTTTAAAGAAAAAGGAAAAATTAATGATTTGGGGAAGCAACTCATCCCTTCCATCCTTTATTATAGGCCAATGTTTTTTTGGAGTCTTTTGCAAAGATGTTTGGGCCTAGGAATAAAGGGGGCAAGAGGTTTTTTAAAAGACGAGAGGCAAAGAAGTCAGAGGAGGACAATGAGGAGATATTTACTTTCCAAGAATTTAATCCTAGCAGTGGTCTTAGCGTGGTGGTTATGTACATAATTAGCGTGGTATGGTGGCAGTGGAAACAGAAGCTACTTGGAAAGCAGACAGTTGTATATTAAAGCACGGAAGTCAAGAGTGCATGTTGTGCTCAGACAGCTATCAGGCCTGTTAAAGTCTAGAAGCTGTGCTAGGTGCTAAATAAATCAAGAAGAGTCACTTGATACTTGTTGATTGAAAGAGGAGGGTTCCCCTTTAAAGAAGGGCTTCATATCCACATTCTTATAGACTTGAGTGATGGCACCATACATCTGAGCTTGCTCTGGAAGTATTAACACTGAACTGCTTAGAGAGAGGACAAGGTTATTAGCTTCAGCAGGAAATGGACATTTGCCCTTAAAATACATGTAGAATTGAATTGTCTCTAGAACTAAGCTTTAGAGATCACCCATGCAAAATGAGAAAGCGATCTACATCTTAAATTGTCCTCAGTACCATGGAAAGTAATTTTGCAGCATGCTTGCCCCCCCCCCCCC
>Ga0065711_1042514_pt1 | contig 15337 bp, 14 predicted proteins | sample Hoacrofraction12_FD_59098 | JGI IMG/M metagenome (GOLD analysis project Ga0065711, IMG submission 59098) | Hoatzin crop microbial communities from Cojedes, Venezuela - Epithelial fraction 12 v2 (version 2) | ecosystem: Host-associated > Birds > Digestive system > Esophagus > Crop | place... | reverse complement strand
GGGTGTTTAGGGGACCCTTGGCTCCCTGCTTGCCAGCTCGGGGGTCCCTGGCAGGCCCCCAGCCCTGGGGACCCGTTCTGTCCCTGGTGCCGCTCTTCCGCGAAGCAGGATGGCCATCAAGTGGCTGGTGCTGGGACTGGCACGGGACCCTTTTTCATTCGAGCTGCTCCAGGGGAAGATGTGAAATCCCAGTCCTGTTCTGCAATCAGAGGCAGAATGTTGGGCTGGCTAAGGACCGTTTCTCTTCCAGTCACTGGGCCAAATGATCAGCCGGGTGTCAGCTTGGTTTTTCTCTCCTGTTCTTGCTGGGCAAAGCTGCTGCTGCTTCTGGATGTAAAGCAGAGGGAGCATGGACCCTAAGCAGCTATTGACTGGTCTGGTAGATCAGTTCTGTTGGAACTGGGCTAGTATGGGCTGCTATCCACTCAAATCATTGATTAATATAGTAATTGATTAATATCTGCATGAATATAGACACTTTTTTTGGGGTGGTATCTCTGCGGCGTTCTCATCACTTCCTTTGAATGCCCTGTCCTGTGCCAAGTTAGCATCTGAGGCTTTGTGTCCTGTTTGGGGCCAGTCCCAGGGTGCAGAGGTGCATCCAGCACCCAGCATCGACCAGGAGGAGCCTGGAGGACACAACGTGTGCCCATCTGTGGGATCCCGGCTCTGGAAGGGAGTCTGGCTGATATGGGCACTGCTAATGAGAATGCAGGCTGAGGCTGTGCCACATTTACCTTTGGGTCACAGCAGCAACCTGATCAGTGAACCTTCTGGATCCCCTGTGTTTGCTTGCTGTTACGGGTTTACGTGGCAAGGTTGTGGTAGCGGGGCGGCTATAGGGGTGGTTTCTGTGAGAAGCTGCCAGAATCTTCCCCCGTGTCTGATGGAGCCTGTGCCAGCCAGCTCTAAGACAGACCTGCCACTGGCCAAGGCCAAGCCTGTCAGCAACGGTGGCAGCACCCCTGGGATACTTAAGAAGGGAAGAAAATCTGGGGTGAAGTGGCAGTGGAGAGAGAGGAGTGAGACTATGTGAGAGAAACAACTCTGCAGACACCAAGCACAATGCAGAAGGAGGGCAAGAGGTGCTCCAAACGCTGGAGCAGTGACTTTTCCCCTGCAGCCTGTGATGAAGACCATGGTGAGGCAGGCTGTCTCTGCAGTCCATGGAGGTCCATGGTGGAGCAGATCCCCACCTGCAGCCTGGGGAGGACCCCACGCCAGAGCAGGGGGATGCCTGAAGGAGGCTGTGACCCCATGGGGAGACCAGGCTGGAGCAGGCTCCTGCCAGGACCTGTGAGCCCATGGAGAGAGGAGCCCACGCCGGAGCAGGTTTGCTGGCAGGGCTTGTGACCTCCTTGGGGGACCCACACTGGGGCAGCCTGTTCCTGAGGGACTGCACCCCGTGGAAGGGACCCATGTTGGGGCATTTTCTGAAGAGCTGCAGCCTGTGGGAAGGACTCACGTTGGCGAAGTTTGTGGAAAACTGTCTACCATGAGAGGGACCTCACGCTGGAGCCAGGACAGAGTGTGAGGAGTCCTCCCCTGAGGAGGAAGGAGTGGCAGACACAACGTGTGATGAACTGACCACAACCCCCATTCCCTGACACCTTGTGCCACTCGGTGGGGGGGCCAGAGGTAGAGAAACAGGAGTGAAGTTGAGCCTGGGAAGAAGGGAGGGGTGAAGGGAAGATGTTTTAAGATCTAGTTTTATTTCTCACTATCCTACTCTGATTTGATTGGTGATTAATTAAACTTCCTTTTCTCCCCAAATTCAGTCTGTTCTGTCCGTGATGGTAACTACTGAGTGATCTCTCCCTGTCCTTGTCTCGACCCACGAGGCTGTCGTCATATTTCCTCTTCCCTGTCCAGTTGAGGAGGAGGAGCGATAGAGCAGTTTTGGTGGGCACCTGGCATTTAGCAAGGCCAAACAAAACACCTGCAAGTGGGGTTTTATTTTTGAAATTTCTGATGAATGTGAACCTTGCCCACCGTTCTCTGCAACAGAGGTGAATGAATTGTGTAAAGCTCTTATGCTGAATGGGTTTATTCTTAGTATTTTCACTAGAACAACCAGTTCATTTAATACTACTTTTTTTTTTTACTTACTATCTTTTCAGGGCAATCACAAGCAGAACAGGAACGAAGCTTCAGAGTGAGCTTGGGGCCATTCCTATGGCAATTGTGCCTCCAGCAGCAGCCGTAAGTATGTCTGCCTGTGGATTTGGAGCAGATGCTGGGTTGCCACATGGAGCAGACTGACCTTTTTTTGCCTCAGGGAATGAATAGGACTTGTGTACGCTGTTTACATGTTACAGTAACAATGCCAAACCCCTACGAGCCTTGTTTTCATCCTCAAGCCAAGCTGCATCCCCTTCCAGAAGAAGGGTCTTATCTCCTTTTTACATCACAGGCCAAGGGGAAGGAAGTCAAAGTTGCTGAGCAAGTTGCTGGCTGGAGTTTGGATATTTATAGAGATACCTTAAGATATTTAGAGGCATTTCTAAGGTCCCCTCTCAGCCTTCTCTTCTCCAGGCTGAACAAGCCCAGTTCCCTCAGCCTCTCCTCGTAGGAGAGATGCTCCAGTCCCCTCACCATCCTCGTAGTCCTCCGCTGGACTCTCTCCAGCAGCTCTTCATCTTTCTTGAACTGGGGAGCCCAGAACTGGACACTGTACTCCAGATAGGGCCTCACTAGGGCAGTGCAGAGGGGGAGGAGAACCTCCCTCGCCCTGCTGGCCACACTCCTCTTGATGCACCCCAGGATCCCATTGGCCTTCTTGGCATCCAGGGCACACTGCTGGCTCATGGTCACCCTGTCATCCACCAGCACTCCCAGTCCCTCTCCACAGAGCTGCTCTCCAGCAGGTCAGCCCCAAGCCTGTACTGGTGCCTGGGGTTGTTCCTCCCCAGGTGGAGGACCCTGCATTTGCCCTTGTTGAACTTCATCAGGTTCCTCTCTGCCCAACTCTCCAGCCTGTCCAGGTCACGCTGAATGGCAGCACAGCCTGCCGGTGTATCCGCCACTCCTCCCACTTTTGTGTCATCAGCAAACTTGCTGAGGGTACACTCTAACTCTTCATCCAGGTCATTGATGAAGCTGAACAAGACTGGGCCCCGTACTGACCCCTGGGGGACACCACTAGTTACAGGCGTCCAACTAGACTCAGCGCTGATGATGACAACCCTCTGAGCTCGGCCATTCAGCCAGTTCTCATCTACCTCACTGTCTGCTCATCCAACCCACACTTCCTGAGCTTCCCTAGGAGTATGTTCTGGGAGACAGTCTCGAAAGCCTTGCTGAAGTCGAGGTAGACAACATCCAGGGCTCTCCCCTCATCTGCCTAGCCAGTCACACCATCATAAAAGACTATCAGATTGGTCAAGCGTGATTTCCCTTTGGTGAATCCATGCCGATTGCTCCTGATAACCTTCTTTTCCTCCACTTGCTTAGAGATGACATCCAGAATGAGCTGTTCCATCACCTTTCCCAGGACGGAGGTGAGGCTGACCGGCCTGTAGTTCCCTGGGTCCTCCCTCTTGCCCTTTTTGAAGACTGGAGTGACAATGGCTTTCCTTCAGTCCTCAGGCACTTCTGTTCTCCACGGCCCTTCAAAGATGATGGAGAGATGATTGCTGTCCATGCCCTCCCTGCTAAGAAGGAGTAGTCCAAGGTGAGTGATGTTTCTGCTCTGTGCACAGTACAGCTATTATCAGATGCTGAGTGCTAAAGCCGGCTCAGATGCGTCACAAGGACAGTTGGTGGGTATGTGAGGTGGAAGGTGAACAAAGGGGAAAGCCTTCAGGTGATTTTGCAGAAGATACCTATCACTGAAGTGAAGCTTGGTATTGGTCCAATAAATACTTCAAATCAGTGCATGCATATATTTTTTTCATTTACTGGAAATGCAGCACAGCACACAAGTTGCAGAAGTACAAGCATAAGTTTGTATTGGGCTGTGCACAATTCAGGGTAGAAGAAGCCTTAACAACTTCCACAATTTCATTTGTATTGGCACTTTAAATATATTGTCTGCTGAATATTTGGCTTATTTGTCTGTGGAAATGTGTGAGTTCCCCAAGGACTACGTTTCTGGCTCTATTAGGATTGGTTCAGCGTTTGAGGTCTAGAGGATGTAGAGGATGTTGTTCCTTCCTGCTGCTTTTGTTTTCTTTTAAATAAGTTGTAGTGATTTCAGGGTTACTAAATATAGAAACAAAAGACTGATCAAAGTTATTTCTAATTTGCACAGTTCTGAATACAATGTGATCCTGTGCCAGGACTGGGACTGCTGCTGTGACACAGAGTCTAGGTGGGAGCTTGCTACCTGGTGCCATTACCAAGCCCCATTTCACCAAAGTGCTTTTTCACGTTTTGGACCTTTTTGAAAAGAGAATAAAGAAATTAATCCCTTGCAAGCATATTTTTGGAAAACGAATGAAAAGCATCTTGTGATTCAGGTGTTTTCATCTGTAAATGGTCTTACACCTTACCGAGCCCTGCTTCAAAGCCTTTCTGCGTTAGAAACTCCAGAAAAAGTCAGTAGCTACAACAGTGCCTGGATTGGTGTCACTGAAAGCGTAAGAAGAGTGAGAGTGATGTTCTGCCCTTGCCTGGCAAGTGGGAGGTGGAAAGAGCTCATGGAGAGCTGAGAAAGAGGTAAGGGGCAGCTCTGTCCAGGAATAAGCTTTTGAGTAGCTGGTTTGGATGTGGCATGTTGACGTGGCTGATATGTGTGTTTGCCAGTGCAGTGTCTATCTTAAATATTTAACACTGAAAGTGCAAGTTCATTATCTGGACATTGGAGAACCAACCTGGCACCACCCCTCGAGTTTTTCAGCAAGATGATCTGCAGTTCTCCGGCAGCAATACCGCTGCTGCTGGAATAAACGGTTCATGGCTTGGGAGGTGCTGCCTGACTTTGAGAGGGAGCTGGATGTGGTTGGCATGGGCTGGAGCAGCGCTCATGCCTTGGCGGGGTGGAAAAAAAAAGATGGGGTGGGAGGGCTTACAAGTGAGTTGCTAGCAATGGCTGAAGTCCAAAGCCACAGCTTTGCTCCTGCTCTGCCTGAATTAGGTGTTTGGCCCTGGTCCAGGTGCATGCTATGATTCTGTGCTGTCTTTACAGAGACTAGAAATGCTCCCATTTGGAGGGGCTTGGTCAGCAGCTCTGAGTGAAAGGGGGGGGAAAATTTTCATCTCCCTTCTCAGCAGTCTGTCAGCTAACTGGTTTCCCAGCATTTGAAGGGTCGCATTGTGAAGGGCATTTGCTACCTGGGCAGGAAGACACAGGCTTTGCATTTCCTTTCTCCAAAACAATCAATTTACAGACTCTTCCTGTGAATGGCAGGCATTTTACAGACATTCTAGGCTCTAGTGTTGTTTTTTGAATTATATTATCTTACTCTGCGGAAAACAGACATTAATCTATTTAATTTTGCTCTAGATAAACAGAAATAAGTCATCCAATGAAAAAATAGCAGCCAAATGTAATCCTTATTTGCTTCTCAGCTAGATGGTGTTATCTGCTCTGCCTTGCCTTTTCCGTCATTCACTGATCTTACTGATCATCAGGGCAAATCTGACTTCTGTCCAACGCCTGCAGTCTGGCTGGGGATGAGGCTAGCCAAGTGCTGCAGACAGCCACAGTCTGCTGGACCCCCCTGCAAGGAGTGTCTGCTCCACATTAGTCCTAATGATGCCTTTTGGTGCTAATTGATTCTCAGAAAAAGCATTGTTTCCTGGCAGGGTGAGAAACGCTAAGACCAGGCTGCAATGCTTGAGCTCTGAAGGCGTTGTAAGTCTGCAGATGGTTCTAATAGAGACAAATTTTATAATATGTGCATTTGTTTTCTTGCCAGCCCCTACGAATAGACATGTCCTGACTCTCTCTAAAAGGGTGTGTCACTGAGTAAGCGATCTGTGTAAGATGGCAGAGTACCCAGGCGTGGATTTGTGGAACAGAGGGATGGCCAGCAGCTCTGCCATCGCTCCCTCTGCCATCCTGGAGCAGCTCGTGCCCCGTCCATGCCAGCTGTGACCGCAGGGCTGTGCCACTTATACCTCTGTTTACTCCAGAGATGAAGAACGTCTTGACCTGGTGAGACTGGACCAGCTCTGCTGGCTTGGGCTGGATCCCAGCATCTCCTCTGTAAGAGCAACCATCTACCTGCAAGTGCCTTGGCAGCCAAGTGTTTAAGAGCCTCCCTTGCTGCACCTTTCTTCCACAGATCTGTCTAGATACCTGTGAATGTAACAAATGTAACACGTAGGGGATGTTATCACTTTAGGTGGTCAGAATCATTGCACAACCAAATAAGTCTTGGTTCTTTGTGAATAATTGGGATGGTTGCAAGATAAGGGACTCCTGAATAATCCCTTCAGGCAGCTGGGCCTTGGGAGAACAGGTATGCAAACTGCAGAGATAAGGAGGCTGCAAGGTGAAGATGATCTGAAGACCCAGGTGATCACCCAGAGACACCAACAAACATGCTCGAAGAACCATTTACTAATGAGTTCTTGGAAAAGCTATTGCTATGATAAGCATTTCTTGGAAATATGATTAATATGTATGTTAACATAGCATAAATACCTAGTAACCATGTCTCTTCGGTGCACACGTTTGGAGGAGAGATCCCCCGTGTGCCCGGCGCTGTAATAAAGAATATCTCCTTAATAGTCTTCTGACTATTAAGTCTTCAATTCCAGCTTTTCACGGCATCAGTCTAATCCCAAATATACTAATAGCTTCTGGGCTGGCACTTCGAGCTGCATCAAAGGGCTCTTCTCTTTATTGTTTTAAGCATGCAGCACAACGATGGCTTTGGTGAACCCCACTTGCTTGCCCTGCAGGGTCAGGGGAGGTGACATTCCTTGTGTTATTTCTCAGGGTCATTCACAGCTTCATGGGCATCTCTTGCAGAGCCTTGTTGCTTTTCTGGGCCCTTCCTGCTGCAGCCCATGATTCATCTGTTGCCCATATTTTCGTTGTTTCAAATTCTATTTTACCCATTTGCAGCATGAGCTAATATGCACATAGATGTGCATACAAGGTGGCTTTTATTTTCTTCTGTACTTCCTTCCAAATAATTGCTCATGTTGTGTTTCACTTTACAACTGCAGGTAGCACTGAGCTACACTTTTGCCATATGTATCATAATCCTGATGTCTCTGTCTTGAAGGGTTGATTGTTGTGGTGGTCAGATATTGAGTTAATTGTCTATGCTTCCTCCCTTCTGTTCCCTTAAGGCAAAACTCCTCTCCTTCTTGTGCCTCCACACATGTGCATCTGGATAACGGATCTGTTGCCATTTTAATAGAGGAAAATAAGCAGTAAAGAGTGTTGTAGGTCTATGTCTATTTCTAGAGAAGGAAAGAAAACTTGAAAGGCTTTAATTTGTCCTCCAATTTCATTTGAATGGTCCCTGAGTGTTAAGCAGTCTTGGGGGATAATGAAGCTGTGCATTGCCGGGGTTGTACTGCTTGAAGCCATGTTTCTCTCAAACTCAGATCTCTTCTGTGTTGCACAATTGACAAGACTTCAGCTAAAAAAACTTTAGCAAGAATGACAGCAACAAAGAAAACATGGGTATGTCAGTAAGTGAGTGTCCTGAGGCACTGGCCTGTAGTGTGCCAGCATCTGACTATGCCTTGTGGAAGAAAAACATCTCTGTGGAGGGAAAGGTTCAGAAGGGTGAAAGTCAACGTCAGAGGAACTGGTGTTGAGTCCTCAGAGAGCCCCAGTTATGGCGAATGGAGATGGAAAAAAATCTGTGCTCTTGGCAAGAGTCAGATTTTGGTATGAAGAGGTCACTTGAGAACAACTAAAATTCATTTGGATTAATAGGTCAACGTCATCTTTGCGTTGGCAGGAAAGAGAAGCTGTGCTCAAATGAGGAAGCCTTTGGTTGCAAACAAGAAAATCCACAAATACTGTATTATGTGGCTGTTGATCTTACACAAGAGGTCTATCGCAAGCCCCTAAACCACTAGGACATTGCACTGTGCTTCCCACCACCCAAGGCATGGACTTGCTAAGGGCTAAAGCTCAGACCTCTTCTGTCACTTGGCCTCAGAGTCAGGAAGTAGCTCCTCTGGGGTACAGCCCTGCTGCTTCTGCTCTAGGATCCTTTTTGCCTCATGCCAATGGGCTCTGGATGGTGGGACCCTGAGCAGGACAGTTTCTTGCAGGGCAAAGGTGTCCTGTGGGAGATCCACTGCCCAGCATCAGCCTGGATTCTACATCCTCCTCCTTTTCTATTTGGATACCAGAAATGTGTCCCCCAGAAAGCAATGCCTTAGTGTCCCTTGCTGGGAAAATGGAAACTGTAGGATGGGTACTTTGGGGTGCACTAGCTACAAGGTTCTGCTGTATCTAGGCCACAAATGAAGCATGAGTGATTTATCTGGTGATTACTCTGGGGTAGGACAAAGCTCATCTTACAGTAAGATCGTTGTCTTCCTGCAGTTTTTACACTTCAGCTCAGCTTGAAGTAGTTTGTACTCCCAAGCATCTTGTGTTCAGACAAGTTATGTCAATAAAAATCTTGTTTAAATATTTCATCTGAATACTTAGGAAAACTCACCAATCCCTTTGACTGAATTTGGTCATCTTTCCAAAAGAAATACATCCTTTGTGCAGCTCCTGCATGGGATGTTTCAACCAGATTCAAAATACAGTCAAATAAGTCATGGAGAATGAAATGTCATTTTACTGAATAGAATACATTCAGTTTTAATTGCAGAGAGATTGGTTTTATTCATGTCATACACAAAACTCTTCTGGTGTTTAAACATTTCTTTTTTATCATGGGAAAGCTGGACTCAGAGGTGATTTCCCTTGGTGGGAGATGTGTATTCACTGACTTCTGTATGCAACAGCACTTGGGAGCCTGGGCTGAAAACAGAAAGTCAAAATACCTTTTTTTAGGATCCCTTCCCCTGCAGTTAATGAAGGCAGAAGGATGTATTTCAAGAAAGAAATGTTCTGTAGGGATTTTTACTGCCTCTTTGAGTCGAGACTCTCTGGACAGTTGGCATAAGCCTGCTGCTATTGACCAGGAAATGTGTTCCACTCATTGCTTGCTTGCTTATAGACAAAGTCCTTGTCCTTCTAGCAACAGAAAAATAAACCAGAGTAGCTTTCCTGTCATCTGTGCATGAATGTTGTTCAATTGTAAATGTAAAGACTGATCTTCCATGTAAGAAGCATAAACAAATATTACTAAATGTCCCATGACAAAGCTGATGGTGTGAGGCATCCTCATCCTGTTATCTTGAAACAAGATAGGAGAAGCAGAATTCTTGAATCTTACAAACTTCTATTTACATGATGTTTCCAATAATTTCACTGACAAGTTTACGATTAAGTAGGCAATGGATTCTCCTCACTGGGTGGAAGATGGCATTGTGGAAGCTCCCTGAGGTCCGTCTGGGCAGGGGCATATTTGGACCCCACAGCATGAGTTAGCTAGGAACTCACCTCGCTTTAGATGCTCTCCGGTATATCTGGTCCAAGAGACGGAGGTGGCCATGTAGAGACCTTGCAGTCTGCCTGCCATTTGTGGGTACAGTCCTGTGTTTGTCAGCAGTGTTTGAATAAGTAACTGTGCTGTTTCGGGCTGGGGAATGACTCACTGGTGGCAGCTCTGCTAGAATTGGGTGTTGTAAGAGATACTTAACATGACTGCGATAAATTGAGTGGTTACTCCAGGCAATGGACCTTAGCTGGAGCACAGTGTCTTGTTTCATGAGGTCTGTTTGAGGAAGATCTCCATACCCTTCATGTGAGTAAGTCATGGCCTTGTTGCACTTGTGGGACTTGCTGGCAGGAGGATGGTGGCTGAGCACAGGCTGCCTGTTAACACTTTGTAGAAATAATATCTCAAGATCCAACTGTCTGGGGAACTATCTTCCAGATCAGATAAATAGCATGGCATTTTCTATACATGAGAAAAGATACCACCCAAGGCTGAAGGTTATCTAGAAAGGAGGAAACTTGTGAAACCAGTAAGTCTAGGGTCATGCTTAATTTGTGAAGGTGGAAGAATGTGTTGCCTCCCTTCCTGGTGTGGCCTGCAGAGGCCAGAGCTGTGTTGGAGTGATGGCTATTTTTGGAATGGTATTTCTTGTTGGGGAATTTATGGTTCATGAGCCACATCATGAACCATGTTGGGCCTTTTCCCTTCGCTGCATGTCTCCATTGGAAGATTTCCTTGTGCTGCAACCTTGGTAGAGGAGGAGAGTGTGATTCTTCTCTCGGGAGTTAAAAAATGCAGAGGAAATCATAACACTTGGAGATCTGATAGGTGGTTAAGCTAGAAAACAGCTCTAGGGATAGCTCTTTTCTTGGCATGTAGCTGTAAGAGAGGTTGTCCTGTTGGCACAGCTGCCTCACTTTTGAAACACTGGCAATCTTTTGCTGAGATTCCCATCTCTCAGCCTGCTGGCACTGAGATCTGCTCTCATGCTTCAGAAATAGTGTTGGCATTTGCACAGCCATTGCAAGATCTTTTTGCACTGTGAGCTGAAGTTGCTCCATAGCTGGAAGGGAGACCCCAACACCAGCTGGGTCCGGGTGGGAGAGCCGGGGGCAAGCACAGCCCAGAGCACACCAGAAAGGGAAACACAGTGCTGCAAAGGGAATTTCTCCTCAGTTTTTCTACCTTGCCTGAAGTAGTGGACCAACGAACCTTGCAGCAGACAGTGTCTGTGGGAGAGCTGTATTGGAGAGGACATGCAAGTCCCTTGCACTGTCATGGGTGTTCCCCATCTGCAACAGCCATCATGGGGCTTGGGCTGCAGTGGGATTGACAGCTTCTGTCTCCTCAGTGTGCGGTAAGTAAAATAAAGTCATAGGCTTGTGATTAAACATTCCTTTTAAGGAGAAGGAAAAAGGGTTAAACATCTTCAGATTCCTGGTACCGATGCAATCGGTGTAGTAGGGGAGCAGAAAACAGGCACAACAGTGTCAAAAGGTCAGATATCTGTATCATTAAACCCTATGTATATTTATCCTCTGGAACACAGATATGAGAAGAGAAACATTAACTCATTCTTCATTCTTTGCTGAATGCAGTTATGGTGTCTCAGGGAATTGTGAGAGTTCCTTGGATCACTGGACTCCAGTGTGAGATGGGAGCTCAGGAAAGCGATGCAAAATCCCCAGCTTTTCATGCCAGGGCTAGACTAGTTTCCTCCGAGAGTGAAATCAACAGGACAAATAAACCCTATTCTTATAAACAGCTAAATTAAAAGCAGTACTGTCAGATGCGAAGCATGAATCATACAAGAAAGAGTGCAAGAGGATGTAACGTGTCCCCAGATGGTTTTTGCTAGCAGTGATTGAGGAAGAGGTGTTGTGGCCAGGGATCTCTGGAGAGAGATCTCGGGGCAGAACAAGGCATCAGGATGCAACAGCCACTCTCAAACCCGATTTTCTGGGCACCCTGGAAACTTAGCAACAATGGGCATAACTCTGTATGTGGCCTTGGGATGGTTTCCCTGGCTTCGCTCTTTGAGAAGTGCTCCCTGCCCTCAGGGAGCAGTCTGCTCCCCAGTGTAGTTTGTACCAGATGTATCTGGGAAAGGTTTTGCCTGCAGCGTTTGTCGCCTTTTGGGTTTTGTTATTCTTTGGGTAATGTCTAGATTTAAACTCCTTAGAAGGCATATGAGCTGCGCTGAGATACCATGAATGTGTCAGGTTGTTACATTCTAAATATTTAGTCGCATTCTTCACTTTAGAGCAATAACACGATTGTTTGTGTTTCTGTAAGTAGGCTTTTTTCTTGGAATAGTCAGCAGGATGACAAGTAGTGTCACCGATTACTTACAGAAGCATGGAATAAGTCCAGGTCCCAAGTTCTCAGAAAAATGGGCTCTCAAACACTGGCATGACTGGGGTGCTATTGAAGAACAGCTGAAATTAACCAGAGCAAATATTAAAAATGGAAAAGATAAAAGAATTATCTGCAAAATACTAGGCATCTGCCTAGAAGCCACCTGCCAGAATAAGGAAAAGCTTAATAGAGAGAGACAAGATCTGAGAGATGAAATAGAAGGCAGCTCAGTTATTACTTTCTGTGTAAACTGATCAGCTACACAAACAGCTACAGGAAAAAAAGGAGAAAACACAGAAGTTGGAAGAAAAGGTCAAGATGGTGCTCATGTGGTCACCACATCCTCTTACTCCCATGCAAATCAGGAAACTAATAGTGTCCCCAGAGGCCTGGGATGATGATATTTGGGGTGATCCTGATGACTATGATGAGGGAAATAATGATAATCATTGTTCTCATCAAATTCCTCTGCATATGAGGCTAGACCCATCATTAAAGCAGAATACATTCTGATTCCAACTGGCCCTCAACAACAGCAGGTGAATTTTCTAATAGATACAGGAGCACAAATGTCAATACTGACCCAAAAGGATGCTGAGAAGCTGGTTACACAACCCTGGATGGCAATGAGTTAAAATTACCGGAATGAACGGAGCAAGTGTTGTTTGCCAAGCTGCAGCCATCAATTTACAACTCCCTGGTGAGAAGCACATGTCATCTACTCCCTTTGTGGTTAAATGTCACAATGAAAATATTTTGGGTTTTGATGTTTTGAATGGCCAAACCTGGCGCCTGCCGGACGGCAGCGCCTGGTCCCTTTGGTTCAAATACGAGTCCTAACTCTGAGAGAAAGCGGGAGGCTACATCGCGTCTTCTCTGCACAGCCTCTGCACTCCCCGATTCAAAGATTACTCATGGCCCGCAGTATCCCATTTCTGCTGCAGTACGAACTGAAGTAGTTGCAGACTTAGAAAAATGGCAAATCATCTCCAGAACTCACTCCCCATCTAATTCACTGGTTTGTCCAGTGAGAAAACCAGATGGGAGATGGTGATTAACAATTGGTTACCAGCGCTTAAATGCCGACACAGCCCCACTAATGGCTGTAGCGCCTAATATTGCAACTTGAACTGCCACACTGCAAGACGCCGTACACCCATGGATGCCGTGCTGGGTGCAAAATATATGTTCTTTATGGTCCCCTTGCAGAAGGAGGATAAAGAAAATATTTGCTTTTACTTGGGAAGGTATGCAATACACCTTTAACAGACTTCTAACAGAGATATAAACATTCACCCACAATTGCTCGTGCTGCACTTGCTGAACTTATACAGACTGTTTTACTCCCTCAAGATGGGAAACTGTACTAATATATAGATGCTATTCTAATCAGAAGGAACTCCTCTGAAAAGCTGGGGGTAGCGACAACAGCAGCGTGGCAAGCACTACACAAAGCAGAAGTTAAAGTCTGACTTGAAAAATGTCAGGGACCAAGCAGAGACGTAAAATTCTTAGGTACTTGGTGGATTGCAGGTAATGCAGCAATTCCACTGGAGACCAGAAACAGAATAGAACAATTGCAGATGCCCCGGTCTAGGAAAGAATTACAACATCCTACGGCTACTTTAGGGTACTGGAGGAGACATGTATCTGGATTTGCTGTCCTTTCTCACCCGCTGTACTCACTTCTACGGAAAGGAAAACTGTGGAAATAAGATCCAGAACCTGAAGAGGCAGGCAACACCCTAACAGAGGAATTAAAAACATATTAGTCACTGGGGTCAGCACACCCTGTTATACAGAATGGGGTATTGCTGAACATGGTACTGACTTTAAACTATTCCAAACTGGCCCTGATGGACCAAAGAGACCTTTATCATTCAACTCGACTGCATTTAAAGAGACAGAACAGAAATACTCCAAATGGGAAAAGAGACTTTTGTCTCTAGTCTGAGCGGTTAAACGAGTTGAGCCACTAAGGGGTAACCCATCCGGAAAAATCCTGCAGGCACTTGTATTGTTTTCCCTTGCCAGGAGTGATGCCAGCACACCTCCCCTGGAGATCAGGTTAACCACCGGAGGATTGCTTCAGTTCTCGCAGGAGCAATCATTGCCAGCATGGACAAAATCTGGCTTATACACCAACGAGCCTGACGCATGGGGCGGAAACCCTCGCTTCCTTTATTTGTACTAATCAGTATGGTAACCATAGCCCATTCTGCACCATGTATGTTTCTCACTTGTGAATGCAATCTGCTGCAACAGCAGTTATAACGGAAGGTGATAAACGAACCAAACCCACTGAAACTCAGGAAGTGATTTGGGACAACGCATCAGAGTTTGAGAAAGCGTTTCAGTTGTGGTGGTAATTAGTCAACTTTACTTATTCTTCCTGATTCTCACTTTTGTTCTCACTATACGCAATGTGTTAGTAAATGCTATATATGAAATTATTACCTTAGGACTAAATTATACTGGGAATGTACTTTATCCCCGAGAGCATAGGGTGTGGGGACAAAAAAAAGCGACTAACAATTGGTGTCTATGCATATATTGTGTGAAAACAACAAGGATTTGTTTGCAAAAGTAATACTCTGAAAGCTCAAGATGTCTGTTTGGTCACAGAACGAAACATGTGCCAGTTTGAAATACATCCGAATGAGACTCCTGAAGCTGTAGTTATGTATGTATACTGGGAAAATATATATATGTGTGCAAACATTGTGTAACGCTTTACTGATATATAGTGTTGCTCACAGTATAACAAATCACTCTAATCTATGCATGTGTAACTCTTCCATGATTATTAATTGTGATTTTAATTTTTCTGTACCCATAGTTCCTTGCAAAGATTTGTCTTTTATATGCTCTGTCGCAAGCTACAACCTACACCTGTTGAGATGAATCTCACATTGGGGAGCAGATGGTTGCGACATGATGACCTGAATGAGTTGTTAAAACAAATTCGGAACAGTGGGTTACCGTCCATCATGATACAGAGAAGATACACTGTATCCTAGAAAGAGTGAAGAAGGATGGAGAACATCACTGGTGAGATACCTTATTCAGATGGTCACTGAAGGTAATAGGAATTCTGAATCAAATATTATATTCCATAACAATTTTACCAATTTTTGTTGTATTATGTTTGTTATTAAAGACTATGCTATACGTTAGAGAGTGGAAGAGAACTAGATAGGTTTTACCCCTACAAAAAAGTTTTCGCACTAATAACATTGTTTAACAACATTAACAAAATCTTAATAATTAAGTAGACCAGCCAAAAATTTCCTTCAAATTACAGTTGGAATATAGCATTAATCTGTCTATAGACACAGAGGCAAGGGATGGCCACACCTCCACTCTATGAGAGAGATGGATTGACTTCAGTGGCGGGGTGGAATGTGGTGGTGTAGCCTCCCCACACTGGGCCACCTGCCAATCTCGGGAGAAGCCAACATTGTGTTCTTGCCTTGGTTGCAAGAGCAGTGAGCTGGGAC
>Ga0065711_1042512_pt1 | contig 15337 bp, 8 predicted proteins | sample Hoacrofraction12_FD_59098 | JGI IMG/M metagenome (GOLD analysis project Ga0065711, IMG submission 59098) | Hoatzin crop microbial communities from Cojedes, Venezuela - Epithelial fraction 12 v2 (version 2) | ecosystem: Host-associated > Birds > Digestive system > Esophagus > Crop | place... | reverse complement strand
CCCCCCCCCCCCCCGGGCTCCCCCCGGCTGCCTTCCCGCGGCTGCTGAAGACCCACATTGCCATCTAGTGCCGGAGGAGCACCGGGACAGCCGGGAGCCATCGCCCCCAGCGCCCACCGCCCCGCCGGGGCCGGGCCCGGGTCCCCTGCTCGCTCGGGAGCCGGTAGCTCTCTGCATGGCGGCAGCTGGAGGAGGGGGAGCAAATCTCACAGAATCACAGAATGGTAGGGGTTGGAAGGGACCTCTGTGGATCTTCTGGTCCAACCCCCCTGCCGAAGCAGGGTCACCCAGAGCAGGCTGCACAGGACCTTGTCCAGGTGGGTCTTGAATATCTCCAGAGAAGGAGACTCCACAGCCTCCCTGGCAACCTGTTCCAGTGCTCCGTCACCCTCAGAGGGAAGAAGTTCTTCCTCATGTTCATATGGAACTTCCTGTGCTTCAGTTTGTGCCCGTTGCCCCTTGTCCGGTCGCTGGGCACCACTGAAAAGAGTCTGGCTCCATCCTCCTGACACCCACCCTTAAGATATTTATAAGCATTTCTAAGGTCCCCTTTCAGCCTTCTCTTCTTCAGGCTAAACAAGCCCGGCTCCCTCAGCCTTTCCTCACAGGAGAGATGCTCCAGTTCCCTCATCATCCTTGTAGCCCTCCACTGGACTCTCTCCAGTAGCTCCTCGTCTTTCTTGAGCTGGGGAGCCCAGAACTGGACACAGCACTCCAGATGGGGCCTCACTAGGGCAGAGTAGAGGGGGAGGAGAACCTCCCTCGACCTGCTGGCCACGCTCTTTTTTATGCACCCCAAGATACCATTGGCCTTCTTGGCAATGCTGCTCTGCCAAAACCCAGCAAGTCCTGTGCAGCCCTGCCATAGGTCCTGCTTTGCCCCATGGATGCAAAAGGGCTGAAGAAACATGCAAATAACTTTGCTTAAGCTCAAAACATTATACGTACTAATGAACTCATCCAAAAAATGGTGCAACCAAAGTCAGGTTCAGCAGTGACTGAAATACCTAATACTTTTATACTTCCATGGAGGTTTGCGTGCTGGTATGCCTCCTACCTCCTCAACCTTCAGCCTGGCTGGCATGGCCCTGCTCTGCCCCAGACACTAAGCTGGGCTGGGTGGGGTGAGGCTTAGTGCCCGCAGCAGCACTGAGATGCTGCAGAGGCCTGTGGCTCGGTATTAATAAACTGTGACAGTGCCAGTCAGGATCGGGGTGTTAACCTCATTGTCCTGGCCAGGATCCAGCTCAGCTCTGCCAGCTGTGGTTTGCCTGCAGGGAGAGGGCGAGGGGAAGGCCAAGCAGGTTGGGTCCTGCCCGTGTTCCCGCTGCAGACGCGGTGTGTTGGTCCTGGCACTGTGCTGCTGCTCCTGTGCGGTCTGGAACAGCTGCTGCTTTCCACCCAGAGGTGACCACATTGCAGTGGTAAATGTCTACCTCCAAAAGAATAGATTGTAATTACAGTATTTTCTGTGGCATCTTTTCATGCCAAGCACTTTTATATACACAGAGGCACGTACCAAATATTTTTCATGGGATTTCCCACCATCAGAGACTGAACTATCAAGTGTTATTATTATGTGTGCTACAAGAATAGGTGGAAGCCTCAGGTGAGACAAGAGCTTCGCTGTGCTCAATGGAGTGTACGCATTTAATAAGACCCAGTCTTGCCTGTGCAGAGCTGGCTATCCGATCAGGACGGGACAGAGGAGTGAGCAAGCAAAGTGATTTGCTCCACATCATAAAGCAGTTCAGTAGCTGACAGAGGTCTCCCAAGTTTCAGCTTGCCAGCCAGTCTTTTCAATTAGAAGTTGTACATGGTGGAGTCTGTTTATTTTTCAGACTGTGGTTATGCCCTTGTAGCAAAGGACTCCCAGAAAAAACAGCCCCTTCATGGTTTCCTGGGCTTCTTGGTAGCAGGGAGACTCTGCTCACTCACCTTCCCGTCGCATGCCATAAGTGGGAACTTTCAGCACAGCTTGGTAAAGATGCAGAGCTGGCAGACGCAGCTGGAAGGATTCATTAGTGGATCCTGACGACTGTAACAAGCAACTTGGTGACAGAGTGCAGTTATTAAACTTCGACAGTGAAGTGGCAATCTATGACCAGCAAGAGCTCGTGCCTTTCCAGCAGCATAGGTACAAATGAGCTTTGCCATGGCAAAGATGAGGTGCAGAGCAAGGTCAGCCTGCTCTTGCCGCAGGAAGGGGTAAAGCTTGAGGGCAAGTGCCCTCCTTGCATATCTCGGGCTTCTGTCAAGAGACCTCATGAAGAAAAAGCCACCCACAAGCACCAACCAATTGCTATCAGCTCCCTCACTCAAATGTACATGCTCTGAAGGTCACTCATCAGGCAACGGGGACAATCGTGCTGCTTTGGTAGCCGAAAGTTTGCACATATTCAGAGGACTGGAAGAGCATGTCACCTACAGCCCCTTAAATTGCTGCTGCCTGGCAAGACAACATCCACCAGATGAAACAGAGGCCCTCTAAGCAGAACATCCTTTTACAGAGGCAAGCAAAATTTTAGAGACCCAGTCACTGCAAAGTCTTTTCCCCCCCTAATACCAATATCTCAGTGAAATCTATTTATTTTAGGCCTGCTGTGTCATAATAGATCCATGAGCTGCATTTTCTCTCAGAAGGAGGCAAGGTTTTGTTTAAAAATATTCACTTTTCATGACATTTAGTCTCATTTTCTGTACAAGCTTTTAAACTCTGCCTCTCTGGTGCAGACGAAGGACCAGCTTCTTCCTCAGTGTAATTCTGCCTAAGCCCATGCACTGGGGGTGAATTTTGTCCATCAGGTTTGTGATTCTCAGGCAGAGGCTTATTGACAAGCACTGTGCTGAAGATATTTACATTCAGCAAGGCTCATAAGCCACTGAACATCTGTTCTCTCGTTAGCAGCCTCCTCAGCGTTTGCCCTGTAGGCAATAATCTACAGGACAAGTTTCCCAGCACCTAAACTACTGTAGGATAATTCTTTAACTAAGTGGAAAGCAAAGCCCAAGGCCCTGGGAATTTGCCTTTGTACAATAATCTTTTGTGTGCATACAGTGGAAACCAGAGGATTATGGAGTCAAATCATGAGAATTCGGGTCAAGTGAGATTTGAGGGGGGAAGGAGAAGATGACAGGAGCACCAGTGGGAAGGTAACGATCCCAGGGGAAGTAACGTGACGCTTGCAGATAAGCCTGTTCTGCAGTCATGGTTTAATTTTACACATCACTGTTAAAATTTCTGAGCATTGCTGAACATCAACTCCCCCTTACTGCATGAGGTTCTTTTATGTTGGCTTTTCTCCTCTAGCAGCTGCATTATTTTGGAGTATCCCTGTGTCTCATTTATGTTCTTGTGCCATGCCTCCATTTTCTAGCTCTGTTTTTTTTTTCAATCCGAGAGTTTGTGTGTTTAAATCTTCCTCCATTCACCCGCCTGTTATTTTTCTCATTCTTGCACACTTAGCCTGGACCAAGGACTTCAAAGATTCTCTAGATATACAAAGCAATTTATTTAGCTCCCATGCACATTTGCTTAATGGCAGGAAGGAAATGTCATTAAAGAAAAGCGCTATGAAAAAAGTGATGCTGCTTTTTCTCTTTCTGGCAAGGGATTGATCTGGATATCCAGACCAACATCCAGAAACTGTATTCAAATGAACTGCCAGCTCTTCCTACAATGCAGAAAGCCCCAGGTGAATCCAATCCAATCAACTATTTAACATGATCTCAACTGGTGTAGGCTGCTAAGCTGATGGGAGGATGTGCCGTTGGGCAGCAACTGCTGAGAAAATAGTGGAATGGAAGGTGTTAAATTAGACATCAGTGTAAGCAAAGGCAAAAACAGCATCAAGGAAAATTCATGAGTGTTCTGCAAAACTGGGCAGCTGTACAGTTTATCTGAATGTGAGGATTTTCCTGATCTTTTTAAGAAGATAGGCAATATGGCAGAAAGGTTATGTTCTACCTGTGGCATAAAATCCTGTCTCAATTACCATTTATGAGACCTGGAGCAAAGTACCTTCTCTACTGCCTTTACGAAATCTAACGTGCTAAGCAAGAGAGGAGTAAGCCAGTGCACAAAGCAGCTCCACTTTCTGCTCTGCAGTGGTGGTGGGAGCAAGAGTTTGAGTCTGTAGGTATTTGGACCATGAAAATGCCGCAGGCTGGGAAATGCAGATATTTTTTAAATTTTATTTTTTTGTCACGGCATTTTACCACTTCCAGGCAAAAAGTATATGAATCTGCTTCAACAGGAAATCTTCATTTTATGAGAGTCTCATGTGATTTTAATTATGAATTTATCCTACTTGGTGTATCATGCATTTCCTCACTGTCATGTTATTTGCATAGATGCTATGTCCTGTCTAAGTTAGCTCTACACACAGGCTGTCTCACTTCAGAAGAAGCAGAGATAAGGGCTTTACCTCCCAGTCATCCTCTGCAAGAGAATATAAACTTAAAGCCTCTCACAGGCAAAAGCAGAAAATACTTTGTTGGTGTTTGTTTTGGTTAAGAGAATGATCAACTTGTAGTCTAATAAATAATGTGTATTATTGCCCTAAGGAACGACACAATCTTGATTGTTGCAAAGTCATATACGTGTCAGGAAAGTCCAGAACTACAGTTGTCCAAGAAATCATAATTCAATCTTCCTCTGTGTGTTATGAAAGTCCTGAGCTGTGCATCTACATACTGTTTTTCCTAATACCTTTGAGAGTTTCTGTGTTCTTGCTCTTTTTTCTTTGCATCCCATTTTCTGTTGGTTAGTTCATGCGTTCCAGACGAGCGCAGACTGCACCACGGGCCAGGAGGGATAATATAAGTATTTGTGGGGAGCAACATACAGTTTGGACGTCGTATTTTAAAAGTGCGGTACAGAGTACAGATGTTACGGGTAGTATTAGCTTGGTCTGCGGGGAACTACATCCTGTATTGGATGAAATGGTTTGACCTCTTCTATTGAAATGCTAATGTCTGACCATTTCCTCCAGCAAAGTGAGTCTCATTATTTCTCATGGTAGCCTACATTTACCCTTCCTCCAGTCTACCACCCTGACCCCAGAGTTTCTGCTTTTCAAATATGCGCTTAAAATTTGTCTGCTATGTGATCGTTTTATGAGGTGATATCATGAAATATAAGTATGTGTTCCAGCTGTGTTAGTGACCCTGCCTATAAACCAAGGAGGCTGGCTAAGCACACTGTTGCCCTCCCGCTTAATGTGACTCCAGACAAGAAGATGCAGTGATCCAGAGTGCAAAAGTGAGAAATCCAGATTAGACCTTGGAAAAAGGAAACTCTAAGTGAAGCTGACTTTTTATCTCTTCGTGTCTTTATGTTGACACTGTATTAGGAAGGCTGACATCAGATATCCCTAGAGGCCCAAATCCAATTTTGAATCAAATGTAAAAGACCAGCTCGCAAAGGCCAAGAATGAATTGGTTCTGCCAGAAGAAAAATTAGCACAGCAACAAGCTTATTTCCAGAGAATCTACTGAAATAGCTACATGGTGTCTTAATAGGGATTGTCCTTGTCTGAATTTTTTTTTTTAAACTTAGTGAAATGACCAGTCTGTATAAGGAACACATCCATCTCCAGATTTGTTGCATGCAGTAATCTGTAGTCAAGATTACTTCAGTTAGCATTGAGATGGGCTGCCCTTTTTATTCTCTGGGTCTGTTTTAACACTAATCCCTGAACAAATACTTACAAAAGCTAAACAGATATGTGTCTGTCCTGCTGGCTTCCATTTACATCTGTGAGAAGCTGCAGAGATTTTGTGCTGCTTAGCTGTCATGCTATTTCTTAGTGGCAAGTTCTCATATTGCTGCAGTTGTAGGCCTTCTGCTGTTGCAGGAGAAGATTTAAGTCAGTGGTTTTTCAACCTTTTTTGATTTGTGGACCCCTAAAAAATTTTCCAGCAGTAGTGCAGACTCCTTTAGGAATTTCACATACGTAGATTGCTGTCTGGCACATACGAATTTGCTTTTTCTCAGTCACTTTTTGCAAACTCTTTGGAAGTTTTCCATGGGCTTGCCAGGCTCTGCAGACTGTAAGCTGGAAACCAATGATTTAGGTGAGCTCTTGAACCATTACTCCTCCTTGTATACACTCCTGTAAAAGATGAGAATGCCACAAAATGAGTAACATCAAGGCCAATGTTTTGCGGATCTTGTGACTTTCAGTACTTTATAGTCTGTCAAACTTGAATGCAGGGTGATTAAGCAACCAGTGTTCACACAAAAAATATACGATGATGGTGTACTAACACCCACGTTGTCCCGCTGTCTCAGTGGCTTTGGATGCTGAGCTGTGGGTGTTCCAACACCCCCATAAAACATAACCAGCTGCATCTAAATCTTTAGTTATGAAATGATATATTCTTTTTGGCTTCTCTAAGCCTAGCCCAAATAAAGGTCTACATTATGATTTCTTTAGGTGGAGATCAGCCTTAGGAGGAAATGTGGGATAAAGTCCATGCATAAATCAACTTTCTCCTCGCAATGCTTTATGCACCGTACCATGAGAACTGGTACTTCTTTAGAACCCATCATGCCCTCTCTCCTGGCTGAGAGACTGCTATTAGTAAGCAACACCATCCTTACTGCAGTAGGCTGAACTCCTTACCCTTTCTAGCCCCACTATTTACACAACAGCAGAGTAGTGCATCTTCTCCCACTCATCACTTTGCTGCTGGTGAACTGGAGGAGAAACAACATCCATCAGCTTAGAGATGAGGAAAGACTGGTGTTAATTATTTGCACTGCTATAGTCCCTGCATGCTGTAAGTATTGACCAGGTCTCTACTACACGAGGTTCAGCGCATGTGTGAATGGGAAGAGGGTTTCCATGCCAAAGATTACCCAAGCCAAGCATGTGACAGGAGATAACAAGTGGGTATCAGGGATAGGCAGATGGAACAGTACAAGCAAACAATAAGATAAGATAAGACAAAGTTAGTGTATTAGCCTATGGTCTTGGCATGCCATCTAGTCACACAGTGATAGGTACTTTTGTAGGTATCACAGGAAAGAAAAGCTTTGAAGGATGATGATTAACTTATTTCTATATCTGTTGCAGAACATCTTTATAATGGAGGAATGGCAGTTTGAGGAGAAAAAAATCATATAGTAGTTGTTGGAAAATGTAACAAAGAGGTGATACCGACTGGCAATGTGGCTAATCGGAGGTGAACTCTGACTCCTAAAAGTGAATTTAAGATGACAGACTGGATGGACATGGGTCAAAATGGGTCCTGGAAAGGAATCAAATAAGTTTTTCCTTGCTGCAATAGAGAATGGTGAATCAAAGGAGGGATGTAAATAGAAAGTGATCTGGTCAAAGCAGGGCACTGTCTAGGAAAAAGAACTGGGCAAGATATAAAAAGACAAAAACAGAGGAGTGAATAATGCAGCAGTGGAGATGCAAAGCGAAGAGAATCTAGTTAAGAGTTCCAGCTGCATGGATGGAGAGGAAAGGTTATATATCTGTTTTGTTATACAGGAAGAAACCATAAATGTGGACATATTTTTGACCAGGAGGGCCCAGAACAAGGTCCAAGTTGAAGAGTGACATCTGACTTGCATTTCCTCTTTTTCTCGTTTACTTGGCATCTGCTGTAAACCTGCTGTTCCCTAGCCTGAGACTGATCTCAAGGTCATTGTTTTGATTCTACTCTTATCCCTCCTGCCAAGAGGTTTATAGAACTTGGTGTTCTTTATAATGAAAGTATAGTGCCCATCAGCCGATACTTCAAGATTTTCAATTTTCTTTTTGGCCTCCTAAGGCTTTAATATGAAACCTTCCATCTCACTGTCCATCAGAACTACTGCTCCTGAATTATGGCCGATTTCCTCTTAATGTCCAGAGCAGGGATTTTTAATAAATCAAATAAAAATAAAAATTGCTGCCGCATCCCCTAGCATTGATGGATCTGACTCCCTGCCAATAATAAGCCAGACAAGATGTTATGGGACCTTCTGTTTTTGTACAAGATGTAGAAGAGACTCTTCCTTTTCTCAGGAGGCAATTCAGTGTAAACCAGGTTAGTGTGCAAGCCTGCATCTCCAAAGGTAATCAAAAATAAAAATAACAACACATGTCTAGAATATGGCATTGAGAGAAAGCAAGGAACAAGATAAAATTTTCCATTAATCCCAGTGCCTACTCTGAAGATGATACAATTTAAGGCATGCTATCATTTACAAAAACAATGACTAGACTTCCAGGTATGTACTGCAAGTGATATTTAATTCTTATCTACTTGTCTCTGGTTCAGTGCCTACACCAGTCAATTTACAGATCATTACACTGTACAATATGTAAAATAAAAATAAAACTCATGAAACCTCTTGACTGTATGTTGCTTAGTCTGCTGCTCCATCAGACTGTGATTTAAAGACCTACCTCAACAGTGTGGGAGGAGGAACTCTGCTCAGCCCATTGTTCCCATTTCCTTCAGTTACATTTTCTGCCTCTACATTTCCTTTCTCCATATCCAGCCTGGAAATGGATTTGTTCCCATTGTACCAGGGACAGTATTTCCTGGGGCTGTTGTACAGCAAACCTACAGCCCATTACAAAGATGTTCAGCTGACAGGGGATCTGCAAGGCAGAGTACCTGGACGGGTAAGCTGCTTCCCCCTGAACTCCACCAAAGTGTGCTCTCCTTCCCCCAGAAGAGCTGAAGACTTTCACCACCTACTCTCCAGGAGGAAGACTAGGAAAGCCTTCCCTCTGGAGCCCATTGCTACAGCTCCCTACACAGTCACAGAAATCACTCCCAGCATTCAAGATTTTGGTTCATGAATTCCTTGTGCTCCCACAGCAATTCAAAGTTTTGCCTGGTCTAGACAAGTGATCATATTTTCAGCTGGTGCAAAGTTGCTTATCAGTGACTGCAGCAGTACTCCACTGGTCTATGCAGCTGAGAATTTAGTGAGGTGATTTTTTGGAATAATGAGCATCTTTCCTGCATCTCAGTACAGTGTCAACTGACAGCTCTGGATCTGAGATCATCCTACTAACGGATTAATATAATATTTAGGGTGTTTTTTTATTCTGACAATGTCCACGCTTATATGGTGTTACGCATTAATTACGTTGGTTTTCACTGCTAGCATTGGCTTTTGTTGCTAATCTCAAAGGAAGAAAAGTAAACTTGTATTTTGAAATGAGAGGACAAAATAAGTATGTATTAGGGATTTTGTTTTTTACTTATGGAGTCTTATAGAAGTTTTCTACTTAAATAATTATCCAGCAGAGATTTTACTGTCAAGTAGAAGATAACCAGGCACTCTTTGAGTAATATTTCTAATGCGGTGGGTGAAGGATCCAGAATAGCTGGACCGTGTGATTATTTTAACTGCTGTGTAGATAAAAGGAAAACGTGAGCAGTGAAATGTGGAAAAGTTGTATATATATTATTATATTACTTGGCAACAATTTTCTTTTTCTTTTGCTCCTTTGTCTGGAAACAGTGATTAGATCGATTTTGCTCATGTAGTAAATAGACTTCCCTAAGAGTAAAGTGGTCACTTGTTCAAAGCAAGGTTTCTATTTTAAGTGATAGACCCCTATTTTCTGAGCCACTGAAAGTTCTCCTCTGCTATAATGACATTTATAGACACCCTACCTGCGGCTGGCATTCCCTGCAGACCTGTGATGACACTCATGACCATCTTTTCTTCAGCTTTTTTGCATCATTTTAGTTACGGTGTCCAGCTTTCTCCCCTTATTCATAAGCTGGCTGAAGCTACGGACAGCTGTCACTGCCTTTGTAACTTCTTCCCTCCCCAAGGTCTCTTTCTTTCACAGGCTGAGATGGATGTATTTCTCCACTCAGTCACTCTGAAAGCGTTTTTCTGAGGGATGTGTCCTATCTGAACTCAGCAGAGAATGTGCCTGACATCACTTGTAGCACGTCAGCACTGTTTCTGACTTCAAGAGAGACTCACAAGTGAACAGCTGAGAAATTTCACTCTAAACACTGGTGCCTTTGGCTCAGGCTGGAGGGGTTCATCACTCACAAGGTACAGTGAAATGGACCGTACCGACAGTGGTTATGTCCTTGGTGTGGCCAATTCATACATTTTTACTTTCCACTGGTGTTAATTTGGCACCCCCTGGAGGAAATATGTTTGAAAACACTTCAAGGAAGGAAATATTTTTAAAATCCCCTTTGATGCAACTGATTCTTTAACTAGATTGTAAATTTTCCCAATTATCTATGGAGAGGGAGTCTTTGTAGAAATACTAATGTACTTTTTTCTGTAGGCAGTTTTTCATCCTGAGATAATGCATGTGGTTTTTTTCTTTCTTCCTCAGACTAAACATGTCAATCTAAGACTGTGACTGGGGAAGTGCTGGAGAATTTCTCTAATATCATGAATGAAATTATCAAAAAGAAAACTTGGAATGTCGCCTATAAATGAAAGGAGAACCATTAAAGGGGTTCATTGGAATCTGGGCCAAGATATGTAAGAATCGGTATACATCCTTACTCTGGTGGCTAGGGAGGGCTCATGCCAGGTAAAATGGGGGAAGACCTCACTGTAGGGCCGTGCCTGGATTTACAAACCAAACCCAACCTATGTCTTAGAAAACCTAAGGCTACTAGAAATACATCCATTTTGCTAATCCAGTGGAATTGCTTTCTTGTTAGACAGATATGACCATGTGCTGGTCTTGCAAGCCAGCTACAGAGTTAGATGCTCAGAAACCAAAAAACACCAAAGGCAAAAATTTAAACTGCTTTTCCGTTCCAGGCTGCAAGAAAAGAAGGATGTAAATAATGCCAAAATGCATATTTACACAGCTCTAAAATTCTATTTGAACGTAAAAAAATAATTGGATGTTAATGACTTCTAAAAAGAAATGTCAACAAGGTTTTTTAATTATTATTGTTTGTATCTCTCTTCGGGAAATACCTGGCTGCATTTACAAAGGGCTTTCAAAGAGAACTAGGAATGCTGTCTATCAGTGCTGCATCCAGCGAAGCTAACCTGTGAAGTATGAATAAGAATTGCATTATTTTTGATCTAGGTTTGTCAGCTGGGCACAGAGCAGTCACTTCGTTGCTCCTTCTGCCCCAGCAACAAAGCTCAGTCGTGGTCCCCGCTGAAAGGATCTTCTTCATGGAAACTGCATGGTTTCATCATCTCCTGCATGCATGATTTTGGTGTGTTGGTTTTGTTTGTTTTCCTGGAAGGTCCTCTGAATTTCCCAGGGAGCCCTTCCTTTTGACATATTTAAGCTCATTGCTGCTTAATCTTGTAACTCTTGGGTAATTCAAAGGCTTTGCAGTGCACTAATAAGGAGAGAGTGACAACACAGGAACTGCCACGCCAGTTTCCCCTAGATTAAAACTTTCCCAAACACTAGCAGTGGTCAGTAATGAACATCTGGATAAACAGCGTAAGAAAAAGGACATACACAGTCCTTTTCTTGTTCCTTCTCATATGACGCCTCTGGCTATCTTCCTTTCTCTACCACATAATAAGGAAGAGATCTGGGGCTGGCTGTCCGGCTTGGAAAACCCTTCATGTTAACAGTGCATTCTCACTTGCAGCATGGCAGGAACACAGATGATCTGCAGGACTGGGCTATCAGTATTTGGAATAATGCTTGACTAAAAGGCTGTCCTTGGTATGTTTTGTTTTGCACTACAAAGTTGTTTTTTCCTTACCCAGACAAGCAGCCAGCAGTATGAAACCACAACTGAAGATGGCTGTATGACAACATTACTCTTGCTGGCTTAGGATGATCTTTAAATACTTTATTTTCCATGCAGAACACATAATTATTAGTTTAATCATGAAACATGTTTTCCAGGTTGCATTTGCCAGATCTGATATTAAGAATTTAATATTACTTTCACCAGAGGTGAAAAAAATTGCAGAGAAAATTAAACAGCATCAGTCTTTCTGAACATTATCTATCATAGGGTGATACAGAGCTCTAGACATTAACTCCATACAAATACATTTGAAATTTTACAGTAGGATTTGAGTAGCTGCCCTCAGGTCCTTCTCAATTGGACTGATTTCCATATGGTTCTTTATCAGGAACTTCTAAATTTATTTTGCTAGAACCAGTATCAGAGGTGGCAGTTTCTGGCTTGTATCCACCTATGCATTGTGGAGTATTTTGCAACTGCTGGTATGTGTACCGCTATTGGTAGGGGAAAAAAGAAATCATATTTGTAGCTTCTTTTTCTCCTGAATCTAATACATGTATAACTACACGATTCAGAGCCTGAAAACCAGTTCCATCTAGAATGACCTGAATTCTAGAAACAAAGAAGAGGGGGAGGTATATTGCTAAAGAAACATTAACTGATGGAACAGAAGGGAAAGACGGGCTCTAGGAAAAGATCCTGTCCATTCTGCCCAGCTCAGGAGGGTGACAGGTACAAAACGGGTCTGTTGAGGGATGGCTTACTTGCAATGTCATACAAAATTACCCTGAGCTAGGACGGAAGTGTCATCAGTGTACATTGAAAGCAGCTACAGCAGTCTGCTGCTCAACTGCACATAGCAGCAGATCAGTACATCTCTAATTATTATTTGTCTGGCTGGCTAAGCAGCGCAGCATTTAAAACCTAATTTGTTGTATAATTTAATTTTAATTGAGTCTCCTATCCACACAGGACTCGTTAAGCTAGCTATATGTTTCACTTGCTGTCTTTTTACATGGATACTATGGGAGAGCTGCAAGAGCTGAACCAATCGTTTGCTTGCACTGTGCTATCACCGAGGTGCAGTAATTCCTTGGTGCGATTGCAGAGGGATCTCTTGGCAGAAATATTTGGAAAATATGTTTTCTCGATGCCACAGTATAACAAAACAACTTCCTCCCTCAGCTAATGCTACGGTTTACACAAAAGATTTCGTTGTTGGGCTTTTAGTTGCATCTCCCATGTGCTGGTATTTTCCTCTGCCACTCAGAGATAACAATTACCAGTCACTGTGAGCAGTAATAAAAATGAAACACCATGACAATGCTTTTGAGCGATTGTAACTTCCACTTATGTGCCTCTCTTTGAATGTATAAAAGACACTAGTCCTCAGTGAGGACAAAGTTGAAAGTAAGCAGGGTATTTTACAGACAAATTCTTTTGGAGGAATGCAGACAGTCAGGCCTCAAAGAACCATTTTTTGGTAGTATTATTCCTAAGGGAAGAGTTCTAGACTAAGGTCAATAATGCAAAGCTCTTAAGTACGTGCATCAATTTTGACTTACACGTGTGCTTACATTCTCTCCTGAACTGGGGCCCATGCAACGGAGAACTGCGGAGCAATACTGTGCATTAGGTATCAGTTCAAACTGCAGATCCAAAACACTTCTGTATTTGAATAATTTTGCTTGTATCAGTAGTCCTGTGCAGCTGTCTTGCACAGGCTGGTACTGCTGTGAGATTCATGTGGCCGGGGGGATCTACAGGGTTTCCAGGAAAGGTTACGATAAAAGCAAAATCAGAGAGCTCAAGCCTGTGAACCAAGTAGGAGTATCAAAGCAAATGGGTTTGTTTTCAGTGTTTTGTTTCTGTTTTCATGCCTTCTGATCTAATCCAAACTTCAAAATCATTTGAGTGAAGGGGAAAAAAAAGAGGTTCACTGCCTCTGTGCATGTTATATGACTAATTTAAGAAGCTAACCAGCAACCAGCAGCAAGATGCAGGATACCTCAGCTTCTTCCTCCTCTGTTTTGATGAACATAAAACTGCTGGAGTCCTTCACATGAATATGATAAAGGATTTCACAACCAGAAAGTTGCTCCTGATGTCATGCAAAAGGACTACAATTCGTTTGCCTAAGAAGCCACTTTATATGGGGTGCTAATTGGCCTAAAAAGAGTATGGTACAAGTGGTAAAAATGTCCCAGGAAAAAAAAATGGAACCAATATGGAGGAACAAGCAGATCAACAAGTGGGTAGTAGTGATAACGTCTTACACAAAGGGGGAAAGGACAACCAAGCTTCACGTACTGGCTTTCCCGACAGCATTTGGAAGGCCGATTATGTTAGCTGGTTTGGGTTAGGTTGTGGAATCCTTCAAGGGAAGAAAGCCTGGTGTGTGAGAAGTCTTTCAGCAGACCACAAGGAAGAAGTTCCAACTATCTGGAGGCACCTGGCAGAGGAAAGGCAACAGCCAGCCGAGAAGCAGCCGGGCCCAGCCGAGCGGGCGGGCGCAAGGGGTGACTGCCTGAGGCAGCTAGGGGACAGGCAGCATGGCTCGCCTCATGGGGAGCGACGCTGCCGCCCTGCGGGACTTCAGGCCGGCCTAAGGCGGGAAAGGACGTAAGCGAGCAAGGGGGTGATCTGTTCTTGGTCATTTTAGCTCTCTGAGGTGGTTCCCAGTGGGATGGAGAAGGTGGGAAGACGGAGCAGGGCCCTGGGGAGGCGAGGATAAGCGTGATGGCCCCGCAGAGGCTGGGCTGGTGCGGCAGGGCCGGGAGCAGGGGCCATGCAGGCCCCGCCGGTGCAGGGTCGCGGTAGACGGGGCTGCCGCAGGGGAACGGCCGAGATCTTCCCTTTGCTGTTTTGTTTGGGGGGTTTTGTTGCTGTTTTGGGTCTTTTTTTAGCTAATTTCCAACTACTCTAAAGAGGACGTTGAAATGAGGTGGTTGGTGGGGCAACAAAGAGCAAAGCGACGATTCTCACGGTGCGGAAAGCTTCGCTGCTTGCTTGTCCCCGATAACTGCAGGTTTGGGGCTCTCAGAGCCTCCTGACTAGACCGGGGCTGCCCCCTCCGGGCACGGACCCCCAGGAGCGGGCACTGATCCGGGCTCAGGGCCAAATTTCTAAAGTATGTTCCTGGAACAGCAAACACCTATTTTATTTAGCCGCTGCTGGCAACCTAATAACTCTTCAGCATCGAAGAGTTACACTACGCCGATTTTTCACCGTGTGTGACTGACCGAACCAGCCCAGCCGGCTGCCGGCACACGCCACTCGCCGGGACGCGCTCGATCCGCCCTCAACAAAGACGGCGGCGAGCACCTTGCCCCGCTCGCGAGCCGGCCCGCACCCAAGATGTCCGCCGGGGCACCTCCGGCGTCCCAGCCCCGCTACCGCCCTTCTTTTCCCTACGTGGGGCGCCGCGCCGCGGCCTCGCCGGAAAGCGGCGACGCTCTAGCTGGCGCGGCTCGGTGGTGGGTGCCGGAAGGCCCGCCTCTGCCGGCGGAGCGCTGCCCATGGCCGCCGTGCGCCGCCTCCAATGGCAGGCGCGGCCCCGCCCAGCCCTGATCAGCTGATGGTGGCAATGTCTGTTGACAGGAGCCGCCTCGGCCGCGGGACTGGGCGTAAGGGCCGGGGCCGGGGCCGGGGCCGGGGG
>Ga0065711_1042509_pt1 | contig 15337 bp, 9 predicted proteins | sample Hoacrofraction12_FD_59098 | JGI IMG/M metagenome (GOLD analysis project Ga0065711, IMG submission 59098) | Hoatzin crop microbial communities from Cojedes, Venezuela - Epithelial fraction 12 v2 (version 2) | ecosystem: Host-associated > Birds > Digestive system > Esophagus > Crop | place... | reverse complement strand
AAGGAAGGAAGGAAGGAAGGAAGGAAGGAAGGAAGGAAGGAAGGAAGGAAGGAAGGAGGAAGGAAGGAGCAAGAAAAATAAAATATTTACTGTCATCCTTCTGTAAGAGCCTCTAAATTGTGATAGTTCTGATCAGAGTTTCTCTGAATTGGGGAAGAAAGTCTCCTTTTATTCTTATACTTTGTATCTATTGCCCTTTAGGAAATTTCAGTCAGCTGTGCCATTTTGCATTTTATCCCACAACTCTGCTGCTTTGACATTCAGGTTATGGACCAGGAACGCACACTGGCACCAGTGACAGCCATTGTTTTCCTTACAATGCTTGGGTTGTGAACCAGTAGGAGCAAATTGGCATTCAGTTCATGAGAACTGTTGCAAAATCCCAAATATTGCAAATCAATGCCCCATCTTTATTCTGGTTTCTTGTCTCCCAGGGACTGTGTGGTACTTTAAGCATTTTGCTGGGAGCCAACAAACTACCCCAAATTTATTTTATTTTACTTCTTTAGATGAATACTGGCTTTGTTTGGATGTTCAATGGCAACAGTGTCAATGTTAAGGTGAAAAGTACTGGAGGGGAAGGAGGCATGGGGAGGCAGTAAAGAAGAAAAGAAAATGGAGGGGAGTTGTGAGCAGATGAAAAGGCAGAAGTGGGTGACTAAAAAGAGGTGTTAAAGACAGCGGCAGAAGTGTGGCAGAGGCAAGCGCAACTCAAGAACCCCAGTCCAGAGTAGGAAGCGAAGTAACTTCTCCTTAACGTGTACACTGGGGTGAGGAGGGTGTGCAGCCACTTACACCATAGATGGCTGAATAAAAAATAAATCCAATAGCATATACTGTCCCTATTGTTAACACAGGCTTGAAATCCTCTGTTCTGAGGCCATCCAGCCCTGTGAGACCATCCAGCTAAAAACCTATTTATTTTTCTCTCAAGCACAGTTGTATTAATAGAAGCAGCTCAGGAAGCCCTCATCCCAGCACAGTTTCAACACTTTATACAGCAGGGGGTCTTAATGGGACCTCTTCCATCCAGGGTGCCATTAGCTTCCCTCCCTGTCTCTCCATTTCCCATTTTCTAATAAGATACTAGTCTAAACACACACTGGGGTGTTAAGAGAAGAGATTTCTGCACTGGATGTGTGTGTGTGCATGCATGAAGTAGCTTTGATTTGATCAAGACTTTAAATGTCTGCTCCCATGCAACAAAAAGGAAAAAAATAAAACCCCTGCTAAGTGAGTCTGAGTGACCCAGGTGCTGGCTTTCATATCGCTGCATCACCACTTCTGGTTTTCTGACCCCTTTTCTCTTGCTCTCAGCCTGCTGTCTCATGTCAGGGACACTTGGTGCCTGTTGACGGTTTCCGTCACACCCTCTTGCTGGGTCTGAGCTGCCAGTTGCCACTGGGCATGGCTCTGGGGTGTGCGAGAAGCATTTCAGATGGCCTCAGCTGGAGGAGTTGTGTTGCTTGTTCCTTAAGCCACAGTTGTCAGATGGGAAACATCTGTGTCCATTATACATTAAAAAATTGTTCCTCAGCAGCCCTGTACAGGACTGGACAGCTGGGGATCTGAGCCAGACTGCAGACACCATTGTCTTTTGGGGTGGCCTTAGCAAAGAAATAGTCACTGAAAGCGGCACCAGTTTGGTGGTATCACTTTATACCAAGTCAGCATAGACAGCCAGGACTACAGAAGGGCCAGGTCCACCGTGACTGCTTGCTGTGCTGCAAAGGTCCCTACCCTATGGCACCCTGCTCTGGGAAGGCCTCACACCTCTCGAATAACCTGCCCAGGGTCTGACACTGCCCAGACACCCTTTCTGCACTGCAGCATCCGAGCCAGGCTGAAAGGAGGGTAGATTTAGACTGGATAAAAGGAAGACATTTTTTAGCATGAGGGTGGTGAAACACTGGAACGGGTTGCCTAGAGAGTCAGTGGAGGCCCCATCCCTAGAAACATTCAAGGTCAGGGTGGACAGGGCTCTGAGCAACTTGGTCTGGTTGGAGATGTCCCTGCTCACTGCAGGGGGGTTGGGCTGTATGGGATCTGAAGGTCCCTTCCAACCCAAAGCATTCCATGATTCTATGGAAGATGGGGCTAAGTGGCTTAGCCACTGTATGGGGTGCAATCAGCTACTTCAGTTCCAGAAACAACGTTGTTAATCTCATGACAGCCGACATGGGTACCTCTGTACCCCGTGATCATGCGTGTCCTCCCCTCAGCTTTCCATCCAGTAACGTGGGAGGTATTATTCCCATCAGTAAGACGTTGATGTTTGTGAAGCCCTTAGAGATGCTTTTCTGAACGGGTCTATAGTGCAAAGCATGAATACTTTGTAAAAAGATTTTTGTCTGTGATGGTGATTTTTTTCTTCCTTGGCCTGCTTGTTGACTGGCTCCATATTCCAGCTGTCCTGTCTCACCATTTACAAACTAACCTGGCACATAGACCTTTCGGACTTTGCATTGCCTTTCTCCTCTTCCTCCCCAGAAATAACAGACAACTTTCTACCCAAGCACAGACAAGCAGCACACAGGTTCTGCTCAGGAGACCTTGCTTGCTTGACAAAACTTGCTACTGATGACGTTTTCGCGTAACTTGGGTGTCACAATAATGTCCTGTTCTTGTGCGTCCCAACATTAAGCTGTGATAGAAGCTGCAAATTCGAAGAACAACTCACGTAGTCTTCTTTCCCCACTGCCGCTGGTTTTCCACTTTTTTTGAACCATTTGGAGCCAGAGTTTAGGGAAAGACTGAAGACAGTTTCCAAACTGGAGTGCTTGGAAACAGCTTGTTTCCACATACTGCCAGTCTGTGGGAACAGTGAACTGCGTTGTGTCCCACTTCATCTGCCGTGTTTCAATATGCTTCTGGACTGTTCTGTTCAGTATCGCTCCCCATCTCCTTCAGCGGGGGAGAGAATAAGATAAATTAGATGTATTAAAGCAAATACTTCACATCCCCTCAGGTCTTTGCAATTCCAGCTGTCTGAAATTACACTTTCTTGTCCAGCCAGAGTGTTGCCACAAATGAGGAGAGTCCCTCAGCAACAGTGGTTGCTGTCAGCAGAGACTATGAAAGGAGAGTCTGTTTCTGGGAAGTGAAGGCTGCTTCAGGCAGAACAAATATAAATGCTGCCATCTTACCAACCTCTTTCCTTTGTCTCTCTTTTCTTTCTCTTAATTTGTATTTTTGTGGGCAAACCAAGCAATGCATAACTCGTTCGCTACTGTCACACACTTGGGTCACCCCAGGGAGTCACGATGCAGATTTTCCATTAGCGTCAAATGTACATGGATTTATGAACTCCCATAACCTGGAGCTGATGAGAGCAGATTAGGGAGCAACTGTTTTTAGATAACTTGCATACCTAAGAAATCAGCTAATATAAAGCTGTCTGCTGAAAGGTCACTCATTTCCCAAAGAGCGTGAGAGAATATTATGGTGACCCCTTCTTGTTATATTGTCACTTTCTTAAACACACACACATGCACATACACATCGAGGGTTTGGTATTCATTTCCCTCCCTCCTCACACTGAGCTAGTTCCCCATGCTTTACACACTGCATCCCGTACGAGGACTTCTTGTTGGGTACGGGACCTTCGGGTTGTGTCTGTGCTTCACTGAGGCAGAAGGCTAAAGATGCATTTGTCTAGTTTTGATGTAGCAGGCTGTGCCAGGGGTCACAAGCCTCAGCACATCCCACGAAGATTGGCCATCTCCTCCGGGTGGATTCAGGCTGCAGGTACCCTGTGTGAGTCTCCATTGCTATAGGTCACCAAGCTAAAGATTCTGTACCCTCTTGTTGCAACACAGCCCTTTTGCAAAGATCTGACCACACAAAACAAGAACCACGAGTAAGAAACTGCATCTCCCCAGTGTCCATCAGCAGCAGGGCTCTGGTCTTCTTCAAGGTATCAATGTGTCCTGCCCTGTGACACCCCTGCCAGACAAAAAGGACCATCCCATGTTTATATGTCCCATGGTAAACTGTGTCCCATGTCGCAGGGTCAGAGGCTTTAAGATGAGTGTCTTTTGCCTGGTCACACAAGAACTCCCCTAACAGAATGAAAACTCCTAAATCCTGTGCCTTTAATAGAAGACAATCACTCTGTTCATAGCAATAAAGTTCTGGGTTTTTTTATTTTGTTTTTGTTCTAAAAGTTTCATTTAAAGCTATGTGTTCCTTCTAGGACTGTGTTTGTGATGAAGTTCAGGTTACAAGCGCAGCGAGACAATTAATCTGGCACTGGAGTTCCGCCTTTATATGGAGGCATGACAGGGAACATACCACAGCAAAATGAGATGGAAATTTTCAAGTTTGGAAATATCCAAACTATCATAATTCTCAACTTTCAGTTACTGAAAGATTCCATATTACCCCTCCTCTCCTATTAGACTTCCTTTGTAACACTTTATTACTGGATTAAGGTCAAGTGCTGCATTTGTTCCTGGAGGACAGGAGGCTTGAAAGCAGCATTTCTCTAATGAATGTGTGGAAATTGCATCAGGTAACTTGGGTTTTGAATAGTCCTGAAGTGGAGAGATCAGAAATGGTCATCGCTGGGTGCCAGACCTCCCTCATCCTGCAAGCACCTTAGCAGCCTTGCTCAGCGTGGGGAGAGCTATGCTGGGGGAGTAGAGCGCTGCCCCTGAGCTCCCCAACACGCACTACAGCAAGCCGATGGAAGTGGCAAGAGATTTCCTCCGATCGGGTGCTTTACCTGACAGAGGGTTTGTAAGCAGTGATGCTTTTCTCCTGTGTGGTGGAGGGGGTGATGTGGCCAGATGGGGAGAGGAAGAAGAAAGGTTGACTTCCCTGGTGGCAGTACAGAGACTGAGAGTGCATCCTATTCCCATCTTCTGTTTTGCTCATGAGATGACTGACTCGGGTGAGGGAAATTAGGATTCTTCACCCAGCCCTCTCTGCTGCAAGAAAAACATGTGGGACTGGGGGGGAAAGGAAGTTGCATTTTTCCTCAGCTTCAGCACACCCCTGCCCTCCCCAAGGCAGACGGGGGCCATACACAGACCTGGGGTCCCTAGTGCCCCAAGATACTGGCCAGGTCCCAGCCTTGGTGAAGGTGGCCACATTTGCGTTAGAGCTGCCAGGAACCAGACGCATGGGTTTCTCTGTTAGGAAAATCACTGTAAGATTTTTCTGCCGCTGGTAAGCAGCATTCACAGCCTTGCTAGCACTCCTCTGTGCCACTTGAAGGATCCCAGCAGGGCAAAGGCACGTGCAGCTGCTCATCGCTGAGGTCAGCACCACACGGGCTGGGAGCAAATCTTCCCGAAATATCCACGATAGCCTTGTCCATCTCAGATGCCCCTGCATACTTTGCATTTCTCAGTCAGGGTGACAACCCTTGGTCAAGTATTTTCTTGAGGACCAGGCATTCAAGCAAAAACCACTGATGGCAGCATCAAGAATTCAGAACATTTGGAGAGCCGATGGGTGGACAAAGCCGAAATGTTGATGCAGCTCAGCATACCCTCAAGCAAAACCAAAGTAGATTGGGTGAATGGAGCTTAAAAAATGTACATTTCACTCCACCTTCTTGTAAGGAATGACTAGCATAGACGTAGGGGTGTGAACTGTAGGTATTCACAGGTCAGAGATAAACCCCAGTCCTCTGCAGGCCTAACCCAGGAAGAAGACACAACTTCCTCCTCTCAGGAAACTGAAGAAACAAGGACACTCAGATTAATTTCTCAATCCTAAGAACAGCTTTTTGGTGGTATCTAAACAGCATCAGCTATAAATGTCATTTTTACCCAGCTGACAGAGAGTGGCAAGGAGACTGCCACACAGCCCCGCAGTGGGGCTTGTTCTTCTCTGCTGCCTATCTGAGAATGATCAAAAGTAACTTGGAAAAGGAAAACGAGTGTGGAGGTGTCTGCTGTCTGGTCCAGCATGGCCCAGGCGTCATGGCTTTTCTCATCAACCCCGGTCTGAAGCAGACACTCTTGTTGACCGAAGCCGAGTGAAACGATGAAGGCAGAGGGAAGCCTGTCTCCCCCTGAGTAGAAGGAATGGGACACAGGCATGATGATTCCCCAGCAGATGGCTTGTCCACGGAAACCAGTGCTAGCTTAATGAGTTGTGCTCTGCACGCCTCCCAAAGGGAAACAGCATCAGGATAAAGATTTCAAAACTTACCACTTCAGGTCAGGATCTGAGCTTCTTAAAAACCAAACAGGGCCTGTGAGGGCTGACACAGGCCGAAAAAGCAGTGCAGAGTCCTGAGTGTCTTTATATTCTCTGCTTACGGCGTTTTACTCCGTCTTGGAGGGAGCAGAGATGGGGAGAAGAGGCAGTGCTGTGTTGCAGCTTATTTAGCACTGTGAAGTTCCCCCAGGCTGCAACCAAACAACGCCTCCTGATGTACGAAGTGCCTGCTGTGTTTTTCAAGAACGCTCTACTGCTTTCAGACCCACCAGCGGGGCTGTGCTTTGGTTAACTGTTCTGCATGCTTGTGTCTCCTGGCATCAACCCTGTGACTCCAGTCACTTTCGGCATCCACAAAGGAGAAACATCTACTGCTGGAGGTCTCCATCTTCCAGCCTCCCCCTTGCTGGCAGTCCACGTCTCCTTCTGCTTCTGCCTTGCCTCATACCTAATTTTTCTTCCCTGGGAGCGTAGCACTTGCCTCTGTACATCTCTGTGAAGACTACGTTCATCTTTTTTGTTATCTCCAGTGTGGCAAGGATGGCTCACTTCTTCCTCCCACTCCTGGCACTGCAATGTCTATTAGAAGAAGTGCTGGCGTGTCTTGGCTGGTGGTTCTGCATCCCTAGATCAGCTGCCAAGAGCTAGGTTAGTGTGGCATCTACATAGCCAGACACACTGATACTTTCTGGGGGTCAGTGTTCTGCCAAAGTGAAGATTACAGCTCCCACCTTATCAGGGGAGCAGCACGGTCCAGTGGGGTGAAATGAGGCTGGAAAGCAGGAGATGGTGGTGCTCCTCTCCCTCAGATGGCCAAGCACTCTTGTCCCTCCAGCAGCCCTGGGTCCTTTTAGCACCTATAATTCATGCTAAGGGACAGCTGAGCTGGAGAGAATGGGTTAAATCTGAGAAAACCCTGGTCATATTAACCTGGTTTTCTCTCCTTGGTCTAGACCTTTTTTCCTGAACCCTGAAGTCTGGGAAAGGCAGTTGCTGTTGCGGCTTGAACAACTCAACTGGATAAACCATTAGTCCTTTCCTGGTCTAGTTAATGTCTTTGCAATCCTACTCTGGATGAATGGGGTTGGGGTTTCTTTTTTTGGGTTTGGGGTTTTTTTTGAGGTTTTAGCTGTTTTAACTTGGTTTGGGGGTTATTTTGAGGTTTTTGTTGTTTAACTTGTCTTTTGTGTGTGTGAAAAGTAGTGGAATGCATTACGGATGTGTGCAAAAATCTGTAAATAGCTGTTTCTTGCTTACAGCTGTGACTGTATACTGTTTATCATGCTAAATGCACTCATTATTTCCTCCAGAATCAGCTATTGTCAGATATTTTAAAGCAGATGATTTTATACAGTAAGAAAAAAAAATCAAGTAAGGTAGTGAGTTGTCATTTTCTTTTTAAGACTTGTGACTAAATATTTGGGCATAAGCCAAGGCCTATGGACAGTCTTCCAGCCTTTAAAAATAATACCCCTGATTAAAATAACTATGCAAAGAACCTACTTTTAAGAGCGTGCTTTTCTACCATTTTACACTACCACAGCTTTTCTACCTTACATACACGCCCTCTGTAAGGAATACAAGGAAATCCTAGGAAATTGTTTCCACTCAGAAAAAATGCTAATAAGCCACCAATCAAGATGGGTTACTGCTGGGAAGAGCAAACATTCAAAGGAAACATAGAGTTAAGTTGATTAAACAAGTGATTCTCCTTTAAGAAAAAGAAAAATTAATGATATTTTAGGGCAGTTGCTAGTAATGAATGCATATGTTTGACTTCAGTCATTTGTTTTAAACTTTGACCGTTTCTGTAAGATATTAATGACAGGAGTTTGGACTCACTTGTCCTGGTATGTCATGCCTGCTTAGTCACTGTAGAAGAAACAACATTTTAAAATGACCTAAAATGAAATAAAATTTTTAAGTGACAATTTAAAAAATGACTTGTTATATTGCACCCTTCAAATGTAGTATGTATGTTTTCCAAATATTCTGCATGGGCTACCTCCCTTTGGGTCTGTATTCTTGAGAACTACTGGGTGTTTGGGGAGCCTGGCATCACATCCCTCCAGGGGCGGTGCTGTACCTCTTCTGCATGCTTCTAAAAGATGACTTTCCTCCCACAGCCCCTCCCCGGGCAGTCACATCCCCAGGGACCAGAGAGATCGGGGCTTTTGCGCAGCCCGTCTCAGAGCCCGTCTGCTGGCCTCAGCCCAGCGCCCATCGCTCCCAGGGAGACAGGTCTTGCTCGGCCCCAGTGCCATGCAGCTTCGGGTTTCTTCTCTGATAGGGACTTTAGCTGAGTGAGACAGGACTGCCTGCTTTTTGGGATGAGGGCCCGCAGCTTCCCAACGACTCCTGCTGGCCGTGTTCCGGTGCTGAAGATGTGCATTAATTAGTTTCCTCATTAAGAACTCCTTTATCTCGCCCATCTAGGCAGGAATACAATTGCTAACAAACTCGTAAAGATACAAATCACACGTACCGAGCTCATACAACACTCTGTGAATATACCATGAGTCCACAGCGTCTATTGCATCAGGTTTGACCTGGGCTACACTGACAGAGCCTTGCGAAGAGGCTGGCAGCTTTATCCCTGTCCAGCCGAGCCTGGCGACCCTTTATTTGCACAAGCCTTATCTAGTCTGCCTCAATTGCATGCCAATAGTTTCACTCATCTGGCCCGATCATTGCTATCTGCCACGCAGAGCATGGAAACCGCCTTGGCCTTGTGTATCTTGTCGTAGAGAAAGTACCGTACGGAGCAGATAAAGCGGAGCGTGTCGCAGAGGCTTGGCAAATGTTTTGAGGCGTCGCTGCCTCTGCTAGGCTGGAGAGTATCCACAGTCACAGAGTGTGCCTAAGGACTGCACCCGCATTGCAAAGAGCCGAGTGGCAAAGTAGTTATGTGTCAGAAGGGCATTTTCTAGAGGTTGATGGTTACCCAGCTTTTGCCTTGGAAACACTTAAATCCATCTGCTTTGTCTGTCAGGGTCAGTAAAGCACACAGCATCGTTTGTCTTAGTGCCAGATGTGGGACCCCTGTACAAAAGCCCCCCTGAGCGACCCCGGTGTCAGGAAATTAAGGCCACATGCTCCAGGAGCAGCCCATGCTCCAGACCTTCAGCTCACCACCATGTCTGTGCAACAGGGCACGCGTGGCTGAACCGCAGATGGGACTGAAACTGAACCCAAATCCTACATCTAAACATTCCCAAACTTGGTCTGGACGTAAGCAACAGGGTCATCTGCGGGGGACGGGCCCAGGCACCCTGCAGCTTGTGCTCTGAGCCCCCGCTGAACAGAGAGTCCTGCTCCTCAGGGCCCCTCACAGATCCTCTCACCCTGGAAAACCCCCTCCCACTCCACTTGCAATGAGATAGACGTTTTCCATGTCAGAAGCCTCCTGATAATTTAACCCTTTCTTTGACCCAGCTGGCCACGCAGGAATAGGGTGGAGATGAACTGAGTTACCGAGGAGGGTTTGGCTTGGCAAGTTGCTCTGACTAAAGCCGTGACAGCACTGTGGTTTGCACAGGAGGAGTTCAAACCCAGGTTAAAACCCCCCACGCGTGCCCTCGATGTCCTGCCCCCGTGCTGGGGGGGTGGGGGGCGGGGAGCATGTTATGCAGGGCAGATGCTGCTTCTTAGAGAGGCAGGAAAAATCCACCTACCTCTCCCTCCCCACCAGCACTGCTTGATGGTCACCAGCACACACACAAGACCCCTCTCCCCACACCATCTGGGCTTCTACTGCTTTTGTAGCCTGCTGCGCTCCACAGCTGCCTCCTTTGTTTTTCCTAAACCCAGCCTCAGTTTTGCATGCAGATGAATACGCTTTACATCTAGCGCTGGACGTAAGCAGTACCCAGCGGAAGCGACGGTGATGTGGAGCCAGATACCCATCACGTTTGTCCCTACCGCATTCACAGCAAGCTTTGGGGGTGTCATGTGCTTTGGTTGTGTTGACTCCACTCACCACCACCGATTATCCTTTCCATATGTGCACCTTCTGCCATCACTATGCAAAGCTGCTCTGCTGCAGCCCCTCGCCAGCGCGGGAGCATCGCTGTTATCTTTTGGCACCTGTGAAAAAGTAGTGATAATGGAGGGACAGCTTATCACCACCAAAATAGGCCAGGAGGAGCTGTGGGGCAGCCAGCACGGCAGTCAGCTCCTAGCAGGCACCCGGCACAGTCGCACGCAGGTGTGCTTGGGTGCAGCCTTCCGCAGGTATTTTATAAACAGAGCACACCAGCTCGTTTGCAGTAAACATGCATTACAAAGCAGATAATTGTGAGTACCAAACAGAGCTCTGCAGGGTGCAGCTGGCCAGGGAAGGATTTTCTCGGCACATCTAACAGAAACCCTTTTCTTTTTCCTGTTAGGGAGGGGAAACTCATATTCTGAAACTCTGCTGAACGGCCACTGGCGTTAGATACATCTCAACCACACCAGCTGCGGCAACAGGGTTTTGCAGTGTGTTAACAGACCTTGCGAGGCCACGGCCCCTTGAGATCTGGTCTGTTGCTGCTGCTGAAACACAGAGCTCCTCCAATTGTGTGTGATGAACAAGGGCCTCAAAAGACACCCCGCAAGATTTGCGGGGTTAAACACACGTGGCTTTCCACCCAAGCACTAGACCAGACCCTCAGCTTGGGTAGCAAGGGCCTGCTCACTTAAATGTTCATGTGGTGGCTGTGTTTAGTTCTGCTTTCTGGAGCTGTCTGCTTGGGCTGGTGCAGAGCTGCACATGTGTTTCGGAGGTGCTGGAGGTGCCCCCACTTCTGCTTCCTTTTACCTGCCCAGTGTGGGCGCCCCATGGAGAGCACAGCCCCTTGGAAGGTGCTCTGAGCTTGTGGCCCCAAGCTGGACCAGGACTGAAAGCTACAAGCCAAGACCACCGGGTTCTGCCAAAAAGGAAAGGGACCACTTGGACCTTAGTGCCAAGCTAAGCTTTGCTGGCTGGACACCGGCAGACCTTGCAGCAGCTTCACTTCACAAGCAGGGGAGCTCGACACACCCGCATGGCAAGAAGCCGTGTCTCCTGGGTCTCCTGGGAGACAGCACATGGAGACTGAAGAGATCCGGGCTGCTGGTCAGGAGAAACCTGTGCTGGCCGGTCCCTGGGGGCTGCCCTGTGCTGAGCCCAGCTTTCCTCCATGACAGCTGGGTGTTTGTGTGCGAGGTGCCCTGTACATTCTTCAGCACAGCGGGAGCCGTCAGCAGCAATGGAGACTCACAGTCTTTGAAAAATACCTTCCACATACAGATAACAGGATAGCATTCCTGAACAGAAGCCTTGATTATTTACAAAGGGCCTAATGTTCATTGTACCAGGCTTGGTGTGGGCTTTTTGCTGGTGACACAGCTTTTTGCTGTGTTGTGTATCTGGACGATCCATACGCTAACAAATAGAAAAGAAAAGGTATGAGTGTGTCTGGTGGAAATGGAGATGGCAGGTATCAAAAATACATGAGAAAAGAAAAATGCAGTCTATTTAACAAGTGTCTGCCTTCCTGCAGTTGTGGTTTTCAAAGAACTTAATTAGCTGAAGGTTGAGCCCAATATTGTCTTAACTCACAGCCACCCAATGACTATGCTGTGGTTTCTGCTGTGCGATAAAATCACTGTGAAAGTAGGTCTTCATGCTGCCAATGAACACTCCTGCTTTTCTTTCTGTACCTCTTCTTCCTCCTTCTTCTGTTTTTCTCTGGAGTTATGAGTAGGGTAGTCTGAGAATCTGAAACTGGGTGGCTCTTGGCATCAGTTTTTTCTGTGTTATCCAGACACGTTCACACAGGCATCTCTAATGCATGTGCAGCACTTAGTGCCTCCGTCAGGTTTCAGTCAGACGGACCTGAAACAACTTCACGGAGATCGTGAACCAAGATTTATTGTTGAGGGGCCAGCTCCTCAACAGAGTGGTTATGTTGCCACGTTTGACATGTCATTGTGCCAAAGACAAACCTGTATGCAGCATGTGCTCTCTCCCAGCACAGGCGTAAGTCACGGGAGATCCTTCAGTCTCGTCTAGGCACACAGGCTGTATATCAGTTTAGGACACAAAGTTGTGGAGTCACCACAACCTTTTTCCACTTGAGAACCTCTAGATTAATGTCTTTGACACGGACCCAAGATAACTGATTCAAGAGTGCGTAGGAAGGTAGTCGCACTGAATTGCCCACATCTGCTTCTGATGGTTTGTTTGTCCCAAATTGCACTGCAAATCTCTCATTGTGGAAGAAGTGGTTGATTTTAAGATTATTGAAGGGTGCCTGGTATCAATTGCAGTTGTTCTGCAACAGGGAACTCTTGCTGTGAACACTCTGAGGTCTGGCTTCAGCCGGCCTCTCTTCAGGCCCTCCACTGAAGTGCCAGAGGTTGTGCTGGAGGTGACTTGGTCTGCCCTAACACCGGTGGGGAAAACAGGCGTTCACAGGAGGGAGCAGAGGGCTGAAATTCCCTCTGGGGTGTCTGTGTCCTCCTGTGCTGCTGACACTATAGCAAGGGCGGGTGATGCAGTCCAGCCGATCCACCAGCTGGGTGCAGCTGCAGCTGCATAGGGGCAGCACCTCGCCAGCACCATCCCCGGCCCACAGCTGCCCTCTCCTGACTCTTGCATCAGATCTGGCACTGGCTGGACCCCTTGGAGAGTCAGTTCAGCTCACGAAACCAGCAGCAAATGGGACTTCTTTTCTCCTCTGGGTTCATTTGAAACCACTGGCATGACCTGGGAAGAGATGGATGAGGGCAGTGGGGCAGGACACAGATGGGAGCTGGCCCAGCATTCCCATTTCAGCGAGTCGTACCAGAAGCCTTCACCCTTTAGACTTGTAAACTGGGCATCTCTGCCCACTGGCTAAACTTCACCAGCATGAGTCAGGTCCTGACTATATGAAAAGGATTCGTGCAAATTTAAGAACTTGTCTTTTGCCTCCATTTACAGATGAGGACAGAGCTTATGTATGACTCATATATGAGAACTACAGGCAACATTTAATAACTGGCCATTCTCTGCTCTTTTGAATACACTTAGTGATATATTTTCCTTTGTTTCCCATATTTCCTTGTTTAAATTTTTTGAATTATCTGGGTTTCTTATCCTCCTTTCTATCCCCTTTCTTCCCCTGGCAAGCTACCTAACATTTTTGTGTCTGACTGATTGTGAAATCAGAGTAACAATAGTGCGTACGTAAAAGCAACACTGGACATCTTAACCTTTGGAGGGACATGAACTCATTGTCCTGACTCCCACTGAAACGTACTGAACTGGAAGAACTTTCAACAGGGAAAGAGGAGAATAAGACCACAGCCGTGGATATTGAACTCTCCAGCTGTGTGAAAGATTAAGATAATAGTTGTAATTGCTGCTGTAGTCACTTGTTTCTTATCTTAAAAAATGGCGTAAAACCTCCCAAGTATGTCTGTGAGCACAGTGAGATTTCTACCAACATTAATAATCACAAATTTGGTTTGTTCTTGCAACTAATAAAATAATTAACACCAGCCACATAAAAGAAGAGAGAAATATGCTAATTCATTCTGGCTTACAAATGAAAACCAGGAGAAATACTAACCCACAAAGCTAGATCATGCAGGCTTCTCAGCTCCCTCCCAGCCCAATTTGGTAGGGGGCAGCGGAAGAGCATCCAAACCTCTCGCTGATGACCCTCCCTCCTTTAGCAGCCAACATGTGGCCATCCTGCCCATAGGATTATTATCTGGAAGTGAAAAACCTAACAAAACAGAACATTAAAAAAAAATCCAGACAGCATTTGCACACAGATCAGGCGCCTATGGAGAACTGGAAAAAGCAGTGCTGGAGCTTTCTTCTTGGCAGCACAGCCGGGCCTCATGGTCCCCATTAGCAGGCTGCAGCTAGGGGACAGAACATTTAAATGCTCATCGGTGGGGAAGGATATAGCATTTTGTTGATTACGTAGCTGGAACAAAAGAGCCTCCAGATATTAATTAATTAATTCATTTATTCATTTCTGATTAATTAGCTGGGAACTTGGAGAAGTCAGGAGAGAAGGCACAAAGGCTGCTTTTCCCCCTGACCTGCACTTCTCTCCTCGGGAAAGGGGAGCAATGGTCTTTTGTTCGGCTTCTCTGCCTGTGATTACAACTAGCCATTGAGGCCGACTGGCAAACCCTGCAGCATAGCGTCCCTGCTGCTGGATAAAGGAGCAGCTCTGTCCACCTTCCCAGCCACGCGCTCCTTTCCTCTCCCTTGTGCCAGCAGAAGTGCTCACCCAGCATTTGGAGAGCCTGGGCAGACAACCAGTCCAGCAACCTGTTTTGGAAAACCAGTCTTCACCTCCCCAGAAAACATTGGTTTTCAATGAGATCAGGTGCCTGAAGGCAAGGCCACCTTTTTCAGCAGCATTTCAGACTTAAATCAGCTCAAACTTGTCTTGAAACTACATCTTTTAGCTTTTATCCTGCATGCTTTAGAGATGTTGAAACTCCTCTTTTTCACAGACCTCTTGTTAAGGCCATAAACATAAGATGTGATAGCACAAAGACAGGCACCAGGCTGTATCTGCATGGTCTGTCCCAGCCCTAAGAGACAGCAGTATGGTCAAGTGATGCATTATTTGGGCATACAGCCTTCAACACTCTTAAAGGGCTTTTAAGCACCAGTCTGAACCCCAGAATCATGAGAGTCACTTGCAAGTCACTTGCAAGAGCTTGCGTGTCTTTAGGGATGTATTCCACAGAGCACAAGAGCTCTTGATCCCCAAGTGTAAGAAGTCGGGCAGAGAAGGGAAGAGACCGGCATGGCTGATGCCAAGAGATGCTGGTCAAACTAAGGAAGAAGAGGGAACTGCACAGGCAGTGGAAGCAGGGACTGGCTTCCTGGGAAGAGTATAGGGAAGCTGCCCGGTTGTGTAGGGATGGGATCAGGAAGGTCAAGGCACAGCTGGAGCTGAACTTGGCAAGGGATGCGAAACATAACAGGAAGGGCTTCTACAGGTATGTCAGCTGGAAAAAGATAGTCAAAGAAAGCGTACCCCCGCTCATGAGTGAGACCGGCAAACTGGTAACAGCAGATGAGGAGAAAGCTGAGGTACTCAACAACTTTTTTGCCTCAGTCTTCACTGGCAACCTCTCTCCTCACCCCTCCCGAGTCGATGGATGGCATGAAGGAGACCAG
>Ga0065711_1042510_pt1 | contig 15338 bp, 21 predicted proteins | sample Hoacrofraction12_FD_59098 | JGI IMG/M metagenome (GOLD analysis project Ga0065711, IMG submission 59098) | Hoatzin crop microbial communities from Cojedes, Venezuela - Epithelial fraction 12 v2 (version 2) | ecosystem: Host-associated > Birds > Digestive system > Esophagus > Crop | place... | reverse complement strand
GGAGAAACGGGAGTGTAATTTATCACCAGTCAAATCGGAGTAGGATAATGAGAAATAAAGCCAGATCTTAAAGCACCTTCCCCCCACCCATCCCTTCTTCCCGGGCTCAGCTTCACCCGCGTTTCTCTCCCTCCTCCCCCGAGCAGCACAAGGGGACAGGGAATGGAGGTTATGGTCAGTTCATCACACGTCATCTCTGCCGCTCCTTCCTCCTCAGGACGAGGACTCCTCACTCGCCTCCCCTGCTCCAGTGTGAAGGTCCCTCTCACGAGAGACAGTTCTCCACAAACTTCTCCAACGTGGGTCCTTCCCATGGGGTGCAGCTATTCATGAACTGCCCCAGCATGGTTCCCTTCCACGGGGTGCAGTCCTTCAGGAACAGGCTGCTCCAGCATGGGTCCCCCACGGGGTCACAGACCCTGCCAGCAAACCTTCTCCAGCACAGGCTCCCCATGGGGTCACAGCCTCCTTCAGGCATCCACCTGCTCTGGCATGGGGTCCCTTCCACAGGCTACAGGTGGATCTCTGCTCCACTGTGGACCTCCATGGACTGCAGGAGAACAACCTGCCTCACCATGATCTTCATCATGAGCTGCAAGGGAAGGCTCTCTGCTCCAGTGTCTCGAGCACCTCCTCCCCCCTCCTTCTTCACTGACCTTAGTGTCTGCAGAGTTGTTTCTCTCACATAGTCTCACTCCTCTCTCTACCCTGCCATTTCACTGCAGAGTATTTTTTCTTCCCTTTCTTAAATATGTTATCACAGAGGTGCTGCCACTGTCGCTGATTGACTTGGCCTTGGCCAGTGGCGGGTCTGTCTTAGAGCCGTCTTGCACTGGCTTTATCAGACATGGGGGATGCTTCTTGCAGCTTCTCACAGAAGCCACCCCTATAACCCCCCCACTACCAAAACCTTGCCATGCAAACCCATAAAAAAAGAGTTCCTCCAGCCTGTGGGTTACACAAGCCCCAGGAACCGCAAGTCAGACAGGGTATTCCTGGTTGCTGCCTTGATCAGAACAAGCAGCAAATGTGTTGTGACAGCATCAGGTCTCCACAGGACAACCAGCAAGTAAGGATCTTTGCAGCCAGCTTCAAGTCCAAAGTTTGTGATGCAACAGTTCATCTGGATTAGAAGAAAGCCCGGACCAGGATCAAAATGGAACCTGCTCATTTCATAGCACAACCATCTGATACTCAAGTCAGGCTGCGTCATTTCCAGGACCAAACAAGCCTGACTCGAGAAGATCCCTTTGACACCAGCTCCAGCTCTCTTCCTTGGGTCCTGGCTCATGAGCTGTAATGGCAGAGTTTGTATTGGGAAGTTATTCAAGGACATCAGTTTGGAGAGCATATTGGACTCGTGCGGCAAGATACGAGGTGACAGGTCAATTGCCACAGGCTGCCCATATGTTGGTCTAAGACAGGTTTTCCTGAGCAGTTTGCTCTTACCTGCAGCCATGTACACAAAAGGTGAGGAGCTACCCTGGCTGAAGAGAATGTAGGTGTCTCACACACACAGCAGCAGCCTGGTCAAAGGCTGGAGCTTCCACTCCATGGATGCTTACTTCTTCCTGAATTTGGGTGCCAGCAGACACACAACAATCCTCCCTGAGAAACAGAGCAGCCCGCTCCCATGCAGTGGGAGGATCTCCATCTTACTGACTGATATGTTCAGTCCTACCAAAACAAGTAGGTTTTGCTCTTGCACCAGATTGCTCTGAGGTGGTAACTGCAGGCCATAGAGATGTACTGCCTTGTCTTCCATGGACCAAGCTTATCCACAGCCCTAGAAGGACAGTGTCACCTTGGTTGAAGGAGCTCAAGGAATGAGCATCCAGATAGGGAATTAGCCCATCAGAAGACAGAATGGGTCACAAAGTGCTCGTGACTGTTTTGGAGTGGTATCACCCATGAGCAGAATATTTCCTCTGTTGGTGAGAAATATCTGTGGATTGGATGGACCCACGCTTGTTGTGGTTTTCACCATCAGAATTATTGTTTCTTTGTTTTCCTAAATTTAAATTCTCGCATGAAAGAGCAGGATGTGGCACTTTGCAAGAACTTCATTTAATTGCAGGGCCATTCCCCACACCCAGCCGAGGTCCTGGAGGGAGAAGGCTGGTTCGGTAACTCAGTGCAAGGCTATAACCGTGCACATGGAATTTCTTTGAGCACAAATGTCAGTACTCAAATTCAGGGCTAATGGTGCTGACAGAACAGTCAAAACAATCCAAAAGGCAGCATTTATTTACCTGCAAACTTTTTCCAAACTCTTTTACAGTGGCTTGTGCAAACCTGAGCATGTATCTCTAGTGCTTCTAGTGGATATAGCATGGTCAGCAGAGGACATTTAGTGTTTTGAAGAATGTGGAGAGGACACAGTGCAAAACTAGCCTGGGGTTTTTTTGAGTCATCTGGGGTATTGAAGAAAATGCAAAGAAACCCAAAGGAAGCATAAGCAGTATAGAAGTCTTGCAGGAACACTGCCACTGATTCAAGCACCTACAAACATCTCTGCCAACGACCCTGCTGCTGACTTTACTCCTGCTTTGTCTGAATGGCCATGTTTGCAACCTCTCCTGCCTTGAAAACAGGTACACAGAGGTGGCAAAACACCGGGCTAGGAACACCCTGACCTAAGTGACCTTTCAGGCAGCATCAGGCATGGACCTGACACAGCAGAAGTGAGTGTTCCTACAAGAAAAGAGAGTGAAAACCATGCTGAGAAGTGCCATAGAACAAAGTAGGCATTTAATCAATAACTTGACCAAGAAAAAGATCCAAGGCTCCTTTTATGCAAGATGTTGTACCTTGTACTAAAAGCCTCAACCACAGGTACCCAAGAACATAAACAAAAGTAGAAGGCAAAGAAGTGGCAGAAAAGACCAGAGACATGCAATTGCTAGACCAGAAGACATGCAAGATATTACTGGGCTCAAAGAATGGGAAGATTTTGCAACAGCTTCCCATTTGGGACAAGATGCTTTTATACTCTCATGACTTCTACCCAGCCCTACAGTGTTACAGGAATGGTATTTCCTGTATCAACACTCCTAAAGTGTTGTCCCAAGAAAGGTCAACATAATACATTATCTATTGTCCAGCACCCTACAGAACAAGACCAACAGTTGCTGAAAGGTCTAGCAATACACCAAGATTTTAGGGGGAAATTAATTCTCAGTAGATGTAATTCAGCACTGAAACAGGTGCCCAGAGTTCTGGTGGGATGTCCATCCCTGGAGATGCTCAAAATTGAACAGGACAAAGTTCTAAGCAGCTTGATCTACTTACAAAATCACCCTGCTTTGAGACTTGCTAGAGACTAGAGACGTCCAAGGGTCTGTCCAACCTAAACTACATGCCTGCCTGAGGAAGGCTAAAGAGCAGAAGCACAGTAGGAGAGGTGCCTCAACTGTTGATTGACAGACACACACATTGTTGGACCAGAGGACTGCTAGACACACGAGGAAGTCTCCTGAATGATGGCTTTGGTAGGACTAAACCAATGGTTTTGGTAGGACTTTTGGTAGGACTTCCCCACAGAGGACTCCCCCACAGAGGAGTTATTAGGAGCTTTGCAAAGTGTGGACAGCCAGGACCACTCTGCTGAGCCACCCAGCTCCATGAAGCAGGGTCCCATGGCAGTTCAAGTGCAACAGAAGTTGTTGAAGGTACAAAGGAGGGCACATGGGTATACATGTCTGAAGGCACCCATGCAGGAGTGTCCCTAGCAAGTGTCAGTGTGCCTGAGCTTTCCAAGCTCCTCCTGCACAGGAGAGATTTCCAGCTGTCCTCTAGATGAGCCATTCCCTATCCAGACATCATTCTCACATGTGGCAGCCTCCTCTCTGGAGACTTTCTGACCTTACGAGGCTTCCTATAAGGCCCTAATTGTGCCTTTTTAGTGTGAAGTACTCGGTGCAGAGAAAACATTGTTTTGTCTCTTCCTGGCTCCCTAAGTTTCAGGCATTGCTCCCATCAAATATGCAACATGACTAACACTGAGTGTGTCTGCGTGCGGCTCTGCAAACCTTCCGACAAGGGATAGGCATCTAGCAGTGTTTTAGGTGGATCAAGAGTGGTGACAAGCCTTACAGCTCCCCAAAACCTCCAGGGCAGCCACATCTGCCCAGTAGCTGCTTTCAGGTGTTTGTGGCTGCTGAGACTCACATTTCTCATCACTGATAGCATCACTCCTGAACCCAAAGCCTTCTGCCCATGGCCCAGCTCCCATTCTGACTCATGAGCAATCTTTGCAAGAGCTCATCTCAGCACAGAGTTCCCGCAGCAATGCTGAGACCTCTGGGACATGCTCCCCTCCAGCACATCACTCATACTACAGCCTTATGACAGCTAGAGCCAGCGATGCTGGTTGTGCTTCAGTCCAAAACTCAACTTTCAGGTAACTCCAGGAGCCTGTGCAGGGCAGAGACACTCCTTTCAGAAACCCACTGGTCCAGCAAGGGACCATTACAACCCACCTGCCCCAGTAACATGATGACCACGAGGTCTAAAGGATGCTCCTTCTTTCGTTCTGGGAACAAAAAGTGGCACCCAAGAAAGAGCAGATCATGTTGGCTTGACATCTACAACAGGTCAACAGTTAAGTCTCTGGGTGAGATGCTGGTGAAGCATAACTGATAACTCCCACTTGCAGAAATCAGGTGCCCTTTGGCAGCTTGGCCATCAGAAAAAGCCTTGGGGAACCCTGGAGCTGTTTCCTGTAGAGCAGAAGTGGTTGTCAAATAGCAGGTCATGCATCTGTTCTTCCCGAAGGAGCTGTTTCTTCCACTGCCCCAGTCCCTGTGTGCAGACAAGGTGGAGAGCCCTTGCTTTTCTGGTGGGCAAAGCAGAAGTGAGAAAATTCACCTTGGAGGAAAGAGGTCAAGGGGTAATATAGACTCCAGGAACCACAGCAGGGTCACCATGGTCTAGGGTGGCAGTGCCCAGCTTCTCCAGCACCTCAAATCCTGGGGTACCTGAACTTGCTGGGCACCTCCAGGCACTGAAAAGCTGTCTGCGGCTCCTGGGCAGCTCTGGACAGCTCAGCCCATGGCTGTGGCACAACTGAGAACATGCTGAGACTGGCCCTCTCATGGCACCTATGGCTCTCCACACTGCCTCCTGAGTCCTTCACAGCCCTCCACTGATTCCCTAGGGACCTCAAGGCTTACAGCACATAAGCACAGCAGCTTGGCTCTTTGTCAAGCCAGCAGGTCATGGCTTGCTCTTCCAGGAGCCTGCAAGCCCCGCAGCAAAAGTGCATTTGATATCCTTGTATTTAATAGATGCGTTCGTTAACACTGGCGGCCACCTGTGTGCCGCCTAACAGATTGTGAGACGGTGGCCACCACACACTGTTTTCAGCTGAAAAGGGAGAAAAGATATTACAAGGTAGGCAAGCTGCAAAGCTGGGCTGACACCAGCTCATCCCTAGCACACACGAGCTGGACTCAGGCCACCAGGCATCGCTCAGAGACATGCGGATGTGGCCGGGGTATGTGGCAAGACAGTGACTGAGGACCATCAGCAGGAGCCAACAGCTGCATGGCTCCCTCCATGGCAGTCAACAGAAGCAACAAGAGGAGAAGAGACCAGGCTTGGGAATTACCTTGTCCATTGCATAAAGATGGGCTGGGAAGAGCTCTTGTATTTGACTGTTATTGTTCAAAGATCAAGGCAGCCCATAAAACCTGGATCCCAGCCTTGTCCCAACCCAAAGCTGCCTTTCCCCCACAGCTTCCAGCATCAGGGACAGCCTCCACCAGTAGATATGACATAGAGCCTTCTCCCTCAGCTTCCCCATCACCATGGCTTGGGCATCCAATACTAATCCAGTGATACCTTGAAGCCTTACACCCTCCTTCCTACCACCTTGGAGCCTGCCATGGCTGCAGCGATGCTCCCCAAAGCCTGTGCCTCCCTTGCCTGGCTCATGAACTTCAAGCTGTGGTTCTCTGCAGCACTCGCATACCTTCCTGTCACCAGAGCAGGCTCAGACATAAGAGACTCCTGTAACCCTCAGAAAGGAGCCCTGAGACGCACACAGCTCTGCAGGCAGACCTGCACAGACCTCCCCAGAAAGCCCCCAGGTTTAGCAGAGCCAGCTCCCACGAGAATGCACACACGGACACTCCCCACCAAGGGCAGCAGGTAGAAAGGAGTTTGACCCAGCTCTGCTCGTGCTCCCTGTGTCCTCACAGGCAGCTTCTGGCCTCTAGATTCACCTTCATCTACTACAGTGGCTTGCAGCAAAGCCCACCAAGTCTTCCTCAGTCCTTCAGAAGTCCTTCCTTTCACACTCTCTCCATGACCGTCTGCTCCCCCCCCATGCCTCTCCACACAAGCTGTGAGCCCACAGCTCTCCCTATGCCTGCTCACTCTATTCCTCCAGTTCCTGCCTCACCTCCTTAACCTCTTGTCCCGGACATGCTCAGCTACTCCATGGGAAGGATGACTCCTCATCTGGCCCTCCTGTTCTCTTCAAGCCAAAGGAGATGCACATGCGGATGCAAGCCCTGGGAGGGAGTTATTCCCTCTGCTTGGCACTGGGGAGGCCAAATCATGGCACAGTATACAGTTTTGGGTTCCCAGAGACTAGTGAGACACTTCCAAATCAGAGTGAGCCTGGGGGCACCATGGTGATGGTTGGTGGAGTCCAGGGTATGTGAGGAGAGGCTGGGGAAGCTGGGCTTGCTCAGCTGGAGACAAGGAGGTGAAGGGGCACCAACAGCACCTCCTCTTGCCCAAAAGGGTCCTGGAGGTGCTGGGGACAGACTCTGCTTGGAGGGGCACAGCAAGAGCTCCAGAGGCATCAGCACAAGCTGCAGCATGGGAGCCCCAAGGAAACAGCCCATCCCCGTGCAAGCAGAGCATCCCTGGGATGGGGCCTTGAGTGGTGGGGGATCCCCCAGTGTGGGAACATTCTATATTAACAAAGGTCAGGATGTCCTTGGGAGTTTCTGAACAAGACTAAAATAAGGACTTTATCACTTGCAGATGACTTTGGCAGAACGCCTGGAGCTAACGAAGGAGTAATGATACACAGCTAGGCTAGCGAATTGAATGTGTAGAATAGGCACGTGAACAATGTATGTTAAGGAATAAGCATTTGGGCTGGAGCACATGGACAGCTTTGTAAGGGTATAAAACGCAGCTTTCTGATAAATAAAGGGTCTTTGATTTGGATATCAGAGTCCGTGTCATCAATCTCCTCACCCCAGCTCAAAGGAAGGTATCCACCCACTGAACAGGCTCCGATATGTTTCAGCAGGTTGCCTGGCAGATCCAGAAAACCGCTCATTGAATCAAGCATTCGGCTTTTTCTCTTGGCCAGGGTAGCCACATGTCAGCATAAGTCCCTCCTGGCAAATCCTTCTGCTTGTGAGTACCTCGTGATGTTTGTTTTGCTATTTGTGAGTGAAAAGCTACTGCAGGTTGCCTGAGAGCACCCAGCACAAGTGTGATGTGTGTCACCTCCCTGTGGCTCCATCCGCCCACGTAAGGGTGGGCTCCCAAATATTTGCACCTTACCAATAGGCTTTGAGAGCATCTGAGGAGGTTGTTTTGGCACCATCTGCTCAGCCACCACTGTGTCTCTGCCCTCAGCACAACCAGCATGTGCATGGTCAATAATCAACAAAATCGTAGCTGGAGTCAGGACGTGCTTTCCCCCACCAAGCAGGAGCTGAGAGGCCTGGGGACACTCAGGTGGAAAGGGATGGAGCCTGGGAAGATGCATCTCCAGGGCTCGACCTGCCCCTTGGCCAATGCAGCATGCCGAAGCCACTCACCCCACTGCCCAGGCTGGAGCCTGCAAGGGGGCTGCTCTGTCACTCACAGCCCAGCATCCAGCGGGCAACTGCCACTCTTCGAAGGCAACACCATCCTTCCACCCTGCTGCCAGCCTTCGGTGGTTTGCGAAATAGCTTCAGAGGGAGGGGAGGTAGGGAGGTAGTCATGTGAGCAGTAAAATAAGGTAGCAATGGAGCTCAGCACAGACTGCATGAACTGGTGACAAAGGAGGAAAGAAAACTGGAGACAGAGGTGCCCTGGGGTTTTTGATTTGCTTTGCTTTTTTTCAGTAACAGACTTCACATGCTGCTATTGACAAACCAGAAAAACCTGAGCTCACATTTCTTGCAAAATTAAACTCAACAGCACAGATGCACACACAAGAAGAAACATCTCACCTGCTCTGCATCAGAAGGAACATAAATAAACTATATAGGCAGCTGAAAAACACGGAGGACTTACGAAGGGGCTTATTTAGCATCACGAAGATGATCAGAGGGCTGGAGTACTTCTCCTATAAGGACAGGCTGAGAGAGTTGTGGCTGTTCAGCCTGGAGAAGAGAAGGCTCCGGGGTGACCTTACAGCAGCCTTCCAGTACTGAAGGGGGCCTACAGGAAGGATGGAGAGGGACTTTTTACAAGGGTGTGTAGTTATAGGACAAGGGGGGACAGCTCTAAACTAAAAGAGGGCAGATTTATATTAGATATTAGGAAGAAATTATTCACCATGAGGGTGCTGAAACACTGGCACAGGTTGCCCAGAGAAGCTGTGGATGCCCCCTCCCTGGCAGTGTTCAAGGCCAGGTTGGATGGAGCTCTGAGCAACGTGGTCTAGTGGAGGATGTCCCTGCTCATGGCAGGGGTGTTGGAACCAGGCGATCTTCAAGGTCCCTTCCAACCCTTACCATTCTATGATTCTGTGATTCTGTTCCCCCCACCCCGGCTCCTCCATAACTGCTGAGTGAAGAAATGTAGTATCAGCCAGGGCATCATAGTGATGCTGGCTGGCAGCAGCCTCTGGGGCTCTGTGGTCCAACCTCAGCCCCCATCAGGGCCAACTTCACAGCTGTAGCAGGTTGTTGAGGGCCTGAAAGAACAGTATGATCTAACAACGCATTGTAACGAATGCAACAAAGCCACAACTCTAGCCCATCTAAAGCAGCACGAATGTGGCCTGTGGCATCAAAGTTCATAACATGGATGGTGAGAGGGCTGGACCTGGCCAGACTGCCGTTTCCTATCCTCCCAACAGAGAGGACTCCATCCCTGCAGAGCTCCTGCCCTGGGTGGCTGTGGGTCAGGCTGTAGAACCATCTCATGAGGTGGCACCTCGTGCTCCAGGAGAGGTAGATGACCTTTTTTTAAAAAAATATATCAAAATGCTACACTTTCCATGAGGGTTTGGGCAGGAGATCATGTCCCCCACCAGTGATTTCACAGCACACTCTGCTGCTCAGGCTTTCCCTTTTCCTTCTCTAAGCACCTTCCCATGGATGACAATCAGTTTAAGACATCAGGGCTTACATGACCAGACGGTAGCTAGATGAAAAGCAGGTAGCACTGAGCAACTTAGGAAAGAGTACAGAAGATTAAAGAGACTTTGGGCGGATGGTCTCCTCGGAGGCAGAGCCACAACACCAAGAGGATGGGGGACTGCGGAGAGGAGAGGGCAACATCTGAAGATTGTACTAGGCTCTTCAGTCTTGTGGTGACGTCCCTAATTCGGGCCCCAGGGAGGCAGCAAAATTCCCTGAAAAGAGGGTCCAGTCTGCAAACAGGTGCTTCCCTTCGCACAGGAGGGACTCCCCAGTGTCCATAACTCGCTGTTGTTTCTTCTCGGCACTGATCTTAATGCAGGTTTTGTTGCAAGGGGTTTGTCTCTCTGACCTTGGCAAGACTGGGTTCTCCTCTTTCTCATTTACACACTTCATCTACCGTACCCAGGGCCCCGTACCTGTTTGGTAAGGATAAGATGGTAAGGGTAGACGGTAAGGAGGGGGTTCTCTCACCATTCTGTGCTGTAACCTTCTTCCATCCCTCCCTATCCCTTGTGCCACAGTCCTCCTGCTGGCACAAAGCAGATCCTGGACCTGCCTCCATAGTAACCATGCTGAGTTGGCTTGCATGCATCATAGATGGCAGGTTACGGCTCCATTGACCAACCTCCTTCTCAGACTCTCAAGTACTCCTCAGTTTGCCCACCTCCTCCTGCAGCTCAGCCTCCAAGCAGAGCAGTTCATCAATCTGGTCACACCTCCCACAGGCTTGCTTGCAATCACTTTCTTCTTCTAGGAATATCCCTTCACATATCCCACAGCTGGAAACCTAGGTGGTCACATGCTTGAACAGGAGCTCTGTCTGTGTGGCTGCGTTGGTTTTACCAAGTACTAGAAGCTCAGGAGAAGCAGATGACATTGCTTTTTGCCAGGTGGTCACCATGCTGTTGACGCTGCTGGTGCTCCTTGCACTGTTCCAGCATCCGTTGCAATTGCACTGCTCCGGCATCCGATGTGACCTGGCTTTTACCAAAACAAACTGAATCTGGCTACAGATGTGTCCCCAAAGGTCATGTATCTTTGAAAAAAAAGCATTCCAAACCCAGTTTCAAAAAGCAACAAAAACTCTCTTTCTCCCCTTCAGATGGTGTTTGTTGTTACAGGAAGAAAATAAAATAACTTTCAAAACCTATGGAATAAGCTTGGCTTTTAAGCTCGAATTCTTTCATTTTTATCCCCATTTTGTAGATGAATTTTTTCTAATTGCTTTTAGACAGAGAGGAGAAATATATTGTTTCTCTAGTAATGACCTTCACTTTCAAGCCTGGAAGCCTGGATTGTGCTGGGGTGCTGAGCCTAACAAGCCCCCTAAGCCGTCTCCCTCATTAGCTGATACTTGGTACTCGCTGTCCTTGTTCAGGGCCAGATGCTGGGCTGAGCTTGCAGCTGCCTGACATAAACCCCTTCTGCAACCCGCTGGCTGGCTGGGGATGCAAACAGAGTCCAGATGTCCCATCAGCTGCTGGCTGCAGCATGCACAGGTCTCCTTTCACCAGATGGCAGATAAACCTGCCAGCAAGAAAATGCTGATGCTCTGAGATCTGATTGTGGCTGGTTTTCCTGACTCACTCATGCCTGAATAGTCCGTGTAGTAATTCACCCTGAACTGAGGTCATTCTGGGCTCCTCCAGGCCTGATTTTATCAGTGCTTCAGGAGAGGTAGAGAGCATCCCTGGGGCTGCAGCACTGGCAATAGTTAGATACCGCTAGGACTGGTGCAGAGAGGGGCGAGGGGATGCAGGGGAGGGGGGGACATGTCTGCATCCCAGTGGTGAAAAAAGCCTCAGCAGATGTGCTGGATCCTCTCTGGAGAGTCTCCATGCCACAGCAAGAGCCATGTCAGAGTCTGCATACTGGAAATCTCTGGGAACACCTTGCTGAAGGCTCAGCTGCTGCTCTGATCTCTCTCCATCAGACTCAAGATATAAGGGAGGTAACATGGCCCCAGACTTGATGCAAGGACCAGGAGTCACTGTAGCTCTACCAGCAGCCTCTCTGATGTCCTGTCCCCAAAACGAAGGCAAGTTATACTGATGTTAATATATGTTGGGAGGAAGGGGGAGTGAGTTCTTGCCTCAGCATATTTGATCCTGTTTTTCCACCTTTCCTCCTCTCCCTGCAGGGGAAAAATCAGACTCTGGTCTGAGTCACCCCTCACATGAGGGTGAACCAGGCTGGGAAGCCTTCTGGCACTGCCTCCAGCTAGTCTTTAGTAAAGACCAGTCATCACAGCTTCAAATCAAGGTGGAATTATTTAGGCTTTCCAAAGAATGCATGTTGGCATTTCAGCAATTGTGGCTTGGCCAGACCTGGCAGGTATCAACACCAGGAGAGGTGACAGGAGCCTGCAGCATGCCAAACCAGCACTGGGTCACTGCAGCGTGTCAGTGCGTGGGCACATTGGCAAGGAGCAGAGAGGCAGTCTCAAAGGCAGCATTGCCAAAAATTACACCCACAGCCAGTGCCACCCCTCATTGTCCCTGCAGGGAGCTCCTCAGCCACCAGGCAGCAGCTGGCCAAAGGCATTGCCAGCTGGAAAGAGGTGAAGTCTGTGGGGAAAGTACGGGATAGGCAAAGAACGCCAAACAAGGGCTCTGCAAAGCACACACAGTCTGACCAGATGGAGGTAACTGAAAATTGGGTGGGCACAGACACCCAGCACAGAAAGTCACCTCTTGCCATTGTCCAGACAGGCATACTTTGTGCTCAGTGAGGAAAGACACACCCTCCCACCAAAACTGCACCCCACAGCCAGTGGGAGTGAAAGGTAGCTTCATCTCCAGCTTCTTCCCTCCTCAGAGACGGATTTCTTTTTCATTTTTTAAAGAGCACCCCCAGCAGTCGTTACTGGGTTTGGGAGGTTTTGCATTTCCAGGCAGTGACTCGTTACCAGGATGCAACAAGAGCTGGGTAGGTTTCCCACAGGAGCTTCCTGGGATGAGCTAGGCTGGCTCCATGCACCCCGCTGTGCCCCATGCACCCCACAGCACCCTGAGAACCAACATCAGTCCCAACGCAACACTACCAGCCCCACGCACCCTGCTGAGCCCCATGCACCAATGCCAGCCCTTGTGCACCAGCCCCAGCCCTAGTGCACCAACACCATCCCCTTGCACCAGTGCCAGCCCCCTGCACCAACACCAGCCCCTTGCACCAACACCACCCCCATGCACCAATGCCAGCCCCAGTGCAGGCAGCAAGTGGTCTAGAGTCTGCAGATCCTCCAGTCCACAGAGGTCACAGGTGACAGTCAGCTGATGCTGTGCTGCATCAAGTGGAAATAACCAATTTGTTACTATCAACTCTTCTGTAGTGCCACAAAAAAATTCCTAAGCAAGTGCAGGTAGGAAGGGTGCCTCCTTTCAGAGCAGTCTCCAGCCCTCAGGTAAATTACGTGTTCACAGAAGAAGGGATTAGAGGGAGTGGCGACCCGTGACGTTCACAAATGTGTGGAGCAGAGGGAGTAATAGCCCAATGCGTGGTGGGTGAGTGCAGCGTCCTTGGGCGGCAGGGACCTTCTGCTCGGCAGACATCAGGCAGAAAGGCACTCACACCTCTTCTGCTGCAGCCCCTGGACTGTGACGGGAAATCCTTCCTCCTTAGGTGCCTCTGCTTTTGCACAGGCTGCCAGCCGGGGCCAACCCTGGGGACAGCAGAAGATATCTGTAAGTAGTTGAAGAGCCCTGTGGATGGGACAGCAGGGCTTCCCCTGGAGTCCTGAGTCGGAAGGAATGTTGTTTCTGCTCACGGGAGGGGCAGTGGGAACGCTCAGGGGTCAGGACTGTGCTGCTGGTGGGAGAGGTTTCACCGTGCGTCACTTCTCGGAGGTCACTGGGAGGTCTCAAGGTCTGCTGAGCTGAGGGACCCTTCACAAAAGGCATATTTTTTCAGGCTGGCTGTTGGGAGGAAAGGACCATCCTGGACAAGGCTCCTCCCTTGAATTTGCATGCTATTCTCATGATGTTATGCCACAAAAATGCTTTCCGTCTCTCTTTGCTTTACTGAAAGGCGCAGTCTTAAAGTAACAAGGCCAGAGCTGTCTGGTGCCAGGCAACTGTGGGAAGGTTGTGTTGAGAGCACTTGGCTGCCGTCCTTGCTGTGCCTCCCACCTCTGTCTGTGTGTTCCAGAGACTTGCACGCTCCTCAGGAGCATCCTGGGAATGATCCCTCCACTGCCTTCCCCTGGGGAAGGAGAGCCCCGCCGCACAGCAGGGATGTCGGAAGCAACAGGCGATGCAGCAAGGGGGTCCTGGCCCCAGATCACAGCCTGGGGGGTTCAGAGTGGACGTGGAGAACCCTTCCTCCCCCAGGGTGGGGAGCAGCCATGGGAGGTGGGGTGTCACCATCGGGGGGTGGGGGTGAGGGCTCTGCCACGGCCACCCCGACCTCATGCTGGCAATACTCCCCTGTGAGCAGGAGGGTGGACAGGGGGTGTCCCAAGGTCCCATCCAGCAGAGCGACAGCACCTGTGTGGTATGGTTTTCCACCTATCTGCTCCAGAGACAGCAGAGGGAGCATGTGGCCTTCTCCCCACCTGCAAAACCACCTCCTGCAGCATGTGAAGCCTGTGCCTCCAGCAGAAGAGACAGGGGATGATGAGGGTTAGCTGGGAAATGACAGAAACCTACTTACAGTTCTCCTATCTTTCCCCAGGAAGATATTTGGTGGGGAAGCAATGGGCCGGATGCTAGACACCTGGTGCTGGCATCTGGCCATGGTTGCTGCTTCCTGTACTGCCCAGCACAGGGACATGCATTCGACAGGTGTTTGGCAGGGCTCCTTGCTGTGGACTGCACACAATTTAACTATTTAGGCATATCACACAAGAGCTGAGGCAGTATTTCTATTGCAAAATTGTTGTCTCCAACAAATAAAATGATAGTAAGAGGCTTTGTGGTAGGAACATGCCAAAACAGATACTTCAAAACCCTTCCCAGGAAGAACAGCAGGTCTCCTGGGACAGTATTTCACGCAGGTTTGCAAAAACAACTCAAAGGTGTCCCAGGGTCTCTTTCAGCCATAAGGAGAGTCCAACCAAATTGCATTATTTGATTTCTTACTAAGATCAAAAACTCCATGGTCCTGAAACTTAAAATTGGGTGGTTTACTGCTGATTAGTTCAGTCATCAGTTTAACTGAATAATCTATTCTTCTGAACATCCGAGCCACCTCTTTAGATGAATAGTCTGCAACTATTCCCTCGAAGACCAGATTCGCCTGGGAGGGTATAGCTGTATACATACCTATGCCTTTTTTCTGAATACAAGAATCTGATGGAGAATGTGTGATTAAAATGTGATGGAGTTTGGACTCTGGCATTGTTCAAGATAAGGAAAATAAGATTTTAGCACAAATTAGAGAATTTTAAATTTGTAATTATTTCAGATGTTTAGTGGTCAGATTGATAGACTAACGGAAGTGTAGTGTATGGCAAGTGAAGTATGTGCAATGCCTGGCTTCTGTGTCAGGTCCACCAAAGACTCTCATGCTCATTATGTTGACAATGTTTTGCAGAGCACCATGATGTGGCTGTTCATCACCATTGCTTATTTAATGTGTGGCAGTGAGAAGTCGGGTGCGAGCCCCGAGGTGTCCATGGATATTGTAAGTCCAGACTTCTCGCCCTTCTTTTCTGTCTTAGGCATGCAAGCTACCAATGCTGCCATAGGCTGGGCAGGATACATGATCTCTACATGTGTATCTTCACCGGGGTTTGGTACCAGGGTTTTATTAGAGCTTTTGTCTCACTGTGCTTATGTATATGGAGATTTATGGCAGATATTTATGAGGGAGTTCGGTCCAAGTCAACAGCTTTGCAACACAGCTGTCTCAGGGTTGGAGCTTCGCTATATTTGCCACCCTACTCTTCACAGAATCACAGAATCACAGAATGGTAGGGGTTGGAAGGGACCTCTGTGGGTCATCCAGTCCAACCCTCCTGCCGAAGCAGGGTCACCTACAGTAGGCTGTAGAGGACCTTGTCCAGGC
>Ga0065711_1042508_pt1 | contig 15338 bp, 10 predicted proteins | sample Hoacrofraction12_FD_59098 | JGI IMG/M metagenome (GOLD analysis project Ga0065711, IMG submission 59098) | Hoatzin crop microbial communities from Cojedes, Venezuela - Epithelial fraction 12 v2 (version 2) | ecosystem: Host-associated > Birds > Digestive system > Esophagus > Crop | place... | reverse complement strand
GGGGGGGGGGGGGAATCCGCCTCCTCATTGGCTGCTGCCGTTGCCCCGGCGACGGGGGGACGCGGCGCGGTCTGGCGCGAAGCCCGGGCCTGCCGTGCGGGAGGCCCCGCCGCCATGGCGCAGGCCGGGGTCCTGCTGACCAAGGAGCCGGCGCCGCAGGCGGTCCCGGCCTCCGACCTGCCCGCGAAGGTGTGCGAGCTGGAGCTGAACGCGTGGCCCGACTCCTCCAGGGGCCTGGCCACGGCCGGCTTCCGCACCGCCAAGTACCTACCCCACGAGTGGCACCAGAACAACTCCGAGCTGTACCGCCAGGCCTTCGCCGGCTGCAAGCAGGCCGAGTGTGACCGGGCCGAGGCCAAGGTGCTGGCCCAGTATGCCTCTGCCACCGCCCAGCGCACCCAGCAGGACTCCACGGCTGCCCTGGGCCGTCGCCTGCAGAACATACGCTGCTGGAAGGCTGAGCTCCGGAAGGAGATTGAGGACCTCGATGGCGAGACCAGACTGCTGGCGGCCCAGAAGGTGCGGCTGGAAAGGGCGCTTGATGCTACCGAGGTGCCCTATGCCATTGCCACCGATAACCTGCAGTGCCGGGAGAGGAGGCAACCCCCGGACCTGGTCAGCGATGAGGTGGAGAGGGAGCTGCTGAAGGTGAGCAGGACGTTAGGACGTTAAGGGTGGTTGGCAGCCCTCTCTCAGTGCTGCCATCTCTGAAATGATGAGCAGCTGGATCAGTAGGTGATAGCTGCAGCTCATGAAGATATCTTCTGGCAATGCATAGAGGCCTAGTGCCCGTTCCTGGCAGCCTGGACTCTGTCACTCCTAAGTTTAAGAGGGATCTTTTAAAATCCTTCCTTTGTTTAAAAAGTATTTAAAATCACATGATTAGAGGAGACCAGATCCCCCCTCTCAGACCAGATCCAGACAAAATCAAAACAGAGGTTTCCCAAACCAAGATGGGCATCCTGTTCTGGCATTAAACTTCTTCCAGCCTGTGTGGTTTGAAGTCCCTCATCTCTGCAAGGTACACTTTAAAAATTCAGTACACAATAAGCAGGCTATTCAGGACCCGTGAAAGCCTCCTTGCCTGTTTGCACGCTCAAGCTGTCCAAATCTGGCAATCTCTGGCATTACCTTTTACTGCTGAGCCTGGTGCTGTAGTCTCGCCAAGGTTCATGACGAGGTGGTGACCCAACACTGAACTGCAGTGTCTGAACAGAAATCCTCGTGTTAAACCTCCTGCAGGACAGCACAACAAACAGTCCAATGTAGTCTTGTGACACCAGCATGAGGTGATAGCTCCGGGCAGGCGGGAAGGCACAGGCAGGTGGTATTTCTGACAGTGTGACTGCAACAAGCCTGAGACCCTCCTGAAATCTGCTTGATGCTTTTCCTCCCCTAGACAGCTCTTTACTCCAGCTGACACTTTGTTATCTGTCACTGAGATCCAGCGCTGCATGTAGATTGCCTTCAAAGCTGATGTAATTATTGTGGCTGCACATATTACAGAGAACAGATTCTGGGTCATTTTTCATTCTGGAATCATACATATTCTGGTGTCTCACTAATAAATTAAGGATTATTTGCCTGCAGCCTCCAATATACTGTGAAAGCTGATTTTAGATGAGTTACTGATTAAACCAGATGATTAATATTTGTTATTAGAAAAATATCGAAGATACTTGCACAGTTGATGGCATGATAGTATTTAGCAATAGGAATTTTAATAGGAATTGTGCACAATTTCTGAATTCTAATCAATATTTAAGAGGTTGTTCCCGTCGAAAATATGAACATGTGAGAGTTAGTGTATAGGGTATTTCAGTGTGTGAATTCTTACAAGATTCAGATTACAGAAAAAAAAATATTTTCATCAGCTGCTGATGTTTTAGAGAAGTCTGTGAAATGTAAGATTTACACAAAAGAATGATTTTCTGGCAGGATTTCTGCCCAGTATTTCTTTCCTCCTGATCTCAGAGAATAGTTTGCTCATTGCTCAGAAGTCCATCTGCTGCTGCTGCTGCTGCTTCTTCACCTGAAACTGTGATGGTCTGCTTGTGACAACAGACCATCGACAGCCAAGTGGGATGTCATCAGAAAAGAATGATGTGAGTTCAGATGAGGCGTGTGTATCCTCAGCAGATGGACCCCTGAGAAATGAAGATTTTGTTGTCATGCCAATGACCTTTGCAGTGCAAAAGGAAGAGGAGTACATAATATCTGAGGAAATCCTTCCCATTTCCACAGAGGAATGAATTTTATGACACCAATGTTTGCAAATAGATTTTAAAATGTGCCCTCTGTGGCTCTGCCAGCTCTTTAAGCTGCAGCTATACTCTGTCCCTCTTTCACTGCAAGAAATCAGGTGGTACCTTGTATTTCTTACTCTTTGCAAAACTAATAACTCTTGACACTTAGAGCTGCTCTTCCATGAATTCAGGCTGTTCACTGCACAGATTTCCAAGTTAATGGCCTGGTTCACTGATAGATCTGTGTTATATTTGCTTATTTGGAAGAGTTATGCAATTTTTATCACTAAAGTACTGACATACTTTTTCTGAATGTTGCTTATGTGTCCAGTCACTTTCTAATCTTAACTCTCATAAGTCAATGCAAGGGAGATCAGGAGTAATTTATTCTCTTCCCATGCAAAAACTGAGACAAAGAAGAAATAGTTTCCAAACTGTTCCCGTGTTAGGAAACAGATATTTTTTTCCTTGCAGTTTTAATTACACAGTTAATTGATATTCTAGGGCATTTCCCTTCCTTTGAAATTCTTCTTCTCCTACTAGCAGCCCAGGCTTATGTTGGCATCATCCTCTGGCATCTTTGCCGTGTTCCTGCCAGCCCCCATGGACATGGGGACTGGGGAAGGAGCATGTCTGCACAAGGGACTACCTTTCACTCAGTCATGGGAAAACTTTCCATAGGATGCAGGTTTTGTTCTTGCTTTCAGCTTTCTGCAGCAATGGAGAATATTTCCCTGTTCCCAGAGCATCTTGCCGAGTTATCCACCTCTCAGCAGCCCCTTGGCAGATGACATTTAATAAGACAACATCAAATACACATCTACAACCAGTTTTGAATCTCTGCATGTGATTGCATTTTTATTATCTGTTCAGTAGGAATCACTTCAGATGACTCACAAAGAAAACAGAAGTATCTCTGAGGAAGGTTTTATTCATCCAGATAATATTTAGGGTTTTCCTGGTTTTTGGCACACCATCTATTTCTTTTAGGGAGTTTTGGTTCCAACTCATCTGTCCTATTTGCTTTGCAGCAGGAAGTTGTATTTAGTTCACCTGTGGCGATACATACCACCACTCAACAGCCACTGCTGGAATGAAGGATGAGGGCATTTAGGTGAAAGCTCCTCACATGTGTAGTGAAATCAGCTGTTACTCAAAAGTTCGTTGACTCCACTTAACAGCATATTCATCTTTTCTTAATGCAGTTCTGGTCAAGAAAAAGAAGCAGTAAAGACACGATTGTTTTTCCAGTAAAGAAGGATCTTTGATGACTGAAAAGAAGATAAAATCTCTCAAATAGAATAATTTTATTTCTTTGTGCTGCTGCATTGGTAATGACTGAATTCATAAAAAGCAGTACATGCATCTGTTTTGTATGAGGTTTTTGACTTTCATAACCCATGAGACATCTCCTCTGAATCCCCTTTGCATCAGCTTAATGACAGTTTAGTATGTTTATGTGCACACATTCAACACTGGAAATGTAAGCTCTGGAAAAGGACTTGCCACGTGGTGGTATACAGTCAATAAATCATGTTTCAACCGCATATATTCTGCATTGCAAGGTTATTTCTGCATGTCCAGTGTCCAGCTTCGTTAAGTGAGTGCCAGATACGACTGTAGCATAAGCAGATGTACTTACGTTTATGCCGGTTATTTAGCCTAGAACTGTATTTGACTCAGAGTGTTGATTTGTTGTGTGTTTGCTTCAACAATGAAGTCAGCCCCAGCTATTCCCTGATGCTGAAGACAAAGGCATTAGCCAAGATCCTGTCAACTGTGTAAAACTAAAGTTTAAAAAAAGTGGAGAAAGGATACGTACGTATGTATTCCTAACTGCAATAATGGGGCAAGGAAAACAACAGAACAGCGTTTCCAAAGGCCGTGGTCAGTAGCTTTGGCCGGTGAACCAGTGCACAATAGCACAGCCCTGAACGCAGACAACTCAGTTAAGAGCGTGGTGCTAATTTTCAACACCTGCAGGTTGTGGGTTTTGAAATGACTCCCGGAGACTAGCAGGAAAAAGGCCAGTCACAGAGCTGAGATTTTGAAGACTGTTACCTGCTTTCGCTCCTGGCTGTAATGAAGAAGTCGTCTTGTTACACGCTGTGTGGGAGTCTGAATCAGTGAGATCCGCACGCTGGCTTGCTCCTACTTGCTGTGCTGATGTGTGGGACATCTGGTGTGGTGTTGTAACTGATGGATGGATGCAGCTGGGTTTGCAGTCAAGGGCGACCGCACAGCCTCCCCCGCGGGATTCTACCAGTTCCTCTTAGCGGCTCTCTCGCTGTGTCGTTCTGGCCCTGGGTGCTGTAGTTAGAGATTGATGACATCTGCAAGTCGCTGATGTAAAAAGACAGGCTGCAAAAAAACTGAATTTGTAAACTCATGGAAGGCTCAAACATCTGCTCTTAAACATTTTCTTTGCACCATTAATTAGACACAGTTATGAACTGGAATGGTTTTATCACTAGATTTGAAAAAAATCCAACTTTTGCATCATAAACATTAAAGACTATAATAAAAGAAATGGCACGCTAAACTATAAAGTATTCTTTCTCTGTTAATCGACAACCATTTATAATGGGAGGTTTATTATTCATATTAACCACTGAGAAAAGAGCAGAAGAGAACACAGCTGAAAACAAGCCAAGATCACTTCAAAATTGTCAGTATCTCATCTTAATAGCGTGTGAAGACATATATGGGAAAAAATAAGTCGAAAAGAAAGACATTTCATCCACCAAGTCCTATTCATGACGAAATGCAAATCTATGTTGTTGTTGTCCTCTGAACCAGAGGTGCTGCTAGCTACTAAAACTCTTTCAGATGCTTTTATTCTCTTAATGCAGGCTGGGCCTTCAAATGAATTGCCAATACAATTCTGTACACAGACTGAAAAAAGGTCTTCTGTTCTGCCGCTTGCTAAAACCCAGCTCTGTCCCCGGGATTTTAGTGTGGAGTCACTCACATCTTTGTGGCTGAAATCACAAAGTCTGGGAGAGCTCTGCTCCCGGCTGCAGCTCTCTCTGCCATGGTGGTTGATGGAATTTGCTCTGCAAAGAAAATGTGAAGGAGCAGACATGGTATTTTAGACGTTCTGCAGATGGTGAATGAGGTTCCCAGCTCCTGCTCTTCTGGCCGGCGTTCCTGCGGTGGGGACCTTCTCGCACGCCGATGCCACGGGCCAGCCACAGCTAGGGCTGGGCAGCAGGCTGCCAGGACCGAGGGACCTAGATCAAAGCATCTTCATCTTCAGCCTAGTGCCACAGCTCCTCCCAACCACACCATCTGACTTTGTACCGGTTTTAAAGTTAAGAGAAATTATTTGGTAGACAAGTGTTGAAAATTCATTGTCATTTATGCTTGCTCATTCACTCTAACTAGTCTTAGACTGCCATTAATTATGAGAACTGTATCTTCAGTTTTAAATGTCATATTTGTATGTGTATCTCCTCAACAGGGAATCCATTTTTAAATTTTATTTTAGGTCATTCAACAAGGGAATTCTTTTTTTTTACATTATTTCACTCTTTCCAGGGGAGAGACCTTAATTGCTAAAGGAAGGCTTTTCTCATTCAGTGTGCACATTACTCACAGGAAACTGGTTGTCTCTTTATTTACATGGAGACTGACTACCCAACACAAAATAATATCAATTACTATAAATGTAATTTTGAGTGCTGGATCTTTCTAACCCTTTAAAATCCTTTTGAATTTTTACTTTGGCAACTCAGCCATTGCAATACTTCCTCCCTGCAGAAAGTGAGCTTTCGTGTTCTTACAGTTTGTAAAATGATACCTTCAGCTGTGTATTGGTTTCAGTTGTGCTCTTTTAGAGCCTTACAAATAATATTTTCTTTCCAATCATTATTGTCCTTTTCCATTTAGAATAAAATGATCCTTTTAATGGTCCCTGTTGGTTCCTTATGATGGAGAAACTGACACTGCAGGGACATACGCACTCATTTATTTGTCAAAAACAGTACAAGGGTCAATGAGTGCCAGCAGTGTTCTGGGAATAAAGTTTATTAGTAAGTGTATACTCCCTTAACTGTCACTGGATGACTGTCATTTATGTAAACCAGCAAAATTAGTTAGGATTTTTTCATATACAAAAGCTCTTTTTGATATCTGAGCTTCAAATATTAAATTCCTTTAAATAATAAAAATGGAAATGCTTGCTGGGCTGGCTTTTATATAATAATATGTAACCACCAGGTCAGTAAAGTCACTTCATAGAGCACTGATAGTTAATCCCTAAAGCAGCATTATTGCAGTCAAAAATGAGCACTAGGTACTTTTTGTTCAACAAGAGATTGTTAGAAAATGCAGCCTTTTTTGGTTTGGTCATGTTTGTGTGGAAATGAACATTCCTGCTAAAACCAGCTTAAAATTTCAGACATCAGATCCGTTATCAAGGTGAGACAAAGCTTTGACTTTGAGCAGTCACTGTCTTGCAGCTCAGAGGAAATTAACCCCTCAAACAACATTGCATATGTGAGAGAATTCTGCAGTCCTCGATACTGTCCAGCACCAGGGGCAGAATGAGTTCTGGAATAAATAGATCTAATAGAAAAATGAAAGCTATAACTGTCATTGGGTTTATATCACAACAGCTTTCCTCTACCTACTGAAGCAGGCAATAGCTGTTTAAATCATGGAGTAGCAACTTCTATCTTTAGTTAACACGAAGCATTCGAAGGAGGCAGGCCAAGAGAAGGTTACGATGCTGCTGCTCCGTCGTGTTAAAGAGCACCGTATCACCATACGTCAGACAAGCTCTGTTTCTGAAGTTCTGCAGGAATCTGATGGGAAGCCTCTCCCTTGCACACGGATAAAATGCTTAGTGCAGCACAAGGCAGTGGGCTCCGAAGGTATCTGCAACGACTTGGCAGGTTCTGGAAGCCAGCGTCTTGGCAGAGAAGCTGATCTGCTGTCTCACATCCCTCGGAGTTGGTGCTTGCAGGGCAGGCAGTGTCCTGCTCCCTTGGAAAATGGCACCGTGCGCTTGTGCAAGGCAGTGACTCTGGTCCCCTGCCCAGCATGACGCTGTTGCCTTATTTTTCCCTTCTTCAAGGCTGTGCAAGTAATTCAGATATTCTGTTTAATCTGACAGAACATAGACTTTTTCATAGAATATACATGCAATATGAAAATAAAAAATCCCCAGGCTTTAGAAGTGTTCCAGATATTGCTGCTGACTTTACTTATAGCCGATTTCCCTCAGTATCTGGTAACTCCTTGGAAAATCGTGTCTTGCGATAATAGAGTAAGAGTGGGTAATGAGCGGGAGATTGAAGTATTTATCCACAATCATTGAAATCAAATTGCTCTGCGTGATAGTATGTATTGCTCTGGATATCACAGAAGTTTCAATGTTTTTATCTAGGAAGCTGAACTTATCAGAAATATCCAGGAGCTTTTGAAAAGAACTTTGATGCAAGCTGGGAACCAGATGCGGTAAGACATTTTTCACGACAGCTTAGTAGCTAATTTATATAACCAAATAATTCCTGGTGTATAGGGGTACAAATGCCCAGTGGATAAAGAACTTACCGATGCCAGGCTTATGAGCCGTGTGAATTCTGTTTAAATCTGAAAAGAGGTTCTTGGTGATGAAACTTCAGGATTTTCGAGTAGGGTAAGGTAAGAGAAGAGCCATGCCCTAAAGCCATGCTTTAGATTTTCAGTCCCAATTTCCAGGATGTGTATTCAGTTATCTGATTTTCCAACACTAAACTTAAGTGCAATAAAAGTATGATCTGGATATCACTCTACCTTGTTGCACCTTGTGATATATTTGTAGTACAGGGTCTTTTAAAATACTTTATCTGATCAAAGGAGGTTTTCCAGATGAGTTTTTTGCCACCAGATGTCAGTAGGAACTTAAAATATGAAACTTCACTCTACCTGCTGTACCAGGATGGATGTTCATTGCATTTCAAAAAGAATATTCACTTTTCATTTATAACAAGCCCTTTGGAAAGATATTACCCAAATCCTAAGATGCATCAACACGAAGGAGTTAACTGCTGTAAACCTTGATATTTTAGTTATTAAAAATTTTTAATCTGCTCCAGTTTGTGCTATTCTAGCAGATAAAATTAAATATCAGTTTTAGAAAGAATGTCTATAAAGGCAAAATAATTTAAAGTAATTCTGTTACATCAATTAGAGTATGAGAGGAGTCTACTGAGTTTAAGCTTCACTTTTTGTAATTGTTTTAAGATCGTTTTAATACCATTTAGTACCATCGTTTAGTGTCATTGGCCAGCAGACACTGTTTAATTCCTTAGGTGAGAGTGACATCTGGTGTTAACAGTGGATAACGACCCATTCTCCTTCATAATCTGAAGTCATTCCCATTAATTGGGTGATGTATGACTCATGTAATTGACAGCAAAGCAGCAGTTTTAGCTCCGAGAATCATTGTACGTGTATATTCCAAGGACAAATGACACTGTCTGTGTCCTGCACTCTTTGAAAGGCTAGATAGGAGGGCTCGGAGAGTGCTATATGGTCACTTCATGGAGGTCTTGAATTTGAGATGGGCTTAATATAGCAGCGAAAGAGGAGGACAGGTCTTCTGCTAGCACTACTTGATGTCTTATTGTGGGAAGAGTGTTCTGCTGGGCAAAGCTCCTACCTGTTCTCCTCATAATAACTACGGCTGTCACCACTATTGAAAACATCCTGTGGATGTTTTAGGATTATTATGTAATATTCAAAGTCCAATAACTCCTTTGTCTCAGGCTGTGAGACCTCTAAGCCTTCAGTAAGCACAGAAAAGTACTGAAGGTCTAGGGCAGTGGTTAACACATCAAGTTTACTGTCCTTCTAGCAGATAGTTGTGGGAGAGAGAGTTTGGTTAGGATTTTCCAGACAAAAAGGAAAGTTTATGTTCTCATTGCTTTTTGAAAGGTAAAGAGCCTAGCTTCACAAATGTGTGTGTTACTTTTGTTAATTGTATTATTTTCCACTAGCAATGTGTGATGATGACGACTTTTCAGATTAAACCGAGATCACAAAGAAGTTTGTGAAATGGACTGGTCAGACAAAATTGAAGCATACAACATTGATGATACGTGTGGAAGATACAGTAACCAAGGCACCAACATCCAGTTCCATCCCAGCTCAGTGAAGTTTGAAGAGAGGTGAGCAGTTACTGTCATTACCCTCCACAAATAACCCTGGCAAGATGCAATACACCCTTTGCGTCAGTGAAAGGTGTAATGCTGCTCCGAATTAAAGGTGTGATTGCTGCTTTTTTGGACATGCAATGTCACAGCTTTAAAATAGCTACACGGATAGCAAAGGTAGTGCTAGCATCTCAGCGTGGCACTGCTGATGGCAAAGTTGGTTCACTATATGCAGACAGTTTGTAGAAGCTTTTCTTGGAAATAATTGGCTTTATACTTTTAAAACCTGATCTAAATCCTCTTGAGACTTCACGTTTGACATCGTCAGGCATGCCATTCTTTCGGGAAAGGCACGTGCTACTTCCTCTACACAGAGACGATTACTATTACTTGTAATAAATCTTGCAGCTTCCCCTCCTCTTCCAGGCAGTGTTCGTATGACACAGTGTCCCAAGAGCTACATAGATCCTTTTGCTGCTCAACATGACAAAGTATAACGAGACATCTTGTTTCTTTTTGTTTGAAAGTAGACACAGACTGTAAAGCTTGAATATAATTATGTGTGTGTTTGCTGGTGACTTAACTGCTTGTGCTCGCACAAAAGAAGTATGTGTATACATTTTTTGCCTTAGTAGTATTAGCTACAGATGGAACAACTTTGGATGATTTTGTGTCATGTATTACTTTACCTCAGAAGCCACAAGATGAATGAGAGTTTATTAATTTTGTAAAGGGTTAGTCTTCTTCGTTCATAGTAAGTCTAGACTGCATGCAACACAGCAAAACCAAATAGAGGTTGACAACACTTTTGCAGGGAGAGAACGAGCTTCAGATTGTCTTCCTAAGTGCAATGTGAACAAAAGAGCGAGGTTCCTATTTGTATAGCCTTCACCTCTATTTGTATACCCTTCACCTCTATTTGTGTACCCTTCACCTCTGCTTCCAGTGCCTCAACACCGAAGACGTGGGCCAAGTTCAGCCATGACAACATCTATAGGGCAGAACAAGAAAAACTAGCTTCCATCAGTCTCCGTGCCTTGATTGACAATATTCTTCACGACGTGTCTGAGGACCTGAGGATGCAATGCGCTGCTGTTAATCAGGCCTTTGCCAGACGCTGTGAGGAGCTGGATCATGCAAAATACAAACTAGAGCATCATTTGAAAAAAGTAAGTATTATTTTTGAAATGCTGGCTAGAGATGCCATAGCCTCTTTTGAGAAGATCACCGTAGATTTATCCTCTAGAAAAAAATGTCTTAGTCCATGTCAGGTATTGAACATTATTTTGTGTCAGCTTAGTATCTGGTAAGAGTCTTTAGAGCTGGATTATGGCCCCAATTCAGCTTTTTCTGCCATCTGTCATGCTACTCTAAACAAGACATGGACTTAAATATGAAAAAAATTAAACACTTCCTTCCATGTCTCGCTGAACTAAAACCTAAAACCGTGTGATCAAGGAGCTGATCTTTCGGCCAGCATTTCCAGGCTAGGCTGGTTATCACTTTTATGGAACGAAAGCCATGCTGTGCTGCAGTAGTTTTATTGCAGCAGTTCCTGGCAAGTGAAAAGAGGTGTCTTCAGCCTCTGCCCCTTCTCCGATGTGGAGCAGCTCCTACTTCCGAGTTAGGCTATTGGCAAGTGTGGAAAAAATAGTCATTCCTTAGCACCTGTTGGGTAATGACAGGTAGCTAGACTTTACTTTTTGCCCGTGTGTCAGGGAGATGGGATTCAGAATTACCTGTTTGTTCAATTTTCTTCACTAATGCCAGAAATCCATGCATTTCTAAGATGATCAGCAGTTCTTAATCTCATTCAAAATAACTTGTTTTATTTGATAATTTACAGTTAAAATTTACAATTAAAAGCAATACGTGGTGGTGGGATATGTTGTCAGGAGACATGGAAGAGTTTTTGAACAGGCTGCAGAATATTTTCTGCTTCTTTTTAGACCAAAGCTCACATTCTCAGTGTAGTAGTAGAACTAAAGATGTCAAAACCACCTTTATGCTTCTGTTTCTTCTATATTCTGGCCCAATACAAGATCAAAACTGTAGCTGACTCACTAGGACCAGGAACAGATGCATAGCATGCATAGAGGCAATGTGGTTTTTTTTTCAAACAGTGCTTTCTCTTGGGTATCCTCTTTAGATCCTTCAGGAGATTGGAGATCAAGAAGCTAATGTTGCTGCTCTCAAACGAGCGATCAAAGACAAAGAAGCCCCAATGAAAGTTGCTCAGACCAGGCTATACGACAGGTCTTTTAGGCCCAGCGTAGAGCTCTGCAGAGATGAAGCACAATTCAGGTAAGCACTATTAAACAAGTTCTCCAAGGTGTCCATTTTATCCAGAAGTGAGGTTAGACAGCTTTCACACGTTTTATTGGCAACACATGGCCTTCAGCTTTTATTACTAGGTTTGATTCTGATGTAAGTCAGAAATAATTCAGTTGACTGAAATCACTGTGAGGAAAATATCATGTTAAGCTAATGTATTGACAAACAGAAAATCTATAGACTCAGCTCTGCCTTTTGTCTCTGCGTTTTCTTCTCTGAACTGTGTGGTTTCTTTTTGATGTAAATGATCCAAAAAAATATTACAGCATGTGGATCATTTGCAATCCTTTTGTTGCTAAGTGAAAGTTCACCACAAGGTGGACTATGGGCTGAATGAATTATGCTTCAACTGCTGAGAACGTAAATGGGCTGCACATATGCACAGCCTCAGACAAGTTCCCAGTGCTGTGAAGCATCGGGCAGGTAGCATTTGATTTTCAGTAATAATCCGTTTTAAAACTGGAGGTCAACAAATCCTTTCAAACTAAAGGTCTGAGTGTCACATTTGTCGGTTTTGATCTCATTATAAGCTTTGTAATTGATTCTCCTCCGTCACATTTGCCTGCCCTTAGGAAAAGCGGGGAATCAGCTTTTGCAGGTTTACAATATCCTTGTAGCAGAGGTGCCTACCATTCAAAGCCAATACGCTGCTCTTTATACAGTGAGGAAGAAGTTATAGTTAATCCAGATGCTTTATACCGTCTCAGGCACGCTCATTTAAGGTCCTGATACAGCAAACCATCCGTGTGCAAGCTTTTCCGTATGTACATTGCCTCTAATGGGATTTAAGGACACATGCAAGCCCTTTGCTGAATGGGCATGTGTTCAGTTGCTGGGCTTATACTGTTTGTAGTTACTCAGTTTGCACAGCACACAGGGATCTTGTTTTCCCAGGGAGTAAATATGTGCCTTCTCTGCAGGCAGATTGCAGTAAAGCGCCTAACCCCCACTGACTTTTAGTTGAAATGAAGTGCTGCTTTAAAAATGGTTTGCTGCCTTTTTTAAAAATGATGTGCTGCTGCTTCTTGAAAAGCTTATATGCTTTTAAAGTAAAGACTGTTTTCTGATCTCTGGTGCAAGTATGATCTTTAATACTTGAGTTTTATACCAGTGAACAGATATCAAAAAAAAGGCTTAACAAAATGCTGACCCAGTCGAACTCAGTGACTAATCTAACAATTTTTGTCCTGTAATTCTTAGTACAAGTGTCCTACGCAGTGGGAAAAGGTGAGGATGGATAGTTCCACTGGGCTTAGTGGCAAAAGGCATTCTTGGTACTGTCTAAATCATGGGAGACTTCTGTCTAGAAGCTGTGACAGTGAACTCTGCTTTTGACCAAGTGTGTAGGACCTCTCTGAGGTCCTTTGTTGTTCAGTATTATGATTCGATAGCTGTTGATCTTTATTCCCATTGCAGTTCATTGTTTTTTTGATCGCTGACTGGCTTCTGCTCTTTTTTTTATCACTTAATTCTGTTCAGGTTGATCAGTGAAGCTGAAGAACTATCAGAGTCCATTGAATCCCTGAAGAAAAAACTACTGGAATCTGAACAGTCTCTGAGGAACCTGGAAGACACACGGATGAATTTAGAAAAAGAAATAGCTGTGAAAACAAACAGTATTTTTATTGATAGACAAAAGTGCATGCCCCACCGCACACGCTACCCTGTTGTTTTTAAATTAGCAGGTTACCAGTAGTAATCTCTGTACTAACTATGCAAAGTCTGGAAGAAAAAGTACTCTAGAATCTTTCACATAAAATACATGGATAATATTATACACAGAACTACTGTATTCACTGTATTTTCTTCTATTTGGGTTAAAATGCATTGGTATAGTGACATGGTGGGCTTTGAGTCTTTAAAAGTTCTATAAAACCTTGCCTGTAAAAGTATAGTCAGTTTAAAACACAGTTCAAAGGTAATTCATTATATCTAGAATGTATCTGTATTATATATGCATAATTTGCACAGTATGTGATATTTGGGGTTTTCACCCCAATAAGTGAATATGTGGAGTGAATATTTATTGTGAATAATAACAATATACGCAGATGTAGATATAACATTTATAGCTTGCTAGCATTTTCAAGCAGCCTGAAAGAGCAATAAAACCACTTGCCTGAGAAGATCACATGATCAGCAAGCAAACAGATGATAGGCTTTTAAGCTACTCAAACATTATTAGTTTTAAAAAAAAAAAAAAGTTTGCACAGGTTAGATGACGATCTGCCCATTGGCAGAAGCCCTCCCAGTCCGTGACACCTGCTTATGTAATCTGAAAATGAGTCCAAGGATGGTTAACCTGCAAGTCAATGCATTTAGGTTTTTTTCAGGAAAAAAAAACCCTAAACAACTTGTGAATAGCAATCGTGACTTTCAACTTAAGCACTCAGATGTTGAATTGAGCTCTTGATCTGTTCCAGCTATTCCCTGGAAGCAAGGCCTGTGTTTGAACTGTTACCCCTAATGGAGAACACATCAGATTCACCTGCTCCAGTAGAGCAATGTAACAAGTGTCATTCATCCATTCGCTTAGGAGGCCACTTGGTTAAACATGTGACGTGTCATAAAAGGGGAAAAAATGACACAGAGCAGAATTCCGTTATGGTTTCCTGTATTACAGTTTTTGACTTTTAAAAAGCAGCTGATCAAAGAGGGAGAAAAAAAAACTCAAAAAGCCAAACACACGCAAAACATACCCTGGCCAGCATGCATTTCTGAATAGCCCTGCTCTGTTAACCAGGGAGGAGAGGCCATTAGCCCATCTGTTTTTCTCACAGACAACTATTTGTATTATCTTAGCGCAGGACGTGCAGAGCACTGTTCAGCGATTGCCCTCCTGCTAAAAGCCGCTACCATTTCTTTGAAAACCAGCTGTGTTCAGTGAAGGCTTTTGACCCAAGCCCGTATTTTACACGTTTTCTGTTCAAGAGTTTTGTTTTGCTTTTTTAATAGATTTCCCCTTCATTATTATATTTTTATAATCCAGGTGTTTAATCCTTATTAGAGAGAAAAGGCATGTAGATTAAAAAAAAATGTGGCTCTAGTGTGCTTTCCTGTGCACAGAACTTAAAATGGTTATGAAGGATTATTTCTGTAGACTGAAAACATTCTCCTTCATTCTGCCTTTTTTAAAACACCTTCAGCACCTTTCTTCTTGGCAGCATATTCTAGCCCGTTCTTCCTGCTCAAACCTTGCAGCCTAATCGGTGGATCACACACCGTGTCTGCAGCTGCAGCACTGTGTGGTTGTCTCTAGAACCGACTTGAGCCACGCCAGAAGAATAAAACGCTTTAAAGAGCGTTCCAGTGTTCAGAGCTGTGGTGTTAGAAGAGTTTCAGCCCTTTAGCCCCAGCCTCGAGACAGTTCTGCTTGTTTGGGCGCATGTACGTCTCCACGTGTACACATAAAATAGAAGGAAAAAGAAGACATCGAAGCAGGCTTTAGACTGGTGGGAATGTTGACAGAAACTTTGCAGAAAGCACAGAAAGAAGCAACATGTTAAAATTGTCCTCACTCACCCATTAAAGAAAAAAAAAGTGGAAACAAAGTGGAACTTGGGTTATGGTTATGGTAGATGGGATGAGAAGAATGTCCAGTCCAGGATGTGAAACT
>Ga0065711_1007687_pt1 | contig 15338 bp, 11 predicted proteins | sample Hoacrofraction12_FD_59098 | JGI IMG/M metagenome (GOLD analysis project Ga0065711, IMG submission 59098) | Hoatzin crop microbial communities from Cojedes, Venezuela - Epithelial fraction 12 v2 (version 2) | ecosystem: Host-associated > Birds > Digestive system > Esophagus > Crop | place... | reverse complement strand
CCCTGGCAGGGTTCAAGGCCAGGTTGGATGGAGCTCTGAGCAACCTGGGCTGGTGGAAGATGTCCCTGCTCATGGCAGGGGGGTTGGAACCAGATGGTCTTTAAGGTCCCTTCCAATCCAAACCACTCTATGATTCTATAATTCCAGTGCCTAAAGCAGGCGCTTGGCAAACCACACCATGTGGCTGCTCAGTCTCTGCTCCATAATAAGCTGTCAGGGAGGCTGCACAAGCTGGTTTTACTTTTGAAATGAAGCACCAATATATGTTCCCCAAAATGATGCCGTTATCACAGGATACACAAAGTCCAGAATCAAAACCCAGGAGCAACACCTACAACTAATGCTGAGAATCGCCCGGCACCCCTCGAGTGCAGAGGGGGGAGGGCAGCAGGGCCCTTCCGCCCGAACAGTGAACACCTTCCAGCGCTCACAGAAGGCCCAAGGGTTTTAAGCTAGACAGGTAACAGATGAAGATTTCTGGTATCTCGAGAGAAAGAGGCCACTTGGTTTGTTTTTTTCCTAGTTGCAGATCATTTAGTTTTCCCAAAGGCACTCAATTTCCCACTTCCACATGCTATTTCTTCAAATAAAAATCATGTTTTATTTAAAAATAAAAATATTATGTCAGTAAGTTTCAGGCCTCCCTTTCTGGACCTCCTGGCATTAATACCACATTCAGTATTTTCATTAATCAGGAGCAGGTAGCTCAAGCCATGTGGGATTTGAGGCACAGTATTTTCTTACCCCAGACTTGCACTAAGAAAACAAAGCTTTCATTCTAAATAAAAAATGAACCAAGTACAATCAAGTACGGCCAGATTCTGAGCACAGACACTACAGAAAAACCCGTCGCTGAAGCACATTCACCCTACTGAGCCACCACTCAAAACCTAAACATCGGGATCAAACACCGACTCCTGACGGTCCTGTTTAAGGAAATAAATTCTGAAGAAACATGAAAACGTATTCCCAGATTTGTCCGCAAGTCCTGCTGGCAGGAGGAATCCTGTGAAGCTGGTTAACTCCCCCAGGCAGACTGAACTCTTCAGGCCCGACAAGCCCACCCCTACCCACATTTCTGTCTGAACGCTTGGTCTGCCGCGGACAGCTTCGGAACGTAGCTACGCATCGTCAGGGAAAAAGTCTTTAATAGAGGGAAGCGTTTGCAAGTAACGCAGTTTAAAGTGATTTGCTGTCATCATTTCCTCGTTCTGTTTCTGGTTCCTAATCCAAACAAAAGCAAGTGCTCGTAAAAGCACGCTACGGCCATTCACAAAGAGAGAATCGGTCAGGCTCTCGCAGTGGACCTAAGTAAACACCAATCAGGGGATTATGGTGCTAGTATAACAAACATGTATCTCATTTTTTTTTTTTAAATCAGTTTTTCTTATCTCCCTCCTTACTGAAGTTTCACAGCATACATATGGGTATGAATAAGTGAGGGATTCTTCACCCTAACATCACGCACAGCAGCTTGAGAAACATTTCCCATTAACATGAATGGTAACACGCACACATAAGGCTGTCTTTCAGAGAGATTTGATCATTCGTAAATGTGATGTTTACACAGACCAGGTCAAGTCCAAAGGTTTGTAATCCAAGTATTTAACTTGCGTAAATCTGTTTCTCACTCCTAAGGAACACGGGATGCCCTCAGACACTCACTCTCTAATACACGCAGTACACATTTAATGCAGCTCGCATGAATTCTCATTCCAATTTTTCATTACTATGCAGTCTGCAAAGACAAAAATGCACTAAGTCAGACTGCTCTTTTTTTTCCTTTATCAGAACAATTAACATTAACCATGTACTACTTCACAGGCACTGCTTTTCTACACATTCATTAGTAAAATAACAAAACTGAATGAAGTTTGAATAAAAGTATTAAAATAACTACAAGTACAGAAGCTTACCCTTACACACATTTCTATCAATACTTCCTTAGCAAGTGTTCATAAGGAGATAATGCAAAGCTTCATTTATATTCAATACATGATTCAGGACTCCCAACAAAAAAATGAAATGGCAATTCCTTTAAAAATTGTTTATATTATGCTTCTTCCAGATGTAATTTTTTTTATACTGTATACAGTTTTACTTGCATAACTTGTCAAAACGCTTTGTGAAACCATAAAAGGAGGCTAAGGATTTCACACCGTTAAACAGACCTTGGTGGCAGGAAGGGAAGACATCGAATTTGTTTTTACTTGAGATTTTTAAAGTTTTAGACAAAGAATCCGAAGTCATGTCACTGTGGAGTCCACCCTGGTTTTTACCTACTCGAAATACAGTAGCCAAAGGTTTTTTTCCTAAGGTTTCCAATCCATGGCTTTAATTTCTACCTCAAAATCTCAAAATTAACTATCCACCCATCCATATGGAGATCCAGACGTTTAGTTTTTTCGATTTATTAAAATCTCCTTATATTGATAACAGCACAGGGACATATGATTTGGCACGGCAAACACAGGTTTATCAGCCTAATTGCTTGGATTTCGTACAGTGGATCATTATGTTAATAATGCCTCTCCCATAAAGTGCTAAATGGGAATTCCCACAACGGAGACTTCTCATTGCTGACTGAGAAGGAAAAGAGACTGGACATACTGGGGGAACTGGGAAAAGCCAGCTCTTAGGGACGCAGGAGAGGAATCTTCAAACCAAGAGGACTATCAGGCTCTGCCACAGGGCAGGAAACAGCCACAGCACAAACCGCCGTGCGTCACGGCTCTGTCCGAACAACCCAGGGCCACCAGACGACTACACCTTGCCTTACCACCTTGCCTGGGAGGAAGGATAGCTTCATGGAGCTTCACAGGCTAAAGACATACTCCAGAAAAGGAAAGAACTCTGCATACATGCAGGCTTTCTGACTGTGCAGTATCCAGCCGGCTCCCGAGACAAACCTCACCCTGTCGGTCTGCGGCTCGCGGCACCGTACGCTGTGCTCCCTTCAATACTTTCTCCCATGTAAACAAACCGGACGCTGATCCCACACGACGCCTGAGCCTGCTCTCTCTTCACAGCCCCAGAATCACGGACACAACAGAAAAAAAAAAAAAAAAAAAATTCACATTTTTTTATCTAAATCGAATAAAAACAAAAAAGGTATCAACATAGCTATATATTTTCTAAGTTCCTTTTAGTAATTTCATATTTCCTTCAGTTTCCTGAAAAAGTTCCGCTATTGTTTTCCCTAAACTTATGTCCACATTTAATCACCAAAATGCCCCTCCACCGCACAGCAGATGTGTCGTTAACTATTTCTGAAAAAAAGTGAAATAAAACCACCCAGCATGAGAATACTATCGAGTAAGTCAACACTAGCAGATGGTGTTGATTTTGTCACCGCTCGTGTTAAAAATTACCACCTATTCCATCAGTTTCTTCAAGGTAGAAGCTTCATGTAAAAAGTAGAAAAGCTATTTTTTATAAGCTGTCATAGAACTCCTCAAAATACAAGCTCTTGTTTTCCTGGCTCCCAGTTTTCTAGGACGTGGTGCAATACACAGGAGATCAGTTTGTATAAATCTGACACAATTGCGTATTTTGCTAGCAGCTCAGGCTTTCAACACACAATCTGTTTTGTTTCTCAAGCAAACTTGCAAATTCTTTAGTTCAAATAACGGTGTTTTCAAGACAAATTCTGTAACAAGTGTTAAGCCTGCTCCTAGGAGAGGCACCTGGTAGAACCGTGCACTTGTTTTCTTCTAGGACCCAATATGCAAGAGAGCTTTATTTCCCCCTCTGAATTTCCTTCATGCTCATTATTTCATTTTATCACACCTTTTTGGCTTTGTAGTTTACGTTCTCTGGTCGGTTGTTTCTCAACAAAACAGCACGCTGCGTGAAGACCAATTGTACAGCCTGGACCTGGCTACTTACAGAAACCATTGACAAACTCCCATGATAAAACCAGGTTTTACTTCTGTATTTTTGAAAGAATTTCCATTAAAATGGAAACCCAAAAAAACTCCCAGAAGTGCAAACCCATATAATCCTCTGTAAGACAAACCCACATTGAAAGCAGCAAAGCCAACTAAATTCCTCATTGCTGTGATTTAAACAGGCTTCTTATAAATACTGTCTGCAGGATCCACACACAGTATTTAAATAGCTTTCAACAAAGTGAAAGAACTTCTTGACATGTGAATGCCACTGGACAGCAGTCTGCCATTCTCACTGGTGATTTTCACTGTCATGCCACAGAGAGTTCATCCTCCTAAATCACATCCTTGTACAACCAGTTGCACTTTTTATCTTAATGTCGTAAGGACAGGATCATAGAAACATAAAATCACAGAAAGTTTTGGGTCGGAAGGGACCCCTAGAAGTCATCTAGTCCAACCCCCCTGCAGCGAGCAGGGACACCACTAACTAGATCAGGGTGCTCAGAGCCCTGTCCAACCTGGTCTTGAATGTTTCCAGGATGGGGCCTCCACTACCTCTCTGGGCAACCCGTTCCAGTGTTTCACAACCAATCCATCTTCTTCCCCCAGAAAAGGCATAATCCCTCTCTTAATTAAATTACAGTTTAATTGATAACATCCCAAAATTACTTTAAGAACCTGCACATCACCGATTGCCATAGATATTTGAGAAGGTTGTATGCTTGCTGCAACAACATATCTCTTATACAGCTTATTAACTACAGTCATGCAAATCTCCTTTTGGTATTGACAGGATTACACATGAACTCAAACTCTGGACTCCACTACAACATCCAGATTTATATGTTCACAGCCTTCTCAAGATCATCACGCTGAAATGAGGAGAAAAGACGTGTAAACGGCACTACCACGGCTGCAAAGCGAACCAGAGGATGGGGAGTGGTAGAAACAACGCTGCCTGGACAGCCGCTATCACTGCACCACGAGATTTTTTTTAGTTACGTGACGTGATCCTTCCTCCCTCCCTGTGAAGCCTTCTACTGCACGTAACCTTCAGGCTGGCTTGCACACGCTCCATAAGGAAAAGATCCCTTAATCGCCATTATCTAACGGGAGGCACCGGCCTCTGTTTGTGTCCTATTCAACTCATACTCCAAGCTGAGCGCTATTAATATCCTTTTTTGCTTTTATATATTGCTCAAAATTACACTATCTGAATGCTTTAAAAGCATTCATTAATGGTTTTGATAAATCTCTGAGCTGTTGCTACATTATTTTATAACTATACCCATGGTGGTTTTATTTGTTTGGGTTTGGTTTTAATTCTGGATGCTTAGTATGAGATAGATTTGAGATTTTTTTGGTGGCTTTGTTTTGTTTGTTTAATCTGTTAAGAATTCTTTTCCCAAAAAAGGAAAACGTCAGAAAAGGCGAGATTTAGGCGTACTCCAAACACCACACAGGGGAGAGATTTTCCTATAGGATGCTTTTACCCTTTCTCCTTCCAAAGCCAGCGCAGGGATCTGACAGCAGTCCTTCCGCCTGTACTTCTGAAGCACTGACCACTGTAACACCCACCTTCAGCACTTCACCTACCTTTTTCCCCCATCCCCTCTCGGTCCGCACCAGCAGCATCTTTCTCCTTAGCAAACCAAAGGCTGAATAGGGCGAGAAACCTAGTATCTTACTACAACACGGCAAAGTAAGGCACCCACTAATTGAGCGTGCTCGATTACTGGGTACCTTTAAAATCAAAAGTCCAAGGGCTCTACTTACGGCGATACATAAGGAAAAACCTTAACCCAAGGGCAGTGCCATCTGCCTGCTTTTGGCAGCATCCATCCAGATCGATGTAAAACATCCTACGGCACTTTTTAAAAGGAAGAGCGATAAAGATTGGTTTTGGTCGATTCCCTTGAACTGTTTACATCACAGATTTGGCTGACACCAAGGCCAGTCAGCACATCGGGATCGACACGCTCACTGCACCTTTCTTATCACTTTTAGAGCACGCAAGGAACCAGTTGACCATCCGTATCAGTTTTAGTATGTCCGAGTAATCAGACTTCTAGAATCACAAAAAATACTAAGTTTTTCTTTTGCTTGTCTCAGTTCTTATTTTCTTAAATGCATGTGACTGTCAAGCCAGAGGTGAGAACTAATACTACTGTCAAATATTTTTGAGTTACTATATAGTCATTAATAAATTCTCCTGATAGTCTTAATTTCTAGAGCCCCGAGCAAACACAATACCAAAAATTAAAAGCAATATATAAATCAGATTTGTTTGAATTGGGAAGGGTCTCAGGTTGTCACGGGAAGAAAACTAAACCAAAGAGAAACAATGTTTGATGAAATGCCTCAAAGCTTCAAATGAGAAAAGACATTGTTCAGATGGATGCAATTTGTAAGGCACAACCCTTTCTGTGATTCTGGAAAATGCACTCAGGTATTACTCTTTGAGATTTAGCATGGCCTGAATAGCATAACCCATTATTTCACCTGTGCCCAAATCCCTTCTGCAATACCAGTAATCACGAATGCTTCAGAAATGCAGAGAACCATACAAGACCATTTCTGTTCTTTCTCAATTTCATCTCTATTACCAACCATACATCTGCCAGCTTGGGCAATTTTTAGTATTATATACCAGCATTATGAAAATTTAATTGCTCTACCAAATGCTCTCCTTATCTCCAGTTTGAAAACACACTGAGCATTCTTGGGCTGCATTAACTGCAAAATGGTCACAGATGCTCGGTACTTTCCAGAATTTGATACAAGAAACTGTCCAGAATTTGCCCAGACACTGGTTGAGATTCAAGGCATAACCCATTCACTAGTTTTTACCAACAATCAAGCAACTAGGGCAAGAAGCATACAAGAAAATCACACTGGGGGTGATGAGAAAACCATGGCTTATGTCTCATTTAAATATTAAGCAAGGAGAATATTCTTCCTGGTTAGGGCCCTAATTCACCAAGCATTTACTTCAGTGCTTAAATGAAAAGCCCAAATGAAAATGTATCTTTCACATCTGTACTAGGTCACAGGTGCAAGAGAAGAAAATAATAAGATATCAAAATATGTCTTTCCTCTCATTAGGCAATCACATACAAGGCAAAAATTGCAGTGTTGAAAACAAAAGACTTGATAAAAACTGGGCCCTGCTAAATTAGTAAGGGCACACACTGATACTACAGTTGGTGTAAGCGTACATACCCAGTGAATGAAAACCATTTTTTGAATTCAAGAAACATCACGAGGAAGATGTCTCCGAATTATTATCTTCATACTAAAATTCCTTAAGATATCTTTGCATTTCAATTACTACAACTTGTTAATTTTTCCTTTTACTAAAATATACGTTGTAAGCTTTTTTCCAAACCTTGTCCTCCTCCTCCAAAAAGTTTTGCTCTCAGGGACACGAAAGTATGTGTGGGGGAAATAGTTGTACTTTAATGAAAAAAAAAAATGTCTATCGATGAGGTGATGCCCTACAAAACCAAAAAAAACCCCAACCAAAGCCTCTGATCGTTTTGCACAGCCCCTACGCTACAACACTTGCAGTGACACACCGAGTGTGACTGGATCTGAAACTCTTGGATCAAAAAAATTCAAATCAAGACTACAGACAAACAGAGCTATTGCTCAATCTTTCATAAAAAAGTCAGATTCAAGAATCGCTGGAGAACCCCATATCACATGCAAGCTTTTACCACTGGGGTAAAACATACGTAATTGCCCTTGTGAAAATCCTGCGAGACACAGGTACCATCTTGTTTTTAAGTTCTGTCTGCATGTACCCAGATCTGGCCTCTCTTACACGCCGCAGCTTGCTCACCCTCCACGGAGCGAGCCCCGGCCCGTGAAGCGATGTCAGCTCTGGGAGCACGCAGCTCCTCCACCACCCCGTGAAGACGCTCGGTAAAAAACCCACCCTTACTTGGGCTCCATCAAATCAGGAAGGGAATGCTCAACAATGAAACAGAAATCAGTAATACAGAGAGATCAGGTTTATTCAACAGAGTATCAACAGCCAGGAGGAAAAAGCAACCAACCAACCAACATCCCACAACACATAACAAGCAGAGCATAAACAGAACTAGACTAATCATTGAAACACCCACAAATTCTAAACTAGGGTCTAAGTTTACAAGGAACACAGTTTAAGCAAGATAAAAACCTTACGTATTAGAGAGTTCTTTGTCTCAGCCAGCTGCTGCCAGCTTGTCTGTCTGTCTTTCAATTTCTCAGAAAGGTGTGTGTGAAAATCTAAATGAAATAAAACAAATACATTTTAGAGATGGCTCTTTTCCTCCTTTTCTTCCATTTATCTCTGCTATAACACAGCCAAGTACATCTCATTACATAATAATTTTTATTATTTACAAAGAGACTCTTCAGATACACTTGGAAAATGGACACCTTCAGCTGTAATAAATCACTCCTTCGGTGTTTATTGCAGCAGCACGAGGACCTTCACGCTGACGATCAACATGAGCAGGCTCGTTCTGCTGCATCTCAACGAGACGCGAACCAGGGAAACCACAGTGCTGCAAGGATGGCGATTTTTTTCTTTCCTGTCTCGTAAAAACTCTCCAGCTTTAGGGAGACAGATTTTAATATATACAAAAAACCTAATCATTTAGTTTTGACTAAAAAGCAAACAGGTTTCGTTGTACAACTAATTCAAATATACCTGGACTCTGAAAACGTGAAGTAAGCAGGGAGTCCTCTCAGATTTGAAAAGCAAAAAATCAATTGAAAAATTGTTATTGAATTTCATAACAACAGCAGGAGAGTTTTCAAACATAGTAAACAGGAAACATAAAACCTACTTTTATTTATTTACATGAATTCCCTTGCACAAGCCAGTGAGACAAAAAGCCTAATAATTAACTTATGGTCATTTCAATTCATGTTCTTCACTGCCATTAAGGCTTCACAGGGAAATTATTTTACTTGGTATGTCTCAGGTTCAAATCCTTAATAATTTTTATAAGACAATAATTTTATCTTGCACCTAAAAATCAGCAGAATCAACAATGAAAATATGTTCTGTTTAGCACAGTAATTTATTATAAGCCAAGGAAAAAAGGCAGTGTATTGACACTTAAATATATAAAACCAGCTGACCAAAACAACAGAAAAGAAATCACTTTGCATGCAAAAGATGCAAGACAACAAATTAGCGTTATTGTTAGGCGCACAACTATTTGGGCCTACAACGCCTGCAACAGAAATAATGTGAAAGAATGACAGCTCCCGAGTTTTAAAGTGCTGGCTTTGGGGGTGAAAAGTCATTTTCAGGGACAGGTGATCCTGTTACCAACAGTACACACCAGACAGAGTTTACTGCAGTGGCTCAGCATCCCCTTGCCCCACATAAAATTCGAGTTTGATGTGGTGCCTCTACGCCATTTTCAGGTAGTTTGGGATTCGCGGCTCCTGTCTCATTAGTTCAGCTTTACTTGAGATGATGCAGACTTTCGATTTAAAACAAAGGAAGGAAATGATATTTTCACGAATGCTCAACTGAAAGACAATTCTTAGAATAACACGCAAGTGAAGGAGAGGTATGGGAAGTGCAGAGCACAAGGACCATCAGCGTAAAAACTTTGTGAATAAAAGAAAAAAATAAATTGCAAAGTTCTTCCTTTTGGTGTTACCAGCAATTTTCCCCACAATATAACACTAAAAGTAGATGAGAGTATTTTCATATTTTTCATATTTGAAAAACAGGAGAAATTAAATATAAACAAACACATGCAGACACAGGAATATATCAAAAAGGAAGTCATGGAATTGCTTCACCATGCTTTTTTCTTTTTCTCCTCTTTTCCTTTTTTGATGTGAAAATGGGACCAAATTCTTAAATACAGTGCAATTCTTCTGTGCTACTTACAATTAAATTAAATATTTTTAGTAGTTTGTAATTTTACAGTTTCTGTTATATCACATCCTGCAATACGTGAATTTTTGAAATCTTTCCTGTTTCTATTTTTGTTTTAATAGAAGTTTTGCTTTCATTTCTCGTTCAAGAGGCAAAACCAGAATTAATCCATCAACACTTTATCTACTGACATTTCATCACATTACTCTAAGCACCTGCGTGTTACTGAACCTGTGATTTTCTCTTTTCACCTGTCTGTGGCCACCTTGGGCTGTTTGACCCTCACAATTACAAAAGGTACAGATGGGGACAACAAACTGTTCCCCCAAGGAAGCCGAGCCATCCCTCCTTTTGATATGAAACATCTAAAATTAATGGTAAAACATAAGTCTCCAAGCTCTACTCCTCCGACAACTTAAAAAAATAAAAGTTTGTTACCAATGCCTGAAGGAAAGAATAATTATAATTTTGAGAGACTTTAAAAACAGCGTCATCTGAAGGGAGGTCTCCGTGGGTATTGCCTTCCTTTGACACTCACAGGGAGTTAAACCTAATTGCATTTAGGGTTATCTCTAGCAGCTACACTCAGAATCAAACATCCTCATGAGGACTATTGTTCTAACTAATCTACTTATTAGGCTTTTATTCCGATTTAGTACAGTCTTTTATAAAAAACATCTCAAAGGGATAGTAATGGATTTTGCAATTATCAGACAGGAAAGAATAGACTATGACCTACAATCTTTGGCCTTGCCAAAAATTAGGGGAAAAAATTCTTTTGTAAGTAAATCTTTAGATCATTAAGTCAATTTTAGTCCTTATCAGACACCACACTTTGCACCTGGAAGAAGTAAAACCTGTGTGAGTTTACTACGCTTTCCCGTTACGCATTCCTCTGAAAAACCACCCCCCGACGCCCACAGGTCCGTGTGCTCCTACAGCAACTGCCGGAGAGAGAGACACCTCCTTTCTGTACATTACTCTCAAAGACAAACGAGCAGCAGTTCTCGGCTTGCTGTTTCAAGCCCCAATTTCAGTTAAAAATCAATGCTGATACAGCTGATTTTAAAAAGACACAACAAATACGAGCAACATTTTTTGAAAATTGAGAAAACAAATACTGCGACTCCTGAACTGCTCTCCTGTGAGGTATACAATGTCCAGACCAGTGGCTCGTCTTCTGCACAGCATTTATCAAACTCCTTTCCTTCTCCTTCCCTCACAGCAGCCTCTTCAGGAACTCACACCCTGCTTCCACCATTCTACTACTTTTTAATATTTATCTCACTTCCGTCACACCCCACCAGTCTCCCACGAGGCCTGGCACCCTGATGAGACCTACACGGTATGACCTTCTTGCTGTCCGACAGAAAGGCTGCCATGTAACCAGGGATGAAGAGGCACCTCTGAACACCACACGGCCAGAGGTCCCGCTCTCCAGCATCCCACCGCAGAGCATCCGTGGGCCCCACAGGACATGTCTTTCTCGCAGCAAGGAGGCCGATCACCAAATATCATGTTCTTCATTCATGGTTCCTCTTTTAACCTGGCCTACACAATGACTCATAACTCCTACCCACCCAGGAACAAGCATCACTCCCATCTCTTCTTTCTCTCTCCCCTCCCATCCCCAGTTGTCTTCTTCCTTTGGAATTTTCCCCTTCATGCTCCTCTCTGAATGGATGCTTCCAACTACGCACTATGAATTTTCAACCTTCTTAGTTTAGCCAGGTATTCTGGAACTCCACTTTTTAACATTTCATAGAATCACAGACTCATAGAATGCTTTGGGTTGGAAGTGATCTTTAGAGGCCATCCAGTCCAACCCCCCCAGTGAGCAGGGACGTCTTCCACTAGACCAGGTTGCTCAGAGCCCCGTCCAACCTGGCCTGGAATGTTTCCAGGGATGGGGCATCGACCACCTCTCTGGACCACCTGAGATTTCCCAACAGGCATCACCAAAAGCTTGGCCACCAGTCATGCAGTATATGTTCCACCCTTTAAGACGACAGCACATTGTTTATGTGTTTGGGGCTTTTTTACAGTACGAAAACTTTTGCATTTTATAAGGCTTGCTTCCTCCATCCATAATTCTTATGCGTCTCTATCAACATTCATATAGAAAATAACTGTGGAACCCTAAATATGACCAGAGCCTAAACATCCTCCTAAGCTCTGTTCTCGTTTTCCCTCTTCTATTTGTCAAAGTGGCATAACCCAATTTTTACTGGTAACAAACAATAAAAAAAATGGTTTATTTTTATAAACTAGCACTTCAGAGCATTAAAAAAAGGTCGTACCAACAAAATACCCTTCATTTCCCAAGCTGCTTCCCCTCCCTCCCAATATGCACACATAACCGCCCCGTAACAAATGCTTGCTCCATTTCTGTCACACCTACGCGGCTGAGGCTTGTCCCACTTCTCTCCGATTTGCTCTCTATTGAATGCTTTCCATGAGCAGAATTTGCTCCCCCGTTAGTACCGCAGTACATTTTCATCGCTTTCTGCTCAACGTTTATTACTGATCATTATGGTTTTTGAGGAATAGGACAAAAATCATAGCAACTGACAGAACACTCCCTCAGTACTGGGCAAAGCTCTCCATTTTCCTCAAACAACCTTTTTTTGGTTTTGTTTTTTCATCACATTCTCCCCTAACATTTTGGATCAAGCATACTGGACAGATGTAACAAACGCGGTACTCGTAACCTGTATGCATACCATTTCTGAAGGCAAAGAATGATTATGAAAAAGTTATAAAAAGTCAGCAATGCAAAAATCACGCACAAAAATATGGGAATATGAACTGTTCTGCAATAAAACGGCCACACAGTTTTTCTCCTCCTATATTGTCTTGAAGAAATTACTATCTGCTGTTTCGGTCTATTATGTTCCATTGCACATTTTATATTCAGTGCTTTGTTTAATCTTTTACAAATGTTGTATTCATTTCTCTCTTCTCTGAAGCACATTCACCAAGCCAATTCAACGTAGAACAGCTTTACCTGCATAGCATACTAGCAGATCTCAAGCAGAATTGTTCTCCGATACAAAACATGCACGAGACATTTTATTTCTTGACAGTCTACACTTCAATATGTTAACATACCACCAAACATTCATGCGATAATGACAAACACTACAAAGGAAAAATAGTCTAATATTAGTTCAAGTACATGTGAAAGCTTCTTATAGTTCAGCAAAATCAACAGCAAATACCCTATTTCCCCCCTCCTCAGTCTACCAATGGTAAGGTTACAAAAGGGAGTCAGAAGAATTTTTGACTCACATTCCTGCTTACGATGTCCTAAATCTTACCAAACATGACCCGCAACAGATCTACTGCGCCAGGAGCTGGGCTTTCCAAGCGCACTGCCCACTACTTCTAGACAGAATCAACTAAGCAATTAGCTACATTAGAGACAACAGTACAGCACTTAAAATGACACATACCTTCCTTCTGTATTTTCATTTTCTATGGACTAATAAAAGCCTTAGGATGCACTAGTACTGTAAGCAGCACAGAGACCTGCAGAATTCAGATCAGCACTGAGCAGAGTGCACAGACTATTTCTTTGTGCGGAAGTCTGTCTACACTTCTGAACTTCAAGTGAACTGAAACTAAATTTCAAATGGATTTATTTAAGTCCAATTAAAATGTTTCTACTTGTCTTATTTCCAAAAAGAATTTAATACAGGCCCTCTTATGTCCAAACGAATAGAGTCTACGTAGGCGTTTCAATCAATTTCACTAGACTACTTAAAACCCATGCCACTAAATCATTGGTAATTTGGATGAATCTTCTCAAATGCCTCTGAACAGTCAAGCCCCAACATCTAAAATATCTGTAACTGCCTCTTAATTCAACATGGCCATTGACTCACATAAAAAGAAAAACTCTAAGTGAAACTTCAGAACATTTTTGCTCTTCCGCCCGCTGCTTCCTGCTGGTTTCGTTTCGCTTTGCTGTTTAAAGTAAGAGTCAATTTAACAGCTCATACTTCATGCTGTAGGATGGGTTAGTATCCCCCATAATACAGGTCCACGACTCAGCTACAGGTCAGTATCCCCATAACGAATAAAATCATAAGCCACAATTCTCGTGGGAATAACTTCTTAACAACCCAGAAAAGCTTCAGTCTCCAGCAGCAACTACAGGTACTCTAAGGTTGCTTTCTCTTTCTTTAATACCACTTCCATGCAAGTCTTTCTCCCAAATAACACTTTACTACTAGTTCAGCCTCCGGTCCAATGACTTAGTTCTTAAATCAAAAACTTGATGCCTGGAAAGACCAATATCTGAATTATTAGGCTAATGGGGAGAATTGAATTTACTGCAGTACACACTAAACAGCTCCTGGACAAAGTATCATGTTTTTAAATCTAGCTATTTGGAAAAAAGAAAACAACTAAACACTAAACCTGGTATCTTTACATAAATATGGTGGCAAAATTCACACTAACCAAGTTTTACAACAAAAGTGGTCAGGTACAAAGTTTAAATTTAGAGGGGACTATGTGCATTGTACTACAACCGCTCCAAACCTCAGCTAAAGCGCCCGCTGCTGTTCTTCCTCACTTTTGGCAGCACACAAAACTGCGTGACTAAAAACCTTATAGAGACGGCTAAAAAGAACTTAGATTCTATAAAGAATTCATTAAAAAGCATTTTCCTCCTTATTGTGGGACACATATTGACAACCTGTACTTTTTCAGCCTGAAAGGATGAAGTCAACCAAAATGCTACAGTAAAAACTATCTGCCACATACTACTTGGCTCCTTCTTTTGTGAATAAGGGAATAAACCCCAGTTAGCTGCTCTTGGTAAGATTGCCCTTGTTTTATTTATCAACTAATGTCAGCAGAATGGAGCACTGGGACAGCCGCGAAACAAACATTCTGGGCTTCACAAAACAACGGAAAGAAGGTTTTCCAGGAGAAGCACGCAGTTCTCATCACACTGGATTACTATAACCACATGTCGGGTGTTGTGTCACCCTGCCTCTCCGCCACAAGCAGCAAAAAAACAAACCACCAAAACCACCATTTCTTCTGTCAAAAGAACAGTGTAAAGCTAAGACATACAGACTAAAAAGGTAAGAAGGACCAACATACTACCACGTTGGTCCGACAGACACGCTGGGCATTTTTTTCGACAACCTGAATAATCCCCACAGGCCCTACAACACCCTGCGTGCTTCTACCACTGGGGCTCTCGGCTGATTTAAAATCAAGCAAGCCCCTAAAAATATAAAGAAATGCTAAAACAAACACATACAGTTGTGGTCCTGGGGAGCTGGTGATTGAGATCAATGTTCTAGCAACAACGATGTCTTACAAATCAAAACAAAGAAGCTCTTAAAGCAACAACTTCAGCACCTGCCTTCCTCATTACACAGTTACCTTCTTCACCCTTAAGAGTTATTGGGTTTTTTTCCCCAATTGTTACAGCAAGTTAATTAATTGATGAGCCTTGACCACCTTTACACCTACTTTTACTTACGGATCTCTCGTCTCATTCTACAGCAAGTTCTATCGGTGGGGAG
>Ga0065711_1042506_pt1 | contig 15339 bp, 7 predicted proteins | sample Hoacrofraction12_FD_59098 | JGI IMG/M metagenome (GOLD analysis project Ga0065711, IMG submission 59098) | Hoatzin crop microbial communities from Cojedes, Venezuela - Epithelial fraction 12 v2 (version 2) | ecosystem: Host-associated > Birds > Digestive system > Esophagus > Crop | place... | reverse complement strand
CGCCTGGACAAGGTCCTGTGCAGCCTGCTGTAGGTGACCCTGCTTCGGCAGGGGGGTTGGACTAGATGACCCAGGGAGGTCCTTTCCAACCCCCACCATTCTGTGACTCTGTGTGATTCTGTGAACAGCACTGGCCATTATGCTGCACTTCAGCTTCACTCCACCCTGCTTAAATAGAGCTGAAGTTATGGGGCAGCACAACAGTCCATAAAACATTCCCCTGTGCAGCAGAGCTGTGTTTAATCCTGTGATCCCAGGGCGGGGGGACAGTGAGTGATAGGATGACAGCAGTACTCCTATCCCTTATCACCTCATTTACACGAAGTTGGAGTGTGTGTCTGTTGAAAGGGCTTGTTTGCAAGTACTGCAGTTAAGATGTAACATCTCAACTACAGTGCAGTCTGTAAAGCTGTGTGTATGTCACTTCTTCTCAAAAACCGGTTCTGTCCCCTTGCCTAGTTTCTTCAAACTGCATCCACACATATGCTTGTTACGGTTTGTATGTTCCTCATCCAAGTTGTTACTGGAATAGCTTCCTGTAAGTGCTTTTCTGTTTTGGAAAACATTTTTTCTCTGAAAAGTAACATTTGCATGTCAGCAGTTTCTGCCTTTTGGAAATTCCACTTGCAAAATGCAGGTCGCAGTGTAGCTATTGCTACACTGCCCTTTGCCGTCCTCCAAAATGTCCTCCAAAAATACGGGCAAAAAAGCTCTCTGTCTCTCAGTGCACAGCTCAGGACACTGTTAGGTGAAATAAGCCCCTTTGCGAATTTGTTTAGCGCACAAGCTGGGTTGCGAGCCGTGAGGTCCTGCTTCCAAGCCCATCGATGTCAGTGGAACAGCTTCCCCTGGCTTTAGCTCATACCCTGCCTGAAGCTGGAGCAAACGGGGAAAGTTTTAAAAAAGCATTGTGTAATACTTACCAGATATTTTAAGTGGTTTTGTGTTCTGTTGTCCGCAGAGAAAGCTAACCTCATTTTAAAAACTCAATAGAGAGCTAGCAATCTTTTCTACTCCTGCTTCAGAAATGATTTAAAACTGTTTCATTCTTCTTCATTCAGGACACACCATCCAGTCTGTTCGGGGGATCTTAAAGCCAGAATAGTACATGATTGTGTAATTGGAGGCTTGTCTTGAGTTTTAGGGAAATTTTTCTGTGGAGTAAGAACTGTCTGATTGAGGCTATTATCAGCAGAAGCGCTATTCCAGCCTCCACTGGGATACAAGGGCACAGGCCCAGCTACTGAGCTGTGCTTTTTTCCCAGACTTAGTGATGTTGAGGAACTAATTTGACAAAGTATCTTCCACTGTCTCTTGGGGAGAGCTGCACCCTGTTGGAAACACCGTTATTTTACTGTTACCGCTGTAAGCCTGAGTTGAAAGCTCATTTTTCAAAAAAAGCCTTACATAACTACACAGAAAAGAAGTTATTTTGAGATTTTTCAATGCGAGTCCTGCTTTTGGCTAGCATAGAAGAGACTGTCCTCAAAGTGGTAGAACAGTGCTATGTGTGATTCTGAGTGAAGTATCCATAGACATCGGTCTGCTAATAGGGCTGAGCTTAAGAAGCATTTTTGGATTTGGATTAAATGATACCTACATCTAAGATGAAGTTGGGCCCCCTCCTAAGCTTCTCTGCGAGTTTCATATAGGTCAAAGTGCTACTTGAATATATTGCAAGGCTACAGAATGTGCTAAATTTTCTTACAAAAAAAATTCTCCTGCTAGCAAAATGTGTTAGAATAAGGCTTTATGCTTGACTGAAGATCATCACAGCTGCTGACACCTGTTGAAATTATTTCTTCAGTAAGTTTTCTGCTCATCCTGCACTGGTGCTCAGCTACTGAAAAATATATGTGCCCAGTGATAACCACAATAAGACAATTTGTTTTCCTTCCTTCAGTTTCCAAAATAGCCCCATTCAAAAGCTGTTGTAGTACCCTAATACTGTATTCTTCCAGGAGGGGAACTGGAGGGCCTTCAAAGGTGCATCTCATCTTCTGATGAAAGATGAAGTGAGAGCCGTGTATTCTAGTGATGGATATTCACTGGGTTTTAGAGAAACCTTGTAACCGTTGCCTTTAGGGTCCATGTGGTGAGTGGTGAGTAAATCAGGACTGTGAAACCCCCCAGCTGAAACGTGTTCTAAGGGTTTTTACAGCATTACCAGCCTCTTAATACTAGAGTAAAGGCAGGCATGATCAAGATTTGAGCTCTTTGGCACTGAACCCTCCCAGGCTGTCAAAAACATAATGCTAGTTCTTGTTCACCTTATCTGCTTCTTCCTTGCCAATGTTGAAGGTGGGAGGAACCTGAGCACTGCCATTCCAGCTTGCATCAACACATGTGCGGAGGTTTGTTGTCATTTTCCATAACCAAAGCCTTGAAGTACCAGACTCACTCCCATATTCTGAATTCCCGCGTATGAAGACCTTCCCAGCTGTGGCAGCTCCAGTACACAGCGTGAATGACGGAGTTACACACCTGCCTAAAAAGGGACTTGAGTGGTCGGAAGATTTGACAACGTGCAACCTTGTGAAGCACAGAACTGGAAGGCCATCTGGAGTTAAGGGAAGATGATTGCAGCTTGCTGTCCCCCTGCTGTGTAGGCTTCATGGCTACAGTAGTATCTGAGCTGCCGTTGCCTACGGTCTTCCATGTCCCTTGAAGAAGTGTTGCTTCAGATCAGCACATTTCTTTGTCATCCCAGTAAAATAGTCAGAACAACTGAAGTCTGTAATAGAAAGTCATCCTGTTACACTTCCAGGACATACTGTTTTCTTTACTGGGTACGTTCTGGACCGAAGGTTTTGGCACCAAAGGAATCATGAGTTCCTTCCACCAGAAAAACTCTTTTTCTTGTCTGTAAAAAACAGCAGATGTTCCCTCTGCGAGCGCTCCAGGTAGGCAGTGTGCTCTTACCAGGCACCCGTTCTTTTGTTTTCATTGTCTTGACCTCACCTTTTTTTTTCCCTAACCCTGAAGCTTCCAGCTAGTCAGGAAGGGCCTTTCTTCTTACAGCACAAATTACTATGCAAATGTTTCTTGCATATGCTGCATACATGGCATCTGTCCAAGGCACAGAAAAAAACCTACTCGATATTAACGAAGAGCTCCAGCCAACTTACTTCCCAGCTGATTTCCTTAGCTCTGTGCTCCTGTTATGGTCCAAAATCTCTGAGAGACCTTGTGAGTTGAACACAAAGTATAGCATGGAAACACTGTCAGAAATTACCCAAAAATAGTAGTTTATCTCTTATAGCATCAAAACTGTGTTCCAGGACTCAACATGCTAAATTGGCCGATTATAGGTAAAGAAATCTTAACCTTCATCTCGAAGGGAGTTTATTTTCACTATTTGTCCATATCCCTTCTACTCCTTTCCATTGTATGTCCTTTTTTTCCTGTAGCACTGTAGGAATCATAGCACTTGTACTTAACACTGCTCTTCCAAGACTGTCAAACAACTTTGCTACTGTCCGTTAGAGTACAAAAGAGCAGACTCTGTTGTTTTTTTCCCATTCCCAGTCAAGGACATTTTCAGCACTTACAGAAGACGTAGGCTCTGGAGCCAGAAGCTGTGGTTGTTCCTGAGAGGTTTTTCAGACTTTAGGCATTGTTAAGACTTCTGAAAAACAATTTTTTCAGGTTACAAGTATGCACTGACGGGTTCTCTATAGTTTTCATTTGTTTTAGCTGAAGCAGAATATTGTATGTGGAGTGTGTATCAGCACAGATAAAATGTTTAAAATACATGCATCAGTGACGATAAATATCCAATTCCATCTATGGCACTGGTTATTTGAATTGCATGTGGCTGGTTTCTAACCTGAATAATATACTTTGCAGTGCAATCAATGGTCCCTTGTAGACCACTGAATTACTATGGTTCTGTTAGTTACCTTTTAGCTATTGCTGTGATGCTAATACATATTCATATCAAATAACTGAGTGATTCAGCTGACAGGTAAAATAAGTTCCAGTGCAGTGGACAATATGTTGTAGTGCACTCTGGATGGGTTTAGCACAGAATTGTCCTTCAATATGCGTAGTATATTAGTTTGGACTATGAATGAGGAAGCACGTATGCAACTATGAAATTTGTATTGATGAACTTCTATGGCAAGATTTCAGCTGTATAATATGATGATGTGCTTGCATTTTTATGTGTTTGTATAAATAATACTGCAATTCAGTCTACTGAGGATGTAGTATTAGCTGTTTTGTATGATTGAAAGGAGATGATTGCAGTTGTCTGGTTTTCTTATTATTTTATTAATGTTGATTTTTTTTTTTCATTCCTGCTTTTCAAATTTCTCAGAAGTCTGTCTACTGGAAAATTTGGTCCGGAAAGTTTAGTCCTTCTGAGCTAGTGCATACCCAAAACTGTCTTACATGTTTGATGAATAGATATTACATATATATATACACACACAGAGATATATATGTATGTATTTCCCCACTTGTGTAAATTGGAAAATTTGGGTTAAGAAAAAATGATTTTCCTTAAGGTTTAAGGAAAAAAAAAATATTGCTATTTGTGCTGCAACCAGTCATGAAAGACTTTCAACTAAATAGGAAAGTTTTGAGCAGTCAGAGGCTGTGATTTAACAACAGCTGTTTGTGATCAGTGCCAGCAGAAATGACTTGTTTTCACCCAGCCGAAAAGAACAGGCTGGTAAAAGGGATTCCAGGAATAGGTACAGTCTTTCACACAGGGTTTAAATAAATCAAGTCTACATATTGTAAGATGGTGCCATTTACAATGTAAGATACTTGTCCTTTCTAATGACATTTTTCCAGAAATCAGACACAGAATAAAATTAGGGTTGATTGATAGTTGTTTTATAAAAGAATTGAGGAAATCAGAAGCCTAACTATACTTCTGACCCCTCAGAAAGTGCATAAAAGTTTTCACTGCTGGGCTTCTGGTTCAAAACCTGACTGTCTTCATCAACCAGCACCTTTATGGTCAGGATCCAGTATCCCTCTGTCCCAGTATTCTGCCTCTGACAGTAGCAGATGCTGTTTAGGCAGAGTCTAGAACCCTGGCCCCTCTCTGTGGTCCCATCCCCTTGGGCTCCCCAGCATCCAGAATTGCTGCATTAGGAAGAGTACTTCGCTGCCTAATTCTTTTAGTATCCATTGAGTATCTGGCTCACTCCGTCACGAAACAAATTATTCGCAAGAAGTTTTTTTACAAGCTAGAATATAGTCACTGCCAGCCTCAGTGGTGCCGAAAGCACCAAAGCCTAACATGGCATGCCTTCAGCTGGGTGTCTTCTGCCTTCCACGGAGACTCTGAGCAATCCTACTAATCCTTTCCTACTAGAGCAGTAGTAGCTACACATCCTCTGTGTTTCAGATAACACCAGGCACACCTCAGACACGTCAGATTCTGAGTTGTGCCTGTTGCTCTCCATTGATTATTACAGAAGCTCAGGATGACTGCCAGCTGTATTTGTGTACTTGGTAGACGACTAAACTTAGGTGAGCTCAATTCCCACTCTCTATGCCTAGATGTAAACTCCTACACGGAGAAAAGTTGGTCTGCAAGCTGGATGAATTGCCCTCTTCACTCATATGAGTTTTGGTAACACCGTCTTTCTGATTTTGTGAAGGTGGTGTTGCTGACGCCTGCATGAATGCATTCTGTTAGAAAAGTGTTTCACCGCGTTGGCACTTTTAACAAACATGAAAGTCACTTAAAGCCTTTTTGAACATACAAAATAAAGTTTTGCTGTTTTGAATCCCTGAAGGTGAATGCTGCCAAATAGTTCAAAAGCATTTTTCTTCCTGTTGTTACTAGCATTTATGGCCTGTGCAATAAAGATTTATAATTACTGGAAAGATTCAAGGGAGGTGGGAGAAAAACCCTCTCCTTTTTATGCCTTTGTAGAGTTGCTTTTCTAAGTTGTATAAAAAGAACCTGCTTTATTTAAAAGCTTCTCGTTTTTCATTCACATTCTTTAAAAGCCTTTCTGTAATGTAATTTTAAAAATGAATGTGGTTCTATTCAAATAAAAGTTTACTCTTAATGGCTTTTATGCTTCATATGATAGAGCACCTTCATTTACTTAGTTATACATAGCCAGTCAGCAGTGTTATGAACTGTTTCTTTATTACCAAGCAGTATGCGGACCTCTGGCATCTTCCACAAAGGAAAGGTTGAGGTTTTTTAAATTCTTTATGTGACATGATCATAAAGCACAAGTACTAGCCCAGTGTTTTATGATGTGCTCAAGTATGATTAATAATTTTAACTACCCTGGTTCTCCCTTAAGATCAATATTATAGAATTTTTCCAGTCACTATCTGAATGGATTTTAATTGAAATGGATTCCCTATAAAATAATAAATTGAAGTGTATTAACAATGATCTTGTGGTCCTTGACGTTAAGGAGTTCTGAATTCTAAACAAAATTCTGAACAGTTTTCAAAAAATACCTGGCTTTCCTCTGTGCAGCCTAAGTACTCATAAAGCATCTGTAGATTTTTTTATTTAAGTTCTAATTCCAACAGATGACAGCATAAATACAGCAGCCTTGATTTGCAGCACAAATGTGAATGGAAATGTGGCACGGAATTGTTGGTTTTTAAATAAATCTATTTTTCTGTTTGCAGTTCAGCTACAGCTGTATTGTGTGATCCTAACATTTAAATATATAGTGTTACACGTAGTGTTACCGTCAAAGATTTTGTCAGTAAAAATACCTCTCAGTCACCTGACATTAAAAGTGACCTGTTCAAAAAAAGGATGCCTTGAGAAAATCTGCAGCGAGCAGCTCCGTAAGAACCTCAGTGTTTTTCCAAAGGTATCACCTGTAAGGGTGCTGAGTCAGGCTTTGACTGTTTTTCTCAGTGTAAGAGCGACGGGTGGAGTTTTAAGCAATATGTACATGGCAAGACCGCACAGTTCTGAAGCTCTGCAACCAGACTAAGGTTTCATCCACATCCTAGAACTTATTCTCAGTTCAGCCTATCCACACAGTTGGAAAAGTAGTTGGTTGGCATACGTTTGGCTTGTACAATGGCTTCCACCTGGAGACAATCTGATCAGGAAATACGGAGGCTCAGGAACACGTGCACAATTTTACATCCAGCCAGCCTGGTATAAAATGTCAGGACTCTGATCTGACATACTCATTCAGTCAGCTATACAAGAGAGCCAGAGCTCATCCTCAGGAACCGTAAGGATAAGCAGGCTAGGTACTTTGGCATGTGAACAAAAAGGCGTGTCAAGGTTCCCCTTCGAGCCTGAGAGCAGCCTGAAGGCATGTACATTGACGTGGTCTTAGAACTTTGAGACCACTCCACTAGAAATAGCATTCAGATCTTCCCAGTCAGGGACATCCAGCTGCCATCAGCTGGCATTTAATGGTGTAAAATGGGAGTTGAAGCAACTGCAACACCTGGGCCTTGAAACGAGGAATTTTGCCGTGTTCTTTCATTCTTTACTGACACCAGTTGGGAGGGTCACTGTCAATAAAGTCTGCTGGCAGACTCTGAAGTTGAGTTCTTGTTTGTTGTGTTGGGAGAGCACTGTTGTGTAGGGCTTTCAGGAGCTGGGTTTTGAGAGAAAGACCTGAAAGAAAGAAAAGGTCTTGCACGGCAAAGAGAGGGAGTTCTTACTCACTGATTATGCCTTTGTTCAGGGAGCAGTAAGGCAAAGCTTCTGTTGTTAAAGCTTATTCTCCAAAGTCCTCTAAGCTGTATGGTTTTCATTTTCCTTGCTTTTCAGCGTATGTTGGAGGTAGACGTGGAGAGGGAATGGTAATCACATTTTGTGCTTTCTTGAAAGTGTTAGGTCATTCCAGTCTTCTCGAGAAATAAAGAGGAAAGCCTTCTTTCTTACTCTATTTCTTTTTATCTTTCATTCCTGTAAGAAATCCTGAGTAACTAAGGATTGTTGTTAATGTTGGACCAAGAGATTAATATCTCCTGCTCTAGTTTTCTTTGGTTGATTCTCCTTTAGCCTGAGTGTTTGAAGGGCTGATTAGACTACAGTTGTCTGGTGAGGAATTTGTTTAGCTTGCTCCAGAGAGCATAGCTGTGTGAAACACTTTTCAGCCATTCCTTCTGATTTTCTGTCGTAAGGTGCCAAGATGGTCCAGCCGTATTTAAAGACTCTTCGATGTCGGAAGGAGCAGTCAGCATCGTCTTAGGCAACGGACCGGCTTTTGAAAGTGTCAGGCAATTAAGGATGCAGATAGACCTTTGAAAATTCCTTGCACTGATCACTCCCACGGTGTCACAGCAGTTGTAATTCTCCGTCCAAACTTTCAAGACTTTGAAGCAAATAAACTATATTTCAGATGAAAGGGACAGGAAAGAGGAAGGGAGGGATAGTTCTACCTCTAAAGCTCCACTGACAAATCAGTTGTCACCTGTGTAGTTTCTGAATGCGTCTTTCTCTAGACTCCAGAATTGCCTTAATGTGTCCAGCAGTGCAGCTGCCATCCATTCCCTTTCAGCTGTTGACTGTGACACTAACCACTGATATTGTTGACTTTTGTAGATCTCTACTTAAACCTGGAGCATGGTTTTTTGAGGGTCATAGAAAAGCAGCCAGTCCTTACAGCCCATCAAGGTAATGAATGTCTTTTTGCTGGGATGTATCTTCATCAAATGAGACATCTATGAGCTTTTTTTGTCTTTTTCTAGAAATGTTTCCTTTAGGTGTTGAGGTTTCTTTCAGCTATCGTCACGAAAATAGTGTTTTATTTTCTTCTAATTATAATAAGACCTTTCTGAATGAATTATTATTGTTTACTAATATTTGTTTGCTAGAATTGTTTGTTGATAAGTTTTTTTTCTACCTTCTTAGGGAAGCTGCTGTGATAAGCACTAAAATGAATGACCATTGCTTTGTCAGCAACTCGTATTTTCCTTAATTATACCACTGCTGCTACTCTTGAGATCTCTTTGGTTCCCTCTAGTAATGGGAATGTCATTGTGGGAATTTTGCTGTACTTCTACATGGCTTAGCTGATCACATGATGATTCTGGTATAAGAATGTATGTTTTACTGATTTCTCTTGATCCAGATGATCAGAACCCAGGGTATTTAGATGAGGAACATAAAGACATGCTGGGACCAGAAGAGAGAAATCCTTGTATCAAGGAAGTCTCTAGGAATTAGGAGCACCTAAAGCTCTTGTCTTCTTAAAGTTTCTGCTGCTTATAATTAATTTGGCTAGAATCTTTGGGAAAGTCTTTAGCTGAGTTAAAACTTGATCCATACTCTTCATGCACACATTCTGTATCAATTCTAGCACAGTGAGCAAAAAGCAAGAGTAGCTACTCTGCTAAGAAGAATGTAAACTTATGTCTACCACCAGCTGCAGTTTGGTTTTATCCCAATTATGTCCTTTTGAAAATCTGACACCTCGACTTTGTGCTTGGTTCTGTGAGGGCAAATGAAGGAGTAATGCTCCATTGGTTTCAGCGAAATGTGAAAATAGTTAAAATGAGGACAGGATCAACCCCATTTTTTCTCTACAGCATGAGACTATAAAGCCCATTCAAATCAGTGAAGGGTACCAATGACTGCTGACCTTTGGATCAAATCCATAAACCTTTTTAGTAACTTAATTAAAACCACAAATACAGAAGCATAACTGTTCTGTTCTCAAACCCAACGTAGGTCTTCCTAAAATTGAAAAATATGATCCCTTGTCAATTTTATTGTGTCAAAAATACAGTTTTGATACTGTATTTTCTTTAGAACTTTTTTCTTAACTATATAAAGCCTATTTCTCACTTGGTCTCAAATTCTGTTTTGATCATGTGCACTGCCTATGTTATTTGCAATCCTAATTTCATAATCACTGTTGAAAATGAAACCCACAAAACTTGCTTTTATCTTACTCTTCTCATTCATGTTCTTTACTAAATTGGCATAATCAAAGATAAAAGCAAGTATACTGCCTTTTAGCTTGAGCAGTTTAAAGTGTCTTTGTCGCATCTTACATTAGCCAGCTAAAAGTTAGGTGTCTGGCTGAACTCATTGCTCGCATTCCTCAGAAAATGAATGAACAACGACAGGCACCTCCAGAGATAATCTGTGCCCTAATCTAAAACAGATGCCCATGATCGGTGCAATGCATTGCCCTCTGGAGATTCCTGCCTTTGGCAGCTGGATGACTTGCCATCCAATTTGGCATAGCTAAAATTAAATAGAGGAAAAATAGGCAGCAGCTTTTCCCATTTTTTGCTTCTCGGCGTGAAGCACGTAACAAGTGATGCTACCCACTTGTAGTTTGCCACCAATCTTCCACTGACTTAGTATATTAATTTTGTCTTTTTCTGTTTCTGTTAGCAGCATTTGGTTGTGCTATGCCCTTAAATTGCTTTTGTTCCTGCAATTGATAAAATAGTCTTTCATATTCTATTACTTTCTATGAACATTTTTCTAACTGAGCTAACTACTGCTCACTGGTAGTAGAATTAAAACACCAACCAAAAAGGCTAAAATTAATGAGTTACAAGTTCTGAGTTACGCAGTTTTGGGGTTGTTTTCTTACTTGTAATTTAAATGGTCCTCTAGCCTGAAGCAGACAAGGAGTCATTTTATATATTGTCTTGGGATTGGGTTATGACTTACCTGTGCTTTGGCACTTTTCCTGAGACATGAGTGCTTTAACAACTGCAGTTAGACAGATCCTAGTCCTCGGAGTTCCTCCTTTCATCTGGATGTGGTTGAGCCTGATACAAATACTAAACCATTATTGCTATTATTTAATAATTGTGGCTTTTGTTGCCTCTGTGGAGCCGGGTCCAGTCTTAGCCAGGAAGGCCAGGACCAGGCTGAGAGTCCCAGATGAGATGCTCATTGGGAACTGAAGTTTTGCTTTACAATTCAGAAATCTTAACTGAAAACTTCTTCCCTTTCATGTAATTAATTAGTACAGGCAATGAAGGTACAAGTGTCTTGAAAACCATGAACCACACAGTTTCAATTAAATAGAAAAGCTAGTAAAAGCTATCAAAAAATGGCTTGAAATAAAAACACAGAACGACTGAAAACCCAAGCTTCTTCATATATCTTTTGTTCGGGCTCTCTGTGTCTCCCTTAAGGTTCGCTTGCATCCTCATGTAGCTCGTTCATTGTACTGAATGCTAAAGCCTTTTACCATCTGCCAAAAAGTTTTATTTTGGGGTTTCCTCTTGTGTGGGAGGGCGCCTTCCTCCTTCCCTTCGTGCTAGTTTCATCGCTATCTTTAGGACTCCGAGCCTACTGGAGACCTTCCTGTCTCCCTGTTATTAGCCAGCCTCCTCTGTCCTTGCTGCAAGTTCCTGCTCGCGAGGGTAGGGAAGAAAACCAGAACTGAAGCTGCCTTTCTGAGCTTCCTGCCTGATGCCGGCGGCTTTTGTTTCAAACACAGGAGTCCCGTTCCTGGAGCGCAGGGCTCAGCAGAAGCGTTCCCCAGAGTGGGTGTTTTGAGGAACGGTTCCTGCGTGAAGGTGCACGTAACTGGCCAGTGCTTTGGCTACAGACTGCAGTGGGCTTCTGAGGAAGGGTGCTGTAACCTGTAGCGTTTACTCTGAAAGCTGTTTACTCTTTTCTGTCTGTTAGTCTTTTACCTCAGCACATTTAATCCAGCCTGTGCTGCCACTGTTAAGACATCTGTAGCCATAGCCCTTTAGTTTCTTCCTTTTATGGGAACTTTTAGATGTTTCTTTTTCTATGAACGTATCGATTTTCTATCTTTACCTTTTTTCAGCTGTAGAGAAAAAGAAGTGAGATTGGGGGTGTTATATTTGCAAAGGGATAGAATTGCATCTTTTTTTTTTTTTTCCCTGAGAGCAAAACAAAGTCAATACCAGTCTGGGTTTTTCAGCGTAGCTCTCAAGGATGCCAGGAGTAAGGCTGCAGTGGGATGCGAGCATCCAGGTGCCGGAGGAGGCAGCGAGTGTTGGTCAGGCACCTCTGTTTAAATCTCTGCTGTGGAGCTCTTTGGGCTATCATCTCTCCTCGAAGTAGGTGCTCTGTGGGGGAAACAAAGGGCCCTGCCTTCTCCCTTCAGCCTGTGCCTGCTGGGAGTGAGAGCCGTGTCCGTCTGCAGAGCGCGCAGTCCTGTTCCTGCCTGCCCTCCTTTGCTGCACAGCTGAGCCCGTGACCACAGGCAGTCTGGGTGCGCAGGGACAGGGACTTGCGCTGGGTGTCAGATCATCTCCTGAGAGCTCTGCCAGGACCCGTATTGACCACATTATGCCACAGCTGAGTGCATTTCTGGCTTACCTTTTTTGATTTTATTTTTTTTTTTTAATCCCTGGCATTACACCAACCAACATGTCAGGTAGTAATAGGAATGGAATAGTACTTTATTTGTGATTAGCTTATGTCTTGGACTCTGAGATGTTCTCTGTCCTTCCATCATCGGCCAGCTCTCTTTGAAGCTCTGTCCTTTGGTTTATTTACTCTCCCTCTGTAATTGAGAACTTTGTTGTTGATCGCCATGAAAAACTGTCAGTTCTTTAATGATCCATCTTTCTTCCCTTCAATGCATCTAGTTTTTATGACTATAGGAATCTAATGAAAGGTTGAAGGTGGGGTGAGGAAGATGAGGGTATCCCAGGGTGTTGCTTAAATGTCCGATCTACAGATAAAAAGGAATGCTGAGATTTCTGTTCAGGAAAGTGCCAGTAAAACTGCCCGTTTCTTAGCACTGGGTATTTTCATGACATTCGATTCCAGACTCCAAGTACAGCATTGCAGAGAGAGGTCAGTGGTGCCCATTTCTAACAGCAGAATGGTGCAACCTAACACAGCAGCCTGAGATGGCATTCTCCTGAAAATGAAGAGGGTGATGTGAAAAAATTTCAGGCAGGAGACACACATATCTCCTCACTTAGAAATCGAGGCATTGTACTTCAGAATAAACACGGTTTTCCATGTTCTCTCCATCACACAGATGCACACACACGCACACACTCTAATTGGATAAAAATGTAAACAATAAATTAAGGATATGATTAAAAATTAAACATCCACTGCAGAAACCATCAATAGCAAGTGCTTATTAACTTACATATAACAGCATGCTGGTGTGATAGCTTCAAATTGGCTGCTGAAACTGATTTGCAGCAAATAAGGCCAGCTTTCCAAAGGATATTTCTGGGTTTCAGTAATCAGACCCTCAGCTCTGATTGCTTGTTTTGTTCCTTCAGAATTTCTGCCAGCCTTTTTAAGTAACTGATCATACGCATGACTTTCTTGAACTATGGTGGGTGACGCACTTAATCCTTCACCTCTGGCGCTTAGCGAGAATGAGACAGTGTGGGTCTGATCCAGCTTGGTCCCATCCCACGCATTGTGAGACTTCCACGATTTGCCCCTCTTCTCTTTCCCCTTTTTCTGCAGGGCTTCAGCAGAGCCCCTGTCCATTCTGTGACCCACCTTGCTGGCTCTTTGTTTATGTGCATGCTGTATGATAAGCTGGAGGACAAAGTTGCTTTGTACGTACTCACCTGCCCCGCCGAGTACCACGTCCATGCCTATGATCTGCAGACCGGCTCCATCTGGCACTGCGTGGTGGAGGCTGCGGTTTCTGGAAGGGGCACCCCCCAACTCCGTGGTCCCTTTCCATCCCCTCTCGTAACATTTGTGCCCTCCTCTCTTGTGTGACCTGTGCGCGGAGTCCTGCGTATCGGAGGACGAGACGTTTGGCCGTCTTGCTTCAGAGTTAGAGTCAGTGTGGTTTTGAGCTAGAGCAAGTAACTGTCAGTAGAACTGTTACTGCCTGGATTCAACACCAGCAGCTCAAGGTCAGCTTGAAATGTTCAGGGGGAAGTTGAAACAAGGTTAAAGACATCTCAAAATTGGCGCTGATCTGGCAGGGCTGAGCACAGTGTGATCTTTTCCAGTGAGCTGTGTCTTCCTGGATGTTTGCTTTTCAGGTGGGTTGGAGAACATGGAAATGTGACCAGTGTATGGTACAAAGGAGCTTTTGCGTATTTGTTTCCTGCCTTCATATAGCCAAAACTGAGTGCTGCTCACTCCAGAGAGCAGCTGAGCTTTGTGCTTGTTATCTGGGTCTCCTGTGTTTGTTTAGGCTGGGGACCTCCTTCGCTTTTTTCTACTGCCAGTCAAAAGCAAGAAATGAATGGGCGTTACTTGAGTTAGAGATCTATAGCCAGCCCAGTATCAGTTGTATATGTCCTGTAGAAAAAGCTTCAGTTCTGCCTTCCTGTGAGAAAGTCGCACGTCCCCTGAATGGCTGCCAAACTGCTTGAACGTGGCTGCAGGTGGCTCAGATGTGGTTTTTGTTAAAACACAGCTGGAAGATGATTTCTGTCATGAACACCTCAGCCCTGTCAACTGTTTCGGTGCTTGTTCTGCTCCAGCTGGTGTGGTCCGTATTTGGAGCCATACTGTGGGCGGCTCTGTGGTCACCGCTGGAGTTGCAGTTCCTCATCTGCTGTAGGCACGCTGTAGGGACCTGGGCAAGCAAGTGGCAAATACCGGGGCAACTGTGTCCTGGTCAGAGTTCCCTTCCCTTGCTTAGACCACTGACTCATGCTATGAGGGGTACGAAGGCTGTCCTGATAGGGGTATTCACGGCGGGAGCTTCTGGATGTGTCAGGGGAATAGTACGAGAAGGGGATACTGTAGTGGAGGACATGGCGGGTGTGAGCCTGGCCTGAGGCGCAGAGCAGGGGACCTGCAGCTGCCGGGAGCTCCTGCTGGAGACAGGATCCTGGGTTAGCTGGACTCAGTGTGGGCTTTACTCTTGCTTTCTATACCTTGCTTCCTGACTTTGCCAAAGCCTTTTCGATATAGCTGCATCCCTGTTCCAGCCACCAGTTCTCAGACCGTGGAGAGAAGGGATGAAGCCAAGAGTTCACAGCATGCCCGGCTGGAACACAGAAGACAAAGCTGGAAACCCACTGGCATAGGCTGTAGAGCTGAATTGCTGTCAGCAGCAGAGGGAAGCCTCTCCAACATGGTCTCAAGTGTATGGATATACCACAGGGAGCAATTCGTTTTCTTCTCCATGTCCTGAAGAACAGATGGATCCGACATGTTTATTGCCTTAAGCTGTCTTATCAGCACATCAGATCTAGGTGCTTGACAGATGTGCCAAACAGAAAATAAAATTCATCCATGCTCAGTTGTATGGGTTTTAGCATCTCTAGTTCCTGTTTAGAACTATTCTCTTTATTGTCCAACTTAGCCTCTTGTATTAGGTTTGCATGGCAAGGTTTGGGGCATTTTTCATAGAGCAGGCGCAGTGAAGGCAGCAGATTGCTGCTGTGCATCCTTTCTCCTCCTCACTTCCCTGTTAGCCCAGGCAGGGCACTGCTGGCACGCAGAAGGCAGGGAGCTCTGCTCTA
>Ga0065711_1042505_pt1 | contig 15339 bp, 13 predicted proteins | sample Hoacrofraction12_FD_59098 | JGI IMG/M metagenome (GOLD analysis project Ga0065711, IMG submission 59098) | Hoatzin crop microbial communities from Cojedes, Venezuela - Epithelial fraction 12 v2 (version 2) | ecosystem: Host-associated > Birds > Digestive system > Esophagus > Crop | place... | reverse complement strand
GCCCAGGGAGGCTGTGGAGTCTCCTTCTCTGGAGATATTCCAGCCCCGCCTGGACACGGTGCTGTGCAGCCTGCTCTGGGTGACCCTGCTCCGGCAGGAGGGTTGGACTGGGTGACCCACAGAGGGCCCTTCCCACCCCTGCCATTCTGTGATTCTGTGATCTTACATGCGTGGAAAGGCTGTGTAAGCTGTGACTGTTCACCCTGGAGCAGGGAAGGCTCAGGGGGATCTCATCCACAGCTGTGACTAACAGAAGGCAGGGTACCATGAGGATGAGCCAGGCTCCTATTAGTGGTGCCCAGTGCCAAGACCAGAGACAATGGGCACACAGTGAAACGCAGGAGGCAGCCTCTGATCATCAGGAAACACTTATCGACTGTGAGGGTGACCAAGCATTGGCACAGGTTGCCCCAGGAGGTTGTGGAGTTTCCATCACTGGAGATACTCAGAAGTTATCTGGACACGGTCCTGCACCACTGGGCTTGGATGGTCCTGCTTGAGCAGGGGGATGGGACAAGGTGACCTCCAGCAGTCCCTTTCAACCTCAACCATCCTGTGATAAAAACATTTCTATTGATTATATGCAGCCTGTAATTCCCACGGCATTAATTATCCTCTACCCATGAAACTGGATGTTTGTGTCACTTCTAATGAGAGCTGTGAACAGTGGGTCATTAAGTCATGTAAGAGTTACCCTTAAATCCCAAAATGATGTACTAAACCCAAATTACTGTCTGAAGCAAAGACATCCCAATGAGAAGACTGCTTTTGACACCCCCTGCTCCTCCTGTTTCATATAAGCTTTTTCTCCTGGAGGCAATACTCAGCTTTTCACAAGCCTCGGATTCCTACAGCCTTGCTTAGCAAACACCTGCAAGGAGGCTTACAGTCCAGCAGCCCAGGACTAGAGTGAAAATGCGGAGAAACTAGCCCAGAAGTCTCTCTCCCAAGGACTGGGAATCCACAGCTGTGGATCCAAACTAATCACCCTTTCCAAAGATGACACCAGCTCGAGTGAGCAGAAGTCCTTCTCCTCCAGGCAAGAAGCCACGATAGCAAAAGTGGCAGAAATATATTGTCTGTGTTGCACTTTTTCAACACAGAATTACACTAAAACTCTAGAGTAACAAACACATCCAGAGCCAAACTTGTGTGTAAGAAATGCTTTGCTTGGTCTGTCTCTTTCTATGCTTTCTACTCTGCATGTGTCAAATAGGGGTCAAACGGGACACGAGGTGAAAGGCCACCGCCAGAACCAACCAGACAGTAGCCAGATAGAGGACCTGCAGTTTCAAACTGTGTTCTCTTGCACAATCTACGCCCTTCTCCTCTCGTACAGACATTAATAATGACCAATGTTTCCTTATTACAGCTTTTTCTACATAAACAGAAAAAAGAAGTTTACTGAGGCGAACCGGCCTCGGTTCCAGCCCTGCCTTAAGACAGGGCTTCAGCAGGGGCATATGCTGATGCTGGACAGCCAAATGCAACGACAAAACCATCCCCACAACGCTCTGTGTGCAGAATGGCAGTTGAGAAAGGAACTGTTTTGTCCCTCCCGGACATTTTAGGTCATTTTCTTGCGCTTCCGTTGGCTCCCTGATGCCTTCTGCGCAGGCAAGGGAAGAGACAGAGTGCCCAGCCTGTGGTTCTGATCACTCTCGAGTCCTGGCAGCCCCTTTGCCTTGGAGATCTTCAACCGCATGGCCTTTGCGATGTCTATCATCCTGGAAAACATCAGAGAAATACTGCATCAGTGGGGTGCACAGGTCTTCTGTACCTGACCCTGCACAGAAGATCAAAAGCCTTTTGACTCTGGAGAGAAGTCAGGTGGCACCAGCGAGCAGGATGCCTTCTCTGCATCTCAAGGATACCATGGCGACAGAAGCTGGAAGCATTCAAAGAACAGAAGGCAGAGCCTTCCTGAGGAGGCTAGAATGCTCCTGAGCTGTGCACCGCTGCCTTGGAGCGCATTGTAAATCCGCGTTGCCTTACTCAACGGCCAGCTGACTTGAGGAAAAAATAACGCTGCTCTCCACTTCCCTAGGAAGAAGGAACAGGCATTATTTCTGTTCAGCTGCTGCTGCTGGTAGCCCATGGTTGTTTCCCAGTGCACTCACGTCCCGTGTGTGGTGTGATGAATGCAGCCTAGTACAGCAAGAATGTCTCATCTAAGCCACAAAAATTCAGCATCCTTAGCGTAAGGGGGGCTTGGCTGAGTTGTGCAGTCTAAAGAGCATGGGCAAGACCTGGACACACCTGGAGGCTTGTTAAACAGAGACCTAAGTGCACCTGAAGGCAAGCTTGCACAGAAATAGGTGTCCCAGCCTCAGCTGGGGACCTGAGAACACACAGGTGCCAGAATCCCTCCCAGCTGACTTTATTATCTTTAAAATACAAACAGATTCAGTCGGGGAGGGTACTTCAGTCAAACCTCCCACTCCAAGTGAGGATCATCACATCAGTTGGCTCAGGGCTATGTGTCTCTCCTCCATTTTTCCAACAGGTAACAGGTCCCAGCCTCCTCTACCCTTTTCTCAACAGCATCCTATGCCCTGTGTTCTCAGCTCCAGTACAGCAGTTAAGAACAAAACCTGGGCATCAACTGCAAAAATCAACATGGATTCCTTAAAAAGCTTAGTCCAAAAAGAAAAAAAAAAAAAAGGAAAGAAAAAACGGATGGAAACCAACATCAAACTGCTGTTAAACCCACTATTACCCATCAAAGAACTAAGAGCATAACTGGGGGCAAAATCAGAAGTCATTGCACCAAGGCCGACTAGGGAGCTTGCAAAACCCAGAGGTGACTAAGAACTCTGATAACTTGCAGTTGCTACAGCACCTTAACATTACGTCCCTCAGCCAGAAACCCCAGGACAGTCTGCAACGGTTTTCTCAGCTGCAGCGAAGGGTTTGTGTCCCTTCACAGTTCCTAGCCAGCCACACGACCTCCAAGCAATCCTGTTAAAAAACACCAGTGTGACCAAGTTTGGAAGCAAGCGTCCTTGGTGCCACCATCGCGTACACAACAGGACAGAGTGGGAGAGAGGTGCTAAGACCAGGGCTGAACGGTCACTAGCAGGGCCACCCGGCCCCTTCCCACACTGTGTTAACAAGCTGCCTGCTGAGCTGACATCTGCTTGTTGGGAGACCTCCCAGCAAGCACAGTGGAGCAGTTTCAATCAACTCTCAATTTATTCTGCAGGGCCCAGAGAGACAGCACAGCACAAACCGCAGTGCAAGGACTCCCACAGCCATCAAAACTGGCAACGGGCTCCGACTGACACCTGCTGGGAAGACCAGACTGTGCAGCTAATGGTAGCTGCACAACACTGACTTATTCTTTGATGGAAAAAATCAACATCTAGGCAGCAACTGCCCCCAAAAGCTAACACAGCAAGCGTTGTTTGATCTAAAACTTATTCTGCAAACTGTTTTCTACCCATTCGCCTTCACTAACCCGGATTTGGCACATCCTTATTTCAAATACTACAGCCAGCCATTCTGCCTACAACGTCTCCCCATGATGCTCTGCTGAAAAATCTCCAAGTCCATCAGTATTTCAGAAACAAAAAACAAGCTCCTCAATGCCAAGTGCACAGTGGGTAAAATTCAGGAGCCTAGGATTTCTCCATGTAAACACCAATTACACACTCATAGCACGATTGTGAGGAAAAAAAAACCTGCTTCTAGTTTTCCTGTAGCAGTCAGCCATGAACCTGCACTTACACCCAGACTGGTACCCAAGAGGGACTGGAGCTCTGCAGGAAGAAGGGGCACAGAGGACATGAAGGTGAAGAGTGATGTCCTTTGTGAGGCAAGAAATGGGGCTGGGTAGCAGCAGATAAGTCTTGTCCTGGGATCTGCCCCAGCTGTCCATTTTGGTGCTGCCTGCCTCAGTTTCCTTGCCTGCAGGATAGCTGAAGAGTATCTGGATGCACGTGAGGACCTCTTTGTGTCAAGTGCTCTTTCAGAATTTGAGATGTATAACCACCCTCCTTTGCAAGTACCAGGGCTTCAATACAAGCTTCCACACACTCATAAAACACAAGAGTCCAATTACAACAAAAGGGACTGGCTAGCAGATACCACTGTACCACCCAGGTGCCAGTGAGGCTCCAGAGCTCCCTCCCCATGGGCTCTCTGTAGAGGGATCAAAGCCTGTCTCAGCAGGTATGAACAAAGACAACTCCTCACCTGCTTTCCGGGAGCTTCAGGTCATTCTGCAGGATGGTGAGGTCTGTTTGGAAGTTGTTAATGTGCAGAGCCAGCGCAATGACGTATGCTGCAATTTTAGCCTTCATGGATGCAGAGACTAAATTCTGGACACTGCATGGCAAGACGGAAAATAGATGAGGTGTGGAGTGTCAGTGAACCCAAAACACAACCACCCGGTGCAGACAGAACTGGAGCCCCAGTCAGATGTGACTGACTTTTCCTAGACACCAAAAAGAACTGAAAGCAACAGAGACCTCGGATCACAGGGGCTGAACAGGCTTCTCTGTCCTCCTCACATGCCCCTGTTTCTGTTCAGAAATGCAGGCCCCTGGGGCTATTTATCACCACGTAGCCTTGACAAAACCACCCACTAACGACAATTCAGCCTCTTTGGAAGGCTAGTCCCTTGCAAGAGGAAAGCCAAGGGAAGCTGTTCTGATGGCATTCAGTGTAACTGATCATAGCACCTCAAACACACAATCCACATAATGCACAGCCCTGCCTGGCAATCCTCTGGAAGCGTTTGTTTGTCACTGGTTTGAGCCTTCACATAAAAGCTGGCCCATTTGGACTCAAATTCTCTGGTCATGTCAGACTAACAGCGGCAGTGCAGCTGCGCAACAGCTGAGCATCGGCACTACACACCTTCTGGGCAGAGCCTGTTGAGTCCCCGAGTGTGCGGAAGGCACTACGGCAAGAGTGAGGGTGCTGTTCACTCTGGCCTGCATTTTGGTGCTTCCACTCAAGAAGAGGATTGCTGAAAACATTTTTCCAGATCTGTACCTTTTTAGTTATGAGTGGCATCCTTCCTAAGGCTGCAGCCAAGGGCCACCTGGTCAAAGGCAGCCTCCAGCAGAGCCCAAGGCCCTTCCTGCAGCGAGGCAGCACTCAGAGCCACAAACTGCTGGGAAGGAGGACGCTGTGGTAGCTTCCCAGCCTCTGCTCCAGTCAAGGGGTGGTGGCTTCTCCTGGCTGATCTCCACGGCAGAACCAGACCGCATCTTACTATACCAGACTTTGTCACTGCTGGTGGGGCAATGCCTGGGCAAAGCTCAGGCAGAGCTCTTTGGCCTGTACACACATGGGTGCAATGGTGTGGGTGTCAGCCCAGGGCAAGTTAACCAGTGCAAGCCTTCACACAGTTTCGTCTGCTAGGTTTCAATGGAGAATCCAAGTAAGTCAAGTCAGGTCTAGGTTCGCATAAAAGCACCCCTGCTACACTAATTAAACTATATGAGTGTAAAAAAAGCAGCATTATTTAGCCGTTACACCACCTCTGTCCTGACGCACTCTTGGATGGTGGAAGAGCCAACACACCCATCTGTCAGCTGCCTTGGTTCACCACAGTGAAAACGTACGTACAGACAGCTGCCTGTTCAGCTGCACAGCCGAGAGGCAGCTGCAAAGCAAGCACTCATTCTGCCAGCCCGCATCCATAAACGGTCAGGCACACGGCACGGGCACCCCACTTGGTTACGCTAGCTAAATCCACAGCTGCAGGCACACATGACCATGCTGCTCCCAGTTGCATTTTAGACCTGCACTGTCTGAAATGGGCTATCACCAGCCACGACCCCGTGTTCTACAGGGCCAGGGGTGTGAAGCAAGAGAAGCTACTGCCATCTTCCATTTTGGCAGGCGGTTTCCTGATAATGTGTCCACGGCCCTTCAAGCTGAACTCTGACATATCTCTGCCTCAAGAACACCAAAGCAAATACAGTTCCTCACCTGCCATTGTTGTAGGTCAGTGAAGTGAAATTCTTCATGAGTTTCCGGCTAATAATGTGTGGGCATTCAGGACCCATTGGATCTAGGACAGAATCATAATAATACATTTATTACAACGACATTTATCACCTCTTCCCAGGAATACAGAGAACCTAAAAGGAACCTGGGCACTTGATTTCTGGGTCTCATAATTTTTCAGGTCAGAGAGAGGCTCCTAAAAGCTTTTATTTTCTTTACGAATGGCATTTCCCTCTTCAATACTACAAAATCTAAAATGCATGCATGCATGCCCACGCATACATTTCGTTTAATAGATTCCTGCCTTTTAATAGATGGTCCTGTCACAAAATATTATTAAAACTGAAACCACAGGAACAAATTCCTGTTAGCACCAGGACTAGTCATTTCCATATCCTCCTTGACTAAGTCCTACAAGGTGACTCCTGTGTCTCCTGCAATGCAGGAAGATATTTACAGACACGCTTGCCATTTCCTCCTCCATCACACTCCTGCCATTGAAAATGCTGACAATGACATGTTCAGTACTGACAACGAGACTCAGACAGAGAAGTTCTACGGAAGATGGCAAGTACTGAAAATCTCAAACAAAACATTTTGTGTAGTGCTTTTGAGAACAGCAGCTCCTGCCATTTTAAAAGAAAGAACCTCAAGACAACTGGGGTATGATCACTGCGATCCACACATTAAGCTTATAAACAAAGGATGATGAAAAATTCTCAAAAGCACAAAAGGAGATATAAGGGATGTATCGTGTGCTGTATATCTCTTGCACCTGGAATATGGAGGTTGGATGAGGGAGAGAGCTGACAGTTTCCAGCTTCTTGGCTTAGGATTAAAGTGTGAAAATATAAAACATGTTTATAAGTACAGAACTATTGATAAACTAGAGTCTCAAAATTTCCAATCTAAGCCACCCTGTCTCCCATCAAGAGGATCTCATGGTGCCATCCTGATGCACAGCAGTTACAGAGGGACTGAAAGGGATTAGACATACACCTCCCAGCAGACGCAGGTGTAACAACCCGCAACAACATGGAGATCCTCAACATCAGCATGAAACAGGCTAAAAGCAACTGCTGCAGCTTCTTGGCACCTTTACTGTTTCCTACTGCAGTAATCACAAACCAAGTCTCAGCAGACAGCTTAAAAGTGAAGGAGCTGAAATTTCTCTTACGCTTCTTCTTGATCACTTTCAGGTAGCTGAACTTAATAAGGGTGTCCAGGAACCAGAGGCATCGGGCTTTGTGATCTCTGCTCTTCTCATCAGCAGGCAGGAACTTCAGCTCCTCTAAAACAAAGGAGCAATGGCTGAAGGAGAAAGAGGGCAAAGATGAGGAACAAAGAACTAGGAATCAGTTTACACTGTCAGGACAGGACACATGTGTAACTTCAACACTAAGCTGTTTGAGAAGGGTTCCCTGGACACCTATGAAGGATAGCCCAGGGGGCTGCTTTGTGAGCACACTTTCCTCTTAATGCCCACCACGTTCAGCCAGCTCCTCTCAGTGTGCAGTTACCAAGGTGCCTGCACTGCAGAAACTGCAGGCTCTGAACATGGCACACAGACAGACTTCTGCTCCAGCACAGGCAGACAGAAAGCACTGGGAGTAAGGTGCGATTTGTGCTTTTTCTGCTCACTTCAGCCCTTCAGCACCAGCGCTTAACAGCTCTAAGTGTACATCCATGTCAGCTTGCCAAGGCATAGCAACTTCCACAGGAAGTCAGTACCTGGCTGGGACAGTGCCCAGCCACAGGCATACTGTGCTCAGCACAGATCTGTGGTCCCCTTTCCAGACCCCACTTTGGATTTCTCCACTCTCTTCCCCTAACTCAGTTCCCCAAAGCGCAGCCATGCTGCTGTGCACTTAACATCCTCACTTGTAAAACTCCACCCCACATTCTCCAAGGTAGGTGTTGCTCAGCTATGCTTGGATCAGATGTCCTCCCTCTGCACTGAAACAGTCAGCCTGGGTATCGTGGAGCTGACAGCAGCAGTCATCATGCCCCACAGAAAAACTAGCTTCACAGGGCCCACCTTGACTACTACAAGGCTGTTTGCAGCAGCATTACCTTTTGTCATCTGTTTTCTTGGCGATTTCTTCTGCAGTGATGGTAACAAAGACTGCTGCTGGAACCTGCAATGCTTCATATTCTGCTGGGGACAGAACTGGAAGGATTTTAAAGAAAAGAACAAGCACGCCTTTGCTCTCCCTTCTGGTCTGAACAGCTCACAGTGAGGTAAGCTCTATTCACTCTTGCTTTAGGAGGTGTCGGGCGGGGAAGGAGGGAAGGAAATTATAAATAGGCAGAACATAACAGGAAGACTAGGAAGCTAGCCAGTAACAAAGGTCTCTAACAAACGGTGGCTCGACACAAGTCACTTCTCCTGCATGGCCGACCTCATTACTATTCCCAGTGGAACTGCTGCCAACAGGGAGGCACAGCATCCTACTCTCTGTGGGGAACAGGCAGGATATGGGACTTGCGGGCCCAAAAATCTCCACACAGCATGTCCCTGCCTCTCAGCTTTTGGCCTGCAAGGGGAGAAGGCTTGGCTACACGTCTGGCAGCACTCACTCCCACATGCCAGACCACTGATGCCGAGGCTTACAGGTGTGGCAAACCACTGTGCCACAGAAAAAGATACTGTCCTCAAACTTGTAAACGTTTTCTGGTTTGTCAGCATCTTCATTACACGGTGGGAGGAAGATGGAGATGTTCTGTACGTCATCTTGGGCCACATCCTGGATCAAAGCTTTGGACAGAAGCAGGAAAGAAGAAAGTATTTGCACTATGCAAACAAAACCACAGAGAACATGACCACCACCCAAGTCCTTCCCCTAAACACAAGTCTACTCAAAGGTGGTTCTTGGGTCATCACCAGCTTAGTCACAGATGGAGTTTTAAAGGTTTAAAACTCAAGTTCAGTTTATCTCACCTGGGACAGCGCTAAGGAAAAGGCTACAGCTCCTCCCTGTTTTGTTTTGTTACTGCCACATGTCGGTGCTGACTGTACAGAAAGCATTCCAGTAGGCAGAGAAAGGCCAAGAGCTTCTCATATGCTGGCTATGTATTCAGCATGTTGCCTTTCAGACTGGTGTTCACTCCTACCAAGAACTTTCTGCTCCTCAAAATTCAGAAAAGCCACTCCAGACTAGACAAAAATCTAGGAGAGAAGTGCACCAAGACAAACTGGTTGCTGCTGCTGCACCTCTTGGTGCAGAGCAGGCAGAATATGGTTTTGGCACCCTGTGTTCCATTGGACATCCCTTTGGCACAAAGCAGCTCTGAGAGCACGGTCAGTATCCACACTGCAGCACAAGGGATGAGAGCTGATGGGTTCTGTAGTCAACAGACATTTCTCCCATTCATAGCCAATGAAACTCAGAATCCCAAAGTGCTGGTGGAAAGGAGCTCTGGAGGTCTCCTGTCCAACCTCCTGTTCAGAGTAGGACTGTCCATAACACTAGATAAGGGCAGCCCTGGCTTTGTCCTGCCAAGGCTTGGAAGCCCCCAAGGATGGTGACTCCACACCTCTCTGTGACCTGTTTCAGGGCTGCACCACTCTCCAAGGCAAGAAGGTTCCCCCAGTCTCCCATGTGGACCTCCCAAGGTCCAGGAACCACTGCAACTTGTGCTGTTGACCCTTGCTGGCCCTGCTGAGAAGAGTTTGGCTCTGACTGCCCTTCTGGTAGCTGTGGGCTGCTGTTAGATCCTCCTTGGCCTCCCCTGTGCCAGACTAACCAAGCCCAGCTCCCTCTGCCTCTCCTTGTCAGTTTTGTGCTCCAGGCCCTCGCCCGTTCTTGTTGCCCTGCCATGACTCTTCTGTCCACTCCAACTCCTTCTTGATCAGGGCTGGAGCACAGAGGGGTGGCACAGGCTGGACAACAGAATACAGATGCAGCCTAACAAGCACTTGGTAGCGGGGTTATCAGCTCTCCTTGAAACAGTGCGATGCTTTGGAGAGTGAACTTTCCCAGGAGTAGTGACAATAACTAAGGCCATGGTAGACTCCTCCTTGCTGCAGGGTCCCCAGGTCCATGAGCCTGGCTCATAACAGCACTGTGGATGGCACTTGATGGGGCTGTGACGTGGTTCAGGGCACAGACCATCTTCCATAGACAAGCGACTGTGAAGCCAGGGTACAGTTCACCTTAATGAACGTTCAGCATCTCAGCTGAGACCAGGGGAACGTACTGCCTTTATCCCAGTGAACTGCCATCCAGTGACTCCCAGAAGAGTTCCCAACAACAGGCAGGGACAGACAATGATGCCACAGGGGGCTTCCCTCATTCAGGCAACTCCCACACTACGTGTAGCCAGATCAGCAGGAGGCAGTTCCTTTTCCCTCAGAAAGATCTGCGAGTTCCTCCATATGTGCGCTTATCAGCTGTTAGACCAGCTGCTTCCTTGGTCACTCAAAGAAAGCCCTTTTCTTCTTCCTACCACACTTGGCAAAGATCAGACAGAAAAAGGCACTTCTGATTGCCTTCGCTGAACTCTGAGACAATATTCTTACCTGTTACTCCCTTTGCATCTATAACGTTTGCTGCTGCTTTTGTCACAGCAGTATTCAGAGTATCATTGCCCACTGCATTCATTCGCCGAGAGTTCAGAGCTCGCTTCTGCTTGCTGGTACCGAAGGCCTCAATGCACAAATCCATCTGTGCAAGAGAGAAGCAAATTAAAACAGGCTGCTGAACTGAAGACGCTTTCCATCTAAGGAAAACTGAGCTAATCACCACTTGTTTCACATTCACATTCTCTAAGAAAACTTCAAACATTTCACTGGGCACAACCCAACCATACAGCAAGCACTGATCTGCAAGGGGGCAGGATGTAACTGGCATTCTAATTAAGTCTGAAATAATTATGAACACACTGTCAAGACAGGCACTAACAATGCACTGTCTCATAGACCTCTAAGGCACAGAGAGAATGCTGAACCTGCACAGGTTCACCCTGCAGTAAACCAAATATCACAGACTCAGACAACTACCACCTGCTACCGTTAGCTGGATAATCACAGTAGAATATGATATGGGGTTTCAACTTTACCTTCTCCCTGTAGGATTTCTTCTGATAATCCTTTGTGTCATCAGGTATTAAGTTATCTATAAAAGACAAAAAGTTAGTTGCTTGGCACTGCTGCCAGCAACCAAGAAGTCAATTGCTGAATGCATGCATAGGTCTAGCATGCTGCAACTCTGCTGCTGTGGTTAAACACAGTATCTTCCTACCTGATAGCAAGGGCTGCATGTTGAATATTTCAGCATTGTAGACGTCCATTTGCCCAGAGTCCTTGTCTAACACACCAACAAAATACCTGGAAAGAACACGGGCAAGCGATTACCGACAGACAGTCCAGTGGAAGTGATGTTTTAAAATACACGTTGCCGAGTGATGTGTATTCCCCATCCCCTGCCAATTCTTTTGCCTTGCAAATACAAGTTTTCCAAGCAGACTCAGAACGTCACAATAAAACAAGTTACCTCCAAGGCATGCACTATATACATATACAAAAAAAGCCCAACAATCCCCCCCCCCAAAAAAACCAACCCAAACTTGTTTCTCTAAGTAAACGTAGAAGTCTTAAGACAACTAAATTAGGTCCAAAATATAGACTCTAGGTGCCAGAGTGCTAGCTGCTATTATCTTTTATCTTTTTTGATGTGTCAGGACCCTTGGTTTCTCAGTGTCTCTACGCAGTTTCCTGTGCTTTAAAAACTTGGGTTCCCTGTGGCCAGTTCTCTGCTTAGTACAAGTCACTTTAAATCCTCAGAGCTTCTCAGAAATGTGAGTTTGGGGTCTCTAAAACAGGACAATTTCTCTCACATAAATTCCTTCTCATCCCACATTACAGTGGGGCAAGGCCAAATGGTTTGCGCAGCTCCTCACCATGTCTCACAACCCACCAGGAACAGGCTGTATGTCACCCTTGGTTGAAGACGACCAGGGTATCAACCACACCAGTTCCTTACCCAGCTAGAAGAGTTGATTCCATGTGACCCCTTCTGACTGGTGCCTGAACTTGCTCTGCTCGATAGCAAATCTTTCTAAAACTCAGGACACACTTTCCAAAGACAAAACAGGTTGCTTGTTGCAGTGGAAGCAACATTCTCTATGCAGCTGCTCTCAGACGAGCTGCCTGAGCACAGGGGGAATCACAGCACCCTACTGTCCAGAAAGGATCTCTGGGCAGCTCCTGCCACCCCTGGAAGTCCAGATGTTTGGCAGAATCATTGACTTTCCACTCTGTTCTAGAATAAACTGGGCTGTTTGCTCAGAGGTGGTTTCTGCTCCCTGTTGCACCCACATTAGCAGTGTGAGTGCACAGTTTTGGGCTGACAGCTGTCAAGAGCTACAGGAATGGATCCACTGGAGGAAATCCTCATGCATGCAGCCGAATCAGACGTGGGAGGAAAGGGATAGAAGGACGGGGTGGGAAGACTTGAAAGAAAAGCAAGATATGACTGAAATGACTCTTGCCTGCATCTCTGGAGATCCTCAGGCATGTGCAGACTTAACAGAAAGCTAATACTTGAAGCTGAATGTATATCAGCAGCTAGCTTGCCTTGTTAGTTTCCACAGCTCAGGATCTCCAGAGGTGGTCCACTTAGGCCACTAAAACCACCTCTCAATAAGCGTTCAGAGATAAGAGCACTAAATCTGCCTAGAAATAATACTGCATTTACACCTGTACCATACATATTCATTAAACTAAATTCATCTCTCCAAACTAAGAAGAAAAAGCCCCTTGATGCCTTTTTTCAGCTACAGCATCTTAAACCGAAGACTGCTACATCTGAAGGTCCAGCTCTCCTGGTTCCACTTTTCAGAAAGAACAAAGACTAGTATTAGCATGTTTTGATGGGCTATTTGCAGAGGTGAAACCAGTTTCTTTTACAGAATTATAAAACAGAATAAGTATTTCAGTTGGAAGGGACCTACAACGATCATTTAGTCCAACTGCCTAATCAATTCACAGCTGGCCAAAGTTAAAGCATATTATTGAGTGCATTGTCCAAATGCACCTTAAACACTGACAGGTATGGGGCATCGACCACCTCTTGAGGAAGCCTGCTCCAGTGTGTGACCACCCTCTCAGCAGAGAAATGCTTCCTAAAGTCCAGTCTTGTTGAGAACATAGGACCATAAGGGCAGCCACATCGGAAAGCACCTCCTCTTCCTAACAGTTTTATACAACTCGGTTTTCTCTTCACCCCCTCACCCTACCTGTGGTTTAATTAGTCAGACACAATTAGGTCAGTGCAGTCCAACCAGAGAAGAGATGAGCCATGTAAGCAAACCGCACGGGGCAACTGGAGTGGATCTATGGAGCAGAGTGCTTGCTACAAAGAGCCTGACATGCACACTACATGCATTTCAGCGTTGTGTAGACTAGTAGGAGCAGGAATATGCATCAGAGGAGAAAATAAACACCTTTGCATGTAACAAGGCAATATTATTTCACATTGGCTCTCCACCCATTTGGTGATTCTCCTATTAGCAAACAAAGAAGATATCACATACAGAATACTTCTTAGGAGGCCAGTAGGATCTGCCCCAATGCTACAAGGTCACATTCTCAAACCGGGACACGTGAAGGCTGGTGATTTCACCAACACTTCCTTTTACAGCGTGGGGCACAGACAGCTTATTAGTTCACACAGCAGCATCATGCCATGGCCCTGAAGGTAAACGGTGATTAAGGACCCAGGGGTTTCCTGGGCAGAAGATGATGATCTTGGCGATTCCTTAATCTTACTTTCTTAATAACAAAGCTGTTATTCATAGGTTTCAGCTACATCAAATCATTTCCTCACCCTTTTCTTCACAAGACTTTTTCAAATACATGCTATTTGTATCTAACATCACAACTTCCAAAGGGGTGTAACGTGCACAAATGATACAGATGCCATGTGCTGGAGTCTCCTGTCAAAATACTCTTGATTCCAATCACGACCTCAGTGAAGATTTCTGAGCCAGCTTTAAGAAAGGCTACCAGGAGCTTTGTATGTGAGCAATCCCTCTGCCTCCACCTCCACGTTCCTGCCCTCACATTGCCAGCAACCCATACCTGCACAGGGTGTTACACTTCATAACTTCGCTGCCGAAGTTATTCCCCACATATGAAAGCCTTTCAGTTTCTGAGACCTGAAAAACAAAGAAAAATTACTTGAATACAGGGCTGTGAAAAACCTTCTCTTCATCCGCTTTGTTTTCCCTGGTGCCATGAAGCTCTATATTCCCAGGCATCGGACACTAGTCATGCGTAGCCGAATTTGAATTTGCTCATTCTGAGTACATTTTGCATCAGGCCCAAATCTTTAAAAGACAGACAACACTTCTTGACGCTGGAAGTACCCACGATATATAATTCTACCTCAGCTTTCACCGGGCCAGAAGATGAGGAACCACTGCAAAGAAATAATGGGAATCGTATTTTAGAGTTTATCAGTGTAGCAAACTTGGATGTCACCGCAGCTAAAACACCTCGCTGTGTGGACCACCGTATTTAAATCCAGAAGCAACAGTTTGTGAAACAAACTGGGGTTACTCACAAAGTCACTAGCAAAGAGAGATCAGGCCTCTCTGCCAGTCAGTTTCAGACACTATTTCCAGTGCTTCAGGGTCCTTAACACAGTTGCTCGAAGCTTCTAGCCAGGACAAACCTCACGGATTTCAGCCTGGGCCAAAGGCACACACTGGGCAGAGCCACCACTACAAGTAAGGGGAACGCAGCTTAAGAATGTAATTTTCAACGATCTGTTTTAAGCTCTAGTACTGCCAAGCGATGGCAATTCACTGACAGGACAAAACAGCTAGCACTATCAGGAATGCCTCAACCACCTAAACGTATTCTGAGATGTCTGTGTCTCTACTATACGGCACTATATTTCCCGAGGATTTTAGCTGTGAAGTCATCTATTCCTTGAGTGAATCATTGCGTAAGCAGTGCTAAAACTTAAAGATAGCAGCAGAAAGCACCTTCAGACTTTAAGCTTGGTTCTCTCTTCACTGATATAAATAGAAATCTCCTAATGTCATTTAACAGCAATCAAAAAAGCTTTGGAAGAGAACTCACCGTGTTCACTGTGTGAAGGTAACGGAACACATTTTATGATCAAATGGACCTGACCAGTTGTTAAGTAATAGCCTTTAAATTGCAAACATTATTTCCCTTTATGTTATTAAAATAATTCATGAACGCACACAACTTCCATACATCAGCCTTTGCCTGAGAATACGGAACCACGTACCAATCAACATCGTTCAAATATGCACGTATGCAGTTCTGATGGAAAGGTCAGTAACGCTCACGCCCCCCTCAGCACCGCTGATCTGGGTGTCCCAGCTCCCCCTCAGAAC
>Ga0065711_1042504_pt1 | contig 15340 bp, 11 predicted proteins | sample Hoacrofraction12_FD_59098 | JGI IMG/M metagenome (GOLD analysis project Ga0065711, IMG submission 59098) | Hoatzin crop microbial communities from Cojedes, Venezuela - Epithelial fraction 12 v2 (version 2) | ecosystem: Host-associated > Birds > Digestive system > Esophagus > Crop | place... | reverse complement strand
CCGCCTGGACAAGATCCTGTGCAGCCTGCTGTAGGTGACCCTGCTTCGGCAGGGGGGTTGGACCAGATGACCCACAGAGGTCCCTTCCAACCCCTACCATTCTGTGATTCTGTGATCTCTTGTTCACTCTCCCTGATGCTACATAGTCTGCTCACCTCCTTTCCTGCCTCACCACAGCGCTTTCATGAGGCAATGCTGCACGTCAGCCACAGTATTTCTCTTAGAAATGAGGCCACTGCGGAGGCACCAGGTGCTCTCTGCAGCCCAGTGCGGATGGCCACGTCCTTTCTTTGGGGCTTTTTCCAGGCTGAGGTCTCTAACATGCTAACGATAGTTGCAGCAGCCCATGCTGGTGACCAAGCCCATCAGCACCACTGTTGCAGCATCAGTCAGGCCTGTGCCGTCCTGAGCAAAGTTTGTGGGCCCCTTCACACCCTAGTTTTGCTAACTGTTGTCACAGCTGCTACAGCTCTGTTAGTTGTTTGTTTACTGTGCTGCTTAAAATTACCATAAAGAGAGGAAAAAATTAAACTAAAATTGTCATGCTTTTCATGCCAAAGTTTTTGTTAAACATCGAGAATCTCACAGCTAAACTTTGACCTAAAGGAAATTAGGTTCTGAATTTGACTGATCTTAAAACTTTCTTGTCTCATGATATGACAAATAATGTAACAGGAGAGGGGAACCTCAAAACACAACTTTGACCAGATTGTATAATAAAGTTCTTGTTTTGTGCAAGTCTTTAATTTGTTGCCTCTTTAAAGGACAATTGTAATTGCCACCACTCAAATGAGAAAAACAATGTCTTTTGCAGTGTAATCTCTTGAAGTGTGGACTTGCTCAGGGTCTCATGTTTTTGAAAATTCAGATGTACTATATGGACTAGGTTGCCCTTGTCTATATGCACAAATGCTGCAGAGAGCACGGTTGGTGATATGCTACTTTCCCTTAGAAAAGCTGTGTAGACTTTTCCTAATTACGTCCCAGCTAGCCACATTTCTACTGATTTTGTTCTTTAGGAGAGTTTCAAGTATTTGTTCTGGTGCATGGGGTCTGAACCAACATTATTCGTTTTAAAAATTAGCATTGCACATGTTAGATTAAACAGAGTGCAAGGGGACTGCATCTGCCCAAGTACATGTACCCTACCTGTAGGATACCCAGAAGCAACTCCTTTCAGACTGGAGGCAGGTTACCAGATGAGATGCATCAAGCCAGTGATGCAATTGTTATGGTCTATATGGAATAGGATGATGAAACCTACAAAACCTTTTTTAGTGCCTTTATACAAATCTAGATGAGATAACAGTTGATGATGCATAAGATACTGCCCATCCAGTTTCAGAGACGGTATTGTGGATCTAAACAGTATTCAGAAGACAGTAATGACAAACTTACATGAAGAGGGATCAGAAAGATTGTGACTATAACTCAAGCAAGAAGATGAATGAAAGGAATTTTATAAAAGTCTGTAAAATACTATTAAGTCTTGAGAAGCCAGCGAGGAAGCCTCAGTTCTCTTTGGTTATACAGGAACAAGATGCTCAATGAAACAGGTGACAAATTTAAACCAATAAAGGGATATATTTAGTCATGAGGCATCACTTGCTGCCACAGGTAGTCAGCATGCATTGGGAAGAGTAATACAGCATCTGCGTGCGGGTCAAGAGACTGTGGTCTACATAGCAGTGATGGAACACTGTGTTGTGTAAAGGTAAGGGCCAGCTGTAGCAAATAGCAGGGGCTATAAACCGACAGGTGAAATTCAGTGTAGGTAAGTGAAAGGTAATGCTTGGGGGGGAGGGGGACAGTTCTAATTTCACATGTATGACAGTGGCCTCTGAGCTGACAGGTATCACTGACAAGCGAGACCTTGATGTTATGGAATAGCTTCATGAAAACGTGGGTTTGATGTTCAACAGCTTTCAAGAAGGTGCTTAAACATGAGAAGTCATTGGGAAAGGAATACAGGACAAATCAGAGATCACTGTTGGGACCCTTGATGAGAACGGCGATGGCTTTTCAGAGTTCTCTTAGCATACCTGAGAGAAAACTTCAGACTGATCTGAGGTGGACTGAGTACTTGCCTTGTTCTTGTAGATAGCCTTTCTCTTTGTGTTGGTCATAGTGTGATGCTAGCAGCAGTTGTGGGTATAGGCCATCTCTGCCATCTACTGTTAAAAGAGCTTGCTTTAGGGTGCTTTACTTTTTAACCCCTCTCCTCTCAGATTTTTGCAGTGGCTTCACTTTGTGGTTGCATGCGGGCAAACTAGCCCAGCAGCAGGAAAACCTAGAAATACAAAATCTGTTTAGAAGGATTTAAAAAATAGAGGTAAAAGAAAGAATTGGTGTTCTCTTCCATATCAGTGGTCTTCCTGCAGAACATTTGCACCCAATTTTTTCCTTGTTGGAGAAGAAATTTGGGAAATATAAATAGCTTGGGGGCAATGTTGTCTTGGACCAACCTGACCTTTTCCAGACCACTGATACATGGGAAGCAGTTTTTCCTTCCCTTAATACCTAAAACAATCTCATTGCCTCATCTATGGCCACTGTCCTTGTTTTTCAAGCTTACATTCTGTACCCTCCCACACCCCATAAAACATTTTTCTCCACGAGATCTTGCCGGGGTTTGTGCTATTGTATAACTTCAGTGACAAGGAAGCAGAGCTTTTTATATGGTTATGCTGATGTGTTATATACTTTATTATCAGCGTGAGGGTTCCCATCCAAGTGGCTTTGAAGTGGGCAGTAGTTCAAGCCATGTGTTTCTCAGTTGTGGAAGACCTGGAGATCTGCTTAAAGAAGAGATGGCTTGTGAAGGGTGTCTGTTAGTTCAGCTCTGGTTAATGAGTGCTTTCAGATATAGAGTGTACTCTTGATTAACAAGTCTAGGGGGGTTTTGTGATTTTGTTTTTTTCCCCTCCACCCTCCCATGAAAAAGTCCATTTGGGGGTGAATCTCAAGACCTTCTGTAACAAATTTGATATCACAGGATGCAGAGAGGTTTTTTTAGGGATTTAACTGTTCTTTCTTTTAGATGCAACCTTCTGCCGTAGTTCAGATAGAGACATGAGCAGTTTTATTCACTGTGATGTCCTGGCTGTACAACCCACCTTTGCCGTGCAGCAGTGTAAGGAGTCAGTGTTGTTGTGCATCTTAGGAAAACAGAGCTAAGCAACTGGGGAATGAATTGAAACGTTGATTATTTTACATTTGTGGAAATATCCTCTATAGAAAATGTGCAAGTCAAAATTTTCATCTTGCATTTTTATAGCAGAGAGCTGGACTTGCAGAATGTGTTTGATACAGAGAATTAAGGCTGAGAAGAAAATTTGAACTTGGAGGGGAAAACAGACATAAACATTGTTATACAGATAATATGATGAACAACATATGCTTGTGTAGTGGAGGAGTTCTGAGTCATGAAGGTCTTCTGTGCTAATGTAAGTCAGGTTTTGGACAATAACTCCTTGATCATCACTTGTCTTTGTTCAGGTCTGCTAATTTTGTCACTAACGTGCAATACAAAAAGCATTTTACTTTTCCTTGGTCTGTGACACCCTGCCTTCAGAAACATATTCACGGTGGCTCTACAAATACTAATTGAAAGTGGTCAAGGGTTTAGCAGCTTGGTCTTTATTATTTATTGGAATATAGAGGAGAGGCTGTATTTTTCCCGGAGCCTGTCTCCCGTTGCAGGATCTGACACTGGGCTGTTTTGCTCAGCAAGCTTTTTTTTAGCTTAGTCAGCTGCAGCCCATTGATTAGATCTCGATCTCCTCGTGGCTCAGACTGCACTGCAGTAGTTTGCAGTGCCTTGCTGAAGATACTGTACATGTGCGAGGGTGGCTCTGTGAGTCAGTGGGCAGAGAGAAGATGCTGTGGGCAGGACAGTGCATTGCCTGTTTAGACGAGCATGATGAAGGCTGCAGAAATGTGTCAGCTAATTGAGAAAAAGGTATTTATTTTTCAAATGTCTGTGCATAGTGTTAAAAATAAACTTCACTGCAGTGAACAAGGTATTAGAATAGGAGAGTATGGTATGTTTTTCTGCTAGGTTGTTTTCCCCCCACTAGAAAATGAGCTATAAAATAACACAAAGGATATTTACTCCTACATCCTAAGACCCCAAATGTTCAAACATAGAAGCCAAGTACCTTTTATACTTAATTTGTACTTGAAATATATGTAAAGCTGTAATGTTATGCAAGATGAATATTTTGCAATAGAATAAACGGATTTGTGGATCTGTAGTACTTGGAGTACTGTATTAGCTTAGGCAGGGATATAACTTTTGTCTCAAACTCTGTATTGTAAAAGGTAATCAGAGAAAAGGCTGCAAGCACAGCATAGTCACATTGGTTCACACAGAAATAGGGAAAATGGAAAAAAATGGACCTATGTCTTTAAAAATATTGCATATTTGATATATTATGGAAATGCCGTTCCTGTGGGAATGGGTAGTCATAAAACAGATCACTGTGAAAATTACGTAAAGGTTCTCATTGTTACTTTCATTTTTAGAGTAGCAAATTTGGACTTGAGAGAGGAGTTGATGTTCTGATTTAAAACGTTACAACTACAGAAAGCCAGTGCAGTTGAATGTATGAAAAGCAGACTAGCTGATGGATTTGAAAATCTATTAGCAAGCAGGGACTCTTGTATCTCGTTATAACTACCTGTTTCTCTGCTGTCCTCCCCTGGAAGACCTGGTTCAGTGAGAATGACCTCAGATCATCTATATCAGGTTGTTGCTGGTTTTATTTTATGTAGCGCCTCTTGGTTAGAGCTCTTGTGCTACTGGGGTGAGGGAAAAAGAAGGACAACTCAGTCTCAAATCCCATATATGCCTGGAGGGAGTTGGTATCCCATTTTCCATTGCTGAGTGCCTTTACTGCCAGGCTGCAGGGGGAATACAGTACATCTGAATATGTCATTCCTTGTGGCTGATGCTGTTCCATGTGAAGTTCTGATTATTCTTCCCATTGGACTACAGAGAGAGGATCAGAAAACTATTACTGTGTCTAGTGGTGAGGGAGCAGGGGCTTCACTCCCTGGGCAAATGACTGTTGAATTGGATTGCAGGTCATATCTCCTCCATCAGGTGAGTGCATTTGCTGCCAGGTTACAGAGTACCTGTTACACACTTTCTCTTTGTGATATAAATTCAACTATTCTATGCAAAAAGGATTCTTTCCAACATAGATGTTCTTAGACTTGGGTCTGAAAGCACCCTGTAGCTTAGGGGTGAGGGTGTACTCTGGAAGAAGGGAGGTGTGGTTTTCATGTCTGTCCAAGGAGTGGAGAGATTTTAATTTAGCCCTCCTGCTTCTCAGTGATTGCCACAACTGTCTTTTGTCTTCTTCCTTTTGATAGAAAAGGACTGTCTTCTCCATGTGACTCCAGGAAAGCATTATGAGCTATAAATCCCAAATGAGATGTGACTAACACTCTACAACACTCTTCAAAACATTTAAATTTCAGTGGTTCCCCCGGTCTGTGATACAGCACACGGAAAATGTACCTTTCTTACTTAGCACTCCCCATGCTTTCCATGGGGATATTCTGTGCTGCTTGTTGCCATATGTGACCATGCATCTAAGCAGTGCAGCTCTGAGGCCAAAATTCTCTTGTTAAAAATCAAATGATAACTGAATAATAGGATTATAGCTGGAATAAGCTGTTGGTTAAAAAAAGTGCTCATTCTTAGCCCTGTTTCTAATGTGATAAAGGCATCCTCATCTCCAGCACAAGTTCTGGTGCAGGAATCGCATGATGCGATGGTTGGCACATGCTATTCAGAAAGACAAAATTATTACCTTGGTCTTTTCTGATGTTAAAATCCATTGGAAATTTTGATTTCTCCTAACGTAAAGGAGGAAAGATGGCATTTTAACTCATCTTCTTTGGGTCTTTTCCTTTGGAAAGAATAGTAGAAGGCTATTAAGTAACCTTCTCAAAATGAAATTTTGTGCAAAATCTACAGAATTCCTAGAACTTGAACATTTTTAGGGATGAGGAATATTGACACGCAAATAAGAAACTCATTGGGTTGATTGATTTGGATTAGTGGATTTCTGTTGAGATAAGTATCTCAGCCAAGGTCAGTTTACTGAATTGAGTTTTAAGGTCCATGATAATATTAGCTCTTGCCTCTGATCAGGGTGGTTCTCATGTTTCCATACTGTGCAATTCACATCTTAAGATACTGCTCACGTGGCCTAAAAGCAGTGCTGACTTTCATTCTGCTCTCTTTCAAACCACCATACTGCATCCCACCACAGATGGCGGAGACCCCGCTATCTCTAGGTGCAGCAGGGTCTCCTAGGGAAGGGGAAGATGTCTGAAGTTGACAGCTGGGAAGCCTGTAAACTTGGCAAGGCAGTGATTGTATGGAGATAGCTGTTGAGAAAGAAAGGTGGTGGTTGCAGAAAAAGCCAGATATCTTGGGTGGGAACCCACGACAGTTCAAATGGGGAAGAGGACATCTCTGTTCATTTTTAGAAACTTACGTGGTAACGTTAGAAATTGCTGTGGGTGAAAAGGGCAAAGAGATGAGAAAGAGCAGATCCCCTTGCTGGTTATTAGATTAGTTTGATTGGAGGAGGGAGGGAGGTGTAGGTATCTGATAGTTTTAGGAAGAAAAATCACAGCAGAACTGTGCAACTGACCTGTGGTTAGGCTGCATACATCTCTGCTCTCAGCTTTTTTTTTTATACTATTAGGTGTGGTATGGGAGCAGGGGAAAGTTAGTCTCTAGAGGGACCCCTCTCACCACTTCACAGAGCACTGACAAAACACGCAGACTCACTCAAGGCTTTGTGTCTAAATGAAACTAAATACAGCATGGGGCAACAACCCTGGGAGGGAAGCTGGGAGATGGCAACAGATAAGTAAGAGACCCAGGTTTCTGGAGGGATACAATACTGAACTGTTTTTTAATTTATTTCTGTTTGATTTTTTTCTCATTTTGTTGTTTTTTATCATGTTTTTCTTTGGGTTTCTCTCTGTTTTACAGTTCTTTTGGGCTCCTCTTTTGAGGCTGTGTTTGATGCGTTGGCTTCCCATCTGCTGCTCGTAACCATCTCTGCTATGAGTTGTGAGTGAGCCATCACCATGCTTCTGGGTTTTCTTTTTGTTTTGTGCTTTTGTTGTATATGGAAGTCCAAATTACACCTGGTTTTCTTTTTTTTCCCTCATGATGTGTTTGTTTTTCAGCAGGATTGTGACAGCTACCTAAACGTGATGCAGAGACCTAGAACACTTGGGATTCTGCCTGAGGGGCCGGCAGACATTTGGGTGGTGTCAGAGACTGTGATTTTGTCAATTCTGTGATTTCAGAGGCAAGGGGAGGGGAGTTCTCTCATCTTACATTTTTGACTCCAGCTTCCTCTATGCATTTCTGACTCCATTGGGATAAAATATGCTGCTGTCATTAATGATTCTACAAAGTGCTGCAGCTTAAATTAGCAACTCAAAATGCACATGCAGGGTGCAGAATTAGTCTCCACAGAAGAGGTGGAGATGCATATCCCTGTGTCTCCCACATAAGCCTAGCTGATGGAAGGAGGAGATTCCTAGAAGTCACAGAGATACTTGCTTGTAGTTGACTTAAAGCTTGCTTCCACTTTTCCTTCTTATCCCAACTTTCCCAACCAGTCATTTCAATCCAAGACGTATCTCCAGGTGCTCTCCATGATCTGTGGCATTTCCTCTCTCCCCTTACCACCTTCTCTTTGATCTGTGATAACTTTCTTTTCATTTTCTTACTGCTGGAAATTCTTTTCGTGTTTCCAGGAGAGCTGGGTTAATGATCCCCAATGACAGCAGGCCTTCCTGGTGTAAGGTGGTGGATCTCATGAGGTGTTTGCACAGGCTTCCAGCAAGTTGGGGAGGAACAAGCGGTCATGTTCAATGAGAGTACCACAGGCATAAGAAATGGCAGGAGGAAAGTACTGGCATCCAAATATAAGTTTTTAGTAATGAAGCTGGAAACCAGGACCTTGAAAATAACAATCATGGCACGAGTGAGGCAAGAGGAAAAATTTTAATCTCTGTGTATGAACATGGTGTAAGGAGCAGGGCTTTCAGATTAATGAGGAAATGTGAAAACTCCTGAAATAAAGGGAGCATATACAGGAAAGACAGACTTCATCTGATAGTCATAGGGGGGACACTGTTGGCACCTAAAATACAAATGATCATAAGCATTTGAACTGGAGAATGACGAAAAGCTGATGGGTGCAAAAAAGCACAGTTTGAAACAATGCATCCACCTTGAACAGGATTTTGTTACTTAATTCTGTCTTTGTGAGGTACTATACATTGCTAATATATTGGAAGGAACACAGAGTATAATTTTTGCTCTGTGGTAGTGACCTCACACATTCTCCCAAGCTAAAATTCATTTTAAACCAAACTTCTTACACAATGCAATATACTTTGTATCTGTCATATCTCTAACAGCTGTGTAATAAATTGCTTTAGCTTTGTGCTAGACACAATCTGAAAGTAGGAAGAGGCATACTTTACTCTGAGTAACAGTTTCAGTAGTGATACTGAAAAATTGGAAAAATTAAAAAATTAATCATGTATGGTTTAAAATTGTATTTCAGCTTGCTAGCTTATTACCTTCTTATTATTTTGGGGATTCAAGTCAGTTGGGTTATATATGATTCTATGTCTGAAGTTCATGACTAAGAATTTCCATTCTGTGTCAAATGTGCACAGGTCTGGACAGCAAGGATGCTTTTTCCAGGCTCTTTTCCACTTCTGGGCAACACAGTGGTGGGACAAAATTTATTAACTGGAAGAACTGAAGTGTATAAAGAAATAATCTGGAAAATTGTTGATGAATTCAGAAGAAAAGTCAATAACAGTTGGGTATACAGCATGTGCTATGAGAAATGCTCAGGCTGGAGCTGTTTGTTTGGATGAAAAACCGGATATCTCCACAGTCATGGAAATATTTGATTGCAGTGATTAGTGACACGGTCAAAAGGCATGACTAATTGCCTTGTGACTGGCAGGGCAGTCAAATATGGTTAAAAGAGGTGAAACCTTTATGAGGAAAAGATGCTGTTAACACAGCATCTACCTATTTTGTTCAAAGCTCTAAACATCCTGTCAAAACAATTGCAGAGTCTTGCTCAATTACAGTGCTCTTCCTTCGCTGAGGTACCACAAGAGAGAGGACTAGAGAGTGAACTCTGAATTCAGCTGCAAGACACGCTTGGTGAACTGTTTCGTGTTGGCTGTGGGACAGATGCACAATTAAAAGATGCCTGGACTTTTGTTTTGCTTCTGAAAGAGGAGGGGAATGCATTTGCAAATTGCCTAGAGTTTGTTTCAGACTAGATCTAATTAAATATTGCAAAAACAGCCTGTGTGCCGGAAATACTAAGTATTAGTCTAAAAAGATTTTCAGACATTGCCAATCGTACTGAAACCAGGATGTGTACTTGGTTCTGTACATCCATGTTTGATAACTAAAGACATTGAAGTAGGAGAAGAACATGAAAGACAAACTCCTGTGAACTGCAAACACCAAACAAAATTTGTTCTTAAAGCATTACGGGTTACACACCAGAATTGTTCACAATATGCTCTTATTTTATGGGTGATAAAAAGTATTCAAACACACTAGCTTCCACTCATAATGGAAAAGAGGAATGATCTCTTCCTTTTGAATATGTGGAGGACATTTACAGTGATGGCTGATTACAATAGATGTATCCAGTGGCCAGTATTCTGATTTTCAGGAACTCACAACAGTGAAGTCACTGGAATTCTGAAAAATATTTTGCAGTCATTTGTCAGTGAGAATCCTAATATGTATGCTCCGGGAGGAATGAGGTACACCATCATAAAAATAATACCTTGACTACTACCTGCTGCTAAACAAGTAGCTTATAGCTCAAGCTGGTGTACTGCAAGATTAAATGCTGCATTAAGTGCATGGGATATGCAGATGGGTTCTACTTGTGGAGGATTTCATTAACGTAAAGGAGTTGTAAGATAGACTTGTAGCTTTTTTTTGCTTGGAGTCACAGTAACTTAAGAGCTGCATTATACACCATTCAGGTGTGTGTTAGTGGCACGGTGTTGGTGAACTTGTTTAAAAAACACTTGAAGTTTTATTCTTTGTGAGAGTCTTGAAACTCAGAGCAACTTCCTTGTACCCAAAAGGAAGCAATGGAATTGTACATATTTAAACTGACAGAAGGGTGCCCTATAATAAAAGTACAGTTTTAGGCTTAGTTCTGAAAGCATAGGCACAGCTGAAAGAAGAAACGTGAATCAACTGACCTAAGTGGGACGAGTCACCCAATTAGAGTTGTTATTAATGTGCTCAAATTTCTGAAAGAGTAGGATCTTAATTATCAGTATGTTTAGTTCTTTGCCCAAGCTTAGCCCTTCTGATGGGAGATGTCTGGGCCTGAACTTCGTTTTGCCATGTGGCTTTCAAATGCACTGCTGGTAACTCTGGTGCTTCTAGCAAAGCTGAAATTATTTGGTGGATGTCATTATTTAAATGGAATTTTTTCAGAGCAATGACATCTTCAGTAAGTGAACTCACATGGTCTAATGTTGTTGTGGAGGCAGCAATGGAAACAGTTGCAAGTGTTGCTCAGGCCCCAGAACAGGAGGAGCCTCCAGCTCAGAGAAACAATCACAGGAGGACTTGCCACTGTGTCAAACCTTGGCTTCCCAAGGACACAAAGAACAAGAGAATCGGAGAAAGAGAAAATAAAGATATGTGGTTTAGGATATACTGGGGAGAATTTGGAAAAAAGCAAGGACTCTGAAAGTCAGAGGTTCTTAATTTGTTTAAGTCTTACAGAGGATGTTGACAAGCAGTGTCAGCAAATGTGTGTGGTTATCTGCCCTGTGTCAGAGTAGGGGATCCCTGTTCTTGTCCTGACCAGGCTGTCCTCAGGCTTTGCTTATCTCATGTTATTCATGACTCAGTTTTGCACTTGCACTTCTTTATTGGCTTTTCCCTTGACCTGGAGTTTAAAAAGGAAAATGTGATCTTGTATAACGTTCTTAGCTCTATGCCTAGACTGTTACTATTCTAACCTGTCACTGTAACCATCTTGCCCTCTCTGTAAAATACGCTTTTATAGAAATGCAGAATTGGAGAATGCCGTCTGTTTAGCTGGCTGCTAGAGCAGGTGAAGGCATTAAGAGCTTTGTATTCCTTGGGTACATATGAAATAACGATATAGAAGAGAAGTTCTCAGGAGTTAGCTCTACAGGTGATTTAGTAATCTGGTCTGTGTCTGAGATTTTCTGTTGTCTCCCTTCAGCCTCGTAATGTTGCTGGTTTTCGAGGAACAGTCCGCTACGCTTCAGTGAATGCACACAAAAACCGAGTGAGTATTTTTGGGTTATAAAGAGTTAACAGCAAGGTTATTTCTCCTCAGAAACCTGTTTTCAGGAGCAGAGGAGTAAGAGGTACGAATTCTGGTTTGTTAGCTACAGACATAGTATATCAGATGAATTCCATTAGGTGGTCAAGGCTAGTATAAAATCAGAATTATGATTCAGTTACTGGATCCTCTCTAGTTGGCAGCCTTAATAATTGTAATTATTGCATTATCAGATACTTTTTAAGGTGGGGAAAAAAAAAACATGAAAGTGGAAATCGGGTTAAGTCTGTTTGCTGCTAGTTTCTAGCAGAACTTGACTGTGAATTAGCAAGTGCCAGGTCCCCAAATCCATTCTCTACCTGGAATTTTTAATGTTAACATCATGGCCTCAGGTGAAGAGCCATCTAGTGAAAGCTAGTTTTATTTTTCCCTGAAAAGAGACATTATTTCCATAGTGTCTGTCCTGTTTCATTCTAAACACTTATTGAAGTCTCATCCGACATTCTTCTCAAAACACTCGTTTATCCTATTTCAGTAATGTTCCTGCGTAGACAGTAAACCATAAGTCCTCTGATTCTGCTGGTAAGTGCTTGCCAGATGAAAACTATCAGCCCTGCGGGTTTCTGGGATGAGTCTGTCAGATGATCTGTGACATTATGAGAAAGTTTCCAGTTTTGTTAGGGAAAGAAGTTATTGTCTGGAGAAGATGGAAAGTGTGATGTGGGGAGGGCAGTTGAATGCCATTACGAATTCATTCTATTTCCTGGGAAACTCTGAGAAACCTAAGGTGTAATTTTTGGAAGAGCTGAATAGTATCAGCTGAAGGTATATTTAGACACGAAAATTGCTGTAGAATACATGCTGTTCTGAGAAATCATGTTCTAGACATTGGATGTTGAGCACCAAAAATGATTTTGTGTGCTTTGACAATTTCAGCCCTAATCCTCATGTTTCAATTTCCTATTTGTTAGGCCAGGAGGAGACTGGTATGTGGAAATGTTATAAATTGTTGTGGTCCTTGGTGATGAGTGTTTTGCAAAAGCCCTTGAGTAAATGCCGTCCTGTGAAAAGAGTGTGAGTGATATTTAGCTTAAAAAGCAGAAAAAAGACTTTCTACACACAGTTTGTTTTTTTTCTTAATCTAGGTTATTCCACATCCCATTAATAAATATTCCACTCTTGTATACTCAGTGAGGGAGAGTCTTATCGAAAACTTGTGTTTTGTTGTATACATAAAAAACTCTTTCCTAATATATTCACAAAAAGGAAGACAAATGAGGTTATTCAGGTGACTTTATTAACATTGTCAAATTTAATAAATGGTTGACTTTGCATCTTTAGTCTTTAATCTGGTTTCTTTAATCATTGAATGGGAAGTATGACTTCTCTTCCTGCTTTTTAAAATGAGGTAGCTCATCTGGAGAGCATGCCTGGACCACTGAGCAGCATGGAACTTTGCTCCTCAGTCTTCATCTCTCTTTTCTCCAGGAGATGGGTAGACATGATGATCTGTGGTCCCTCTTTTATATGTTGGTGGAGTTTGCGGTTGGTCAGCTTCCATGGCGAAAGATCAAAGATAAGGTAGGAAACCTAGTGTCTGTGCCTAAAATAGGGTACTACATTTTTATTATTATGACTCTCATCATTCCTCCTGCAGCTCAGTGCGGCTTGTTGCTGAAGTAAAGCCAGAGCCTGCTTTTCATCAGACCTGTCTGCAGGATGCTAACCTGCTTTTGCATGTTCTGATGTACAGTGTGAAGCTTGCCTTATTTGGAGTAGCTAGACATTTTTTTGTGCACATTGTTGATCGCATTTGATCAAGCGACTTTGACTTTGTTCTTGCAAAGCAAACAACAAAAGTGGAAATGCTGAGCTGTCCTTTAGACAAATAAACAGAGCCTTTAGAAAGGTGGGAGGATAACACTTTGCCATGCCAAGCAAGCCAAATGGGAATTGCAACTGGAAAATTAAGCAGAATAAAGCTAACTGTTCATGTTGTCTTGGACGTACTTTGTGCTAGAGAATAAAGTCACTGGAAAGCAATAGGTCACCTCTGCAGAAGGCTCTGCTAAGGGGACAGCTTCTGAAGAGTGTTTCCAACTTAGGATACCCCTTTGACCTTTGCCTGCAGTGACCAACCTCACTTTGCTAGGGACACCAAACAGGAGAAGTGTGTAGATGCAGTGCTGAGTCTAAGAAGAGACTGTGTTCAAGGAATGATAAGACTAGATGGTATTCCATGAATGATCGGACTATATGAATATGAAGCAATAGAAGAGATTCTTGGCTCTGAGATATTTTCTTTTTTCCAGGAGCAGGTTGGCATGATAAAAGAAAAGTATGAACACCGAATGCTGCTGAAACACATGCCTTCAGAGTTCCACCTTTTTCTGGATCATATTGCAAGCCTAGACTACTTCACTAAGCCAGACTATCAGGTAGGAGCCTTTCTTTGTTACCAGTCTGATGCATGGCACTCTAGATTGGCATTTGGATTTTCTAACATTTTCGTGCATGTGTTCATATCTGGCTGAGAAATACCTTTCCTAGGTCCAGAAGAAAGAGGTTGGACTGTACTGTTCTTCAACATCTCAAAAGTTTCTTCTTCCCCTTCCACCACCCTGTCCAAAATAATCCTGTACTCCAGACCTGAAAGCTCTTCCCAAGCAACAGTGTACTTCTGGCTTTCATCAAAACACAAAAGTTTTGAGATACTGCAAATGTGACAGAATTTTAGCACAGCTTGCCGAAGTCTGCAAAGAGCCTATGCCAACAGCTGAACAGTGCACACCAACCCCTTGGTTTTCTTATGGATTCATAGGGGCCTTAGCTATTATCTCTTTCTTTAATAGTCATCTTAACAAATTTTTTTCTCCCACTCACTGTTTGCTATCAGCATATATGTGTTCAGTTACAGTAGCTCAACTAACACAATATCACTGAGGCAACTTGATTGCATGTCCTTTTTCTATCACAGTGATTTTCTCTGTACATCAAAGCCAGAGCGATGAAAACAACATTATATTAGCAGATCTATGCAGTCTTATATGAGTGCCTGCTCCTGTTGCGTCATGAGTGGGAAAATGGTAGGAGGGTGTTCCAGAAAACTCTCTCCAGCAGTGCTTTTGAATTTTAGCCACCTTTGTGTTGCAGTATAGCGACCACAACTCTTTAAAAATGAAAAAAAAAAAAAGCACGTACTTTCTGGATAGTACGGTGGAAAAATAACATTTGCCACTAAGATGGAGGGCTACAGAGAGATGGAGGTGGACTGAGGAGGTGCCGAGTGAGCCAGATTTGTTTAGTCAGGAGAAGAAAAGTCAGAGGGGATCTGATTGCTGTCTTCCACTGCTTCAAGGATGATTGTGGGGAGAATAGAGGCAGACTGTTCTCAGAGGCAGCAAGGGAAATTGTGACTAGAACTAGGGGAAAAAATCAGCATGAGGGTTCTTAAGTACAGAACCGGTACCTAGAGAATCTGTGGGATTTCCATCCTTGCAGATTTCCAAAAGTCAGCTGGACAAGGAACCTGATCTGACTCGCAATTAACCCTGGTTTGAGCAGATGAGTGGATCAGAAATCTCCAAAGGTCGTTTTGAACCTGCATGCTCCTATATTCTCTTCCAGTTTAAAATAATTGTGTCCTAATAGTACTGAAAAGCCATTCTTGAGATGGAAATGGAAGATGTTTCCAGACAATTTTAGTGCAGTACAAACCATGAACAGCTCTTTCACAGTAGGGGATTTGTCTGAAGCTGTGAATTGCCTCTTTGCCTGCAGTTTTGTGCAGGTGCAGCTCTGGGAAGAGGCCACCTGACCAGGAGGAGGAGGTTGTTGAGGCCTTCTACAGGCAGCTGCAAGCAGCCTCACAGTCACAGGCCCTGGTTCTCATGGGGGACTTCAACCACCCTGACATCAGCTGGGAAGACCATACAGCTAGGCAGGCGCAATCCAGGAGGTTC
>Ga0065711_1042503_pt1 | contig 15340 bp, 11 predicted proteins | sample Hoacrofraction12_FD_59098 | JGI IMG/M metagenome (GOLD analysis project Ga0065711, IMG submission 59098) | Hoatzin crop microbial communities from Cojedes, Venezuela - Epithelial fraction 12 v2 (version 2) | ecosystem: Host-associated > Birds > Digestive system > Esophagus > Crop | place... | reverse complement strand
GGAGGTTCTCCTTCCCCTCTACACTGCCCTAGTGAGGCCCCATCTGGAGTACTGTGTCCAGTTCTGGGCTCCCCAGTTCAAGAAAGATGAGGAGCTGCTGGAGAGAGTCCAGCGGAGGGCTACGAGGATGATGAGGGGATTGGAGCATTTCTCCTATGAGGAGAGGTTGAGGGAGCTGGGCTTGTTCAGCCTGAAGAAGAGAAGGCTGCGAGGGGACCTAATAGATGCTTTTAAATATCTGAAGGGTGGGTGTCAGGAGGATAGGGCCAAACTCTTTTCAGTAGTGCCCAGTGACAGGACAAGGGGCAGTGGGCACAAACTGAAGCACAGGATGTTCCATCTGAAAACATGAGGAAGATCTTCTTCCCTCTGAGGGTGACAGAGCACTGGAACAGGCTGCCCAGGGAGGTTGTGGAGTCTCCTTCTCTGGAAATATTCAAGACCCTCCTGGACACAGTCCTGTGCAGCCTGCTGTAGGCGACCCTGCTTCGACAGGGGGGTTGGACTAGATGACCCACAGAGGTCCCTTCCAACCCCTACCGCTCTGTGATTCTGTGACTCTTGCCTCTGCTCATTCTGCATCTTCAGCATCCCACCTGATTTGGTTGCAGTTACCCTTATGTTGTCCACCACAGGTGTTGTCTGCAGGAGATAAGTAATTGAAAAGGTGCTGACTGTGTAGGAGGGTTTGCAAACAATTGCCTTTGGCAGAGGTTTCTTACTGTCTCATATTAAACTCTTCACCCAAATGTCCCTCAGAAGAAATAGGACTTCAGTGGAGAGTAAGCATTTATTGCAAGCAAAAAGAAGCACACCCAAACTCTTAGGGACCCAGACCCAGTCATCTCCAAAGGAACAGAGCATTTCTGTGTTTTCAGGGTTGAAATCTGTCCTTCACCTACATAACTGCTTATGCTTGAGGTAAACCGGCATGTCTGATGTGTGTGGGGTTTATGTTTTGTTTTTATATGGTAAGATAGTGTTTGGACAATTTGGGCTAGTACATGTTGTCTACTTTCAAGTGTTTTTCTTGGTTTAGTCCATTATGATTTATATATTCCCAAAGTAAGTTAAGGTTTGAAATAAGACGGTAATGCAATAGAATATAATTTTAAAATTATTTATTTCATCTCTTGGCCACAAAATTTGTTTGAATATCTGGGGGTGAGGAATCTTGCGAGGAAAAAAGACTCTGAACTTTTGAAGTTAAAGGGAATTTGTAAGAGTTGGAATTTACCATTCAGTAGCAATGTTTTCAACAAACGCAGTGCTCTATTGCCAGTAAGGGATCGGAATTATGAAACAGTCACATGCATTATGCAATTTTACTTCTAAAAACTGAATTTCAGGCAGCGTTAACTCTGAATATTAAGAAAAGCAATCTTATTTAATTATGAATATTGAGAAAATCAGACTCGCTTCTTGTGAATGTTAAGAAAATTAAACTCACATTGGTGACAAATGTTAGGAGGCTTCTGCATTTTTATTTTGTCAGTAACTTCTCTTTAAATATATGAGAGATAAATTGTAAATTTCATACATTTAAAGCGTGATAAACAATAAATTTTTGTTTCAGTCCTTTAATCCTCTAAATTCAAGTTCGTAGTAAATGCAGTGGCAAAATGTTTTGGGGTTTTTTTGCCACCTCTTTATTAATGTCATCATCCTCCTTGGCTTATAATTATTTTTTTTAACAGAAATGTGAACTTCGGTTCAAGTTCCTCAGTGTTACTACATTTTTGGAAAGAATGATACTGATATTTATGTAACTTGACAAAGCTCTTGAGTAACTGGAATTTGTCTCCATTACATGAAGTGTGTGCCAGTGTATTATTAATTTCCTTCTAATTTTTTCATCTTTTGGCCAATATGAGATAGAACATGCCCTGGGGGTAGCTGTCTCAAAGACATGCTTTCATAAAGTTGCATAAAAATATAATTACAAGTTTGAAGAGAAACTCAAATCATTGCCACTGATGTGGGAAGGACTGCTCTGTCTTTAAGCACATTATTAAACATGATAAAATCCGCGGGAGAGAGCTACAGGAAGCCCTACTACTTAAATCCATTGTGCATGGAGCAGTGCTTTTTCAGTTCCATTGGCTGCAATTTCCAACTGCAGCAGGTCCTACTGGTTTCTTGTAAGCAAGGGAATGTGATTGGTTCTGCATGGTCTTCTTGGGTCATCATATAGAAAAGCTAAAATGAATAAAATAACTGAACAGTGGTTTCAAACTGAGAAATGCTAGCTGTCTTCTGAAAACTACCCAGCAGATGACAAAAGCCTTGTCATTAATTTTGAAATGGCCTTTTTCCAGACCATGTTCCCAAATGTCCGATTACAATGGTGATGACTGGGCTGACGCATCTTGCTGTTTGACAGAATGGTGTACCAAATCTTCTTCTATATGCCAAATTAAAGTTTGTTCATTATTGCTCTACAGGAACTATTACTTTTCTGGGAACATTAGCTGATGGTTTGTTGGACGTGGGGCAAGAAGAAGTAGAAGCAAGGAGCAGCAGCATTCTATGATTCTGTGATTCAACTTGTAGTATCCTACATTGTCTATCGAAAAAACATTCTCTGATTTTAGTCAAACCTTTTTGACTTGCAAAAGTTAGGGTAAATCAAGTGTATGTAAAAATAAAGTAAGATTCTTATTAGCCAATTTAGTCAATCAAATTGATAAAAATTTTGTGAGCTATTAATAATAATGTCATGCTTGGAAGTATATAAAAATGTACATTTTAATTTTAACCCTTACTGTGTAGCAAGTTCTTATGAAAACTGGTATGTTTCATAGAATCATAGGATGCTTTGGGTTGAAAGGGATCTGTAAAGGTCATCTAGCCCAACCCCACTGCAGTGAGCAGGGACATCTTCAACTAGACCAGGTTGCTCAGAGCCCCGTCCAACCTGACCTGAAATGTTTCCAGGGATGGGGCCTTCACTGCCTCTCTGGGCAACCTGTTCCAGTGTTTCACCACCCTTATGGTAAAAAATTTCTTCCATACATCCAGTCTAAATCTACCCTCCCTTAGATTAAAGCCATTATCCCTTGTCCTATCGCAACAGGCCTTGCTAAAAAGACTGTCCCCATCTTTCTTATAAGCCCCCTTTAAGTACTGAAAGGTCGCAATAAGGTGTCCCTGGAGCCTTCTCTTCTCCAGGCTGAACAGCCCCAAGTCTCTCAGCCTTTCCTCATAGCAGAGGTGCTCCAGCCCTCTGATAATTTTTGTAGCTCTCCTCTGGACCCACTCCAACAGCTCTGTGTCTTTCCTGTGCTGAGGACTCCAGAGCTGGATGCAGGACTCCAGGTGGGGTCTCACCAGAGCAGAGCAGAGGGGCAGAATCGCCTCCCTCGACCTGCTGGCCATGTTTCTTTTGATGCAGCGCAGGATACAGTTGGCCTTCTGAGCTGCAAGCACACATTGTTGGCTCATGTCCAGCTTTTCATCCCCCATTACCCCCAGGTCCTTCTTGGCAGGGCTGCTCTCAATCCCCTCATGCCCCAGCCTGTATTGATACTGGGGGTTGCCCTGATCCAGGTGCGGGACCTTGCACTTGGGCTTGTTGAACCTCATGGAGGTTCACGCAGGCCCACTTCTCAAGTTTGTCCAGGTGTTGTCAACATTTGTTGTCATGTATTAGCATTCATTGTTTCTCACGGTAACACATAAACTGAAGTTCTTAGTTTTACCTTCCCCGTACTCAGGGCCAGGCAGCAGAGAGCCTTAGTGCATAGTCACACCAGGCCTTTGCATGCACACCAGACTCATGCACACAATACCTACATGGCCAACTGCCATGGACAGAAACAGACAAGAGAATGACACCTTTGCAGGCACCCATGCGACAGAAAATTGCTCGTATAAACATGAATCACTCTAACAGGGTTATGCTTTCCTTTTTAATCACGTTCAAAGTCTGCTAGCAGATCTCATACCCAGCCACCCACATGCACACACTCACATGGATACCCTTGACCTCTGGTACCCACCCCACACCTCTAGTCCAACTTGCTGACTAGTACAGCCTTATGTTTGCAGGAGGGTTACACGAGCGTATTTACATAGATCTGTCCAGTGTCTGAGCCCAGAGCTGTGGTCTTTCTGGTAGATGGCCTTCAGACCCATCATCTCTCCAGTATTCAGCTGCCAGTTCTTTCGTGTCCTTTTTACCAGCTTATCCTGTCTCAAGTTCACCAGCAGGTTTAAAATCACAGAATTGCAGAGTTGTAGGGGTTGGAAGGGATGTCTGTGGAGCGCCTAGTCCATCCAGTGCTCCGTCACCCTCAGAGGGAAGAAGTTCTTTCTCATGTTCAGACGGAACTTCCTATGCTTCAGTTTGTGCTCGTTGCCCCTTGTCCTGTCGCTGGGCACCACTGAAAAGAGTTTGGCCCCATCCTCCTGACACCCACCCTTCAGATATTTATAAACATTTATTAGGTCTCCTCGCAGCCTTGTCTTCTTCAGGCTGAACAAGCCCAGCTCCCTCAGCCTTTCCTCATAGGAGAGATGCTCCAGTCCCCTCATCATCTTCATAGCCCTCTGCTGGACTCTCTCCAGCAGTTCCTCAAAATCATGTCCCCTCACAGACACAACAGCGAACCTAATCACACAGAAGATTTTTAGAAACAGAAATTAATGAGGAGATGAAACAGGCTACAGTGTTCATGGGTGGGACTTGGCCCAGCAGGTGTGTTGACCAAGAGCCTGCTTACTTGTGACTGTCCTGTTTAATCTCATTCCTTTATTTTCTCATGCTTATTCTTCCTGCATTCATGTTGATCTTTCCCCTCCTTTGGCTCTTAATCTAAGCATCCCATTAAAAATTCCATGTTTTCCGAAACAAAATTTTAATTCTGTAAAAGGTTTCACAGATCCCCACAGTTCCCCTCTTCCCCAGCATCCCATAGCAAGTTTGCTCTTTATCATGACATCCATGATAATCACGTTTTTCTTCTCATCAGTTAGAGTTCTGGTTGAATCGCTTGAAGGTAATGCTTGAGTGGTTCCTTTTACGGCCCATTGATCAAGGTCTCCAGAGTTCTGAGCTTTGTTCCTATTCCTGTTATGTACGGTTTGTCAGCTGTGTTCATTTTATGACTTCTATTTCTTGCCTTTGTTTTTTATGCTGAATAGCTGGGTTGTTTTTTACAGAAGATTTCAATTCAGATTAAAAATATTCCTTTTTTCTCCTCATTTTCCTCCTTCTTCATTTCTCTGTGTTGGAATCCTATTTTTGCTGCCTTAAATGCGTGTTACTCATGTGAGTTACTGATGTCCATAGGGAGAAATGAGTAACATCCTGGAAATTTATGCTCAGCTTTTCTCGTACTGGTAGGTGGTTTGGTTGTAAGTACAGCCCAGAGTAGTGCATGTTTTTCAGTAACTGGGTGTTACAGTTCAAATGCCTCTGCTAAATTTTCTGTGTACCATCCCATTTCTGTCTCACAAAGGTGAATACTGCATACTTTTCTAAATAATACTGTTGCTTTATGAGTTAGGTTCTGGAACACTATTTCTAAAGTATGCTTGTGTGAAATATGCTAATAATTGAAATAATTTTTTTCTTTGTAGAACCAAAATTGTATTTTCAGCCACCACATCAAGTACAGCACAAAGTTATGAATACAGAACAGAATGGCATCAAAGAGAATCATTCAAGACACATTTCTCGCAATGACATGAGACAACCAAGGAATGAGAAACCCCCTCGTTTTCAAAGGGATATTCAGAATTCAAGGCAGGCTTTGGAAAGTGGTGGGTTACCAAGAAACAGAGGTCCTGAAAGGCACAGCTCTTTAGAACATTGGACAGATGAGAAAAATAGAAGTGACAGACATCATCCTAGAAATGATAGGCCAAAGGATTTGAGTTATCCCATAGGCACTCACCAGAGCGATATTACTTTCAAAAAAAGGGATACCAATATGCAAAACAGAGTAGGAAAAGGTGTGTCTTTCACAGAATTCAAGGAGAACTCTGCTGCTCAAGATACTACAGATAACAGTAACCAGAGACGTGGGAAAAGGGAAAACCAAATACACAATTCTGAAAATTTTTGTGATAGGAGGGCACGAACAATAAGCAGTGAAGCCTTTATGGTAAAAAGTGAGCAACACCTTGGTGTTAATAACGATTACCAAAATCCTGGTAGAACTGATAATTTTACTGCTGTACCAAATGGAGATACTGAGCATCATCAGAAAGGAAGACGAGTAGGACCTATCAAATCATCAGGACCCACTACGATCCCAACTTTTGATGATAAAATGTTGTATTACAACACCGGTCCCAAAAAGAGATCGGGACCTATCAAACCAGAGAAGATAATAGACCCATCGATTCACGTGGAGTATGGGAAAAGTTGGAGACCAGGGGATGAATGTTTTGCTCTTTATTGGGAAGACAACAAGGTATGCCTTTGCTAAATGAGAAGTACCTCAAATTGTACCTTTAATGTTTTCTTATTAAAGAGAAGGGTGTTGGTCTCTTCTCCCAAGTAACTAGTGATAGGACGAGAGAAAATGGCTTGAAGTTGCATCAGGGGAGGTTTAGATGGGATATTTGGAAGAAATTTGTTTATTGAAAGAGTGGTCAGGCATTGGAACAGGCTGCCCAGGGAGGTGGTCAAGTCACCATCCCTGGAGGTGTTAAAAAAATGTGTAGATGTGGCACTTCAGGGCATGGTTTAGTAGGCATGGTGGTGTTGGGTTGACGGTTGGACTCAGTGATCTTAGAGGTCTTTTCCAATCTTAATGATTCTGTGATTCTGTGATTATGTACATGTGGGAGATTTAGCATGCTAGCACGGAGACACAGGGCTTTGTTTATAGGTGTGTAGTTGCTTCTTGGCTAGCTTCTTGTTCTATTTTTTTTTTCTTTAGGAGATACGTTGCTTGTGTTCATTGTGTGAAACTTCAAGCATTTAAATTCAGTCATCCTGAAGGTGTTTCTCTCATTTAGGTGGGGTTTAGGAGGACTAAGCTCCTAACATTTGACTTAAGTGCCAAAAATTTGAAGGGGTGAATATGTATCTTAGTGCCCATATTCTTTTCCGAGGAACTAGAAACAGGATCCTGTGCTACCTAGAATAATCTGTAGTGGTAGACGTGTAATGCCTTTTTCTAGAATAAGTCAGGATGCAACCTTTACAAGCACAAGGGAAGACCAGGCAGGGTCTGCAGGAACAGAGCTGTTTAAAAGTCTCCCTCTTTTATTTCAATCATCACGGAAAGGAAGGAGTGAAAGGCTTATTTTTTATTATCTCTAGTAGACTATTAGCTGAAGAATTTGTGGCAAATGAGTTATGCTGCATGATAGTTTAGTGTTACTGATTTTTAAAAACTGAAATCTTTCCTCTTCAGTTGTTTTTCCTATTAATAAGATTTCTCTTACAGTAAGACACTTTGCTTTCATCTTCTCTTCTTTTGCTAAAAAAATTTTATGCTATTTTCTTTCATTTGTTGTTACCTGTTCAGGAGTTCTCTGTTGCTGTTCTTGCGTAATTTCTTCACTTTTTCACCATTTCTGGTGATCCGAGATGAAAACTACCTTAATTAGTGTTGTTCTTTGAATAGGTTTTATTCCCACCATTTTCTGTCTTTTTTTTTTCCTGTTTTTGTTTTTTTTACAAGTAGTAGATAGTGTTAGCTCAGCAGGATGATTTTTCTTTTGTTTGTATGACTAAAATATTATAAGGCATACAAAATTTTTGGTAGTGACACCATGTGGTGAGTTGACTCTCTGAAAAAAGACTATGTAGCTTGGGTGGATGGATTAGTCTGAAATATAATGGCATATTATGGAATTGGTTCCTATTTTGAGAAGCATAATTGAATTACTGAGATGAGTTTTTTGAAATTCTGGAAAGTATGAAATGTGCAAATTAAGTAGATAAAAGGTCATCCCAGACTGTTACCTGAAGAGTATTCATCACATTTCGAAGGGTTTTTTTTTTTTGAAGAACATTGTTATTTTGGTAGTTACAGTAAATTCTGCTGTTCATATCTAGCACAATTTTGAAATGTGATGATAAAATACAGTATTGAGCTTAACCATGCTAGGAGGCAGTGGTTTCTTTGTGTTCAATAAGATAAAAGTGATTGAATATCTTCAAGAAAGCTGATCTGTGTTTGCATAAATGTAAAAAAATCAAGTTTTGTGTTTAGAAAAAGGACTTTTTGAAGGGGCAGTTTTATCATATTTTTATCATATTGTGTGTTAAAATAGGCATATAGCAATATGTACAGTGTATATGGTTGACAGGCACTTACTGATACATGTATCTTAAGAAAAGTATTACAGTAACACTCCTCTGTATACACCAGCATTTCTGTTAGTGATGAATTTATTCTGCTTTCAGAAAATTGAAAACAAGTCTTTTAAATGTTCAGTCTAATTTCGTAAGCTGCAATTTATTTTCTCAATGAGTATTCTAAATACGTTCTACCATGTCCTTGCAGTCTGCACATGGAAGTTTAATACATCTGGTTTAATATCTGGTACAAATCTTACTCAAAAAATAAAACTGACTAAGCCTAAATATATACATATGCACGCGTATGTATGAAAAGGTATTTGTTAAGCTGTTTGTGGTATTTCGGGTAGTATTTTATGACCTTTGAAAATTTCTCTTTTAAGTTCTACAGGGCAGAAATTGAAGCTCTCCATTCTTCTGGGACAACTGCAGTTGTTAAATTCTGTGATTATGGCAATTATGAAGAGGTGCTTCTCAGCAACATCAGGCCTGTTCATGCAGACACGTGGGTATGTGATAACAAATTGTATTAAAAAATATAAACTTCATAGTCTGTACAAGATATGTAAGCCTTCAGAAATTAATGCCTATTCATGCAGAGAGTGCTAATTGGATGTGTAGGATAATAGTTAAGTGAATACATGAACAAAATTTTCAACTTTTAGTTGTCTATGTGAAACTTCATAAAAGTGTATTAACATTGGTATTCTTCCTGTATAATAAATTTCAATTGTATTATTTGAAAACCGAGAACTGACCTGTCAGACAAACAGTTTTATGCGTATTTTCTCCTTAAAACTTGTTGCTTACTCTATTAAACACAGTGTTCTGTTTTATTTCACATACGTTGTATGTTGTTCTGTAAAGGTTAGGAAACAGTCTTTTATAATGTATTTTCTGAAGGTTTTTACTAATTGTGTATCTATGGCCAAAATTAGACATCTGTATCACTTTATTTTCTATCATGGTTTCAATGATTTCTTCTTTGCCAAATATTGTGTTGGAGGTGTATACCTTGAAATCTGGTTTATGATGTTTAGAATGTATTAGCCTTATGGAAATTGGAAATTTCAAAAGGCTTTATTTGTGAATGTCATGGAAATACAGGTGCATCTTGATGATTTTTTTTTTTTTTTTAAATATCAGGAGTGCACAATTCTGTGCTGTTTTCTTTTACTATAAAAAGCTGCACAAAAAGTATTCATATTTTTGTATTGATTCCTTAAGGATAGGTTGACTGCTTGCTTTCATTTCTTACCTCTGAGCGTATAGCCATATTACCATGTTACTACTGCTGCAGAGGCTGATCAGTCAACTGCTGTTTCCTGCCAGTAGTCTTTTAACTGTTGTTCTTGCTGTAGCTCTCAGATGCCCTTATGGCCTCCGAGATGGCCTTTTTGTACTTAAAAAGATATTTGAAGCTCTTCCGAGCTGATGCATTACTGTTTCTATGCTTTTTTTTTCTTTTTCCTTCTTTTTATCCCAATAGTTGAGCTGTGAGGTGCTAGTTTCTTAACTGTATGATTGTACTTATTTTGTCCCTTTTTCTGGGTTAATAATCAGCCTTTTCTTCACACTTTTTATTAAAATCTTGATTAGTGGCTTTGTTTTAGTTTGAAAGTTAGCTCTCATAGTCTAAGAACTTGAGCTGGTGTTAAGACTAAGGTGATCTGGTAGCGAGGTGCCAACTTGAAGCAGTGGTCCTTCTTTTCTGCCTCCTTTGCCTATCCCTGACCACATGTTCCTCCTGTTGCCTCTCCTTCCGTGTTGGGTCATGAGTCACGTAGCCACAGGAGGAGTCAAATGAGATGGACCACTTCACACCCCCCAGTTTGTTTTGTTTTATTTCAGAGTTAGTTTGTTAAAGCTGACACAAGATGGTGGGACAATGTACGAAGGGGGGATTCTGCTGCTGAGGTAGCATAGTCATATCATGCTACATCCTGATCTGGTCATTGAGGCTTCCTCAGTTGTTAATGGGGAGAAATAAGGATTTTCCAAGGACCTTTCAGTCCATTCAGAAATGAAACATACCTTTCTCAAGGATCTTTTTTCTCTCAAGGGACCCTAGGAGAAGAGCGTAAATTCAAACAATTAAATTAAGATCATTATGAGTATAGAAGATAAATGCCAACAAACTTCTTCACAGTAAAAAAAATTTTTATGGTTTCTTTCCAAGGTTTTACTGTGTTGTTGCCAAAAGGTCCTTGCCGCTGTGGGATTTTTGTAGGAGAAAGTTGATTAGCACCTTGCTCTTTGCTTTTTTGTGTTGGGATGCTGACTCTAGTCCTCATTATGATTTGCCGTTCTTAATCACACATTGGAGTCATGCTCTGATACTCAAATTTGTCTGTTAAGGTGAACACTGTTGGTCACCTTTCTTTGTCTCAGTGTTCATATTAGTGTATAATCCAAACAGTGCACACAAATGCAAAATGTTCTCATGCTGCTTAATACTTGATTCTTTGTCGTAAGATTTAAGTAACTTTGTGATATTACCTCTTTACAAGAGAACAAAACAGATTTTAAACTGACTTCGGTAATTACTTTTCTTTCACTGATTGATGTTATCAGCAACAATGAACTTGCTTTATTAGAATTGTTATGCTGAGTTTTATTTCAGTTCTTCCAGGTAGCTTCCCAATAGCAAAGTCTTTCTTAACTCTCTGTACTGAAGAGTTGTTACTGATGTAGAAATATACAGTATGTGTGTTCTGATGTTCTAATACTGCCAGTTTTTCAGACTCCTTCTTGAAAGAGATGTTGATACTAGGAAAAGATTTAGTAAATTGACTTAAAGGCATTAATTTACCCTGTGTTATAATTGATTTTTCTTTACTGTTTTCTCCAGCATACTTTCTGGTACTTATGTTGAATTTAAATTTTTTTTCCAACAAATATAAACTGGTATAAAGGTATACCACTGTGAGGAAGGGGGAAGAAAAGAAAAGCAGAAAATTGCTCAGCTAGTCACTTGAAAAAAAGAGCCAAAATATCGCAGTGATCTTATTTTGATGACATAATGTATTGTTTAAGCACCTGAGCTTCTGGTCTGCTTTTGGCCGCCTTTGTCAAAAATAGTGAAGTAATGGAAATTCTTTACATTGTTAGTAGGTTTAAGATGATTTCTTTTTCTCTTCACCTCCTACTGGTTAACGTTCTACTACTCTCTGTTCCTGCTGACTCTCTAATACTGAACTGCAGGGCATTGGCAGAAGTTTTGTGGGTTTGGTGTTTTTTGTTTGGCTGTTTTTTTTTTGTTATGGTGGGTTTTTTGGTGTTGTGTTTCTTTTTTTTTTCTTCTTGTCTGAAGATCAAATTTGCCTGATATTCTCAGGATACACTGTGCTGTCCACTTCAGTGGAAAAAGTGTTGCTAGATGATCGTAAGACTGCTTGATAATTGTGTATTGTCCATCACCCAGCTTGCCCTGAGTGCTTGCAAGTTTTCAGTCCCTCTGACACCTAACATGCTGCTATTCATCTTTCTGATGGCTAGAAGTATAGAAGATAAAGCTGTGCTTTACATAAGGTGCATCAAAAAGCTAGTGGGGATTTTGTTTCCGTTATCATGTACGATACCCATGTAAATATGTGCAACACTAAACCTGTTTTTTTTCTTAGTGCTTGCAAAATGTGTCTTAGGCATGCAATTCATAAATATTTTTAATAATAAAATTACATTTGGATTCCACTGTTTTAGAGTTCTACTGAGTATCTTGTATGTAACACTACAATACTGTATACTTCTATTTCCATCAATGTAGCAGGGGTCACTTAATGAAAATATTATAACCCCAATGAAAAAAATCACTGAAAAGCCATTATAGAAATAAGAACTGCTTGTTTTTTCTTATAAAATATGTGAGATCATACTAACAACTGAAAAGCATGGAATGCTAAGGGCCTTCCTGACTCACTTAATAGTTTATTCTGTGAAAAAAAATTTAAATAAAATCTTGATAGTATTTTGAATTTTAAGTCTTAATTTTACTCTCTAATTTGTAGCATTTTCTTTCCTTAATAAATTATGAAAACGTGCAGCCTATGTGCTTATCTTGTGACATTTTTCTCCACAGGCAAGTCCTTGCTTTCCCTTTTCCATTCTGCGTTTCCTTAGTCACGCAGTCGGTCTTGTTCCACCATTTACACTATGATTATCCTCCTATTTTTGTTTCCTACTGTTACATGAAAGAAATAAAGATTGTAGTTCTCACACCTGTGTATGTTATGGCCTTAGTCTGATTGCTCTCAAAACAAGCTAGAATTCATACGAAGTTTTTGCATACAATAATTCACTTAAAAATACTAATTATTAGGTGAAGTCTGTAGTTTAGCTTAGTTTCCTCTTCCTGTATCTTGCACTGTATTTCTGCCTAAGGAGGTAAGAAGGCAAAAACTATTATTAAGGTAAGTATAATCCTACTTCTTCTATAATCTGTTTTGTTCTGTGCATACTGAAAATCCACTTTGCAGCTTTCCTTAGATCATTCCTCCAGTAAGGAATGAGTTGAAGAAAGAAAATAACAAAGGGTCTTGGATTACGGTTAATTCATGCCAGCAGACATTTGAGAACTCAAATACTGTGTCTTGTACCTCACAGTTCTAAGAGCTTCTATAGGTTTTGAATTACCTTAATTTGAACTGTAATTCAGGGCTTTCTTATACCTGTCCCTGTTTCAGGTAAGTAAAGAAGTAAACTGTGGTTTTTCTGAAGGTGTTTGAACCTCCCTCCAGGAATGTAAAGAGCAGCACTGAAAACTGCTGAATGGCACAGCTGCCTCTTTAAGCTGGAAAAAGCTTTTGCCTGTCTGTTTTATGGAGGTTTTGAACCCATTCCAGTGTGTTGATTTATGACAGGCAAATACTTACTTGAAGGACTGGGTGCCGTTTCTTTTTGGCTTTTCAGCCACCTGGCATCACACAACACATATTTTGTGTTACATGTCAAGCAGGAAGTCTTTCGCATTGAGTAATTAAGTGTGTGCAGTAGATGAATGTATCTTGGTTAGATCTATTATCTAGCTTCTTTCCTCGACTGTATTAAAATCAAGGCTGTTAAAAGAAAATTGTACAATCTGCTTCACCAGTTGTAAGATTACTGTAGAAAAAAATGTCCATAAATGGTTGCATCAGACAAGAATTTCATGTTTTTAGTTCTTTGTCTTCTGTACTGTTAGGAAAATCTCTAGAATAATTTTACAGTTCATAATTAGACATTGACTAAATGAATTAAATGAAGGCTGAGTATTTTGGACTACCCTGCTTCCTGAGTGCTGATGCATATTTATGAATTAATTTTGATTTTGAAAGTTACTAATTTGGATTTAGTTTCCACAAAAGGCTGTCTTCCTGCTTTATTAAAACACTTTAGATTTAGGCAGTTACTTTGTTTGGATGTGCCTGATTTTCCATCTCACCAATACTTGGTGATTTCAGTTGTCTCTGTCCTGCCAGGCTGAAAAATTACTTTTCATAGTCTAGCCTAAACTTTTTTTTTTTAATATTATTTTCTTACTGGAGCCTTTTTTTATTTACTGGAAATGTTGCCTTAAATTCCATCACATCTTCTGCAGAGTATACAAAGAAAGAAGTTTGATGTGTAAAAATGCCTGTACTATTCCTGCCATTATAGTTTCTCTGAGCTAGACATAATTGTTCATGTTGTCAAAGAATAGCAACAATATATATCTCCTTAGAGAGTATAAATAGAAGAGGAAATGTTTTGGTCTGACATCTTTCCTACAAAATTTGCTTGCCTTCTCAGAACTTGGTTGCTACATCTAGATTTTCAAAGTTTTAGAGGAGTTATATTTGCTTCAACCTTACGCAGAGCATTTAATATCTTTGCTAAGTTAGTCAAGATGCATTTTTTTATAAGTATAAAACTGGCTAATTGTTCTGATTTACTGGGGGGGGGCAGGTAGAATATAAAAGATTTTGAGATTAGTTGTGTATTCCTTTCAAAAGTTAAGCGTGGTGTTGAAGAGTTCTTTGCCAAAGTGGAATACCTGTTTCTTTAATGAGAGCAAGAGTTGGTTAACAAGAAAGCAATAAATGTATGGTGACTCTGTAGAGGGGGGGGAAGTGTCCATGTTTTATGCGTTTATTGTGTATGTCCCACATGCTGAACATCCAACATCATAGGATTTTCTAACTTGGGACATGCTATCACGCAGAAGGATATCAGGAGTATCTTCATTGCTCAGAAAGATTGTTTCAGATTCTACTGTGCTTGTGAAGCTCTTTTATCGGTCATCTTTTTTTTTTTTGTTCTTTCGTTACCCTCTACTCGCTAAGTGTTTTCGTTATTACCTAGTAGGAAATGTTATTTATGACTTCTTACTGGAAATCTTAAGAGCTTATTTTATGTAGCTTAATTTCACTAGATAGAAAATACTTTGCTGAAAAGGTTTGTGTAGTTATGTCGTAGCATCCTATTTCCTTTTTTATTTTGTTCCTTGTGTCGATCTGTTTTCTGGTCTCCTGGGCATTTTCGTTCTTTCCCTACATTATATTTGCTCATATAGGACTTCACCGTTGGTCGAATGGCGTATAGGAGAAAATGAAAACAGTAGCGTTTAGCTATTGCAGTGATCTTTGTTCTTGTCCTGACAGGGCTCCCTCAGTGTGCATTTTCACTCTAGGACAGTGATGATGAGCCTTCTTGAGGGCTAGGGCTGAAAGTAAAATTTTACAACATACTGGATGCGGACTTGGTGCGGCTTCTACTGTTGCTTCCTTTGCTTCTTGGCCCATTCCAGTCTCGATTCTTTTCCCTGTGGACATTATTGGCCCCCTTTAGACGTCTGACATCCATTAGTTTATGTCATCAATTCTCATTGCTGGGTGCTGGGAGGCCCAGCCAGTGGAAATTGCATCATAAGTTAGAGAGTTTCGTCATCGCTGTCCAGGGAAAGGGGAGGAGTTGAGTCTCCAGTAAGATTGATGGATGTCCCGTGGGTTGCAGGCCAGTTAAAGGAGGGAGCTACTTGTCTCTCGACCTGGAAAAGGACTTCCCTCTGTACCAAGGAGGGAAGCAAAGTGTTGCAAACATGAGTAAATTGATGGGGGG
>Ga0065711_1042502_pt1 | contig 15340 bp, 4 predicted proteins | sample Hoacrofraction12_FD_59098 | JGI IMG/M metagenome (GOLD analysis project Ga0065711, IMG submission 59098) | Hoatzin crop microbial communities from Cojedes, Venezuela - Epithelial fraction 12 v2 (version 2) | ecosystem: Host-associated > Birds > Digestive system > Esophagus > Crop | place... | reverse complement strand
GGTGAGAGGGGAGCAAGACTAGAGTAAAAAAGAAAAGAAACCAAATAAAAAAACCCCACAACCAGAAAATTAAGGTTTAGAGAAAAAAGTAGTATGGCACATTGCTAGGACAAAGCACAGAGGGTAGTATGATTCTTAGAGAAGACTCCTTAGAAGCTTATAGTGACACCTTTAGGGTTTCTCAGCTATGGAAGCACCAGTTGCACATTTACAGGTAAAGCTGAATCCCGTTTAGCACTTCACTCAACAAATCAGTATCCTTGCTAAAGACAAAGAATTTACCATACCATCTACAAACTAACATCATGCAGACTTTGAAAGGAACTGATTTTCTTCTTGTGAAAGAAGAGGTGTAAAAAACAGGAATGAGAAAGAAATCAACATTCCAATAGTAATTTAACAAGTAAAATAAGAAGGTTGTTTGAATATGCTTTTACACAATTAAACTTTCCTTGGTATTATTTAAACTTTTGCTTTGAAAATTCATCTTTGCTCTAAATTTAACTATGAATTTCCTCTAAAATTTAACTTCACTGGATTTGTGACTATTACCATTGATATAGTAACATTTGTAGTAATGGCACAAGCAATAGTAGTAGGTAGTAGTAGTAGTAATGCTAAGAATAATAATATATAAATATTTTTACAATTGAGATTCAAAACCAAAACTGATTTGTAACATCTTTCAGTCTTCAAATATTAGTAAAATACCTGAATTTAATAAATGGAGATAGCTAGTAGTCATTTAAAGTATTCATACCACTATATTCCCTTTTGTCAGAAGTTAGGGCTGGTTATCTTTTCCAGTCTGGCATCACGAAGAACAAAACATATGGTTTAATAACACCATCAAATCTAAGCACTGAAAAAAAAACCCCACTCAAGTCAAACCCTAACACTGACTTAAAATGATGGGGTACCTAGATTTATTTCTGCATTTCTCTTATTTTATGATGTGTCTGCTCGTGCGTTGTCACACACCACCCAGAAAGACTGTGCAGTCTATTTTCTTTATTATTGAAGAGAGATGAAATTGTCATCACAGAGTTCTCTTGGATGGGAGGGTTATAGAAAAACTTAAAAATTCAGGAGAAAATTGACAATATAGCATGTTGAACCAGTGCGTCTGTTGGGTAGCTAGAAATATTCAGGTTTTTGTAGCTATAATCTAAAGCTACTTGCCTGTCCAAGGACCACAAAGGAAGAACTGACACATGGGCTCAGAGATATTGTAGTGCTCTCAGCTCACCCAGGAACCTGGAGCTGGCAGCAGACTGCGTTGCCTGCAGCCTTTGTACCTAGCAAGTGCACTTCAAAGGCTGGAGGCCAAGCTCTAGTGACCTCCCTGCTCTGCTTTCGGAGCTGTGGGAGTGAGTGTTGCTCCTGGATTCGAGCATTTCATTTCTTTGGCTTTTAGCACATACTGAAACGTATTGGTCTGAGCAGAGAAGACCAGTGCAGCACAACCTACTCATCAGATAAAGTGAGGCCTTTCCTCAACCTGCTCCATGCTCCAGTATGATGTCACATAGACCAGCTTCCAAATCCTTTTTGATTAGTGGCAACTATTCTGCTCAACTGTCAGAGATGGAGTTTTTCTGCCTCCCTTATAAGCCATCTGTCCACCCATGCCTTGCCCATATGCCACGTCACACAGAGCTATGATACTCTTGTGCTGCAGTACTTGCATTTTCTCTCATTTCAGAACTGCTTCTGTTCTCTTAGTTGAATTCTTTAACTAATTTCCAGGAAAGCTAAGCCATCTGATTTTTATCTTTTTATCTTTTTTTTTTTTTTTACCTTGCTTAATCCATTTCATGTCAATACACAGAACAGGCATAATGATGGCAAATATATGCACTACAGGTGAGTCACGCTAGATCTAAATGTAGCTGTTTGTAATACTCAGAAACAAATTATCTCAGTGGTTCTTGTGATAAGCGTGTGTTCTTCTGTATGGTTCTGCCTGGTAGCCACAAGGAGCAGCAGTGCTCCCTATCATAGTGTCTCGTATATAATCCCTTGACAGTAACAAGCTGTAAACTTGAAAAGGCAAATTTCCTTCCTTATCGGTAATATGCACTAAGTCTTATGGCTTCTGCTTTTAATTTTACTTTGTTTCTTATAAACTAATGTTCAAGTATATTTGTATCCTTAGAGGGAGATTAGTCTGAAAGCTGAGCTCGTCAGCAGGACCACAGAACTAGTTTACATGCCCAGGGCTAGGAAGCCTGGAAGGCAGGTGCGTGAAATCACTGATGCATGGGAAGCAGAGATTCTGGGTATGTCATCACAAAGCCTAGCTGACAAGTAGATTCAGAAGATGAACTTTCAAGTGATAGACAGTCACATTGATGTACATCACTACATTGATATCTCATAATAAGATAAAGCTAAAGTTGGAGTTCTCACATGATTGGAAACCCACGCTGAAATTACTGAAGAAAAAAAGACTTCTAATGTCTGAAATTACCAAAGAAGTAAGACTTCTGATGCCTTCAGTTTCAGACTTAGGCATTAGCCCTAAAAAGTCTCTGTCATTGTGAGGGTTGCTTTACAGGGGAACAATAATAACTAACTAAAAAAAAAAAAAAAGAAGGAGGTATGATACCATTCAAAAGAAATAAAGCAAAAAAACTCAACCTGAGCATCTGAACAATATCTGGAATGCTAGAAAGTTTTCCATGTACAATTAGGAAAAAAATTGGAGTTGAAAATCTTTTTTATAGTATCTGCTGTCATCTCACTCAATTAATAGCTAGGATGGAAACCGAAAGCTCAAGGGACCACCATGAAAGTGTGAATAAAATGTGTTATTGATCTGGCAATGACTCTCATCAAGAAGAGTTTAATGCATTGATATACCCATAAGAAAAGAATGTTGAATTTTTTAAGCCTGCATTGCACCTGATGGGATAAGAATTTAAGAAGCAGATAGCAGCAATGATTAACATCTCTCTAAGCCACTTTTCACTATGTGTCATCCACAAGAAATCATGTGAATGAGATAGATTTTTATGAATTATATAAAACAGTACAGAGCTATACAACTAATCTAATGACCATGTGCTCAATAGATGGCAATTCCCATCTCAAGCACCATCTTCTATTTCTGATTTTAATTATTTTTCAAGAACAGAGTGGATACAAGGGAATCAGTGAAGGTGGCATTTCTGCTTCTACTCACACACTTCTCTTTCTAAAAGAGAGACTAGACCAACAGAGACCTGAAAGCCATATCCAAGGAGAATAAAAGGCCTCCTTTTTCATTATTTCTTCTGAAGAGAAATTCTTCTGAAGTAATGATGGGGCTGTTAATTCTTCCATGCTACAGAATAGCAGCTTTCCCATCAGCACGTATACCCTGTTTAATTTTACTTTAACTGTTAAATCTGGAGGGATGCAGATTTACTTCTCAAATGGTGTAAAAGACTAATATATAAGATGTCTTTCTATGATGAAAGTCATGTAGCATTCACTGACAAACTGATTTCTGTGCAGAGAGAAGGGTGGTGTCAAAACAGGAATTGTACGAAAGGACAAAACGTACATAACATCAGGTTTCATACCCTAGATGACCTCTGTTAGCCACCCATGAAGCAGACTTACCTGTTCCTAGAGGTGCAGAGTATTCTTGTTGAATATGCATTTGTTTGCATTTGCAATTGGATATAAAAATCACACTGAATCCCAAAGGTCAGACACTTTTTTTCACTGTACCGTGTGAGTGCACATTCAAACTACTGAACAGGACTGGGCTGGGCTGCTCCTGGACCTCAGAACTGCGCCTGGTCTCTACATGAAGAAAGGGTGGACCAGTCTCTTCATCTCTTCAATCACTGGCTACAGAGTGACTCCGCTATGATAGGATGCCTGAAGTGTAGGTGCACAGCTCCCAAATGCAGACTGCAGTGCAGTAACCTTTGGCAACAGTACCTGCCAGAATGAGGAAAGTGCGTGATGGGGACAACCTAAAGAAGCTTCCTGGCCCTTATATTTCCTGCAGAAAAACAAAGCCTAACTGCAATCCCTGTGCAAATGAATCCTTAAGTTTACTAGTATCTGTAGTGAGATAAAGCAATTAAGAAAAACAGGTTAAGAGGTAAGTCTACCTTCATAATACACACCGAGAGGGGTGTGCTGTATGAACAAGCTCATACTGAGATAAGGAGGTTTCTGCACAGAAAGTTCCTCATTCAGTACTTGTTCTTTGAGGCGACAACACACAGCCTGGACCATAATGTACATGTTTCTGGTGTGCAGGGCAATGAAAAACAGTTTTCAGTGAGTTTCTAGTAAGTGTAAAACCGTTGTTTAAAAAACACTCTTTTAAGACATTTCTAAACAAAAAGCATGTGTCATGCATTTGGAAAACTACCTTAAAGTGCTTCCGTGTCCCAGTTCTTTCTTATAAACAAAAACACTCACACAATGCAAAGTTAGTTTTTAAAAGTTTCAGTGTCATTTTCACTTTAGATGAGGTGTTTCTCATGGGGAGATCTTTAAAAAACACTCTATCAATCTCTGTCAGTTTCTCAGAGCAGTCATTAGTGAAATGTCACCTTCTAGATTCCTCTCTCTGGGAGTTTAGACAGCTTCAGCTTTTGAAAATAAAATCTTAAGATAATGTAATTAGTACACTTAGTTAAATCCACTTAAACATAGAATCATTGCAGCAGAGAGACAAATATGCGTGTTAAATTACTGTAACTACGGGGGAAGAAAAGACTGCTTTGATTTCTCTGAACAAGTTCAACATTTGATTATTTCACTTTCCCAGTGGCCACCTTTAAACTTCTGTTAAATTTTAAGTAAATAGTCCCAGATTCTGTAGTGTTCGAGGTCTCTGTTCTCCCTGTAAGGTGCATTTATGTAATTAGCCAGCAGGTTCTGGTGTCAGGCTCTTATGAAAGAGAACAGGCCTCCGAGAGAAAGATCTTCCAGTGAAAATGCAATGAGGAGTTTTTGAGTGAGAAGGTTGTCTAGGGGAGAACATCACCAAGATAGATTCTGGATTTTCAGCTAACAGTTGTTAAATATACGAAGATAGTTCTGAGATACAGAGCCTGGCAACCAGGATTAAATGGATATTCTAACCTTATAGAGACACTTAACTGATTTCCACACTCCCCTACAGCCTTTGAATTCTGTAGTCACTCATACAAAAGATGGAAATTATTCTCAGCTCACCTAACATAGAGTCAGATGGCTAAGGAATGCTTCTGACAGTGAAACCAGTGTGTTTTGTCCTTCTGCAGTTGGAGAAGGGCCTACAATGTCCTGAATCAGCTTTTGAACATGTGCCTGATGTGTCCTCTGTCATATAAAAAGCAGAAATACCACTTCACTACCACTTTTCTCTAAAGAGAAAGAAAAAACTACACAAAAGTGTTTCCTCACACAGCTGGGGAACCAAGTCCTGTTATTATGTTAGATAGGTGCTAAATACACTTAGCAGCTTGACGTCATCAAAACACTTGGGTTCAGCTCTATTGTATCACTGGAGCGCTAAAGAGCACAGCTAGGAGGCAAATGCTTAGCAAGGATAGCTACATATGTATATGCATGTATATTGCAGATGTATAGAGTGAAGGGGATGTGCCTGCAGTGAGAAGCTATTTCCAGGATTAACAGTCCTGGGGGACTGGTCTTTCAGGTCACAGCTTTATACATAAGAATGTAAAGTTAGTTCTTGCAATATGCCTGTACACTTTCACAAATCTGACTGACATAGCATGCACTAATGGGACATATTAGATGAAGACTGAAAGAAGGCACCTCTGTAGTCAAGAGCAAGATCTGTACTGAAGTTAATGAAACAAGAGTTTTAGTTTTAAACTTCCAAGTCTCCAATTTTATAGAACTCTTCATCTCCTGTGTAACTGTGCTTTCAGGGATTAACTGTTCCAATTTCATAATGTCTTATGTTTTTACCTCTTCTGTTTCTTTTTAAAACAAAATTTTGATGAAGTTGATTAAGTTGTCAACTTTGTCTGCTAGATACCGGGAAGAGCTATTGTACAGGAATTAATAATAGATATAATGACACCTAGTGGTGCTGGAAAATAATGATTCTTAAAATAAAGCCGAAGTGCAACGCAGTTTAAATCCCCCATTTAAAGCAACTGAAAATGTTGTCTCCTTGTGATTATTCTTCACTCATTTGAATATACTAAAGTGCAGTGGTTTGAAATCTTTCTTCTGAATTTTCATTTTATTGGGGGGAAAATACTAAAAATATATTGCTCTCAGTACAGAAAATAAAATACTTTTTTTGAGATTCCTGTTTACCACCAGGTTGCACTGACCTCTCAGAGTTCTACTGAAAAACTGCTATCACCATATGTAGCTTTATCTCACTGATGGGATATCAAGGCTTAACTGTCTGTCCTTCCTAGGGAAGTTAGTTCCACTGTGATAAATAAAGATTACAGAATGTCCTCTTTTCTTATATGAGACAAAAAGGCTTGGCAAGTGCATCCAAAATTCTTTTTATTTTTGCAACTTGAACTTCTGTAATATTATCTTTAAATATGATCAGTCTATTTGTTGCTTACAGTGCCTGCATGAACAGGTATCTAATATTCAACTTCCCCAGTTTGTCAAGGAAGTAATTAGATTATCATAAACAATCTGATATCACATTTATTAGCCAATGGTCTAAAATATAGAAGCAATTATCAAATGAATCAACACTCAATTTTTTTTTTTTTATTTTACAGATTTACAGATATCTCTGTATCAGCTCTTAACATAGAACACGTGTAACTACTCCATGTAGCAAGTAGCAGCTGGATCATGCAAGGAAATATAAACAACCTTAGCATCTCTATCTCTGTAACCTAAGGTTTCTGCCAACTTTATATTCTTATTTTTCCAAGAGTCTGGTAAATGAAAATGACCAAAAAGAAAGCCTCCCTAGCTCACTGTTCTACCATTTTCATGGTAACACCTCTGTTCTCAGGGGGCATCTTAGATAACCTTGTGTTGCAAATGCCTACTTTCCCTTCCCATGTGCCATACACAATGCTTTAGTCTCAGAAGTGTCTGTCATTTGTCAAGAGTAATAACAACAAAAGAAAGGAAAATCAAGGTATTTAAGCAGAAGGTGAGACGTTTCTAATCAAACAATGGAATAAAGAACTACTTAAGAAATAGATAAAGGAGAGATGACTAATTCCTATTGCAGAGATTTTCTGTATTTTATGTAATCAGAAGGTAAGCATACATATAGAAAGAAATAATAAAACTCCTATTTGCACAATGTATTTTTCAATAGACATTGGATAATCACTCTGAGTTCATCTCCATCCTAAAACCTGTAGAAAACAAATTTTCTAAAAAAAGTATGGAGAAAGGTACTACAGAACAACATCTTAGTGTACCATTTCTGAGGTGGATTTTCGAGTGTGACAAGAAACACACCACACTATTCACAGGATGGTGCCACAGGCTCATACAGCCCACGGAAAAGGTGACGTTTCTCTGCATTGCCACCGTCTTGCCTTTTGTTGTTTACAGAATATCAATCATTAGCTGCAATTTTCTCCTATAGACCAATATAATTTTAACTGTCTTGAGTTTTCCCACACATACCCGTGATACAAATGAGAGAAACAAAGTCATCATAAAAAGACACAAATATGGATACAGTTGTAGTTAGGCAGGTATTGGCATGCATTGTTTAATAACGAAAGAAGAAAAAAACATCTTTTTTGCCCTATCATCCAGTAACCTCTCCAAAGAAAGAGACAGAAGACCTCTCACTTCTACTCCTTCTAATGAATTACAGAGACTGCTGACAGGCTGGCCATTTTTGGCTGGCACAGAGGACAGACTGAACAAATAGACGCTTTTCATGTTTAACTTCCATGGCTCATCACATGGAAGGACAGGATGTAAGATAATTCAACTGTATAAAAATTAAAGCAAAAACTTTATATTTAAAGAAGAAACAGAGTAGACTGACTGGCATTTGTCTATCAAAGCTCAAGGCTGAGAAGGTAAAGACTAAGTATTTAACTGTAAATATTTGGATCTCTCCATTGAATTGAGTTAGTCATATGCTTATTTTGCTTGATAAAACTTGACATGGTATAGTAAACTTGGAGCAGTGGGATATCTTAAAATTAAGTATTTTGTCACATAACATAGAAAACAAGGTATTTGTCATGTTATTAACATCTCTGTTATGAACAAATCAATAAATGACATTGCAAAGAGGTAACACACAGGTAAATATCTTCATTATTATAATTAATTTCCCAAAGCATCAATTAGAGAATTTCTAATTAGAGATGGTTTCAAAGTTTTAAGTTGCAGCTTAATAAATAATACTGATAATATCCACTGATGATGTTGCAAGCAATAGGAATAATAAAACCATTTCATACTTAATGAGAGAACATTTCATTTGAAAAGATTAAAGACAGCCGTACTGGTTTCAAATCTATTAATACTGGTAATCATAATCTATGAATTACATTGTGTTTTGGACTGTTCGCTCCATATTCCAAGCATATTTTTTTCACTGAAGGAAATAGAGGCAGACTTTTCAAAGATACGCATTTAAGAATACAAAATATTCAGTTGGAAATTCATTTGTTTACTCTTTTGGGTGCCAGCTTTTTCCCATTAACGAGCTGAAATCTTTTCAGATTGTTTTTATTGGAAATTTCATTAGTGTTTGCAAACAAGTCATGTTTACAAGTGAGCAGGATGTGTGAAAGTGAGCCTGCGCCCATGCTGCATTTTCCACTCCTCCCTGCCCATTCCTATCTATTTTTAGCACTGCCTATTCTCTTGCGCTTAGGTTAATCCCTTGTACGAACATGTACTCCACTCACAGAATAACTCCCATAGGGCATTTTGACACCTCGATTCATATTTCAGAAGATTTCATGTCTCATTGCTACAAAACAACATTAGAGTATGATGGAAGTCTTTGAAGGAACCCAGCCAAAAAGATCTCCCAAAGATACACAGATCAACTTAGAAACTACCATTTGTCACTCATCTGCATCTCAAAAAGAACAACGTTCTTCAAAAAAGCAGCATTTCTTCAACAGGCTAGATTGAAAATAAAAGAAGAAAATGAAGAAGATTCCTCATATCACTAGAGTAAAATCAAAGTCAGGATCTTGGAAATAAATATCTCAGGAAACAATTGGTTTTTTGTAGCAAAAGCAGTAAATTCAGCAAAGTACATGTGAAGTAATTCTAAGCACTGTTCCTCGTCCATTGATACAAATAATGGCACTCTTCATGATGTCACTGTGAGTAAGGGTACGTTATGGAAATTTAGAGCTGGCTTGAAGATATGTCTGTGGCAATTATCATCTCTGGTGATATTTGGAAACAATATTTAATTGATGTTTGCTGGAAAGATAACAAAACCAGAACATATATTTCACAGCACCTCATATCTTTCAACAGATCTATCAGGTTTTCGGTTTTTTTGTTACAACAGTGAGCTGTAGGATGAATAACACAGAAATGACGCAGGGAAGTTTGGGGGTTTTTTTTATTTTTTTTTTCCCTAAAGCATATATATTATTTGAGGATGAGTTAGTCTAATCAAACATATCTTACATAAAATTGAAATGGGATGTGGACTAAGGTTTTGCCTCAAAAGCACGTGTGAGTTTCATTCTTAGGGTATATAAAATCAGTGATTTATATGAGTAACACCAGAAAGTCTGATTGCCTTCTTTAAGGAGACTTTAGTACTTGGGACACAAAGAGTTCTGCCTCCAAGTTTCTCTACCCATTTTTTTGTGTTTATGGAGCAGACTGCACAGCAGTGAGACAATCAGCAGCAAGTGAACTCAAGTCTTGAATTTTCTTCAGTAAGACAGCAGAAATAATGCATAAATGACACAAACTGAAACTACCTAGGCTGTTGCTGCTGCAGGACATTACTTCCTTCCCCACAAATATGGAACGTCCAGCATAGTACAAGACCAAAAATGTTTGTGCTACACAAAGCTATTTGGTCTCCTTTTGCATACATCATCCCATTCACAGATTCCAATATCCGTTGCTATAGTTATGGAAACTCAGTGCACAATAGGCTGATTAAGCTTTTAGTAGGACAAGTGGCGTATGTATTCCATGTATGACAAACAACTTATAATAATCGAGTTTTGTATCTAAAACTTTGGTTTTAACTTAGAGTCCTCAGGCCTAAAGCTTTGGCAGGCTGGTTTTGAGCAGTCTATAAGGAACTGAGAAAAACAAACCTGTGCTTAAATTTAGTAGACATGCATTTGAACTTCTACTGGGAAGTGTTTCCATGTCCACAGATTAAATGAAAGATTGATAATGACTGGTTTGCTCAGGTTAAAAACACTAACAAATAAAATCACCAATGTAAAACACAAACAGGGTTGCAAAAAGGAATGTAAGATGACATATTACAAATGACAAATCCAAGGGTCTGGTGCTTGATATTTGCGTGTATTTTTTGTATAGCACCAACTAGACTGCCTCATAATTAAAGACAACTCCCCTGAGGTTGAAAGTAATTGCTCATTTGTAGATGAGGCACTTCTGGATCAAGAAGTGATTAAAATATTTATATTGCACAGCTCGTTCAATTCACTCATATTATCAGATTAATTTACTTTCATTCACCATGCATCAACATTTACATGGTTTTCCTCCAAAAACGATACTTGAAGTAAAATAACTTTTTATTGCCTATTTTGCAGTTTAATAACGTCAGTGTGTGGGGTGGATAAATAGCTACTGCTTCATTAGCCTTTTTTAGTTACTCTATAAGCATTGTGTTTTGTACTGCACATGAAAAAACTATAGGTACTTATGATGAAAGAAATTTCAGTCTGGAATCTCCAGACTATATGGTTTAAATTAATGAAGATTTACTAGTAACAAGTATATACATAATTTTCTGAGTCCTGAGATAAAAGGGCAAGTTGTCTTTTTTTCCTTCATCAAATCAAAATGTTTGTACCTGAAGGTTGCATAAAAGCTGATATTCTACTCTGACCTTTATTTATAAACTAAAATCTCTACACTACGGTGATTTGTGTTGATTTCTTTCCCAAAGGCCTTAACACAGTAAATTAACCGGCGTAGAAATCTAAAAACGTACTGGGTGCCTGAAGGTCATCTCTACCTACACCCTTATATATGTGTATAGGCCGTGGAAATTATGTTTAATGTATTTGTCAGTGTCAAGACTAGTACATTGTTTATGATACAAAATCCCCAAATTCCCAAGTTGGGACTTTCGCAAGTGTCATTAAAGTGTCTGAGAAAAACTGCGATGGACACATCTCTTCTGCAGATTGAACAGATGTGCCTAAAGCCTAACTGCTTGTAGTCCAGAGTGGGCTTTACAGCCTGCCCAAGAAGACTGGTAATGGCTCAGATTTTAACTAGCTGATTTAAGCTAACTCAGACATGTTTATACAGCTTACTGTGAAAGCAAAGTAGACATAATCCCCATGAATCTACCACTTAACAAAGGCAGGACTAGGAAACTCTACCAGCTCTGGGGACTTTGCATCACTGACTACCGTTCCCATATTATGTTCCACATAGACATATATGGAAAAGCAGTGAGGTGTTTTGGGCACACAGAAGGCACTTTGTGTTCTGATGCAACCTGTTCTTGTGCCTGTGGGAGAAAGAACTGTCAACAAGCAAATCACAGAAGAGCAGATAATTTTGGCTGTGGTTATAGAACAGAGCAGTATATTGAGGTTTTCACTTCCTGCAGACTCAGTAAGTCTTTTTTTTTTAAAAAAAAAAAGAGCTCTGGCTTTAAGACTCACAAGATAATACCCAAAACCCACTATTGACCATCAGATTATACTGATACTTAATAACTCCAGTTCAAACGTATTTTTGTTAATCTCCAAGCAACTACTATGAAACTATTACAGGAAGTCAAAAATACACTTAATAAACATAAAAAATAGGTATTGCTAGAATCAACACTGTTGCTTTCAGTCAAAAATCTAGCCTTTTGCCTTAGTTCCCATGTTTACCTTCAATGTGATCAACAGGAAAAGGGGGGCTGACAAAAGATCCAACACTAGAACAAATCAAAACATATAATAGAATGATTTGGGTTGGAAGCGACCTTAAAAAACATGTAGTTCCAACTCCTCTGCCATGGGCAGGGACACCTCCCACTAGACCAGGATGCTCAAACCTTCATCCAACCTGGCTTTGAACACTTTCAGGGAGGGGACATCCACAACTTCTTTGGACAACCTGTTCTAGTGCCTCACCACCCTCATAGTGAAGAATTTCTTCCTTGTATCCAATCTAAATCTGCGCTCGTTCATTTTAAAGCCATTACTCCTCGTCCTTTCACTAGATGCCCTTGTAAAAAGTCCCTCTCCGGCTTTCTTGTATGTCCCCTTTAGGTACTGGAAGGCTGTTAGAACCTCTTTCTAGAGCCTTCTCTTCTTCAGGCTAAGGAACCCCTACTCTCTCAGCCTTTCCTCATAGGAGATAATGTGGGAAATCGACAATTCGTTCGATTTTGCTATAGCTTTAGTTTAATTTCATTATATAACTTTGCATTTATGTTAAGGTAAGAGTTAAACACTGTTAATTAACTTAGTTCTGCTCTTTGTAATCTTGCTAACAAGGACTGTTGTGGCTCAAATGTAGCTAACAAGGACTGCTTGCGAGACAGACAAACAAGGACTGATAACCACAACTCTGTTGTCTGTAAGAAGCACCTCTCTAGCTGAAACTGTTTCTATGGTTTGGGACTCAGCCAACACAGACAACTCAGGAATTTTTGAGCCAAAGCTGAAAGCACACAGCGAGGAAGCTTACGAGCCTTCATCCAGAAGACCCCTACCGACGACCACCAGACAACACTACGCAAGTGCTAAAGGGAGCTGGAGTATGATAATGAATTCCTAGAAATAATTACAATAGTCCAGCCTACTTAGATAAGCTTTGTAATAAATAGGTGCACGCTTTATGACTCTCTGAGTTGTGAAGTTTGATTTCGCATGTCAAGAGGTGCTCCATCCCTCTGATCATTTTTGTGGCCCTCCTCTTGACCCACTCCAACAGGCACATGTCTTTCCTGTGCTGAGGGCTCCAGAGCTGGACACAGGACTCCAGGTGGGATCTCACAAGGGCAGATTGGAGGGGCAGAATCACCTCCCTCAACCTGCTGGTCACACTTCTTTTGATGCAGCCCAGGATATAGTGGGCCTTATGGGCTGTGAGTGCACATTGCTGGATCATGTTGAGCTTCTTTTCAAGAGCAGCCCTAAATCATTCTCCTCAGGGCTGCTCTCAATCCACTCTCTGCCCAGCCTGTATTTGAGCTTGGGATTGCCCTGACCCATGTGCAGGGCCTTGCACTTGGCCTTGTTGAACTTCATGAGATTAGCATATGCCCTCCTCTCAAGCCTGTCAAGGTCCCTTTGGATGGCATCCCTTCCCTCCAGCGTGTTGACCACACCACACAGCTTGGCATCATCTGCAAACTTGCTGAGGGTGCACTCATTCCCACCGTCCATGTCACTGACAAAGACGTTAAACACCTCCAGTCCCAGTACTGACCCCTGAGGAACACAGCTCTTCACTGGTCTGCACTGAGCCATTGACTAAAACTCTTTGAGTGCAACCATTCAGCCAATTCCTTATACATCAAGTGGTCCATCTGTCACATCCTTGTGTCTCCAATTTAGAGACAAAGATATTGTGCAGAACAGTGTCAAATACTTTGCTCTAGTCCAGGCAGCTGGACGCTACTCGCTCTTCTCTTATTCACCAACGCTGTCGTAGAAGGCCACCAAATGTCAGGCACGATTTACCTTTAGTGAAGCCATGTTGGCTGTCACCAATCAATTCCTTATTTTCTGTGTACCTAAACATGTTTTCCAGGAGGATCTGCTCCATGATCTTGCCAGGCACAGAGGTGAGACAGACTGACTTGGAGTTCCCTGGGTCTAACTTTTTACCCTGTTTAGAAATTTGGGTTATGTTTCGCCTTTCCAATCAGTGGGAACTCCACTAGATTGCCAAGGCCTCTCAAATATAATGGATAGTGTCTTAGCAACCTCATCCGCCTGTTCCTTCAGGACCCACAGATGCACATCATCGGGTCCCATGGACTTGTGCACCTTCAGGTTCTTTGGACAGTCTCGAATCTGATCTTCTCCTACAGTGGAAAGTTCTTCATTCTCTCAGTGTCTGCCTTTGCTGTCTGCGACTTGGGTGGTGTGGCTGGAACACTTGCCAGTGAAGACTGAGGCAAAAAAGTCATTGAATATCTCAGCCTTCTCTTCATCCTGGCTAGCCAGGTCTCCAGTTTCCTGCTGGAGAGGGCCCACATTTTCCCTTTACCACTGGCATCCCTATAGAAGCTTTTCTTGTTGCTTTTAACATGCCTGGTCAGATTGAGTTCTGACAGGGGTTTAGCTTTCCTAACCTGATTCCTGGTTAATCAGATAATTTCTCTGTATTCCTCCCAGGTTACCTGTTCTTGCTTCCACCCTCTACAGGCTTCCTTTTTGTGCTTGACTTTGTTCAGGATCTCCTTATTCACCCATGCAGGCCTCCTGGCATTTTTGCCTGACTTCCTCTTTCTCAGGATGCACCGCTCCTGAGTTTAGAGGAAGTGATCCTTGAATATTACAGAATCACAGAAACACAGAATTGTAGGGATTGGAAGGGACCTCTGTGGGTCATCTAGTCCAACCCTCCGGCCAAAGCAGGGTCACCTACAGCAGGCTGCACAGAACCACGTTCAGGCGGGTCTTGAATATCTCCAGAGAAGGAGACTCCACAACCTCTCTGGGCAAGCTGTTCCAGGGCCCCGTCACCCTCACAGGGAAGAAGTTCTTCCTCATGTTCAGACAGAACTTCCTGTGCTTCAGTTTGTGTCAATTGCTCCTTGTCCTGTCGCTGGGCACCACTGAAAAGAGTTTGGCCCCATCCTCCTGACACCCACCCTTGAGGTATTTATAGGCATTTATTAGGTCCCCTCTCACCCTTCTCTTCTTCAGGCTGAACAAGCCCAGCTCCCTCAGCCTTTCCTCATAGCAGAGATGCTCCAGTCCCCTCTCCATCCTTGTAGCCCTCCGCTGAACTCTCTCCAGTAGCTCTTCATCTTTCTTGAACTGGGGAGCCCAGAACTGGACAGAGTACTACAGATGGGGCCTCTCTAGGGCAGTGTAGAGGGGAACGAGAACTTCCCTCGACCTACTGGCCACACTCCTCCTAATGCATCCCAGGATGCCATTAGCCTTCTTGGCAGCCTGGGCACACTGCTGGCTCATGGTCAACTTGTCATCCTCCAGCACTCCCAGGTCCCTCTCTGCAGAGCTGCTCT
>Ga0065711_1042501_pt1 | contig 15340 bp, 7 predicted proteins | sample Hoacrofraction12_FD_59098 | JGI IMG/M metagenome (GOLD analysis project Ga0065711, IMG submission 59098) | Hoatzin crop microbial communities from Cojedes, Venezuela - Epithelial fraction 12 v2 (version 2) | ecosystem: Host-associated > Birds > Digestive system > Esophagus > Crop | place... | reverse complement strand
AGCCCCCCCGCGCCCCGCCGCTCCGCTCCCGCGGGGCCCAGCGTCCAAGGACTCCCGGAGAGCCCCGCCGAGGCGGCCTGGGGATCCCGGCTCCTCGCCGCCCCGCAGCTGCCCTCCCCGGAGGGGTCAGCGCTGCCCCCCGCCCTCCCGCTCCCCGCGACGGAGCTCACCGGCGGCCGCGCTCCGCTCCCACCGGCTCCTGGAGCTCAGCCTGCGGGTCTGCCCGCCTCCGAACGCTTACACGAACGTTAAATACCAAAAAAACCCCAACCCAGCACCAAAGTCACCCTGGAGAGAACAAACAAACACAGAAAACCCCGTTCTGTGGAAGTTTAAAGATTACGGGAAACCATGACACCTGTTTTACTGCCTGCTCCGCGTCCCGCAGCACGCACTGCTTCACAGCTTTAAACCGCGCTGACATTTCAGGGAACCCTGCTCACGAAACAGGAGGGAAGAGCAGAGGGAAGCGGCCGTATCTGCATAACCTCACAGCAGCTCTCAAAGAACGCCGGCAGTGTCTGCGCTGCGCTAAGGCAGAGATGAGTGGACGGCTCTGGTTCGGGCTTTTCAAATTATAACGGCTGGTTCTGGCTCTGGCACGCAAAGGTGGTGACCTAAATATTTTTTTTAATTCCCTGTCTCATAGAAGTGTGTGCATGCATGCTTTGTTTTAACAGTAGAGTCAGCCTATTTTTTGTAGTAAATTTTCATTGTATATATGCAATAAATACCTGAACGGGAGACTCTTGAAGCCAAGACAGTACAGTACTGTGGTGCTGACAGAAGATTATTGTTGGAACTGTCTTTCACACTTAATTTTGGCAAAAATGTTTCAAATTTGACGGAAATCTGTTTTTGCTCAAAGGTTCCTGACTTCTCTCATTACAAAGTCACACCTCAATTGACTAGATTCAGAATCAACTTCACCATTTCAGCTCCTGTAGAAAAATATCTTGCCCAAAAGTTCTGAACTATCTTTAAAAACCAGACACTCCCCCGATACCCTCTCAGAGAACCGCAGCTCATGTTAGAGTGTAAGAAACATGAACAGTTTCATTAGAGTGGACACGTGAGAACAGCTGCTAGGAAAAAAAATCATCAGTTTGGGAAAGTTTTACATCCAAAGGAAAGAGCAAGCCTCAGCGGTGTGTTCCTCAGCCACATGCACCTCTCCAGCCCTGTGCTCTGGAAATGGAAGTTTCCCAGGCTGCTGCCGGCTGCCTTGTCCTGCCCGCGGCTGAGCAGCCCAGTCGCCTTGAGCTGCCTCCGATACTCCTACAAGAGATTCCAGCCTCAGGTGTGCCAATGCAGCTGCCGATTTCATCCCTCCCTTCACCAGGTTCATGTCAAAAGATCAGGGGTAGAGAAGTTTGCCATTAAAAGAACTTAAACGAACCCCGTGAATCCGACAGAACCAGCTGAGAGGTAATTTTACACATAGCACTTGCAGATCTCTGAGAAAAGGAATCTCTGGCAAAAACTCCAACAACCCGGCACTGGTTGGAGACCTGTGTGAAGACAAGTCCCAGTAGAACTGGGGAAATGTAGAGTCCGGCAGCCAAAAACAAGGGCTGTGGTTCATGTTTAGGGAGTGGAGCTGTCTGTCTTGAGATGTCATATTTTTGGAAAGGATTATAGGGGAGGGGGAGAGGGGAACGTGGGTCATTGTGGATTCATATATTTTGACTTTGCAGATATAGTGGCAGAATGGAAATCTTTGAACTTCTGATAGTTTGTGATGCTGAGTACCTTACAGCAAGCAAGGTGGCAAATATGAAAATACTGACTAAGAGGGGAATTGAGGCTGGGCTATCAGACAGTTCCCATGTCTTACTGAAAACTATTACTGCTTGACTCTTTGCTCCAGGCAAGGTATAGCTACAGCAACTCTAAAAATTTTTTACTTTCAGAAGGAAAGCTTAAACATCTAGAAAAATTCACCAAGGTGCATGTCAGTCTGTAAATGTAGTAAACCCACTGTTTATCGCTTACTGTGACAAAGCTCAAATTCTGGCATCTTATTTTTTGGCTGTGAAAGCTTTTATTTGTGTGTCTTAACTACACCCATACATGTCTTCATTTCTTTCTATTCTTAAGCTTTAATAGGGACACCTGATGGTTGTTTTCGATTCATAACACCTTGACTCACCATCGGTGACATGCTGCAAGTTAGCAAATCCTTAACTGATCTGAGCTGCACGCAAAATGTTGTGTCTGGTCTGGGACAAGTAAAGAAAGAAAAATGGCTCTCAAATGATTTGGGGGATGTTTACCTGGAACAGAGCAATAAGAAGAGGAAGTATTTTGAGTTAATATTTAACTGGGGCAGGGACTGGTGCTCTGGACTCTCTGTGTACTCATTCTTTCTCTAGCTTTCCTTTTGGTAAAGTGAATTTTAATTATTTCATGAGCACTGGAAGACCAAGAGGAGGAGATGACAGAGTTCCTAGCTCAGAGTGCCCATGCGATTAGACCACGTTCATCACAAACTCCTTTGGGCAGCACAGACTAATTCATTCTGAGTCTACCAAATCCAGGAGAGTTATCCAGCATCTCTGTGATCATAGAAATAATTTCATTATCATCATCTTTGCCTTCTAAGAAATGCATTTAAGCCAGAAATTATTGCGGAGATGGGATGTAGGAAGAGGAACTGTTGACTCTAGAGATGTGCTTCATGGATGGAAGATGCTGCTTCACTCCCATGGGTGTTGGGAAACTCATTCCCTCAGAAAAGGAAGTCGTAAGTCCTTCTCTTCAACATTTCTGGCTTCTGCAGTTTCTGGGTTTTGGCACAGAGCTTTCATGACATGGCACATGGAAATCGTACAGGATAGACTATGAAGGAAGTTGTTACATTTTGTGAATCATTCATTTCTGTGAATAGATCATCCTGAGAAATGGTTAAGAAGAAAGTTAAAAAATAGGAAAAAAGCATTTGACTTAGAATTTTCACCATAGGTGAAGTTCAGCTAAAGGCTGCCACTTTCTCTATGGTTATCTATCAGTAAATCGACAGAACAGCCGCATATTAATTTGGGCTTATTGTTATAAGCTCCTTGTTGTTATAAAGCTTCCCCTGAAACAACATTTCTTTGAAGGAAAAATGAGTTTCTGTGGATAATCTTTGGTTTTGGTCCTAGTCTCTAGTTGTCACTCACAGGCCTTGTAGAAGTCAGTAGCAAACATCATGTGTAATTCACAGGAGTTTAGCCTGCTTATTTTTTTCTCTGAAGGTGCTGAAAGACTCCAGATTTTACTTCTCTGAAAACATCATACCCTGCTTGACAATAATTTCTTTATCAGGTTGGAGAAGAGGGCTGAAACATCTGCTTTTTCCTCAGGAATGACACGTTTGGCACTGTGTTTCTTTGTGGACACATTTCTTCACAGAAGGAGGCTCTGTTATTTCACAGGACACGCAGTGCAAAGCCTCAAATGCCTGCAGTCTGTTTTCCCACTTCCCCACGGAAAGGCACTGCTGAGAGCAGTAGTACAACCCTGCACTGTTTCCATCTGCTGTCCTGATACAATTCCCCTCTTACCTACACGACATAGGCAGGATGCTTCACAGGTCTGCGCTAAGTAACTGCCAAAAGCCAATACCACCAGGCGGTGCTGCTAAGCATAGCTTTCCACATCCTTTTCATCCCTGTGCAGAGTGAAGTAGTCTGAAGATTTACTCAACAATTAACTTCAGCTTGCTCAGTTTTATAAAGCAGCCGTTCCTTTCGGGGAGCAGAGAGCAGGAGACAGTCCCCTCTGCCTGCATACCTGAGAAGAACCAATATCTGAGCCAAACTCCCTGAGAAGGGAGCATTTTTGAAAGATGGAAAGCATAAATGCATTATAACCACCACTCTGCCAGGCGAAGTAAATATGTTTCACTACCACTTCTGCCAAGCCAAGCCAGTGTACAGGGTCCAGCCATCACCTTCTCTTAGACAGAGAGTGAGGGGTAGCAATGAGTTTGAATTCGGAGTTTGGAAAAAGGATAATAAAATAAAATATTTGTTAATGAGTTTCCTCCACCTAGATAGCAGTGTTCCAGATAGATATGATTTAAAGGGAAAATTGGAGGAAGTGGAATAAAGATCATAGTTTCCACTTCAAGAGCAAGCACAGACTGCACTTTTTTGACTGCATTCTTGCGTGACTCCTTTAGATACTCCTACTGCTCCAATGTGCCTGAGAGTGAAAAAGCAATAAAATCCCAGTGTAACATAATAAATCTCAAGTTTACTCCCCAAGCACTTTCTACCTGCAAAATACCTAATTGGAGAGAGCTATTGTTATTTCTGAAGTGTGTGCTAGTATCCTATGAGATGAGAAATATATATTAAAAATACAGGACTAAATGTTCCTAAATTCCTCTGTGCCCTTACCTTTTTTTTTTTTTTATTAATGAATTGGTACTTCAGAATGTCTTGTCTCGTTTATACATTTCTTGAGGTAATGTTTTCACAGCAAGCAATTGTTTATCACTTGAGTCTATTTTCATATTACCATTGGCTAGAAGCAAGAGCACGTTATGTAAAAAAAATAAATTTGTTTCTACTGACCTTTTCTTAGAGCAAGGGTTTCAGAGACGCTGAGAAAGATATTTTTATACCATCGTTAATATTTTGAGAGAAATACAAAAAGTCATTCAGGTATTTATTATCCTGTTTGTTTGGTTTTTTTTTCTTCTTCAAGTTGACTTTTCTTATTTATGCCTCAGACCTTTTATGATCTTGTAGCCAAAGAGCTTGCAAGAATGTGCATGGAAAGTCACGATTTGAAACTTGATGAGGCTATTTTCTTTGCTGACATGGAGTCTAAGATATATTCTTTACATTTATTTACATACTTTCCTGCACAGCAGCAGTCATATCTAACTTAACTTCCAAGCCAAGCACTCTGGTGCTGTGCCCAAGAAACATCTCCTCTCCTTTGCCATTTTTTCTTTTCTTTTTGGAGTCGTAAGTGTTTGTCATTATGTCTCTATCTGGCAGTTTCATGGAAATTCCTTCCCAGCACTACCTTATTTCGCTTTTTTTCTTTTTTTAATGTTGATTTTTATTTAAATTGGCAGCATGCTAGTGCTTCATGTCAGGCAAATCAGAGCATACCTGGAAAATAAATAAGTCTCATGGAAAACAGATCTGCAGCCTCTAAGAGAACCCTCTAAAGCTGGGACCCACTTTATTTAACCATCTGTACACCTGCTCACACAGTTTATGAAAATGATCTCAGCTTCTGGGTACAATCTCTGTCTGGACAGCTGGCTCTATGTGGCAGCAACAAGCTAGCACCTTTAGGTCATCACAGACAAAGTAATGTGTATTCTACCTGCTCACAAGCCTAAAGAGACCCCATCTGCAGCCGTGACAGTATTGTCCTGGTAGTGAGAAGGCCCAATGAACAGTGCCAGTATCAGTGCCAATGAGCAAATTCTTTATGACCAAATTTACGATCTGCCCTCTTATTTTAACCTTGTACAGCATCAGGACATCTGTGGAACAGGTTTCAGATGCTCTGTTCGGTCAGCCCTTGCCAATGGAAACCGTTCTGACAACTGTTCTGTGCATCTGAACAAGGTCAATGAGGGTCTGTCAAGGACATGGGGGCTGTTACTTGACTAGGCAAAATACACATGTAGTTAAGTCTTCTTAATAAAAATAAAATAAAGTATTTGCCTTCAAAACCCTTAGACATATCCCTGGACACATGATAAAGGAGCTATATTTTTCAGCCACACCGAGGTCTTGACTGTGCTGCAGGCAAGTTCCTAAGAGTTCCCATGACTGATATAACAGTCAATGACACAGCAGAACTAGTACAGGCTATAAATTAAAAATGGGAAAGCTTTCAATTTGATCCAGTAGAGAGGCTAGAAATCTGTGTCAGTTCAGTCTTTTCAGCTGCATTTTTTCTGTCTGAAACAATGAATTCCAGTGTACCTCTAGGTCTTCCTTCTAGCGTATGCACCTGATATCTTTAGAGATATGTGTTTTTAAACACTAGTTCCTATGTACAAATGTATCCTTCTAATTGTCCTGCACCTAGTTTTATGAATCTCTTTCTCCTTCTCCACATTTATCTGTCTTAATTATGTTTTAATGTTGAGAGATCTGAGGGATGTGATATCTTCTGCATTGATAAGGGGTCTACACATTTCCACTTCTACCAGCAGAGATGCCTGAATGACTGAGACCTAATACCACCTCTGTAGCTTTGATTTGTGACAGCCAGCTCTTCTCAAGCAAAGGAATAAAGTATGAATCAGAGATCCTCAGGAATGCCAGTAGGGCAAGAATAAAAGGCTAATTCAAAATAAGATGATAACATAGATGTCACTCAGAATGTAAGTGACCACAACAAAGTGTGCTTTGTTGCCTTATACTGCAGTAGGAAAAGCGAAAGTTGTACACACAGAGCAAAAGACGTGTAGAGTTTGAATTAGCTGGTCACTCTGTGACACACTGTTTTCTGAACGAAAATGTAGGGAGACTGTTTCTTCTAGGATTTTTTTCCTTCTAGAATGTTCTTCGAAACATCAAGCTATCACTCCTACTTTAAGTTAGACATTCATAAGTCCTCATTAGTTAGAAGAAATAGTAAAAAATGTTAGGTACAAGTAGTTATTTTTAAGCACTTAACAACGTGATTTTCAAAAATGTTGAAAGCATCTCCTGAATAATGAGGACAGGAGAAATACTTCTTCATTAGAAAAGCTCAGCACTTGTAGTTGCTGGCAACTGCCATCAAAGATAAAATGCAATCATAATCATAATTGCATTTCGAACTTCATCTTGATGTGAGATCTGTAAGTCTTAGCAGTTAATAGGTTTAAATACTTTCTGTCTGCAGGAAACTGGAAGGTGTTTCTTTTGGGTTCAGTGGATTTCTTCAAGCTCATGCTGGAAATTTATTTTAAGAACAGTGAAACAACTTCTAACAAGTGGTACATGCTTGGATAGCTCTGCAGTCATTTAACTTTGCTGATGGATATTAACTTCCTTGATAAGAAATTCAGATTATATCTAAATCTGGTAATGATAATTCATATCACTTCTAGGAGAAGGCAATTTATTTCAGTTCAGGAGGAATTTTTTTTCTTTAGACTACTTAAAATATGAATCTTTGGAAATGAGAACCATTTTGAAGAAATTGCACTGTAACTGAATTATTCAGAAGAAATAGTTCTCACAGTTTTTCAGACTCCTCCTAGAAAGTTTAAGGAAAGGTTGACATCCCTGTTTCTTTAGAACACTTCAAATAAAATATAACATTTTTTAATACTCTAATGTTAGAATATTAAGTAAAAAATAGAGTATCTCAAGTTCTTTTCAATTGTATTGGTAGTTTATATTGCAATGGTTACTTAGGTAAAACATTGAGATTATTAATGATTAGTTTTAGTTTTTCAGCACAACCAAATATATTCTTATAAATACTAGTGTATTAAAATGGGGAAGAATAACATGGAAGCAAATATGAAGAACAAACATGGTCATTCAACTATGCAGCTATTTTAGAAGAATATGACAAATACTGAAGGATATGTGCCTGTTAAGTCTTAAAGTAACGTAGAACAGTTGTAGGTATATTTAAATTCTTGCTGAAAAGCAAATTAAATGCTTCAGTAGCTTTCTCTACCTTCTGTAACTGTGTGTTTTCCTTATATGCTGTAATACCTGCCTCTTGGGGAAAGCAAATCTATTAAGAAAACTTTCACATATCTAAAGCTCTGTGTCAAGAATACTCTCTTTTTTTGGTTGAACAAATCTAGTTCTTTCACTGAACCTTGTTGGCTATGTTTTCCAAACCTCTTACTGTTCAATGAATTGCACACAATGCATGCTGTCCCCTTACTGGCACAGAACGAAGCAGAAAGGGGCCATTACTAAGAACAGGGAAAAAAATACACTGTGCAAAGTATACTATTTGTAACAATCTCTGGGACATTCTGTTTCATCTCTAAAACAATCCATGATTTTATCAATTCTACATGTTTTGCTTGCAAAATAATGCAAAATAAAATGGAGTATTCTAAAACTAAATGCTCCACTCCTGCAATTAAGTGGAGTGTAACTGTTTTGCTCTAATACAAAGAAATATTTAGTTTCCAAAGTGAATTATAGTAAAATGAATGAGGTCCACTTACACCACAATAAGGACAGACTATACATGGAGTTTCTTAGAAACAGTTTATTACAGTTTCCTATTTGGACAAGTTAAAGTACTTTTTTTACTGTGATGCCTGATGTCATATAACTGACTGACCTCTGATTGTCAGGAAAGAATGTAGGCAACCAAGGACTGCTAGGATACCGTAAACCCCTGGCCATTTTCCTTTGGAGATACACAAAGTTTCATGGTGGAACTTTCCTCCCCTTCTGCTTCTCCTGTCCCTCATATGCCAGGGTTGTCACTGGCAAAAGGTTTGAAAGCTCTCATAGACAAAGAAGCAACGCACCTGAGTCCCTGCAGAAACATCTTCTGCATTGTGTGATTTCCACAGTGTGCGATTTTATTTCTGGTTCTGATTTAAAAGAAAAATGAGATTATTGGCACATTTTGTGGGGATTTTGAACCGGCCAGTGTATTAAACATTCATCCTCAGTGAATAATTACAAAATGAGGTGTCTCCAGAAACTTGGTCACAGGATGAGTTAGCTTTTTGGATCTTGGCCATGAGTTCTGAGACATGTCAAAACTGTGTAGTTTCTGAGTATATTCAGAGTCACAAAGCAAGAGACTTTAGAAGTTCAAGTGACACCAAATTTCAAAAGTATTGATGAGGAAGGGTTTTCAAGGACTCTGGTTTTAGCTTCAGTAGTCTACTTTATAGTGGTACTCTGAATTTCACTCATTGAACCTCACCCTCACATGTATGCTTCAGCAATGCAAAGCAAAGAAACATGAAAATAAAGGTGTTAAAGAGTATAAGTATTTGCTAATTTAATCTACTGTCCTGGCTTCAGCAGTGGCTTAGAACAAGGTGACATTTTGAAAGCTAGTACTCGTCCTCTGTAATGAAGTAATCATTTGCTCAGTGCTGTGAACAAACAAGGGAATCTCTCTAGTGGGCATTGAAAGAGCTGAAGTATGAGTCTATGTCCTTTATCTAGAGATAACAGAGCACTTCTTGTTTCCCCCTTAATTTTAGATCATCAAAGCTCCAACTTTTTACTACCTTGATTAGTTCAAACTGACATGTTTTGTTTGAACAAAGTATCATAGCCAAGTTTTGTATGAAACAATATGTTCTCTGGCAGGGAAGACCAGAGAGCTTAAGAAAAATGGTGACATGAATTGTTATACAACAAATACCCTCGAAAGCATTTTTCAAACACACCAAGTTTTCTTACTGAATATTGAAAAGTGGACTAGTGCAGCCTGCCCAAAACTTACTGCAGTAAATTAACATATTCTGTGACACTAGCTAATTAAACCAAACCTTGTGACCTTCTCGTAATTAGGAATTGCAGTAAGTTCAGTTGTTTAAAAACCACTAAACATAGTTACAAAAATCAGGAAAGAGAATCTATTATAGACCTACCTTTTGTTACATTATGACTTGATAAAGTTTTAAATTGGCATACTCTAATTTCAGTTGCAAAATTTAGCATAAATGTGGTAGCAGAAACTACAATTAATTAACTGCAGTCAGGGCATTTAAAATGCTTCAGAAGACACTCTCATTATTTTTGGGCAAATAAAGCTAGACAGGCAAAACAACAAGATAATTACCAAAACCAGTATGATTTTTAAAAATTATCTTTAAAAGATTGCAAATTAAAAGACCTGATTTTTGAGCAATGCCACATATACTATTCTGTTCATTTAGAAAATGTGTGACAATGTGATGTTTCATCCCACATTAATTTGAGTTAGAGTGTAACTTAAGGTATTGTGGCTTTACACGGTCAAGAAAAATTTGAATAGAACAGATGTCATCAACAGAAATGACAAGAGTACAGCATAGTCACATAAAAACTTTATATGTAGACGATGAGAAAGGACATTGTGATCTTTTTGTTTAGTCTTCTGCAAAACATAAAAGGAAGGGAACAGGTTTAGGGAAATTGTTTCTCTGCCATAATTGTGCAAACTCCATAAAAGGTGTGCAGCCTCTTCTGTCAGCTCAGAGCTGAATCTCCCTTTAACAGGCCAGATGCAGACACGGGATACTTTTCACATCTTTCCCAGTGATGCTTCACTTCATAAGCATCTCAGTTCACTGTGAAAGGGTGTTTCACCCTTTGTGTAAAGGCATCAACTAAAATGTGAGACCAGGAAGAGGAAGACTAGGTTCTGAGAGTATCTCAGGTTTAGCAGGTATACGCCCACATTGCCAGGGAATTGTGCTAGCCATCAGTGTGCAGATACGTGGAGTGCCTGATGGGCTAGCGCTGCCGTTCAAATTGAGTCACTGTGTCACCAGGTATACAAGAATCACAAAGCAGGAATGTGGGAAAGACGATGCCTGATTCATACAGTTTCTTTAGGGTTTTTAGACAAGGCAGGTGAGACCTACAGTTTTGCCCTGTTGCTAGTAAGTTTTTCAAATTATATCCTATGATCCTTCACATGAATGAACTTTCCAATAAAGGCTGTGAAAGTCAAGTGAAATTTAGGCTCTATAAAGCTTTTACACCAAATGCAGAGTGACCAGCTTTAAGAGATGGTGACCAAAACAGTTAAGGGTCCAAACCACAACACTCTAGAGAGAGTGTTCTCCTAGCAGAATGCCAAGAATATTAGAACGTAGTAGACAATGGGTTTAAATCACTACCCGCAGGTGGAGATCCTGCAGCTGAAGGTCTACACTTCCTAAGTAAGCCTTCTTAGCTAGTAAGTAATAGTAAAGCTATTGAGATAATCATAAAGTGCTCCACTACCTTCTGTTACTGAAAGAGTTAACCATGCTATGAGTTTACCCTTAGCTATTATTTTAGGATGGATTAGTACCACTAGATATCCTGGTTCTCATGTAGGTACAGTCACTTTAAACTTTCCTATAGAATTCATAGACTGTCAATGGAAAGAGGTGGATACCTACATTAAGTGGTCTGGATCACCTTCCACAGGTTCTTGACTTTCCTAAATGCATTGGCTAGGGTAGTCCACCTTAGACTGCATCTTCTCTAATGGATGGAAGGAATAACCAAAACCTTTTTCATCTGTCCAAAGAGTATATAAAGACTAACTCTATTCCTTCCTTTTAGCCCAGGGTTATGTATCTGAAATGTAGATTCATTCCCGTTGCAGAATATATGCTGTGTGTGGTAAACATTTTGAATAGCCTGATTTTCTGCTGTTGTGTCAAAAGGAAAGAGACTATGAAAAAGAACAGAATTTATAAGGTGGTTTGACAGCTCAGTCCAAAGACTACTCAAATGCTTGAGGGTTTTCCCATCAACATGTTTGGAACTAGGCCACTAATGACTAGGAGGAGTGGAATTAGGAACCTAAGTCTGTTTATCTGAGTTTTATTTGACTCTAAGTAATGTGAGATGCAGATTAGTACTCACTAGTATGCCTGGCTTCCACAAAAAGACTTTGTGCCAGGTGATTTTTTTTCTACCAAGTGTCCAGTGTTCCAAAAGAACAGAGTGTATAGAATATAGCTACAAGTACCTAGTGGGTTACAGGCAGAGAAATGTGATGTATGTGTTTGGGGAAAATCTGCATGCAGCAAACAGTACGGCATGTCTTTTGATCTTTTCCATAAATTAGACCAAATCAAAACAAAACAAGAAATCTGATCTCTATATCTCATCTTCATTGAGAAAGTGCTCTGTGCTCTTTGAAAGAAGTAATATGCTTGCATTTAAATCATTAAGCTAAATGTAGACCTCCCATTTGGATAAGGAGGTAGATGTTAAGGGATTCTCTTTATCCATTTCCGTTTTACTAACCATGTAGGGCTCTTAACCAACAACTTTTTGCGTGCTGGCTATGTTTAATAAATCAATTTTGGGTGATCATTTTTTTATTTACTTTCTAATTAACACCATTAAATCTTGGTCATTCTCCATCAGTTAAAGGACATAAAGAAAAGAGTGATAATTTTTAACAATGACTTAGAACCTTACTGTGTAAGACAGTATCTGAACGTTTTGTAAGGCTTGAATTTTTTACCCAGCCAGCAGAATCCGTATACCAAGTATACCAATGGCTTAAGGAAGGGAATTCTGAAAGATCGTATTAAATCACAGAGCTGCGATTCTCTTATATATTTTTTTAATGCTTGTTTTTTTCTATCAAAATTAAATTGCTGCTTTGTTTGTTTGTTTGCTTGTTTTTCTGGTAGCAAAGGTTTCAGGGCTATGATTTCTATAAGAAGCGAATACTCTCAACCCTAAAAGTAAGTTTAAGCCCAACACTCAGCCCAACACTGATTACAGAGTTCCAGTTCAGAGATTAATGAACAGTTCTTATCTTATATTACATATCGTTCTAATATTATATTACATTTTGGCAGTACAGATTAGTACGTTGATAGAATCTGGACTAAATTAATTCTGTTCAGAAGTTATGAAAAGCAATGAACCAAACACATGAAGGTTATTCTGTGGCAGAAAAATTAAACTATATAGAGAAAAGTTACTGCATGTACAAGTTAGGACACCCCCCTCCCCCGAAGTGTGTTCTAAGGCATATGGAAATCTCTCTGTCTTCACAGAGTTTTCGATTACCCTCCATAGAAAAAGAAAGAAGCAGCCTAGCTCAGACACAAGCACATACTGTTACTGCACCAGCTATATGCTCAAGATAAAGCATGCCTGGGCCTGAGGAAGAGGAAAGGTATGCAAACAGGCTGTGACAATCTGGCCACTGGAGTGCAGAGTATGACAATACATCCAGATTTACTACACCTGGCACATAATTAATCCATTATACTCCATCAGCTGATGAGCCTCCCACCTACACTGCTGTAAATTTGGATTGCTTTCTGGGAACTCCAGATGATTATAAAAGGTAATGTTCTCTCTAGTCACCTGAAAAAAAATAGATTCCAGATTTTCTACTTAATCATTTTACTACTTGGCAGTAAACGCTGTTTTTGCTGTTCAGGCTATTGCAGAAACACGTAATTGATTCACCACCATCAGAGTGTTACATCATACTCAGCAATAAACAGCTTGATTCCAATCCAAAGCAGCTTTTGTAGCCAGTATACCAGAAAAACTTCTGTGAAACCATCTGTGTCTGTCAGATCTAATGGGTTGGAGTCATGCACTGCTAAAGCGAGCAAAAGTCATCATAGGCGAAGGCTGGGAAACTGCATTGTTAAATGCCAGAGTGGATAAATTCTTGCAATTCTGTTAGCCCAGCAGGTGACTTTATTCAGCTGGATGCTCATCCTCTGTATCTTTGCAGTGAACTTTACCTACAGGGACCACTGTTAATGTAAGCTAATATTGGTTCATTAATACTGAGTGAAAATGATACTTGAAGTTTTCCTTTGCATGCATGACTGATCTTTGTGAAGAAGTTATAAAAATGCACAACTAAACCAGAACTTGTGGCCTTGAATTTTGTGAATTCTTTCTGATGTCTGCTGTGGTATATACAGTCAAATTTTATTATGTGCTTCTGGCCACACTAATATGGCTCCAGTTCAGAAGAAGAATAACCCAATATAAAGAAGTTGCTTGACTAAGTCAGCTATTATTACACATTTATTTTGATTTTTTTTGTGACCAGATCTGAAAATGTCTTTGAAAATATTCCTTTAACAGGATGTGGACTATCACACAGTGCTATATTAAACAACTTCATTACTTACTAAACTACTTCATAGTCACATTTTCAAAGGTAGGAAATGCCAGAACAAATTCTGCATATACACCATAACGAATACTACATGTTATGAATAGTCATTATGGGATAAACATTATCACAGAATCACAGAATTGTGGGGGTTGGAAGGGACCTCTGTGCATCATCTAGTCCAACTCCCCCTGCCAAAGCAGGGTCACCTACAGCAGGCACCCTCAGAGTGAAGAAGTTCTTCCTCATGTTCAGCTGGAACTTCCTATGCTTCAATTTGTGCCCATTGCCCCTCGTCCTGTCGCTGGGCACCACTGAAAAGAGTCTGGCAATTGAGCCATTATGAGCACTTATTTAATGAAACATGCATTATGAATATGTATGTTGTATTTTTTTGGTTGTATATTGTCAATAATCTCTTCAGGAGTCACTGAATTTTGCTACCAGACTCTAGAAACACAGGAGAGAGCAAAGAGCTTAGGAGATGTTCGCTTCAGTCCTCACAAGTGAGATTCAGGAAAAATGATCTGTGGAAATAAATGCTGTGAGAGGATGTCACCAATAAACTTTTGGTTTTCCTGAACACGGGATAATATTGTGTCCACCAAGGGTATATTCTGCTTCATGAGAAAGGGGAAAAGCAACTTAGTGGTCTGTCTGCTAATCTAGTGAGTGATACTTTAAACTAGGAGCAGAAAGCCGCACCTGAAAGTCCACACAACCACTTGAAGGGCAGAAGGTCTAAAACTAGGGGAGACTGATCCTCTTTTTTATTCTTTCTCCCATTATTTTATCATGTTTAAATTTATTCATTGAACTTAAATGCCTGGATAGTAATGCACAAAGTGTGAGAAAGAACAAGAAGCACTGGGATGCTTAATGCATGAGCAAAACTATGGCTGAGCTGGCATTGCAAAAATGTGTTGAGGTAACTGATGACTGGCTGTTCCATAGAGAGTGTGCAGCTTGAATGACAGGTGAGAGAGGAGGAAATGTTATGGGTTCAAACACTTTGCCTGAGGTACACAGTATTGACAGATCTACAGATGCTGAAGATCAAAGTGAGCTGGAAAGCAGTGGTTGAGAATCAAAAGTTAAGAGCAGCTTGTGCAACAGTGATGATGAATATGGCAAGAATTCTTGATTCACAGAAACTGGCAAAAGGAAGAACTGAATTTCAAGAATTAAGTAAACTCAGAGAATGGGTAGCAAGATTTTCTGAAAGTACATTCACTCTTAGCTTGATATCTACCAAGACTAATCCCAGACAAAGCAGCAGTGCACAAACTAGAGCTTCTGTTCTGAGGGCAGGCATATGGACTAACACTTTCCTTTAAGGTTGCTCCTCAATAAACAAAGATCTTTTGAGGTACACTGTCTTTCTGTGCCTTTCTACTAATGCATTTTGCAAGCTGCCCTGCTGTTCATACATCCCAGTGTGACTTTGCATTTAATTTATTTTTTTGCAGCATCAGCAGCATAACATTGCAAACATATGTTCAACTTGTGAACCTCTATAATATTCATATTCTTTCCTAAGTAATATCCTGGCAGTTTCACCCCCCCCCCC
>Ga0065711_1007224_pt1 | contig 15340 bp, 17 predicted proteins | sample Hoacrofraction12_FD_59098 | JGI IMG/M metagenome (GOLD analysis project Ga0065711, IMG submission 59098) | Hoatzin crop microbial communities from Cojedes, Venezuela - Epithelial fraction 12 v2 (version 2) | ecosystem: Host-associated > Birds > Digestive system > Esophagus > Crop | place... | reverse complement strand
CGGCCCGGGCAGGCCTCGGCCGCAGCCTGCCCCGCGCGGGTGAGGAGCAGCGCCGAGGCCTGTCGCGCCCGGGGGAGGCCGCGGGCCGGGTGCCCGTTCCCGTTGGCTGCGCAGGCCCGGAGCACCTCCTGTCCGAGGGCAGGCAGGGGAGAGGCGAGGCGGGAGCTTGGCGGTGTGGAAGGCCCCGGTGGCGTGGCGCTCCCGGGTGTGCTGCTCCAGGAACCGGGCTCCGTCGTGCCGCACAGCAGCTGTCCGCCGGCGTCACCCCCCCGAGCCGAGGAGCCTGGGCCTGCAGTGTCTGGGAGAGCCGGTCGGTTTTCAGAAAGCAAGTATCTTCATGTGCGACCACTCGTCTGCCGAGAGACCACCCTGCCCTGCATGAACGTCTGGCCGAGGGCCGCAGCTGCCACAGCCAGCCCAGCCCTGGTGCTGCGTGCGACCCTAGCTGTGTCTGGTTTTAGCTACCCCGATTAACAAAATGCTAATGTTTTTGTTAAACGTAGTTCTAAATGATGTGTAACTGCTGTTTCTGTCCACAAGCACTGGCCGTGTAACTCATGACTTTGCTTTTGTTTCTCTTCATACAAGTGTTTCCTGTGTGGTTAGGTCTGGCCCTTGCTGGAGGTTATTTTTAGGGTGATTTCGTTCTCTTTAAGTGCATTCTAGACTTCTGAAACTTCTTTTGGAGCACAAAGACAGTGCTACGGATGGCGTATAAACTAGGCAGTTCAAAACCTGTTGACCCAGTCAGCCACACGCTAGCATGACGTAGCTGTAACCTCAGTTTCAAAACCTAAAGTGGGAAGTCAGGGAGGTGTAGGCTCCAGATCTGATGCCTGAGCTGCTGGCTTTGGCATTACATTTAAAATACCAGTCTGATGGCTGCCTCCAGTTTTGGCCAGAGATGAATCCCTGCGGCCTACAATATACCAGATGTTTGGGGCTACTGGAGACGAAGAGTGTTTGTTTTTAGCTTGCTGTATGGGTGACGAAGCAGAAATTCATACGGATAAATGCTCCCCTTCGATTTCTCTGTGAACGTCTGACTGTTCTCTGAGGTGAAGGCTATGAGGAAGATCCCTGCAGCTGGTGTGGAGACAGTGAAACCAGCAGCTGTGCCTTGAGGTCGTGGCTCTCAGGCAGGCACTATTTTGGGTGTCGTTCACTGACTTCTCATCGTTACTCTCCTCTAAGGAGCAGAGCACGTGCAAGACGAGCCAGGTAGTGCTTTCCTGAGAAATGAGAGCTACAAGCACATCCATGCCGTTAGCAAGGTTCTAGCCAGACCTTGGCAGCTGGTTGTGATGTCTAGGATGCTTCTGGCTCCTGCCCTCATTCCTGTTTGCAGCTTGCTGTGAGGTGGTGGCAGCCTTGACAGTGACCCAGCGGGCTGGAGGAGCCAACGGCTGAGCCTGCAGGCCTTGCCAAAATAGTCTGGGACAGGTCCCATGCTGCTGACGGGCTTTCCTTCGTTCTGCGGCAGCTCGAGCCGTGCAGTCGTGTACCATAGGCAAGTAACCATGTGTTACACCGTGGTGTAACCATGGACAACGAGGAGAGCTGGGGTATTTCTTCAAGGTTGGATTGCTAGCCACCCTTTCATGGATACCAGCAAGCGCCTTGCAGAGCCATGGTGTGCTGCAACAGCTGTGCTTTGGACAGCGTGGCTGGCTGGCCTGGTAGCTACCACCTCGTAGTAGCAGATGGTTACAGAATTAATTGCATCATGAGCTCTCTTGCTTTGATGGCGCAGGTGGTGTTGCCTCGTGCCTGATGAGAGATTTGTTGAAGTAGGGGAAAACTTCTCTGGCCTTCACTCAGGTGCAGACCAGGCCTGCACAGCCCAGTTTCATCACTGCTTGCATTGTTCTTCCCTCCGCTCCTTCTGCCTCTGTTGCTTTCCCGTACTGTGTCACAACACAAGCGCCATGTGAGACACCACATCAGCGACACTTGTGTCGTTGGGAACCTTTTCTGGCACTTTGGCAGGTCAGAAATGGCAACCATCAGTTTACTGAAAAGTGCCTGAGTTTGCTGTTTGGAAAAAGGTCCGAGCAGCGCTGCAGGGTTTGTGTGAGTGGGGCCTCTTCCACCATGAGCAGTCAGATGCGCCAGATTTTAGGAGAGTGCAAGCCCTGCAAGAGCACGCATTACTGGTGGGGGGGACTGCAGGTGCGGGGAACTGTTGTACATCCAGCAGAGAGTGTACTGTACTGTTTTTTGTTTATATTCCTAAACATTTTTTCAGTAAATCTGCAGATCTAGATACAGGAGATATAAAGCTCCCACCAACAGCATTTAGTTTTTCCTGGTTCCATCTTCTGTACACACCTAAAATAGCCCACATAAACCACTGTGGGATTTGTTCTTCTGACTTGCAGTTTTAGGCCTGGAGACAGAATTCAGTGCTTAGTGCATGATCTTACTACAATAAAAAATGAAGAGGTGGACTGGCCAGCAGCTGTGTGTGGATAGCCCCGAGTGTTTGCCTTAGTTTGTGAGGAGGTCTGTGTTGATTCACCAAAGCTCCACTAAACTACATTCCTAACTTCTGACTGATGGCAGTGTTGTTGGCAGGTTTCCAGGTTGTTAGTCTCCTCTGACTAGATGTTGATGCTCTTGCTTGCAACCCTGAAATTTCATGTCTGTCTTGCACATCTGTTATTAATTGACTGTATTTTTGCCTGATACTGAATGGCTGCTCTTGTAGCCAGTGTGATGAAAGAGCAGCTACTCCAGGCTTCCTGCTGTGAAGTTTGAGTAGATAGTGGTGTTGCCTGTAGCTCCAGTAAAACATGACAGGTAAAGTATGGTGAGATCTGACTCAGTATGAGAACATTTTGGATGGAGTGCAAGTTTGAAACACAGTACAGGCGATGCTCTTTTGAAAGTTACAGTAATGGGGGGTGTCATGTTTTCCTGTTGTCTTGGACCAGTCACATAATTTTTTTTTTATTTATTTATTTTCTATAAAGCAAAAGCTGGCAGGCTGACAAACGGGCAGCTTACAGGACGGACTCTCTGGCTACTGACCATTTAGCTGGTAAGTTCTTAGTCTGGGAGAGCCAAAGATCATGCAGTTGCTGAGCTTGCTTAACAGAGTGGCTTTCTGAGTGTATCCCTAAGTCAGTGGAAGTTCAGGGACCTAAATAACTCTTTTCAGGAAGAGGCAGCATCCTGGGCCCTTTTTGTTTTCTCTCCAGGGTTACATAATGGTCTTGGACTGACTATCCAGACCTTTGGATGCTCGTTTAAAAATTGCTCACTATTAATAGATGATAGATTAATTACAACATGCTTTAACAACTTCTAGTGTCCCCCTTTCCAGTGACCTTAAGTTGCATGTCCTCTGCCTGCTTAATGAGGAGCTCTTGTTTTGGCGACCACTCTGCTGTGAGGAAATACTCCCCCTGAGTTGCTGTGTGGTTCAGCAAGAGAACTATGCAGCTGACTGGCACTGTGGGTGCTTCTCAAGAGACTGACTGGAAAAGTGCTTAATAACACATACTTTGTCTTCATGGAATAACGTTTGTGCATCTTGAATGGCGTTGGTAATAGTGCTGCCACGTTTGTCTCTTCCAGTGGCATACCCGGATTGTGTGTGGGTGGGAAGTCGACAATGAGCTCCGTGGCAGTTTTGACCCAGGAGAGCTTCGCTGAACACCGCAGCGGCCTGGCTCAGCAGCAGGTGAAAGGTGAGAAAACACTGCTGAGTTCCTGTGAAGTGCCTGTACATACAGACTGCACAGGCAAGGTTCCTTGCTGTTACCCAAGCTCGCTCCACGCATCCGGTTCCCCGCAAGAGTGCAGATGTTGCATTCTCCATTCCTAGGTTGGTGGCCTGGCAAACTATGGCTTCCCACCAGCAGCAGCGTAGTGGTGATGCTGCACAGTGCAGGACCAGGAGGAGCCAACCCTCAGATCTCCATAGAGCTCTGGCTAGCAATGCTGTCAGCTGAGGAATGGGGCACGTGCAAGAGTTGGGCACTGGGCTACAAGAGAGCCTCATGGGATCAGTGTGCTGGGCGGTCATTTCCTTCCTTTGCTCAGCCAGGTGCTGAGGGAAGTCAGTGTGACGGTGTTAACTGACTCACTGATGCGTTTCGGCACCCGTCCTCCAGCTGCAAGCTGGCCGGCCCGCTTGGCATGGCCCAGTGCACAACTGAGTCGAACACGAGGTACAGGCTTTCCATGGGCTCTGCCCTAACTATAGCGCTTCTGTCTGCCTTCCCCCAGGCATATGGTTGTCTTACCCCTTCTGACCTGCAGCCTTGCTCTGTTCCCTTTACTGCTCAGCCCATGCTCCCCTAATTAAGCCCCTCATGACAAAGTTGGCTGTAATGTGCTGTTTGCTGCCACCGTTCACTTGCACATTCCAATCCGTAGTTTATCCATAGTGCCGGCTCAGACAAGGCTGGTTGTTCATGGCATCTACTGCCGTCTTTGCTGAGGTCAGTTGTGCTCCAGACTTGGCTGCTCCACAAGCATAACTGTAATAGGATTAATAGTACTGCACAAGTCATTTGCTCTCCCTTGTTAGTGGTGCCTAAATACAATTAGCACTGCCTATGAATGGGTGCATTTCTGTGGGGAGAGCATCTTGTTCACCCTGTTTGCTTCACTCTAGTTACAGCTTTAAACTCTGAAGAAGAGAATGATCCTCCAACCTACAAGGAAGCCTTCCCTCCGCTCCCTGAGAAAGCACCATGTTTGGAAGCTGCCCAGGAACCTGCTGGACCCTGGAGCAAAATCCGACCAATAAAGGCTTCTGTCATCACTCAGGTTGGTGTGAGTGGGTGTCTTACCTCCTTCATTTTCCTCCCTCCAAAAAGTAGGTGAAGTGAAGCTTTCATTGGAGTATGAAATCCTTAGTGTCAGATTGACAGACGGAGCTGGGCTTGTTCAGCCTGAAGAAAAGGCTGCAAGGGGACCTAATAAATGCTTACAAATATCTCAAGGGTGGGTGTGAGGAGGATGGGGCCAAACTCTTTTCAGTGGTGCCCAGCGACAGGACAAGGGGCAATGGGCACAAACTGAAGCAGAGGAAGTTCCGTCTGAACATGAGGAAGAACTTCTTCCCTCTGAGGGTGACAGAGCACTGGAACAGGTTGCTCAGGGAGGTTGTGGAGTCTCCTTCTCTGGAGATATTCAAGACCCGCCTGGACGTGGTCCTGTGCAGCCTTCTGTAGGTGACCCTGCTTTGGCAGGGGCTTGGACTAGATGACCCACAGAGGTCCCTTCCAACCCCTGCCATGCTGGGATTCTGTGATTCTTCGCCATACTTTCCCCAGAGGCATGAGGAGGACTGCAGCTGAGAGCTAGGACTACTCTGGAGGGGAAGGATATGTTGGAATACTGTCCAGAAAAAGCTCTGCATCCTGGTTCCACAAATAGCTGGAGCAGGCCTGAAGGGAGAATTGCAGAATTCAAGTAGTGAGCACTAACCATTAAAGTATTCCTCCCCATAGCTTAGCACTTTTGCCTGCCTGACACAGTTTAGGAAGACACCCAGAGTGGGACACAGTGTCTGCTGCAGTGCTCTCACACTTTCCCTGGTCACAGCTGGTGTCTCCACTGGAAAGGCTGGTGGGTTGCACAAACCTGGGAACTTGGTATGTCAGTGGTGTCTTGTATGGCGATAAGAGAGGGAGGCGCTGGCAATCAAAAGCTTACTGACTGACTGGTATGCCCTTCTTGCATCTGTCCTGTGGCTGAGCAGGTGTTTCATGTGCCACTGGAGGAGAGGAAATACAAGGACATGAATCAGTTTGGAGAAGGCGAGCAGGCCAAGATCTGCCTTGACATCATGCAGAAGACAGGAGCTCACCTGGAGCTGTCTCTCGCAAAGGACCAGGGCCTTTCGATCATGGTCTCTGGCAAGCTGGAAGCAGTCATGAAGGCTCGGAAGGAGATTGTCGCTCGGCTGCAGACTCAGGTGGGAACATCTAACTGTTTCTCACTTCAGCTTTGCTTTTCCCCAAGACTTGCAAATGCTTTGAGGCCCTTGGGCGTGTGTGCTTATAAGCCGAAGAGGTGCTATTAGATGACTAATTCAGCTTTGCCATGTATTTTCAAAGCACACAATTGCCAATTTGGAATGCAAATGAGGCTTAAAATAGGGTTCAAAGCTAATTACAGGCCGATGTGTTGTGGAGGGTGGAGTCTGCAATCTCTGAACACTTAAATTGCAAACAGTGACTTTGTGCTGAGGTGCTGGTGCTGTAGGGAGTGCAAGCCCCTCACACAAAGCTAGTAGTGTGTGAGAATGGGACTGTGATTTCTCTGAAGCCTTCAGAGGAGAATGTGGAGGGATGGGAGAAAGAAGAGAAGTCCTGCTGAAAGCTTCAGGTCAGGGTTCTGGACTGTGTAACACAAGCCACACTGGTAATGAGCCACAGCCCTGTTGTTTCAGTTGCTTCTCCTTTCAGTACTCTAGGTTTTAATTTCTTACCTTCAGATTCTTTAGTTCATAATGAAGATCATAGTTCTTGTTAGGATGTATCACAGCCAGGTGTCATAGTGTGTTTTAAAGTGTAATGTCAAAGGGAGTTAATGCGATAGCTAATAGTGTGTCTGCTTAGTGCTATTCAGCCCATGTGTCATACCCTGCTGGAGGGAAGAGAAAGGGACAAACCCTACATAATGTGCATCTGAAAAAATAGTTCAGGTCATACTGCCACAGATCCATGACCCACTGTTCTCAAATATACCTCCAGCTGCCCTGGCCCCAGGTCTGAAAGGTGTGTCTGTGTTCCAACTTCTCCTAGGCTTGGCTGGCTTCACTTCAGGAGTACGGGGACACAGAGTTGAAGAGACACACCAAGTGATTTTTTTTTTTTTTTCCCCCATTGTAGCTTGAATTTGAAGTGTCTAATGACTGTTAGTAGTTACATATTCACAGAGATCGAGAGCATGGTTGCAGTCATAAGCTGCCAGGTCAGTAGAAGTTCAGTGAGAAGGGAAGAAGTCAGGAATCCCTGTTACAAATCAGCCCTTTAATGGTAGATTGAGAGAAGCTCTTGGGACCCCTTTTCCAAGAGGGGCCTTCTAGAAACAGTCCCAGAGCAGCATGTGCTACGTTGAAGACGCCTCAGCACTTAGTAGCAGTAAGCATCTCCTAGCTGTCTGCCTGCTGGAATAGGTTTCTGGTGTTGAATTTCTGTTTCCTAGGAGTCAGACTGGGTGTCTTGTTCTCTGTAGCCTTGGCAGCAGATGTCAGAGCTCAGATAAGCTCCACCCACAAGCCATCATCTCAGTTGCGGTCTGGTACTGCTCCAGTCTCTTGCGCTGGGGGATAGTCTCCTCCTTGTCTGTGCCTAAAGGCCGCTACTAATTCAGAGTACTACTCTTGGTAGACAGAAGGGTTTTGGGAGAAAGGTGGGATTTAGACTCCTCGTGTACAGGCACGATAGATCAACTGTTCTGGTATAGTATCAGTCCTCAGACAAAATGTGCTGGGAAGACATTGTGTTTGCTCCTCAGTGGTACCACTAAGCAGCATCTAACTTGCTTTCCCTGGCTCTGTTCCTGTGGATCTGCCAGTGCTGGCAAGGGTTCTCACAGATGCTTGGTTCCTGTGTTGCAGGCTTCAGCGACAGTTGCCATCCCCAAGGAGCACCACCGTTTTGTCATTGGAAAGAATGGCGAGAAGCTGCAGGACCTGGAGCTCAAAACTGCAACCAAAATCCAGATCCCCCGCCCAGATGACCCCAGCAACCAGATCAAGATCACCGGCACTAAAGAAGGGATTGAGAAGGCCCGACACGAGATCCTGCTTATCTCTGCTGAGCAGGTACTTCAGTACTGTGAGCTTTCTCATGGCATTAGCTGGACAGCTGTTTTGCTTCTCCATGGTATATTAGATGTTTGTAGCCACCATGGCCACAGTTAGTGGCTAATATGTTAGTCTGAATGGACACATGTACTGTGCCACTGGCTGTGTGATCACCGCTGCCAAGTTCTGCAACTTCTGGTTCTCCATTTTGTCCATCTCTGAAGTTAGATAAGCATGTTTCGCATTTGAAGAGAACCATATTAGGTGCCAGCTGAGATAAGGCAGGAGATTATAGAGGTGAATATCGTAAATCGGCAGCAGCAACAGCAGTATTTGTAGATTGAAGATTGAAAGGGAGGGAGATCTACAAGCCTGCAAAATGAAAAGGGTGGTTCGGCCAGAGCATCAAGCAGGACAGCGCTGGGAACTTAGCTGTGTCTGGCAGAGACTGTAATATGGAAGGCAGTGCCCACCAAGGTCTGTTCTGGACTCTTCCAGGATAAGCGTGCCGTGGAGCGGCTGGATGTGGAGAAAGTGTACCACCCCTTCATTGCTGGCCCTTACAACAAGCTGGTGAGCGAGCTCATGCAGGACACAGGGACGCGCATCAACATTCCACCACCCAGCGTCAACAAGACAGAGATAGTCTTCACAGGAGAAAAGGAGCAGCTAGCCCAGGCCGTGGCTCGTGTTAAGAAGATCTATGAGGAGAAGGTATGAAAGGTCCATAAAGCTTCCCATCTTCCCCCCACCTGCTCATAGTCCCTCTTCCCTTCTTTTTGCTACTTTTGTGTGTCCGTCTGTTGCATCCTTCTCATGTCAGCTCTGGCTCAGCAGCCCTCGCAGTATATGGCCCTGAGTCTTACCATTTCCTCACTCAGCAGAGTGGGACTTGGGATGATACGGCCAAGGAGGTGACAGATCTGTCGCTTTTCTGTGTCATGGGAATTAGACCACAGGGAGCTCCCCTGGCTCTTGTTCGCACGGCTGTTTCTGAGGAAGGCCATGTGAAGTCTACAGTGGTGGCCAGCTAACAGCATCAAAGTTGCTACATAAGTAGAAGTTGTTGAAGAGTGGATTTCACTCCAGTTTATTTTCCACAGCCAGCATTGCTGTGAATATCCTTGCTGTGGCTTGTTGGGCTGTTTTTCTTCATGGCTAGGTCTGTATTTGTACCAGTTTGGATTTCAACAGAGATAATCAGCTTACAGCCTAGTAGCCTACATGGTGTTGCATTACAGTGCTGCGTGGAGGACAGCTGGGCGTTGAGCTCTGTTGTGCAAGGGAGTGTGTGTGTACGTGGTCTCTTCTGTATGGTGTGGCAGGGAGCTTGACAAAGAATACTAGTTCTGTACTTCATCTGTGAATTTTTGAGCACAAGGCTTTCCGTAGGTGGGGGCCTAAAGGGTGCTAGGATAGTGCAGAAGCACTGTGCTCAAACTTTGCTTCGCTCTTTCCTGGGTGCAGAGTTTCATTGCAGCTTGTGCCTCTTCCTTTCGCTCTTGTCCTTCCCTGGCCCCCTGGTGATTGATGCCCCAGTGCCTCTGCCCCTACAGAAAAAGAAGACTACTACCATTGCAGTGGAGGTGAAGAAGTCCCAGCACAAGTATGTCATCGGCCCCAAGGGGAATTCCCTGCAGGAGATCTTGGAGAAAACTGGAGTCTCTGTCGAGATCCCACCCACTGACAGTAGCTCGGAGACGGTGATACTGCGAGGCGAGCCTGAAAAGCTTGGGCAAGCATTGACTGAAGTCTATGCAAAGGTACTGATGAGATGGGGTAGGCCTTCTTTGAAAGTCCCATAAAGATACATCTGGGAGCACTGACAAGTGTAGGGGGGGTGGTCTCTGTTGGGCTGTTAAAGATGCAGTTTAGAAGTCAATACTGAGGGTGCAACGTGGGAATTTGGACTTAATTTCTGTGAAGACTTCTTCCAGTCTGCCAGTCAAACAGTTCCTCTGTTTTTCTGTCTCAGGCCAACAGTTTTACCGTCTCCTCGGTCTCTGCCCCCTCTTGGCTTCATCGTTTCATTATTGGAAAGAAAGGACAAAACCTGGCCAAAATAACTCAGCAGATGCCAAAGGTATGGATGAGCTGGTTAACTTAACCCTCTGATGCAGAATATGGTTTACTCCAGATCACTCTTTGTAGAAGAGAGAAATGTATTCTAGCGTGGATAAAACCAGGGAGGAAGTGAATATTAAAAGGGGAGCCTCTCTCTTTCTGCTGCAAATCCTGCTCATCCTATGTTATTCTCATGGTTTGAGCCCTTCAAAGGAAGCTTTTATGTGGTACCATTTTGAGAATTGATGTAGTAAGATACCTGCACATGCTGATTTAATGAGGCTTCTCACTGATGAGTTAGTTGATATCTAGCAAAAGGGTAGGTAACTCCTCCAAAGCCCTTGCAGACTCCAGGACAGTACCAAAGCCTTGGGCTCTAGACACTGTGATATGGCCAGAATTTCTGAAACCATGGGAATGATGTGTGTACTTTGTGGGAAGGAAATAATCTCTTAGTGGTGGGGATTGATGGTGTAGGCCTGACTAGTAACATTGACCTGACTTGTATTTTGGAAAATTCTTACTGGATTCATTGTCATGTCTCAAGGTTCACATCGAATTCACTGAAGGAGAGGATAAAATCACTTTGGAAGGACCTACAGAAGATGTGAATGTGGCGCAGGAACAGATTGAAGTCATGGTCAAGGATCTGGTAAGCTGGTGTTACTAGCTACAGTATAGAAGAAGAAAGTGCGGGAAAAAGGGGCAACAGAGCAGAGATGATGAAGTGTGTATCATCCATATGTCTTGACATGCTTAACAGAATTTGCAGAAGACAGTTGTGTGGCAGATGGAGGAAACCCTTGGTTAAGAAGCTTGCCCATAGCATTCTTAAAAAATCAGCAGCAGGTCTTAAATCTTTTGATGCAGAGAAGGAAGGATTCTCTTTCAGTTGTAGCTGGAGAGACCTGTAAGTCCCGTGAAATGTTTCACAAGCATGTTGCTCTCAGCTCAAACAAAAGGAGTGCTTCTGCTCTGCTTAATAGCAGGAGGAGTGTTTGTAGCTGACTACTGGAGAGTCAGCACCAGTACGGGCAGCAGGCAGTTACTTAAGGCACAAGACAGGAGAAGTGGTGGCCTGCCCTACCTAGCCCTGTACAATTCTTTATAGATCAACCGGATGGATTATGCAGAAATCAACGTTGACCACAAATTCCACCGACACCTCATTGGCAAGAATGGAGCTAACAGTAAGTGGGGTGCCTTTCTAATCCTTGCTGTGCTCAGACTCTTCATGTTTAGTAGATTATATCAGGGGCTCTGTAGCTCATCCAGTGTGCTGTGTCCATCACGTTTCCTCTGCTCTTTTGAAGCAGTGTTGGCACAAGCAGGTAAATGGGCAGTGAGGCCTGTGATAGTTTTAATGTGTGAAAGTGTCTTGGGAGGGTGAACAGTGGGGGAATTTTTTTGCTGTGTCCTGGAGGAAATTTTTTGTTGTTGTTGTAGCCCTGTCTCACTGTCTCTTTTGGGTTTTGGGTTGGTTTTTTTTTTTTTTTGAAGTTGCTCTGTGTGAATTACATTTTAGCAGCCATTTGGAGGTGGTGGAAATCTGCTTGGTGAGTCCCCAAAAAAGAATTTGGGATTAGAAATTAATGATCATGATCTGATCTAAATGTGGTGCTCTTTGGGGAAGAAACAGATGCCTCACTCTGTCAAGCAAGCAGTTGGCTCTGTAGATGCCACAGTATTTACTTGTACAGGTTCTTGTGTGGCACAGATCTGCTTTTTCTGAACTCCAGGGTAAAGAGACACTTTCCGCTGTTTCAGCCCCACCCTGGCCCCTTTTCAGAGGCTGGTTTACATCTTAAACAGCCTCTAAGCAGCGATAGTCAAGGTGCCTTGCTTCCAAGTTTTGGCCTAGCAGACTGTGTCACCATAGTCCTTGCCTTGAAGTTAACAGAATTAAGGACCTCTACAAGGTGTCTGTGCGCATTCCCCCGGACAATGAGAAGAGCAACCTGATCAGAATTGAAGGAGACCCACAGGGGGTCCAACAGGCCAAGAAAGAGCTGCTGGAACTCGCTTCCCGTATGGTGAGTAGGGTGTGATGCTTGGGAGGCCATAGGATTTGGGCTCTTGCATTCTCTCATAACCTTCTGGTGCAAGTGTGCACCCCTTGCCCACTGAGCACTTGAATGTCATGACAAGTGCGAGTTCCTCTTCACAGATGTGTTCCTCTGTTCCCTTAGATACCCTTTCTCTGTTAACCTAGAGTGAATTTTGTCTAGAGGAGAAAAGAGGGGTGATGCTGGCAAGTAAACTGTGAGGCAGCAAACTGGTAAATAAAAGTATGAGACTCTTCTGCTGAATACTCAATGTCAGCTCTGTTCTTATCAGGAAAATGAACGCACCAAGGACCTAATCATTGAGCAGAAATTCCACCGGACCATCATTGGACAGAAGGGTGAGCGGATCCGGGAAATCCGGGAGAAATTCCCAGAGGTAAGGCCTTGTAGGAGACGAGAAATCCAGCAGGGATATTTCCTACTTGGGTAGTAGACACATCATTGCTGAAGTTGTACATTTAGTGACTCCGTATCTAATATGTACAAGAAGATAGTTCTTTTGGCCAGGGGCTACTAACATGGTTGCCCTTTTCCAAATGGGGCATGGGGTGTATAGGATTCCCCCAACCTTTGCATGTGCCTTGCACAGCAATTCTCGCATTTACTTGAGTTGACTATAAATGACCACCTCTTGCAGGTTATCATCAACTTCCCAGATCCTGCGCACAAGAGTGACATCGTCCAACTTAGAGGTCCCAAAAACGAGGTGGAGAAGTGCACCAAGTACATGCAAAAGATGGTGGCAGACCTGGTAAGGGGGCCTTCTGTTTGCTGTTGTTTCCTACGTGCCTGGATAACCTTGGAATAAAGCAGAGCTGTACTGGCTTGGCTAGGGCTGAAACGCCTCAAGATGACGGAGCTGTGGACACTGTTCTGGCTGGATGGGGCAGGAGGGTAATGCCTGTTATTTAAGGGCTGTCAGGGAAAGGTACTTGGCCTTTGCTTATTCTTGCAAGTGCGTCGTATAGAGAATTTCCCTTGGGTCTCATCCTATTGTCAAAAGCTTGTTTATCAAGTTCCTGGGAGAGGGCCTTGCTTGCCATGACAGTATAATCTTCAGTTCTCCCTTTTTTTTCTCCCTTAGGTTGAAAACAGCTTTTCTATTTCTGTCCCCATCTTCAAACAGTTCCACAAGAACATCATAGGAAAAGGAGGTGCCAACATCAAGAAGGTGAGGTATCTTTTCTAGTGCTCAATATGGTCACTGCCTGCAGCTAAATCCCTCTCGCTGCTCTCTCGTGCTCATTGGTGATGTGAAGTATAGCCTTCAAGGGCTTTTTTGTGACATGGGACACCTCCAAGATACTTTTTTTTTTTTCCCATGGCAGATCCGCGAAGAAAGCAATACCAAAATTGATCTCCCAGCAGAGAACAGCAACTCGGAGACAATTGTTATCACAGGCAAGAAAGCAAACTGTGAGGCTGCTCGCCACAGAATTCTTGCCATCCAGAAGGAACTAGTAAGTGAAACAACTGGCCTGTTGCAGATGAGGGACTTGAAAATGTTGCTAGAAGACATAAATACAGAAGAAGTACTTGTAGTGAGGGAGCGCAGGGAGGAGACAAATGTGGGCATCAGTCTGTTCTTGACTCTTAAACCTACGTTTGTTGGCTGCTCATGTGTTGGGAGTAGCCAGTCTCAAACCCTTCTGGTAAGGCATTTCTTAAACACAGCTTTATAAAGCTCCTAGGAGTGTGGGAGTTGGAGGGTAATTACAGTGAGCGCAAAGGCATTTCTGCAGCTTGACTAAAAGCCTGGTACTGTGCTGTCTTAGGCCAACATCACAGAGGTGGAGGTGTCTATTCCTTCCAAACTGCACAATTCCCTCATTGGCGCCAAAGGCCGCTTCATCCGCTCCATCATGGAGGAGTGTGGTGGAGTCCACATCCACTTCCCCACTGAGGGCTCTGGCAGTGACACCGTGACCATCAGGGGCCCAGCCCAGGATGTGGAAAAAGCCAAGAAACAGCTGCTGCACCTGGCAGAGGAGAAGGTGAGCCATGTCTCATAGGGGAAGCAGCAGATTGTTTTGGCCAGCTTTTTCTTTTCTGGGGTTGAAGTGATCCCCTGTGCCTGCTGGGAAGCCTCTGGCATCAGATAGCCTAATCCTCTTTTGAGGGATTTGAGTACAGTTTGGATGATTAAAAGGAAACTGTGCTTCCGTCCTTGTGACAATGAGTTAGTTCTTCCCCCAGGAGTAGAAGAACTGGCTGTAGTGCTTCTCCGCCCAGGCTGGGGTCGTACTCAAAGGGTTAAGGCTCCCTACTCCTGTGGTTTGAATGCTATTGAGTATCCACACTTTTCTGAAACAGCTTATTTTGCATGTCTCGTTTCCTTTTTTCTTGATCTCCGAATTCCAGCTGCAGTTCTCCCATTTCAGTGCTTATATCCAGGTTTCATAACCTTGGGTTACAAGACCTTGCTCTTGAGTTGCTGACTGACTGGTCATTTTAATAGCAAGAAAAACCCCTGTGAACATGTTCTCCTGATCGGTCGGTTGCCTCTGCTGCCTGTCTTGCAGCAGTCACTTAGCAAATGGTTATGCTGCCTTGTGTGAGTATCAGACCCTTCTAGGGAATTCTGTTCTGCTTATATTCTCACCAGTCGTGCCAAGTGTAGGGCTAGCTTTGCAGACCTGAGAACATCTTTTGGGTAGTATTTTTAATTTAAGATGTCGTATACGTTTTTGACTTCGACAGCATGCTGCATCTACCTAGCTCTTGCAACACGGTGTATGTGGGTGCAGGTGACATACCTGCATGCTTACTGTTGATGCTGATGTGTATTTGGATGCAGAGGAACCTGACGAAGTTCAGCAAGGGCGAGTGCAGGGTCCTGCACCTGGGGAGGAACAACCCCATGCACCAGTATAGGCTTGGGGCGGACCTGCTGGAGAGCAGCTCTGTGGAGAGGGACCTGGGAGTGCTGGTGGATGACAGGTTGACCATGAGCCAGCAGTGTGCCTTTCTTGCCAAGAAGGCCAATGGCATCCTGGGGTGCATTAAGAGGATTGTGGCCAGCAGGTCAAGGGAGGTTCTCGTCCCCCTCTACTCTGCCCTGGTGAGGCCCCCATCTGGAGTACTGTGTCCAGTTCTGGGCTCTCCAGTTCAAGAAAGATGAGGAGCTACTGAAGAGAGTCCAGAGGAGGGCTACGAGGATGGTGAGGGGGCTGGAGCATCTCTCCTATGAGGAAAGGCTGAGGGAGCTGGGCTTGTTCAGCCTGAAGAAGAGAAGGCTGCGAGGGGACCTTATAAATGCTTACAAATATCTGAAGGGTGGGTCTCAAGAGGACGGGGCCAGACTCTTTTCAGTGGTGCCCAGTGACAGGACAAGGGGCAATGGGCCCAAACTGAAGCAGAGGAAGTTCCGTCTGAACATGAGGAAGAACTTCTTCCCTCTGAGGGTGACGGAGCCCTGGAACAGGCTGCCCAGGGA
>Ga0065711_1042500_pt1 | contig 15342 bp, 7 predicted proteins | sample Hoacrofraction12_FD_59098 | JGI IMG/M metagenome (GOLD analysis project Ga0065711, IMG submission 59098) | Hoatzin crop microbial communities from Cojedes, Venezuela - Epithelial fraction 12 v2 (version 2) | ecosystem: Host-associated > Birds > Digestive system > Esophagus > Crop | place... | reverse complement strand
GGGGGGGGGGGGGGGGGAAACAACCCACAAAAAATGAGTCTAGACATAACTGGGAAAAGAATCTGCTACAGCAGCAAAGGCTAATCCCAAGTAATGTATTTACCTACCTAAATAAATATTAAATGTATATGGGTGAAAGAAAGTGCATAAATTATGTCATCATTAACATAGATAGGTTTTTGACAGCATCTTTTCCTTAGTCTTTCAAGAGGAAAATATATACACTGGCAGATTCTGTAGAGCTTTTTTTCCTTATCAGTTAAAGGATGTCCTGAATGTCCTTTCTGTGATGAAAGAACTCTTGCTCAGATACTTGTGTTGTCCAGCTTTTTATGAGTTATTTTAGTGCAAGCCAGTGTCTCTGTTTTTCTGCATTAGATATTAGCGTGAAATTCTGTGACATACAATTTTCTTTGAAGAATGTCGTATACTTTTTATCTGCTCTTTTCTAAATGGAAGCATCATTTAGAGCTTTTGAATTCAGCATGACCTTCATGCTTCACTCTTTCTAAATATTTTATGTACTTTTTATAATAATCTTCAAAATGTTCTTAACAGTACATGAAAATGTGAGTAGTAATACAATTTCATTTGATTTATATTTGCTTTTTTAATTTACTCTAAATATTTTAGACAGTCATGCTTTTGTACACTATAGTGTTTCTACTTCAATTAAGCTCTGTGTCAAGAGTCTTTGGTTTGTTTCTTTAGCAGCATGATACAATCATTAGAAGTAGGACTCAAAGGAACTTGATTACATGATTTAGCAGATCTTCTGTTCCTTAGTGCAGGTTCAGCTATACTCACACCGTTCCTGACAGGTGTTTGTACATAGTCTGTACCAAAAGATGCATAAAATCTCCTCAAGCTGTCTAGTCTAGTACTGCATTCAATATTAGAATATTAGAAACATTGTCTATTACTTCATTATTAGAAATTCTGTTGATGTTTAAAAAAACCCTTTCTTGCTGCAACTTGTTTTTTGTATTTCTTTGTCCCATAAGCGGTGAAGGAACTTATGCCCTTCTCTCGTCTACAGAAAGGTTTTCTGTTTGTGACCACTGTTGTCAGTCTCCTCCCTACCTTTGGGCACTTTTTGTTTGATACAGTCAAAATTACACTAAGAAGCTAGAATAGTCACAAAACAGCAAAATGGAAGGATCACTTCCTTCTCTCTATCATACCATTGAAATCAATGTTTTATAAGTAGTCCATTTCTTGTTTCAGATCCCCGGGATATGCACTTGTTCGTTTCCTTACCCTAAACTGTTTTCTCTCAGCAATTTGTGCTGAACTTTCTCTGCTGCTCCACGCTGCTGTTTGCCTTCTGCAGAGATGGCTGCCCACCCTCCCCGTGCCACTCTGCCCAACCCTTGTTTTCTACAATCAGCAGATTTTCTTTCTCCTTGCATGTTGTTTCTCTGGGGTCACTGATTGAATAAATCAAACAAAAGTGGTCTGGTATTGATCTTTATAGCATACTGTGAGCATTTTCCCTCTGCTCTGAAGTGAATTCTTTCATAAGCACTTGTCTTTAATAACTGACCCAGTCCATTATCCACTCAAGCAGCTCAGCAACGCCAATATTGTAATCATTCTCCTTACATACAAAATTGCATCTGATTATTCAAAGATCAAGTGAAACACATGTATGACTTTCACTTGCTTACTGCTTTTTGTCCTTGTTGTATAACCTGGAGAAAAGTCCTTCCTCAAATGAATCCTTGAAGTCACTGCTCTGTGGTTTCTTTCTGAATTTGTCTTTAAAATCAAGAGTAAGATAAAAAAGCATTTGTTGCTTTTATTCGCATGGGTTAGTCTTCTTTCTCTGTTTCTTGCGAGTGGTATTTTGCTTAATGTAGAGACAGAAAGATTTGTTTACTTATTCTTCGAAAGAGTCAAACTGTCAAGGAAGGATCATCAATTTCACTATAAATCTATTTTTAAGTAGAATGGCTTAGAGGCAGTAGGTAAGAAAGGAAAGCTGATGGTGTGGAATTCAGATTTGTGCTGCAAAGCTAAACCCACACCTTTCTGGGACATAATTCTTCTGCCAGTAGGAAAATGAATACTGAACTTGTAGAAATTCTTATTTACGGCTGTAATAGACTTAGGTTTGGTCTTCACAAGAACAATGGTAGTCTATTATATTTTTGTGCATAACAGGCATGTAACCACAAAGCTGTAACTGTAGGCTATGCATTTAGGTGACAACACTGTAGCTTAATATCTGATAAATTGCCCACTCAAATTAATTAAATCCTTAATCAGTCTAAAAGCATAATTAAGCCTGATGTTTCCAAAATAAAAGCAAGCAACTACTGAAACGAAGAAATTAAAGAAAATGCTTTTCAGCTAGTACCACTTCAATACACACATAGATGTGGATAATGTTGCAAGGGAAAACTTGGTTTTTGATTCACCTTGGTGTAGTCCAAATTTTCAGGTGTTATTAATGACTAAAAAATATTCCAGTTTGAAATCTCTTGAAGAAGACTGATTTTTAAGAAGTGTTGTCCTTACTTTCTGAAATCAGGCCCTTTCAAAACACCTTCAGTTGAGAGCATAGAAAGCTAATCACTGATCCTCATTAATAGTCACCTTCTTAAAATGGTGGTGTCTTTACTCTTAATTTTGCGTGGCTGGGGAAAGGATTTGCCTTCAAATATGTTGTAGGGCATTTATAATATACCTGGCAAACAAATATTCAGACAAATTTTTAACATATTTTTCCATGATTGTTATGTAGCTGCATAGTGAGATGGATTACAATGAACTAACTGAGAAACAAAATTGTATGCCAGTGTGCTAATGGTTGTTGAGCATTAATATTGCTAACACAATTTAACAGTGCAAATTTAGTTTAATATATAAAGACTAAGGGTAGTATAATACTGGCTAGAATAATCTTAAATTATTTTCTATAGCCTGTTTTCTGTGTTCCTTTCCTTTCAGTGCAATTGATTCTATGAAATTAAGACATATTCTGCATTTTCTACCAAGCCAAATCATATTACAGAAAGCAGAATGCGGTTAAATGAGAGTTAAATTACTCTCAAATGACAAAAAAATGTTCAGCTATGAAAAGTGCTGTGAGACTAATACATTCTTCCAAGTCAGAATGCTGAAGTAAAGAAATTAAAATCCAGACTAGTAAAATAGAAATGCAATTGTAATTTCCAGAGATGTAGATTCTAGGAGAATGCCCTACCTGACAGCATTTGGACAAGTGAAGTTCTAATTGAAGCAATCAGAATAAGTGAATAATCAAAGACTTGATGGTAGAACTTTCTAATTCATGATCTTCCATGTCCTGTGGCCTGGTTTTAGCCTGAGGCTCTTGTCCTAGGAGCTCCTCGCTCACAATGGCCTCTTTAGGAATGAGCTCTGTGCACAATACTGAAGTAGCCTGTCTGCAGTATGTGAGCAGGGCTTTGGAAAGCTCTGGGGGTTTGACATGTTGCCAAAATCCAGTTCTATAATTGAAATCATCATGCTCTGTAGTTTGTAACTGCCAAATCTAAATGACATTTCATGGGACCAGCAAAGCACATTTGTTCGGCGATCCTAAAATTACCTTTAAGCCGAAGTCCAAAGCTTTGTTGGAAACATTTGGTTTTAAAAATCCTAACATATAAAATTAAATTTAATAATTTTCTATAGATGTGAAGCATTAGGTGGCTTTCATATGAAATGCTACCAGTTCTCAGATTCCCACTTGCATCTTCATTCTTCTAAGCACAAGTTTGCTATCTTATGCGTCATGAAACAGGTCAGTATGAAGAAAAGACTTTGTGTATTGGAGATGCAGTGCTTTGCAGACTCTTCCTATTTCATTTCGGGATAGCTGGAGGAAGTCCCATGTCAGAAAGGGTGGGTGAGAAGGGAGTGCAGAGATGTGTGAAAAAGCTGATAAATGGTTTGTCCCTGCCAGGCTTACTGGTAGGACAAAGGCTACATAGCAGTCATGTGAAAGAGAAGGCAGATAAGTGAGTGGGCAGACTACTGTATTTGCCTCAAAGGAACTGACTCCTGCTGATGAAGTGGAAAAGAGGAGTTCAGGAGAATTACTGAAAGAAAAAAGTTGATGAAAGCCTTGACAGGAATCAAGCGTGAATCTGGAGATCATATTCTTTCACGTTTTCACAAGGTTATTAATGAATCCAAAAGAGAAGGAAATTTAAATCAAATAAGCAAACAATATGACTTTTGAGAATTTTACCTCAAAAATTTTGTTGGGGGAAAGCATCAAAACTGAGTCAAAACCCAGCTGTGTGGGGACAGACAGGGATGGATCAGTTGTTATAGTCTCAGGTATCAATGTTCAGTGATGATGAAAAGCAATCATAGTGGTAAAGCATGGGAGGGGAGAGGAGCTTTGGTTTGTACTGGAATTCACTTCTCATGTTTGAAGTTGTTGGAAAGATGTGCAGGAGCAGTATACTGTGTACAATGTAACTAATTTTATATCTTTCTGTTGTTAATGTATTAATGTTTATTTTCTTATCAAAACAATATGGATATTCTTTCCCTTGAAACCACTATAAATTTTAATAAGATTGATCTCTGATTAGCAAAATACAAGTCTGATAAATCAGTAGTGCGGGTCTAATCTAGCAGCTTTTGTTAAAAATCAATAGGGTTACCATGTAATGTTTTAGAAGTTAGAATAGTCACATCTTTTTGTATAAAATCTTTTTATGTTACAAAGTGGAGACAGTTATCCTGGAAAACGGTAGCTTTTATAGTAATAAGGAGCAAAAAGGAATTAATTCTTGTGAGGAACGTATTTCTTATCCATAAAGTAATGCCCTTTGAATTTCTCTCGAACCTTTGGTTCAACCTTTGATAGTGACTGTCAATCAACATCCATCATCTTGTGACCAACCTAGCTGGCAAGCAGTTGTGCTTGCATCTGACACAGATGCTACCCACTTCTATTTGGCTTATGTGAGAAGAATACATTAGACATCTGCTACAACATTTGACTGATTTATCATGCAGTGTAAAACTGCTTTAAAAACGTGCTGAAATCCTTGGTAATGCTCTAGGAAGCTAGATCTTCATTGTTCTTACTTTTCTGAATTACTTATTGAAAATAAAACAAACTCATTCAAGATATAAGCTTTCTTTTTTTTTCTTTCCTGAAAAGGAATTATTTTATTATGTGTTTTATTCCTCATTATTAATAAAAAAAGGTTTAAATAGTAGCTTCATGGTGGAAGATGTAACTTAATGGTCAAAGCTGTGAAACAAGGTGTACACACAGAACCATGTGGCTTTTGAAGCACTAGTATAAAGGATACGACCTACCCTATTAATTGTTGTGTAAGAGAGGATTGAAGATTTTGAGTCAATAGCAGTTCTTTGGTGTTGGTTGGGTAAGACAAACAGTTACTTGTCTGTATTGTAATCAGAAGGAAAAAGAAGTGAATTCTTTGGAGAAGCATGTGTTTCTTATCTCAAGAAAAGCAGTGGTACAAACCCCTTCCATTAAATGTTGATGCAAACTTTCCAAATCCTCACCATTGGTGATGGTCCTAAATCATTAGCCTGAGTCTTCAATAAGTAGTATCTGTTCACTTTCCCCTTCTGAAAATTAGACATGTAGAAAGCTAAATTAGGTCCAACATTATAATTTTTAGACAGTTTTTAACTGTCAGTACAACAAATGATACTTCATTTTTCCTGACTGATGAAAAATCAAGCAAATAAAAAAAACTATTTTTTTAATGATCTGTTAAAATGAATAATGAAACTGTTTTTCAAGGGGTTTTTTTGGGATGGTTTTCTTTTGCGAAGCTGTTGCTTTCCTATTATTTCTACTGTAAGTATTTCATCAATAATGTGATATTAAAGCAATAGAAAATTTGGAAGAGTGTTAGTTCTCTAAGAAAATTATTCAGATGCTAACACTTTTGCCAGATGGTTGCTTCTGTGTTGATGCTTTACACGATTCACTAAAAATAACAGCAATTAACTTGTCCCTGAAACTATTTCCTATAAATATTTTCATATGCTTTTTTCTATCTAATAAGCAATAAAACTACCCCTGGGGTTCTTTTGTCACCACAGATGGGATGCTAGGATTTGATCCAGCCAAAGTAGCACAAGCCTAACAATACTACAGTTTTCTAGTGCTTAAAGAGCAATGTGTAGATATCTTTGACTAGGCACACGGTGGTGTAGTAATGCATTATTTTGTTCCTAGGTTTGGAGTGAGGAAGTATGCTACTGATTGTTTTGGGGGGCCAGCTCTGGCCATCAACTTTTGATTGACTATCTCCAGTGAGAGTTTTAAGATTTGTACAGTGGCTAGTTATTTCTAAAGAGATTTCAGTTTAAGAATGTCACCAGAATTCACTAGTGAGAAGATTTTGATAAATAAAAGTTAAGTTAGTCTAAATGTTTTTAAATACATAATCCTGTATTTGTTCAGTGATGTTAAATGAGAATGTATATGATAGCTTTTAATTGCTATACATATTTGGGTGAGCTAGGAGTACATTTGTAATCCAGCACATTGGTGGGAACCTGACAGTCTGACCTGATGATTGGTGATGTTGAAGGAACAGATACATGTGTGCAGACTTCCACCCTGTTAGGGCACACAGTGTGACACAGTACATAAATCAGAAACTTCAGATGAAAGATTGGCCAGCTCTTACGCTTGACTTTTGGCAATATATTTAATTAAAAATATCTTTTTGACACATTGGAAGATAGTGAGTTGTTGTTGAGAATTTTAAGTGGAAGAAATGGAAGCCAAGGTAGCTCCATCATGTTCTGAAGAGGTAGTGCAACTTGCTGCAAGTTCTCTCTGTGGCAGAAATAAAATAGTAGAGAAATATATTATATAAAGGATGTGGTGCATAAACTCTGTTTCTTAGCTGCATTCTGGTCTTTTGTGTTGATTGATGTCATCTGTGCAATACTTGCTTTGCACTTTATAAATTCGTGTGTCCTAGCCTCCTCCTCTTTAAATGCTGCTATCACACTTCTTCTGTGTCCGCATAGACTGCTGCTGTTAGAAGAAAGGGCCTATTTTCATCATCTGCTCTTAAAAGCCATTACTGTCCCAGCAGATTGTCCTGACAGTAACTGTCTTTTGTCATTTGCTGTTGAGAGACACACAAAGCTCTTTCTCCACTTATGCAGCCATCACAGATCATTATGGAATATAGGTGGCCTACAATCACTGAAGCAAGAGATGTTATTTAGTGCAGTCTCATTTGAATGGTTGTTATATTTCTTTCACTTCTCCTCTTGGCCAGTGTTTAATTTTTGATGCAGCTCTTGGAAATATCAAGTGTATTAGCTGCTTTTGGTTCACTAGTCTTCCTTGAATTTTATGCTGGTTTCATATGTACAACTGGTTCCAAGTGTGTTTTGAAAATATTTGGTAAGGAACCTTTGTCATTGCAGTTCATTCCCCCTCCGGTTTTTATATAGCTCAAACACAGTGGTGTTTTGGCAAGAGTGCTGAGCTCAGAGGTGTGCCTGTGTAAGCATTCATGTCACATATGAAGGATTAGGCCTGTTGGACGGTGCCTGGTGGCTCACGTAAGGGCTAGAAAGATATTTAATTTCTGTTATGTTTTATTGACTAGTGGTTCATGTGCACCTGGTAGAGAAGGGAAAAATGTGTAACTTAATTTGATTTTGGAATGATTTTTCTTTTTATTTAAAGTGATAGCAAGTGTGCTTAGAAACAGAGTTGTTCTTTTCCTTAAAAAAAATATCTAGGTAAGTAAACACTTACAGAGAGGACTTTACTAAGTGAAGAGTACTGAGATGATAAATAATCAAGCCAAACCACCAACACCCTCCCCCCAAACTTCAGTGCTCTGTTTCAGTCTACATGAAATGGTGAATCTTGAAGACTGCATCTAAACCCAGCAGCAAATTAACAGCTGGCCGCTGCTGCTCTCCTGCTTTCTTTCCAAATCCTTCGTCTCCTCTAACCAGGGACAGGTTGATGCATGATTCTCGCCCCAGCCTTACTTTAGCAGCAAGCTTTACAAATGTTGCCAGGGTGCACCTAACACAAATCCTTAAAAAACCAAACAAACAAAAAACCCAACATTACCAAATTACACTGCTGGGGAGGAGATGGAAATAGTGGGCTGAAATAAATATGCTATCTTTCATTGCTTTGTACTAGAGACTTTCTTAGAAGAGTGAATATTCACAACAAGTTCATGAATATTTGAAGGGGTGGTATATAATTTATACACAAAAAGCAAGTCCAAAAGTTTCATGTTGTATTTTAAGATCTCCTTAAAGTCATTTGTATCCTTCAAATAAATGGTAATGAAGACATTTGCTTCAAATGAATTTAAGTAGTATCTGACTGTGTTACTATATTACTGCTTTCTTTTGCAGAAATTTTAGGGAGCACAGTAAAATAATTTGGCAGTACAATAAAGCATTTCTGAAAAGATTTCTAAAAAATTTCTGGACAAAGACTTCTATAAACTATTTGGCTTACATCTACATTAGCAGTACTAACGTGGTATTTTCTTATAACAAACTGTTATATGTGACATATATATGTGTAAATATACCACGTGTATATATGCACACACTAGGAAAAGGGAAGCTGATTCTATTACAGTCTCTTAATTAGAATTCTGGTCCTAGTTTATGCATGTACAGTGTCATTTGAAGGGCTGCCACAATAAGCCCAAAGCTTTGTATTTTTATGTAATTCGTTCTTGTATAATTCTTTCTTGTATCACAGTTTTTAAGGGGTACTGAGGAATAAAAATAACAGATCATATTCCCTGTCTTGTAGCCATTGAAATGAAGTAATACATATAATTTTAGACCACCTGGAGAACTGACATAGTATCTTCTTCTCATGTGCATATCCCAGTTATATAGGGATTCAAAAAACCCCCAGAACACAGAAACCAATTGACTCACAGAAGTAGCCCCACCCACACCACTTCTGTCAAGGAAAGTTATCACCATGTGGCAGTGCATCAGAAGTGTTTTTAAAAAATCTCTAATAATTTAATAAATTTATTCTCTATAAAATGCAGGTGTAATAGAAGTGAGAAAAGACAAGAGTTTTTTCCCCAGGACTTTTTTATTAGAGTTTTTTTTAATTAGAGATTGGAAACAAAAACCTGAGACATATGTGAACAAGATTCCCTGTTTTCCAGGTCATAATGCAAGGCAGGCTGTTGGCCAATCTAACACATAGGTATATGAAACAGTGGCAAGTCAAGAGGGAGGTAGAGATGCTGTTTATTTGATGAACAGGTGATTTCTTAGCCAGGTTAAAATCATTTATATGACCTCTGTGCATATATCACTTCCATTTACAGTTTTCTGGATAATAAAATGATAAGAATTTGCATCAAGTCTATAAGAAAAGCCATGAAACACTCCTGAACAAGATATTATAGCTGTGACCGTTTCTAAACCGGTTTCCATTTTTTTCAGGGAATGCTGTAACAAAGCTAAAAATCGTACTAAAAATTTTATTGAGCTATAATGGAATATAAAAAAGTACATGTAGAAAATTACTTATTATATTTAATAGAAGTGTCAGCAAGCACCACAATATCACTGCAAATGTGAACAGAGGGCCTATGCTAAAATTTTTCTGGCATGATATTTGTCTGTGGGATATGTAAATTATTTCTTTTATATTCACAGTAGCAATATCTTAAACTTCATCCACATTGTCAAGGCTGAGGAAGGTGACTCCAACCGCAGAAAAAACTAAAGTGCCTATATTCCTTGTGCTTGAGATATAATTAGGATTTAGACATATTCAGAGTAAAGTAAATTGAGATTGCTATCCCTGAAGTGCATTCACATACAATATTAAAGATTATTTAGGAGTAAGCGGTTAAGACAGTGTAAGAAGGCTAAGGAAGTTAGAGCATGGAAAGCTAATTGGTTTCCTTCAATCCAGTCCCCAAATGTGCCCTTCAGCCTTGCAGATTGGCTGGTGAGGTGTGTCACTTGGAGGGGAAGGACATGAAACTACACAAGAAGACTTGGAGGAGCCAACGGTGTCTTAACACAGGTTCTGTAACACCCCGCCTGAGAACTGAATGAGGCTACTGCATTTCAAAAGCTTCTGGGAGAATTATTTTTTTTGTGCTAGTATGCCATATTCAAGAGATTTTCAAAATTCATCTCTTTACAGATGTATCCTAAGATGGTTATTTTATCTACGGTTCTCCTAACTTCATGATTCGGTACTTCAAAAGATAGCTCTTAATAGCTAAACACTGCCAGCAATCAATAAATGGGAAAGAGTAAACAAAAGCACTGAACGATAAAATTGCAAAGATGTGTTCCAAAAACATGTCAGGGAACACAATTAAACATTGGCAACTATCCTACATCAAAGTTTGGTTTTTTTTTCTTTTTAAAATACAGATTATCACTTGAAGAAATATAAAAAATTAAAGCGAAAATATACAGGTTCACGTATGCGTACAGATGCAAATAATTTTCCTATGTACAGTACTACATACCACTGCAGTAAAAGCTTTTTCAAAGGCTTTTCATATTTCCAGTTACGAATTAATTTCTTTTTTCCTCCAAATGCAGGCAAAGCAGTAGGATGAGCATCTGTAATAGCTCCCTGATTATTCTTTTTTTTGACAAGACTATCCTTTGGATCTTTAGCAGCAGAACACTTACTAATTTTGACTTTCATCTTCAGTTATGCAATCACAAAAGTTATTTTATCCCTGAGCCTACGTCATACTAGAAGTATTGTAGGAAGCTACTGAGCGTCAGAGTCCTGTTGTTTTCATGTGTTTGAGTTGTAATCTGAGCAACAGGAATTATCCAGGGAAGGTATTAATGGTACTAAAGTGTATGAGCTCTGGCTGACCCGAAAATCTCAGAAGACTTTTGGAAGGGAAAATGCAGGTTGGTCTTACTTAAGTGTAAATAATGAAGAATTTGCATGGAAGAAGGGCCTCTGAGAATGCATTACTATTACCTGCCCATTCAACAGATATTTATTTATAAAACAGTGTTACACATGGTTAGTTTGTTAATTGGTGTCAGTGGAGAAAACCAGGTGCTTCCATGCAGTGGGTTTTGTGGCCCTTTTCAGGTCCTGTTCTTCATTTACCTGTATCTTTGGGAAGTCTTTTTGAACATTTCTGTCTTCCTAACTTTCCTCTAGTACAAAAGGCATTCAACAAATGCTCTTGACTGTTTCAGTGCCATTTAACTAAGATGTCTTTATTCAGTCTATAATTTTGGAAGTAGCATTATCGAGCTGCTCGGTTGTCCTTAAAGTTGTCTGTAAGCAAAGTTAACGCTATTTAAATTTACCGTTTCCTACTACTGTTCTATGCAAGATATGTTGCAGAATTATAAAGTATCTCCTTTTTTATGGCTCAAGATGGTCCATTTGAATTTAGAGTGTATGTGTTTTATGCAGCTCAGGAAAAAAATTTACTGATAATATGAGTCGTATCCGAAGGCAAACCTCATCTTAATAGACATTTATAATATGCTATATCAGAAAAGATATTTGTAAGTTCATCAGTTCTGATTTTATAGACAAATTAGAATAATGACCTTCTGGTGTAATTAAAATTGGTCATAAAAATCTACATTTTAAATGTAGTACCTATTTTCCCTTATTAAATATTTGAAAGAGCATGTATTTCCTTTCTTACTATTCTGCTTAACAATGCTGAGTTATAGATCAATGTGAAGATTTCCAAGGACAAGGAGACTGTAACCGTGTATAAGCTATCTGTTTCTGGGTAGTTTGTTAAATAGATTCCACCCCCCCCAATATTTTTTCTTACCTTGAATTTGTAGTGCTTCTGCTAATCTGTCTCTCTTTGATTTGAAAAATCTGAGCTGTCCAACAGACAAGACATTTCTGAGAATCAGACATTAGGGATTGGCAGCTCATTTCAGGATCCCAGAGCATTCAGACAGAGTCTCTGTTTAGGAGGGCATTTCGTATGAATAGTTCGTATCTCCTCAAAGCAGAAGTCAAATGTGTTTAGCTTGCAGCATGAAGTTAAACATACATGATCCTGAAGAGCAATCAGTCTTTGGCAACAGAGGAATTGTGCTGCTAAGAGGTAGCTAAATAAGCTACATTTTGTGTTTGTTTTTATAAGAATCTGAGGGGTGGGGGGGGAAGCCCAGCAAACCAAAAACACATTGGGGGGGAGGGGGCAGAAATAACCCACAAAACCAAACCTGCAAAACAATAACAAACAAAAAAACCCCAAACAAACAAAAAACTCAACAGAAGGGCCCTAAAACAAAAAGGAAATGTGCAGAAACCCTTTGACATTGCAACTGCGCAAGTGTATGGTAGGAGGGTTTAAGAAAAATCTTCTGCAAGTGGAAATGCAGATCTAGTTGAGCACATTAAGAAGATACAAGTTTTACCCGCTGTAGTTTAAAACCTGGGAATTAGGAGGGCTCTGAAAGAATTATTTCAGAGAAGCAGTTAATAAGAAATTAAGGATTTCAGACACATGCAGTCTGTGAGAGAGCTGCTGGGTCATTGGGCCTACTAAAGAGTGAAGGGAGCACTTAAGGTGAGTAAGGTTTATGCTGAAAAGTTAAGTGATTTGTAACTCTCTTCAAAAAACGTAAATTAAAATGTCAGAGGAGGTACTTGATAAAAATTTAACAAAAATAGAAGGTCCATGGAAGGGTGACAATATAATTACAGACCTGGGATTACTTTGTAAGAGGATAGATTTGGAACGATTATAACCCTATTTGTGGAGAAGAGAGGACTGAAATAGGACAGAAGAAGCATGGAAATAATACAAAAAAAGATAATTTTTATTCCTTCTATATTTATTTACTTTTTTTCATCAAAACATAAAAATAGTCTGGGCAACTCGCTGCTACAAGCTGTAGAATGTTGGATGGTTTCTATTTAGGGAGTACTATATAATGTTGGTCTTTGCGATAGGCAGAGTCAAAGAGCTGTAGAAATTTCAGTGCATCAGACATAAGGTAGCAAAACATTCAGCAGAATAATGATGAATTCGATTTAAGAGGAGGCTTAATTTATTACAGAGTTTCTAGAAATTTCCCTGAAGTACCTTCTAGAAACCTAGACAGAGGAAGAGATTCGAAGCAGTATTAGTTCAAACTAATGTGCACATTCCCTAAGGGACTCCATTATTCAACATACAAGAAGCTGGCAATTCTGTTTCTGTTCAGAAAATCACTTTCAGAATGTATATATATGTAGTTTGCTAATATGTTTTCACAAACTGGCTTTCAACATTTTATTATGTATTTCTTTTTGTCTATGATGCAGTTCTGTACCAAGCAACAAAATTAAATCCTTTCTTTCACTTTAGATTTTTCTATATGCATTATATTGCATATAAATTTATATATATATACATATTGAAGAAGAAAACAGTTGTCATCTGCATGACTGAATCTTTAGTATACTTCTGCTGTTGGTTTTCTATGCATTATTGGTTTGTAGCCATGTTTTGTTAACTCATTTTGCATTCCATTTGAAGTCTGAATTCTAAAGGCCAATGCTTTCCACTCCTATACAGTAATAGTTAAAATGGATGCAGAAATGACAAAATTTAACGACTTGTGTGAAGAGTCACTCCTTGGGAACTTACAGGAATGTGCAATACAGTATACAGAAACAATGTGACTCTGCAGAGTCTTAGGTGTAGAGGAGAAAACACCTTAATGTTTTTACCGTCTCTGCGAGTAATGAAACTATTGCTGTGAATTTACCTTGTGGAAATCAAAATATCTTGGAGGCACCTGGTTAGAGTTTGTCCATAAATAGGGCTTTTTCCCATCTGGCTTGTGCGCTCTAAGCATTTTAGTGTTCTGTTGCAAACACGTGTTGACAGTGCAGTTAAAGCAAATTAATTTTTTTTTCCTTACAGCAACTTCTCTGTTGTCTATATCCAATATGCTTCCTGAATCTAGGTTTTAGGGAAAAATTGTATATGAAATAAGAGTAAGACAGGAAAATTCAGGAATAGATAAGGAGCCAGTTTGGTTAAATGAATGATGTAGTCTATCTCTGAATTTTAATACAGACCATTAAAATAACTTTGATCCTCTTCAGTTCTGCATCACATGGAGAGACGGTTTAACTGAAACCTTATTTATCTCTGGGCATTGGTTTTTTACTTTCTGCACATTAGTTACAAGAGTTATTGTCTTAAGACTGAGCTTTGGATTGTTTTGTGATGTAGAAGTGCAAATACAACGGTTTAGTCCAGAGCTGGTGACATGGTTCACTTAATTCCTTGCAGAGACAGATATATTTTAGAATAAACCCTGTAGGTGTTCACTTAAGCAAGCACAATGTTATTGGTTACCCATCCAAAATAGACCTGGTTAAAACATGGAAAAAAAGTTTTAATATGACAACAAAAAAAGCCAGTAAAACTGGAAACAAAACCTGATGTACTATGTCTAATCTATGTGAAAAAGGTGAAATCCCTTAGATGACTGTAGTTCTAAAGTGTTCTGGGTCAGGCCATGTAATGATGTGTTCCTTAGAATAAACTAACATAGACGCAATTATGTACAAGTGTATTTGCTTGATACTGATGGTGTTCTGCTTCCTCAAAGACATGAAAGAGGAATTATTCATATAAATAATAGTGTTTAAGAATTCATCATTCCTAAAGGGCTACTTGCTAGAGATAGGGAATAGACACATTTATAGCTTCGTTTTTTCTACTTTTTTGTATTTGGAATAAAATGAGACTTGAACCTAAAGCCTTGTGGCTTCTGGTATGATGAGAGCATTTTATCTAACATCTGTATTTCGGCTGCTATGTGCACCTTGTACAGCTGGCTGAGGATTTAAGCAGGGGATTCCATTTGTAAGTATCAGCAGTTTCATATAAAAGCCACCAAATTCTCCATCAGATGTTTCTGCCAAACTTTGTGCTCAATGGCTACTATCCATGTTCTTCTGTTTCAAATTTAGTGCTAACTCTAGCAGAGCATAAAATACATTTGAAGACAATGAAAAATGTACTACTTTATTTCCCTAAGGTATATACTATATATAGTTTCAGCTAAAACTAGTTTTATAAAGGAGAGGTAAACAAAAAGTTAATCTACAAATGCAGCTATTTCTTTTTTGTTCAATTATTTTTCTAAGCATTGATTTTGGTATGTGTCCTCCATATACATGTATCTATATAGAGTTATGTATATCTCAGGGCCATTGTGTTTTTGTCCTGGGTTTGGCCAGGACAGGGTTAATTTTCACTGGACTCCAGGAAGGGGCACAGCCGGGGGGTGGGGGCTGACCCCACCTGGCCAAACAGAGCCCGGTATTCCATACCATGTGACGTCACGCTG
>Ga0065711_1042499_pt1 | contig 15342 bp, 9 predicted proteins | sample Hoacrofraction12_FD_59098 | JGI IMG/M metagenome (GOLD analysis project Ga0065711, IMG submission 59098) | Hoatzin crop microbial communities from Cojedes, Venezuela - Epithelial fraction 12 v2 (version 2) | ecosystem: Host-associated > Birds > Digestive system > Esophagus > Crop | place... | reverse complement strand
GGGGTTGGAAGGGACCTCTGTGGGTCATCTAGTCCAACCCCCCTGCCGAAGCAGGGTCACCTACAGCAGGCTGCACAGGACCTTGTCCAGGTGGATCTTGAATATCTCCAGAGGAGGAGACTCCACAACCTCCTTGGGCAGCCTGTTCCAGGGCTCCGTCACCCCCACAGTGAAGAAGTTCTTCCTCATGTTCAGACGGAACTTCCTGTGCTTCAGTTTGTACCCATTGCCCCTTGTCCTGTTGCTGGGCACCACTGAAAAGAGTCTGGCCCCATCCTCCTGACACCCACCCTTAAGATGTAGGCATTTATACGATCCCCTCGCAGCCTTCTCTTCTCCAGGCTAAAGCCCAGCTCCCCTAGCCTTTCCTCACAGGAGAGATGTTCCAGTCCCCTCATCATCCTCGTAGCCCTCCGCTGGACTCTCTCCAGTAGCTCCTCATCTTTCTTGAACTGGGGACCCCAGAAGTAGACACAGTACTCCAGATGGGGCCTGACCTCTCTCGACCTGCTGGCCACACTCCTCTTAATGCACCCCAGGATACCATTGCTCTCCCTGGCAAACAGGGCACGCTGCTGGCTCATGGACACCCAGGTCCCTCTCCACAGAGCTGCTCTCCAGCAGGTCTGCCCCAAGCCTGTACTGGTGCATGGGGTTGTTCCTCCCCAGGTGCAGGACCCTGCACTTGCCCTGGTTGAACTTCATCAGGTTCCTCTCTGCCCAACTCTCCAGCCTGTCCAGGTCTCACTGAATGGCAGCACAGCCTTCCAGTGTATCCACCACTCTCCCAGTTTTGTGTCATCAGCAAACTTGGTGAGGGTACACTCTAACTCTTCATCCAGGTCATTGATGAATAAGCTGGACAAGACTGAGCCCAGTACTGACCCCTGGGGAACACCACTCACTACAGGCCTCCAACTAGACTCAGTGCTGCTGACGAAAACCCTCTGAGCTCTGCCATTCAGCCAGTTCTCAATCCACCTCACTGTCCACTCATCCAGCCCACACTTCCTTTGCTTCCCTATGAGGATGTTACAGGAGACCGTGTCAAAAGCCTTGCTGTAGTTGAGGTAGACAACATCCACTGCTCTCCCCTCATCTACCTAGCTGGTCGTGCCATCGCAGAAAGCTATCAGATTGGTGAAGCACGATTTCCCCTTGGTGAATCCATGTTGACTACTCCTGATCACCTTCTTTTCCTGCACTTGCTTAGATCGTGGCTCGCTTTCATTTCAGTACTGCTTACCTCTTGAGGAAGAAAACTGTTTTGCTGCATTAAACTGCATTATTTGTAAGTTAAGTTTTGTGAACTTTTTAGAGCTAAAGATGTGTCTTTTTTATTACAAATTGTTAATTCCATTTAGGAATTCAGAGTTACGTGATTTGTATATTCTTACATATCTCACCATTAGAATTTATTTGGTGAGCCTGTAGATTGCAATTTGCATGTATTTGGTTGTTCCTATGAAAAAAACAAACAAACAAACAAAAAAAAAAACCAAGCCCCACCAAACTCCATTACTGTCTGGCAGTATGGGTAAGGACAGTAATTCAGTAATTGTGCCTTTTAAGTGATAATTTGGACTATTATTAGAATATGGTCTTACTCCAAAATTAGAATGTGATTTCTTTAAAGAACATGCTACTGTGGTCAGAGACCACTTTCTTAATGAGAGGTCAAGGAACAGAAGGTTCCTTGTTTCTGTAAAACAAGTAACACTGTCTGTGGTTGGTGGGGTTTTTTATTTAAAAAAAAACAAAAAAAAACCAAAAAAAACAACGAACAACAACCAAAACGTGTTCATACCTCAGTGGAGGCCTGTTCATTTCCAGAAAAAGGTACAGGAAACTCCATCTTTCTAAAAGAAATCCTCCTCTTTTTTGTACAGATGAATAGGGCACGGTTGTTGTTACAATCTTAATCCAAATAATGTCTTCGATTTTTACCAAGAGAGAGCAGTGAGCCTTGGCTGGACCACTGAAGCAGTATGTTATAATAAGAGAAGCCCTTTTTATCCTGGAAAGAAAAAAAAAAAATCAAATGGACTTCAGGAATGAGAACAACCAGCTCTGCTCAGCTTTCTGTGTACTCTGAACTTGGGGATGCTTTATGGGTTTTTCAATTCTCGGGATCAATGTTCTGCAGGAGAAAATGCCACGTTAGTATTAACCTCCCAGGCTGAGCTGTTACTTTCAGAGTGTAGTGTGGTAGCCTAAATGACTGATGCTGTTATAAATGAAAAACGAGTTATTCTTCTCCCCTCCCCCCCCCCCACCCTAAGTGACCCCACTGTAATCAAAAATATTTTTCTTGTAATTTCTTACAAAATCTTGACGTCTCTGTGTCTCCTGCTTTGTATTTCCTCCTATTTATTGCTTCCCCACTGCTAGATATCTCCAAAATAATAATATAAATATATTTGGAACAATCAGAGCTAGAAATACGCACTTTTTAAACTTGGATGTTGGTTGTGCTGGGTTTTCTTCCTGGTTGTATATTTTCTGGTTTAGAATTCTGACTTGTCTACCAGGCTAAAGAATTAATAAATTTTAGTTAAAAAATGTTAATGTTTAAAAATTAATGACTTCAAAGTTTTGCTCCTTTTAACAGCTACGCAAAAGGCACTAAAGATCCCAAGTCTGTTACCCATGCTGTATGGAAGATCACTCAAAAGGAGCATGAGGATTCTGGGTTTGAGAGGAATTAGCCTTCCTGTTGTGCCCAGAGATTATGTCCATTTAATGGCAATAACTAATGTAGTAATCCAGAATAACATACTCTATTTATTTACAAAAAAAAAAAAAAAAAGAGGTTGTTCATTAAATGCAATTGGTTTGAGATAACGCAAGTGGTGTTGTGGTAGCTCAGCTTTTTTATTGCTGAAAAAAAAGTTTGTGGTGACCTTTCGGTTAATTGTGCAATAACTGGGTGAGAGGATGAGCCTGTAGAAAGATTGTGAGCAACAGTGAATACTGTACAAAAAAAACTCTTGTCTAGCACATACTTGAGAGAAGTTTTTTCATGTCCGGAATCATGGAACGTTTTTAACAGTGCTTGATGTGTCTGGGGAGCCCGTACTACTTAATTCCATGTTTGGATCAGTGAGGTTCACATCTCTAAAAACTGAAACCTGAATAAAAAGGGTAAGTGTTTATGGAAAGAGCAGTTCTGGAGAACTGAAGGACGTGCTCTTTGGCTTGGTGTACGACCAGCCAGGTGAGGGAGGTCCGTGGGCTTCCCCAGCGGCAGCCGGAAGAGCAGCAGGAGGAGCTGGCAGGAGTGCCCTCCTCATTTCCCACTTCTTTGCTTGCTCTGCTGATGGTACATATCCACTTCCCATAAGAAATGCCATCGTGCGTTTGATTAAAAACCACTGATTCCTGATAATTCCTGATAATCCAGTTCTAGTTGGATCAGACTAATAACTTTGGAGAACGGCCTTTATAATTTCTTAATAAATAGCTTAAACTTGTAACACCACTTCCACAGGTCTGGATTTAATCTTAGCAGAATATTTTTATATCAGGAGAAAGTACATATTTAAATGCTTGAAGTTGGTCCAGCAAATTCATATAAATCCTTAAATCCAAGACAGGCTGGTAAGTATTGCCTCTTGTAGTAATCTTTCAAGGATTTGTGATGACTTCCTTCTAATCCTTTTATATGCTGCAGAAGCTGATGGGACAGTTGGAGAATTCTTTCAGATTAGGATTAAACTCCCTTTTTTTTTATAAATCTGTTAGCTGTGACTCTAAATTGGACAAGATAGTAATTTATAAGACATGGGTCTCCTTTACAGACAGAAATCTGAGATTTTAAATGTGAAGAGAGGCAATATAGGCATCTGTTTGTTAAACTGATAGCACTGGCTTTTTTATTTTTCTGGAGTCCTTTTCTCACTGCAATATCTGTATGTTTTAAAGAATGTTAAGTGCAAAGGAGCCACCGTGCGTTAATTTGAAAAGGCAAAACAGTGGTCATTCTTAAGAAAATGCCCTATCATTGTATTTATAATGATCTATAAGCCTTATCAGAAAAATCCCTTCATTTTATTGCTTAACAGGAGCAGCAAATGCCTGGCTGGACGTTTTAAGTGTCATCCAGGCCTCTACTCTGGTCCGCGTATCCCACGTACCTACCAAGAGAAAAACCGTCTGAAATGCCAGCCTCGGAAAGAGCGTTTCTTGCAGTTGTTCAGTCATCTAGAGCCCAGGAAAATTCTAAAAGTATTCTGGTTTCCTTTCCCTGGGGAAAAAATAGTTACAGATGTGGCTAAAATTTTCAGGCTGGGGGCTTCTTCCTGTCTCTGCAATGCGACTCGTCTCACAACTGAACGTTCCCGACAGGAGAAGGCGGCGAATGTCTGTACTTGCACGCCTTCAAGATTTCTTGCAACTCTTTCCAGTCCAATATCCAGTCTCTTTAGCACAGTTACTTGTCTTCAAATAAAGCAGCATCCAAATTATCCCATGCTTCCCTGGTGCTGTGTGCTGAACTCCCTCCATTCCGTGCTACGTTTTAGCAATTTTCAAGCCGAGGTTGGGAAAGGAATCTTGCATTATTTCACCACGTAGCTGTACACATAGTTGAATAATATGGAACCTAAAGAGACTTTCAAGCTGTCTTAATAGTTAGTGTCACTAAACATTTAAAGAGAAAAACAGCTTACATTCTCTTTTTTTTAATTAAAATTGTAATAGAAGCAACCAGAAATTTTGCTATTCAGATTCATAACAGAACAAAACAAACGCCCACTTCCAAGCTTTGTCAAATGACGGACATGCAGGCTCTCTCTCATTGTGCCTGGGAGTTCACTTAGTTCACAAAGCTTAACACGCTGATGTCTCAAATTTAATTTTACGTTAAAAGAATGTATTAGGTACCTTAAACAGTTTTAAAGCAAAATCTAAGTATTCACATCTTATCCTGTCATGTATTTCCTGTGCCATGCCAAACTTTGTTACTCAAGCTGTCTGCACAGTTTCCTTAAAAGTCTTTCTTGGAATCTATTAACGTCGTGCTGAATTCAACCTTTCTGACCTCTTCTGCCAAGAGTTTGTCTGATCTGCTGTGGGTACCACTAACTATCATCTCTGACCGCTGACCTGCGTTGCCTATGCCTGTCCTCCCAGTGGAGGGAGGAAGGAGAGCACAGTGAATCTCTGAAGTAGTTCCTTGCCGTTGACCATTAGAAACATGACTGAGTGATACCTCTCACTTCAGTCTGTGAATATTTGGGGTTTTCAGGAATGGCGTTTGTTACCACTCTGTTTTTTAACCTACATAAATCGAGGAGGAGGCGTAGTTCTTTCTAGCCACTGAAGTTGCCTGTGTGTCAGTAATGTTGTTCAGGCGTTGTTCAGGTCCTCTTTCTGTAACTCTTTCTGTTCTGAAAATGTAATTTTCTTCAGTTGGCTCTTTTATTCACTTTAGATGATGTCTGAAGCAGCCAAAGAGGGCAGTCGGGTTTTTGTGCTGGTCCTCCCAGGTTTTCTGTGATGATGGGGTGTTCGTTAAATACCTGATGCTGCAAGACAGGTCACAGCCTGGGCAAGACCACGCTGTGCCTCACAACAATGGCTTCCTTGCTTCCATGTTGATTGCAGGAGCCTCTGGAAGCTCGGTCACTTCAGCCCAGCTTGTTTCAGCTGTAGGGATCTGCCTTAATGGCCTTACACCCCCTTGTGCACTGTGAAGATCTTTACTCTGAACAGGTTGTCGCAGTCTGTTACCAGTTCCCAGCCTGCTCACTTGCCTCTCAGCAACGTAACTCCACCGTCCTGTTTGCCACGTGTTCCTTTGTGCTTTCTGGTGGTTTCTCTCACTGTAATTGGAGTATCCCCACATCCACCTGGAAACTCAATGCTCACGTGGATCCCACAGCAGCAGATCCCTTATGCAGAAATCCGCAGCACCCCTGGCTCGTGCGCTGTTGCCTCTACCTGGACAGATGGTTTCTGTGGTTGTCTTCCCCTTCCCAGGGACAGTGTCAAGGCCCTTTCAAGACATCATCCCCTGCTGTCTGTCTCAGACAGGACGTTCCTTTGGTCTTGGTACAAACTTCCAAGTCCTGATTTCATTTAAGTCAACAGACCAAGTGATTTAAAGCTGTTCCAGACTTACGCTGTATTTCCCATGTGTCAAAAGATGCCTGGTTTGGTCTTGGTTGCACTCACAGAAGGAAATGGTTCAGGAAGCTTTAATGAAACTGTTTATGTCCGTTGAAGGGATATAAACATCGGGCTGCATCACAGGATGGTAGGAGTCTGCCTGTGTGAACATCAGCCTTGCTGAAGGCTTCCACACCTCGTCAGCAAATGGTACGTGGCTTCACTCCCAGGCACACGGGTTGTTAGGGAGCTGTGCTGCGTTCAGCTGGGCAATGCCAGGGTTGCTGTTCCAGCACACACTTCCAAAAGCTGCAAACTGGTGGTGCCGAGTGTCACGGGTTACTGCCTGGCCACCCTGCTTCAAAACGGATATATCTGTTGTCCCTCAAAGATCAGGATGGTGAGGGGAAGTTCATTATTGACAAGTCTCCATTGTGTCTAGTACTGTCTCGTCCACTTTTTCCAGCGTCTCTTTGCCAATGGCTGCTTTTTTGGGTGAAGAAACCAAGGTACGAGAACATGCTCTAATACTTATGTCTGCTCTTCTCAAGGAGGAGGCAGAGCAACGTGCCCCATGCAAACAGTAGGGCCAGAATAGTTTTGACTTACTTACCCAAACTTAGAACAGCTCTGTGGAACACACTTCTCAAGTATCTCACAGATAAATGCCTTCCCCCCCACACCCTTAAGCATAGCAAATAGATGTAATGCTATTTACTTCTTTAGCATCATCTATTGTGATAATAACAGTCTGCTTTGGAACTAAATACAAAATTCTTTAGTGCAAGAGGATGCACAGTTTTCAGCCTGCAAAGTGACGTAAGGAGACTTGTCCTGAGAGCTGAAATCCTCCAGCCATTCATTGTTCCTTTCTTTTAGACTTCGGCATTATAGTATTAGAACCAGCAGCACAATGAGCACCACAAATGGTTTTCTCTTTTACCCTGTATGGTCTGGAATTCTTGCAGCATTCAGCAGGAACACCACTGTGGGTGCCAAAGAATGAATGATTTTTAATAACCCTGTGCTTATTAAATGATTTTTAATAACCCTGTGGTGGGATGGCCTACTTTTGCATCAGCAATGTTTCTCTAACGAGATATGGCCATTCCCCTCTCCGTATTTCTGTCCAGTACATGCTGCAGGATAAGCAACCCTGCTGTGTTGCTGTATCAAAGCTGAGTGCGACTGGGTCCTGGCTCACAGTAATACAGCTTGGCGAAGGAAAGTTTGACAGAGCCCAAGATCGTATTTATATACTTAGTGTAAATATTTAAGAAACCTTGAGGTAGAAATTCAACAATTTGTTGGTTGTTTTGCCTTCTGAAACCAGAAAGAGAGTTCACTCAAAGCTTATTGAGCACCTCTCAGTACACGAATCTGTAGCTGCCATAGTGGTTTGGATTTGAATACATCTCAGAACTGACTCAGACCACCGAAGTGGAGACGTGCAGCTCTCCCGTTAGCGCTCTGCTCCCCACTGCTCCTCCCAGCCACTGGAATGCAACTGACAGACTGAGCAACTGCAACGCGAGGACTCACCGAAGGAATGGTTGTGTTTATTCTGTTACTCAACAGCTATTACACAGATGAAGTCATAAAAGTCAGTAAGACCACATAAAATTACAACACTTAAGAATAAATCATCTTCTCTGAATTTAACCCCAAATTAATATCCTTTGAATATTCTCTTCCCAGCTTCTTCACTGCAGTAGAACAGTTTGTCACTGCAGTGTAATATTTATAGCACTTAATCTAGTTATTGCTCTGGAAAGAATGGTGCGTTTTACTCATTTAGCAGCAGGAACCTGCCATCTGGCACACAAAGTATTTACGTAAAAAACTTGCTGTCCCACAATTCATTATGTGCTTTTCATAGGTTTCGTTGAATGAATTTATGGGTAATATTTAAGATGTCTTAAAGTCAAAACAGTCTTGAAATGACCTCTGTTTTAAACAGGGAAAGTTAAAGTACTTAAAGAGTACATTAGTTGTCGATATGCATTGCCGACATTTTCTTTAAACACAATTCCTTGCACAAGAGGCTGGAAAATATGTCTTATTGCAGTCTAGTTTTTGACGCTCATTTGATATCCTCTTCCCTGGCCAGAAGAGCTGCTCTGTAGATGTTCACAACTGTAACATTCAGATACTGTTAAAAGTATATGAGAAAACTCACTGAGTTTTCTAACGGGGCTACAGACAACAGTCAAAAACATTTACTGGCCACTTGGTTAAGAAAAAAAAATAAATCATGGCACCCTAACCAGAAATCAGAACCTCACCATAGACAAGCTATATGTATGTATACATACATATTTTCATGTGTGTCATGCACGGTATTGGTGTCTTTGTTCCCTTTCCTATTTTTCTTCCTTTTGTAATAATGGTTTTCCACTCCATTCATTTCCATACTCCTAGCCAGGACCCCAGAAAACCAAAAGATTAAATTAAAACAAACAAATTTGGCTGAAATGAGAAGTATTATTTTCCCAATATAAAAGGCTTGTTGTATTGTGTTGAGATGTTTATCTTTGCAAGGCAGTTCTTTTACTTCTGTTAGAACATCAGCTATCAAGGCACAGCCTCTTAGGTTAAGTGCTTCACTTACTATTTCAAATGCAGAATCTCATCAGTCAGTCGTGTAACAAACACAGCTGAAGTACAGATGTTCAACAGCTTTTGTTAAGATACATACTCTGAAAATACGGGCAGTCGTTTTCTGATTCAGTGAAATATCTCTGCTAGTCCTTTTCATACCATCGTCCATACAGAGCAGCCGTCAGCAGGCCAGAAGATGTTCTATTTTTGATTATGAAATAGTGGTTGTTTTTCCAGCCCATGTAGTCAGCAAAGTCCAAGGTAATACCAGATGTCAGCAGTAAAGGAAAAATATAAGGGGTACTCATATTTCCCCATAGCTGGAAATCTATCAGAGCAGTGGCATCTGTAACCTCCTGTCCACAAGTGCTAAAGCTGAGACCTCCACACTTCACTAATGCACAGGCCTGGACATAGTATGTGCCATGCACTGTATGGAGCCCATCAAAAACTCCCAAAGCATATAATTCATCGGTTACAACAGCTCTCCTGTAATTTAAGTAACAACAAAGAGTATTGGCACAAACCTGAAGCTCTCCTTTTTCCCCCCATACAGGAACGAAAGTAAAGTTGTCATACATCATTTCTGCATAAAATAGGGGAGGTAACTGCTCATTTCCTTTTTCTGATACTCTGCCGGGGGTCTCTCGTCCCTCCTTAAAGCAAACTTGATCATCCATTGAGGCGCTTGTAAAAGTCTTGCATGACTGATGGAAGCTCTCACTGAATCTTTCATTACTCTCCAAATTGGTTCTGTAATCTGTGGTAATCACAGGAATTTCTGCTACTATGAGCTTGCCACCATAACTTTCCATGTTGTGGTAGATGAACGATTTGACTGGAGTATATATGCCACTCCCTGTCATGCCCAAAGTGGGGTGGTGGATATTAGCTGCTAAAATATTGATGTTGAAAGCAGTTGCGAAAGCTTGTTGAAATTCTACAGCAGACAGGAGCGGAAGCTGGTTCATCCAGGCAGTTGGATATACAACTTGTTTCAATTTGTATTGTCTGATGAGTTTCACTGCAGGCTCAAAAAAGAGTATATCAAAGCAAGTGAACATACCAAACTTGCCAGCAAAAGGGGTATCAAAGAGTTTATAGTCAGGCTCTGGAGGGGTATCAAAAGCATATTCAAAATACAGATTGTGTTTGCGATACGTGGCTACCAGCATACCGTCATCACTGAACGCCACGTTGGTGTTGAACTGGTACCTTCCATCAGCTGGACAGTGAGGATCAGTGGGCTCACAGGGCTGCTTAGTTCCCAAGTTTGCCACAAGGAATATTTTGTTCTTCAGTGCCATGCAGCTCAGACGCTGAAGAACCTGGAGAACAGTACAGGGAAATTAAGCACTTCAGAATATGGAGGGATAGGTTTTACTCAAGCTGCTATGACTTATTTAATACTTTTCAAATTATTATTTTCAACTGGAAACTGAACGCGTTTGACCATATCTGTAAAAGTACCGATGATTTTGTGAGAAAAGCTACTGGAACCAATACCTTTCTAGACTTAAAAGTATTTCAGATATTAATTTCAAAATAGCACTGAAAAAAGTTATCTGGGTTTTATTTCCTGAGAAGTAAATAAATAAATCTCTCTATTTCCAGGGCATTAATTTTCAGAAAATTCTGACTGTTGCAGGAGCACCAGTGACTTTAAAACACTGTAGGTCAACTGAAACCTTTGAAAAGGCAGCATAAGTGATTGGTGTGTGCCTTTAGAACAGCAAACGTCTAATAATGATTATTTGCACATGCAATGGCTTGCTCCTGCAACTACATGTTTTTACTCCAGATTTTTTTTTAAAGTGCTTACTAGCCACAACTTCAAGAAGCAGAGATGTGAATAGGTAGGCTTTGCAGAGTTACAGGAAAGAAATGCAGAAAGTTATACACTACAGTATGACTGGGATGTTTCTTCCAGGCCACAGAGCGCTGTACCAATGACTGCCAGTACTGCAATCTCCAGATAGGATCTGAATGACAAATTAAGTTCTTGCTTGCTTGTGCATGATCATTGGTAGTAAAGATTCATAGGTCAAAGTAGCTCACCATTTACAACTGTGATTCATGTTTGCACACAAATTCTGCCTAGTAGGCACATGCATGATTAGTTACTTTCATTATATTGACTACTGTCGCCTTAATAGGAATAAATGGTCTGTATTACTAAAGCATGGTTATTTTCACTTTGGGTTCAGAACAGTAGACGAAAATACTGTTTTTGTAACTTGCAGGTCACATCTTCTGTAATCACACTTGGTCTGTCCTAAGTTGTGACTTCTATTATGTAACAGCAGGTCATGTCCTGTTACTTGTGCTAATCATTTTACACACAATCACTGAGTCCAAATGTTCTGCTGGGATTCAGTCATTAAAACTGAGTTACAAGAATGCATCAAAAGCGAAGATACAGCTATGCTATTTCATATAAAACAATTTTGTTCAAAATAACACTACTAATGATGTATCTGATCGGAGAGTGATTACCGTTTCATAGGTTGGGAGAGAAAGATGACAAATCCAGATGGCTCATTAACAAGCTAATCTTCATGCATGTAGGTATCTAAAACCCTCCTCTGCTAAGAATGAAACCAGCATAAACTGAGAGTTCATGAAAGAGTTGTTAAACTTCTTGCTCCCTTCCCTAAGCAAAACTACTACAGCTAGTTTCCCACTTGGAGCACAAATCTAGCATTTAGTTATTCCACCTCTCTGCAGAAATCACTCCTACATTTACCTCTGTGTCATTGAACAAATACGGCTCTCTGCATGGATTCCACTTCACAGACTGTGAATGCAGAACGAAATCTAAGTAAGGATAAATGGAGCTTCTGGTGAAGTTGAAGCCATGGATTCCATCTTCAGGAAAAACAATGATCTGTGCTCCCTGTATGTACAACAAAGACATGTTTCGTAGGCAAAACAAACGCAACCTAAATACGAAAGGAAAAAAACACAGCTAAATAAAGTTAAGGATAACCCAAATATGTTTTGACAAGAACGTAGTTTGAAAATGTCTTTTCTTTGACTTCACAGTAGGTATAACTACGTGTACAAAAAAAGCTTATTTAACCTGACACATACCTTTAGCTTGAAAAATAATGTATTTGACATTATTTTAAGGGTGTGCAAATAAAAGCAGACTTCATCCAAATCCTTACCAAAAGTAGAAACATAGAATCATAGAATGCTTTGGGTTGGAAGGGACCTTTAGAGGTCATCTAGCCCAACCCCCCTGAAGTGAGCAGGGACATCTTCCACTAGACCAGGTTGCTCAGAGCCCCGTCCAACCTGGCCTTGAATGTTTCCAGGGATGGGGCCTCCACTAACTCTCTGGGCAACCTGTGCCAGTCTTTCACCACCCTTACCGTAAAAAATTTCCTCCTTATATCTAGTCTAAATCTACCCTCTCTTAGTTTAAAGCCATTACTTCTTGTCCTATTGTGACAAGCCCTGCTGAAAGTATTTTCCCCATCTTTCCTATAGGCCCCCTTCAGGTACGGGAAAGCTGCTATAAGGTGTCCCCGGAGCCTGCTCTTCTCCAGGATGAACAGCCCCAACTCTCTTAGCCTTTCCTCACAGGAAAGGTCCTCCAGCCCTCGGATCATCTTTATGGCCCTCCTCTGGACCCGATCCAACAGCTCCATGTCCTTCTTGTGCTGGGGGCACAGGATGCAGGACTCCAGGTGGGGTCTCAACAGCGCGGAGTAGAGGGGCAGAATCACCTCCCTCGACCTGCTGGCCACACTTCTCTTGATGCAGCCCAGGATACGGCTGGCTTTCTGGGCTGCCAGCGCACACTGCCGCATCATGTTGAGCTTTTCATTCACCAGTACCCCCAGGTCCTTCTCAGCAGGGCTGCTCTCAATCCCTTCTTCCCCCAGCCTGTATTGATAGCGGGGGTTGCCCCGACCCAGACGCAGGACCTTGCACCTCATGAGGTTCACACAGGCCCATTTTTCAAGCTTTTCCAGGTCCCTCTGGATGGCATCCCATCCCTCAGGCGTGTCAGCTGCACCACTCAGCTTGGTGTCATCTGCAAACTTGCTGAGGGTGCACTCGACCTCACTCTCTAAGTCATTGATGAAAATGTTAAACAGCACCGGTCCCAGTACGGACCCCTGAGGGACACCACTTGTCACCAGCGTCCATTTGGACATAGACCCATTGACCGTTACCCTCTGGCTGCGACCTTCCAACCAATTCCTTAGCCACCGAACAGTCCACCCATCAAATCCATATCTCTCTAAATTGGAGAGAAGGGTGTTGTGAGGGACTGTGTCGAAGGCTTTACAGAAGTCCAGATAGATGACATCCATAGCTCTTCCTCTGTCCACTGATCTAGTCACACCATAGCATAGAAAGCTGCTAGGTTGGTCAGGCAGGACTTGCCCTTGGTGAAGCCATGCCGGCTGCCTTGAATCACCTCCCTGTCCTCCATGTGCCTTAGCACAGCTTCCAGGTGGATCTGTTTCATGATCTTCCCAGGCACAGAGGTGAGGCTGACAGGTCAGTAGTTCCCAGGGTCCTCCTTCCTACCCTTTTTAAAAATGGGCAAAATGTTTCCCTTCTTCCAGTCACCAGGGACTTCGCCTGACTGCCATGTCTTTTCAAATATTCAGGTATTCTCCATTCATAAGTCATGAGAATGACATTATTGAGTTTAAAGATTGATGATGTTAAAATTTGTCTTAATATTTTTTCAGAATTATTTGCAGATGAACTTTGTCAAAAGCAAACTTAGGCCGGGCTATATACCACGATTAGGTATATAGGCTTGGATAGTGTACTGGGAGTACTGTTTTCACAAACAGCTGTGGAAGCAATACAGATTCCGGTAGAAATGTAGCCATGCCAGAGCTAGGCTGGCTCTATCTGAAGTTCAGGGAGATCAGTTCCAAAAACTGTAGTGGATTCCTCTTAAATCAGACACAGCATCAGTCACTCAAATCCCTCTGACTCTTCAAAAGTCATTTCAAATGTGTCATCTGTGCTATGGCTTTGGGATAACTTAAGTGTCTTGGATGCAATACTGCATAAAAATAGCTCTTACCCTTCTGGACTGTGATGCCCAGTCATCATTCTCAAAATAAAAATTAAAAAAAAAAACAACAACAAAAAAACCAAACACTTTTTCAAATTATAATGTTCCAAAACAATAGATTTGTGAAACTTGCACATCATTTCTTCTCTGTGTAGGGACAGTAATGCCTGCCTCCTTTGACTAGAACCAGCTTTGGGTTTTCTTGGGGAGAGAAGGACAGCAGGCTGTGCACAAGAACAGCCAGAAATACTAGTGTCTCTCCTCTAAATATATTTAGACTAAGAACCATTCCATGAAGGGTAAGAGAAAGTAATGGAAAACTTTACTTCCACAAAGTTGTTAATGGTGGAATATTAATTTCCAAAGCATTTAACTTCCTTAGTTTTCAGAAACATTTAGGAATTTCGATTGAGAGCACTGGAATAAAATCAAACCCAGACAGCTGCCTTTTAAGACAATCTTTCAATAAAAACATTCCATTTAAGAAAACAGAAAGGCGCTAGGTATTCAGACCAAAATAGAAAATTAATTTCCCTATACTAAATAACTATAGGCGTGTTTTTCCAAGCTCGGAATAACTCAAGTCAGGCGAGCTGCTAATTGGCCTGATTTTTTTCAGAGCTGCTGGCAGGTCATAATGTCTGAAAAACCAGACCATAGCTATGTATATAAATACGGCTTCAGTTGCCTGGGAACACAAATGTGAAAGATTATCCTCAAAGCACTTACTCTATATATACATAGGACACACGCAACTGCTACTAAGCTGCGGCATACCTGTCTTGCAGCAGCCACTACTTGCTGTTCATAGATGTCTAGGTTTCTGCCCATGAGTTCCAGCGCAGACCGTCGATCGACCAGGGCTGTCGCGTTAGGACTCAGTATGGACTCGTGCTCATACACGGCAGCAACGTAATGCCCCTCCCTCGTAACTCTTCCTGAGACAACTTGACAGCACAAAAAGCAGACGGACAGCTTCCAGCACAGGTCCACCATGGTGTGTGCCATAAATCTAGAGCAAAAGAAACCAGGTGGGGTGGGGGGAGCTTGAGCAACAAATAGTGCCAGGAATTTAAATTTATCATTAAGTGTGGACTGTAACTGACACTCTTAACAGTGTTTGAACTGAGTGTGTTGTTTCTAAATTCCTGAACAACCACATGCACGTTGTTTCTAAACCTTAAATCTATCTATGCTGGTGCTTTAAATAACTGTGTCCTGTTTAAAAACATTTTTGCTTTGTGTATAGTTCTACTGATCTCCTTGCTTGGTCTCCCTCTACAATTAAATTTAGCATTCATGTATCGATTATTGCACCATATATCAAAACATTTTTGGGAAAAGTTAAAAGCAGCTTGCAATTTTGCAGTTTCTCTCCCATTTCACAGAATCACAGAATCACAGAATAGTAGGGGTTGGAAGGGACCTCTGTGGGTCATCAAGTCCAACCCTCCTGCCGAAGCAGGATCACCTACAGCAGGCTGCACAGGACCTTGTCCAGGCAGGTTTTGAATATCTCCAGAGAAGGAGACTCCACAACCTCCCTGGGCAGCCTGTTCCAGTGCTCTGTCACCCTC